>Ga0180222_1000589_pt1 | contig 50574 bp, 48 predicted proteins | sample eDN5th37CKraftOP_FD_151336 | JGI IMG/M metagenome (GOLD analysis project Ga0180222, IMG submission 151336) | Enriched Organic Plus compost microbial communities from Emeryville, California, USA - eDNA 5th pass 37_C Kraft OP (version 2) (version 2) ...
CGCCCCAGACGCCGTCCTTGGTCGAATGGCGGTTGCGGAGCGCCTGGGGAAGGCTGTCCTGATCGAATATCGGGGTGGAGCGATAGGGAACCGGCCGGGTCATTGCCGCGCACTCTCCTTCGCGGAAACGACATGGGCCTTCGCGGATACGGCATGGGGGACGGGGCAGCGCCCCGGCGCGGGGCCGAGGCGGAAGAACATCGCCAGTTGCAGGCTCTCGGCGATCCGCGCCGCCTTGGCCTGCAACGCCGCGGCGACATCAGGCGCCATCATCTCGTCGGTGGTGGCCTGCCACAGCGCCAGCCAGCGGTCGAACAGCTGCGGCGTGATGCGGTCGCGATGCTTGAGATGGGCGGGCACCGGCTGCCCCTTGTAGCGGCCGCTGGTCAGCATGACGGAGGACCAGAAGGCGGTCAGCTTGTCCAGATGCTCCGGCCAGTCGGCTATGGCGTCGTTGAAGATCGGCCCCAGTTCGGCGTCGGCGCGCACGCGGGCGTAGAAGGCATCGACCAGCCTTCCCAACCCCTCTTCCGTCATCCCCAAGCCGGCCATCGCCGCGACTCCAAATCATGCATTACGGATACATCTATACGCATGGACAAAAACATGCAATCATTATACATGATTTAAACGGGCATAGGTGAGACAGGAAACGGAATGCGCCTCACGCGCTATACTGATTATGCGATGCGTGTGCTGCTCTATCTGGGCGCGCGGCCGGGGCGGCTGTGCTCCATCGCCGAAATCGCCCGGTCCTACGACATATCGCAGAACCATCTGATGAAGGTCGTCAACGATCTGGTGAACGCGGGCTATCTGCACAGCGTGCGCGGCCGCAATGGCGGCATCGCCCTTTCCCGCCCGCCGCAGGACATCAATGTGGGGCAGGTCGTCCGCCATACCGAGGACGGATTCGACCTCGTCGATTGCGGGTCCTGCGTCATCGCCCCGGCCTGCGGCCTCACCGCCGCGCTGCACAAGGCGCTGGCGGCCTTTCTGGCGGTGCTGGACGACTACAGCCTCGCCGACCTGCTCGACAAGCGCGACATGATGGAAAGCCTGCTGGCCAGTTGGTCCGCCCCGCCGGGGCAGGCGGCCTAGGGTCGATCGATATTCAGCCCATGCAGGCCTGCAAATCGCGCTTTTCTGCGCTTCGGTGCTCACGGACCTTAAGTCCGCTGCGCTCCGATGCTCGAAAATCACGATTTTGACCTGCGGTCGCCTTCGGCTTCGGCTCCACCTGAACTAAATATCGATCGACCCTGGCTTCTGCCAGCCCGCATGTTCCTGGGCATCCAACCGGTTAAGGCCCACATTTGCACCGGATATAATCGCCCCGATTTTGCGGCTGGACGCGGCAGCGGCTCTATGACAGTTTGCCGCCCATGGCGCGTACCCCTTTTCTGCTGCTGGGCCTGATGACGATGACGGCATGCAGCGTCGGTCCCGATTATCGTCCCAAAAGCGCGGCGGAGCTGGGGGTGCCGGATACATGGTCCGTCACGGCGGAGACGGAGGCGGAGGACCTCAACCGCTGGTGGACCCGCTTCGACGATCCGCTGCTCAGCCAGCTGGTCGAGCAGGCCGCCGGCGCCAATCTGGATATCGCGCAGGCCATAGCCCGGCTGCGGCAGGCGCGCGAGGCGCTCGTCGCCAGCCGGGCGGACCTGTTCCCCTCGCTCAGCGGCTCTGCGGGCTATAACCGGACGGAGCCCGTGCGGGGCGGTGGCGCCACCGTCACCCTGCCGGACGGCACCGTAACCACCACCGGCGGCCAGGGGCGGGACAGCTTCTCGGCGGGCCTCGACGCCAGCTATCAGCTCGACCTGTTCGGCGAGGTGCGCCGCTCGGTGGAGGCCAGCCGCGCGCAATATGAGGCGAGCGGCTTCGATTACGCCACCGTCCTGCTGTCGGTGCAGGGCGAGGTCGCGCGTAACTATGTGCTCGCCCGCGCCTATCAGGCCCAGCTCGACAATGCGCGGGCCAGCCTCGCCATTCAGGACGACAATCTGGAGATAGCGGGCTTTCGCGTGCAGGCGGGCCTCGTCTCCTCGGTCGATCAGGAACAGGCGCGCGCCAGCCGGGCGCAGAGCGCGGCGAACATTCCCCAGATCGAGCAGCAATATAACGCCGCCGTATCGCGCATCGCGGTGCTGACCGGGCAGGCGCCGGGCGCGCTGAAGCCGGCGCTGGCAGAGGCGCGTCCGATCCCCACCGGCCCGCAGGCCGTCGGCATCGGCATCCCCGCCGACCTGCTGCGCCGCCGCCCGGATATCCGCGCGGCCGAGCGCGCGCTGGCGGCGGCGACCGCGCAGATCGGCGTATCGAAGGCGCAGCTTTTCCCCCGCCTGACGATCAGCGGCAGCCTCGACGCCAATTCCTCCGATTTCAATTCGCTGTTCGACACCATCACCGGCGGCCTGTTCGCGGGCATCAGCCAGACGATCTTCAACGCCGGGCGCCTGAGCGCGCAGGTGCGGTCGAGCCGGGCGGCCGCCGACGGCGCGTTCGCCGCCTACCGGTCCGCTATCCTGACCGCTCTGGAGGACACCGAGAACGCCAGCGTCGCGTTGCGCGCCGCGACGCAGCGGGAGGCGCTGTTCGCCATCGCCTATGACGCCGCGCTCAATTCCGCGTTGCTCGCCCGCAGCCAGTATCGCTCCGGCCTTACCGATTTCACTACGCTCAACACGCAGGAAGCGGCGCTCGTCTCCGCGCGCAACGGCCTTGTCCAGGCGCGCGCGGACAAGGCGGCGGCGCTGATCGCCCTTTATGCCGCATTGGGCGGCGGCTGGGATGCCTCCGTCACCCCCACCGCGCCGCCCAGAGACGATTGACACAGGAACAGGCCGACCATGGCAGATCAGGACATCGACGAATTTCTGGGCATGAAGCCTCAGCCCGCATGGCGCCGCTACCTCAAATGGGGAATAGCGGCGCTCGTCCTCATCCTGCTGCTGGTCCTGCTGATGCGCTATTTCGGCGGGTCGGGAACGCCCAATTACGCGACCGCGAAGGTGGAGCGCGGGCAGCTCGTCACCACGGTTTCGGCCACCGGCAAGCTGGCGCCGACCAGCCAGGTCACGGTCGGCTCGCAGCTTTCCGGCCTCGTGACGCGAGTGCTGGTCGATGTGAATGATCGCGTCGTCGCGGGGCAGGCCCTTGCCGAAATCGACCCGGAACAGATCGAGGACCAGATCCGCCAGAGCCGCGCGCAGCTCGCCGCCAATCAGGCGCAGGTGGAGCAGGCCCGCGCCACGCTGGCCGAGGCGCAGGCCCAGCTCGCCCGGCTGGAGGAGGTGCGCAAGCTGTCGGGCGGACGCGTGCCGTCCGACACCGAATTGCAGGCCGGGCGCGCCGATGTGCAGCGCGCCAATGCCGCGCTGAAGGTGGCGCAGGCCAATGTGCTCGCCAGTCAGGCGTCCCTCTCGCAGAACCAGACGCAGCGGTCGCGCGCGATCATCCGTTCGCCCGTGTCCGGCGTCGTTCTGGCGCGGCAGGTCGACCCCGGCCAGACCGTCGCGGCCTCGTTCAACACCCCCACCCTCTTCGTCATCGCCGAGGATCTCAGCAAGATGAAGCTGGAGGTCGCGATCGACGAGGCCGATGTCGGCGCGGTGAAGGAAGGACAGAATGCGACCTTCACCGTCGACGCCTTTCCCGGCCGCACCTTCCCGGCGACCATCACCCGCGTCGAGATAGGGTCGAACCTGTCGGCGCAGGCGGCGTCCTCCTCTTCCTCCTCGACCAGCGGCACCTCGTCCAGCACCGGGCAGGTCGTGTCCTACGCCGCCGACCTTTCGGTCGCCAATCCTGAGCTGCAATTGCGGCCGGGGATGACCGCCACGGCGGACATCGTGACGTCCGACAAGAAGGCGACGCTCCTCATCCCCAACGCCGCCCTGCGCTTCACCCCGCAGGAAGGGGACGCCGCCGCGCCGCAGAGTTCGGGCGGCATCACCGACGCGATCAGCTTCCGCCCGCCGCGCCGGGGCAACCGGGGCACGCGCAGCGCGACGATCGGCCGGGGCGCGACCCAGACGGTGTGGATCAAGGGGGCGGACGGCAAGCCGCAGGCGCTGGAAATCGTCACCGGCGATACCAACGGATCGCAGACCGAGGTGCTGTCGGACAATCTCAAGCCCGGCATGGAGGTCATCACCGGCCAGCTCGAAGGGTCGGAAACGCCCGCGAGCCAGGGGAACCGGCGCGGTGGCTGATCCGGCGCTCATCAGCCTGCGCGGGATCACCAAGGTCTATGGCGAGGGCCCGACCGCCTTTCAGGCGCTCAAGGGCATCGACCTCGATATCGAGAAGGGCGATTTCGTAGCGGTGATGGGACCATCCGGGTCGGGCAAGTCGACGATGATGAACATCCTCGGCTGTCTCGACGTGCCGTCGGCGGGCGCGTTCCTGTTTCGCGGCGTCCATGTCGAAAATCTGGACCGCGACCAGCGCGCGCTGCTGCGGCGGAAATATTTCGGCTTCGTCTTTCAGGGGTTCAACCTGCTCGCCCGCACCTCGGCGCTGGAAAATGTGGAGCTGCCGCTGCTCTATCGCGGCGATGCGAAGGCGGCGCGGCGGGACGCGGCGATGGCCGCGCTGGGCAAGGTCGGGCTGGCGGACTGGCACCACCACACGCCCGGCGAGCTTTCCGGCGGCCAGCAGCAGCGCGTCGCCATCGCCCGCGCGATCGTCACCAATCCGGAGGTGCTGCTGGCCGACGAGCCCACGGGCAATCTCGACACCGAGCGGTCGATCGAGATCATGGAGCTGCTCGCCGACCTCAACCGCACGTCCGGCGTGACCATCTTGATGGTGACGCACGAGCCGGAAATGGCCCGGTTCGCGCGCACCATCGTCCATTTCCACGACGGCCTGATCGATCGGGTGGAAACGGGCGGCGCGGCGGTGGCGGCAGGCTGATGTTCGGCACCATCCTCCTCCTCGCGCTGCGGTCGATCCGGCGGCATGTGCTGCGCTCCTTCCTCACCATATTGGGCATCGTCATCGGCGTCGGCGCGGTCGTCACCATGGTGACGCTGGGCAAGGCGACCACGGCGGCGGTGCAGCAGCAGATCGCCGCGCTGGGCACCAACATCCTCCAGATCCGCCCCGGTCAGGGCTTCGGCCGCGGCGGCGGCGGGCCGCGCCCCAAGGATTTCGACCCGGCCGACATCACCGCGATAGAACAGCAGATCGCGGGCGTGCTGGCCGTCGCCCCGCAGGCCCAGTCCACCGCGACGGCGATCTATGAGGGCGCGAACTGGTCCACCACGATCAACGGCACGACCTCCGCCTATTTTCAGGTGCAGCCCTGGCCGCTCGCCTCCGGGCGGCTGTTCACCCCGGCGGAGGAAGAGGCGGGCAAGTCCGTCTGCATCATCGGATCGACGGTGGAACGCAACCTTTTCCGCAATGCCCCCGCGCTGGGCAGGCGCTTCCGCATCGGCGAGGTCAGCTGCGACGTGATCGGCACCCTCACCTCGCGCGGGCAGGCCGGTTTCGGCGGCGATCAGGACGATGTCGTCATCATGCCGATCAAGGCGGTGCAGCGGCGCTTCACCGGATCGACCGACATCCGCATGATCCTGGTCGGCGTGGACGAAGCCTATTCGACCGAGCAGGTGCAAAGCGCGCTCACCAATTTGCTGCGCGAAAGGCGGCGGATCGGCGGCAGCAAGGAAGATGATTTCAACATCTTCGACACCAAGCAGATTTCCGAGACGCTGACCGGCACCACCACGTTGCTGACGCGGATCGTCGCGGCGGTGGCGGCGATCAGCCTCGTCGTGGGCGGCATCGGCATCATGAACATCATGCTGGTGTCGGTGACGGAGCGCACGCGGGAAATCGGCATCCGCCTCGCCATCGGCGCGGTCGCGCGCGAGGTGCTGATGCAGTTTCTGGTCGAATCGGTGGTGCTGTCCTGCCTCGGCGGCATCATCGGCCTGCTGCTGGCGCAGGTCGCGATCGCCATCGCCACGCCGCTGATGCAGGTGCCGTGGACCTTCGACCTCCAGATCAACCTCGTCGCCTTCCTGATATCCGGCCTGATCGGCATCGTGTTCGGCTATTTCCCGGCGCGCCGGGCGGCCAGCCTCAACCCGATCGACGCGCTGCGCCACGAATAGCGGGCGCCACGAATAGCGGGCGCCACGAACAGCAGCCGGCGACGCGGCTCAGGCGCAGGTGGCCGGCGTCACGCCGTTTGCCGAATGGATGCCGCTCAGGTCGCGCTCGTCGCGCACGCGGAACGCCGCGAACTCTGTCACATCCTGCAAGGACAGCGGCAACAGGCCGATGATCGGGCGGTAGCGATAGGATATCTCGACGAACATCACCGCGCTGCCCGCGTCCGCCGTGACCCGCCAGCTGGGCGGTCCCATGCCGGTGATGGTCGTGCCGTTATTGCCGTCGCCTTCCCGGCCGAACACCGGATCATGCGCCTTTGTGCCGAAGCAGCGTTGCCAGTGGATCCACTGGTGCCCGTCGCTCTTGCGTTCCAGGCTCGACAGGATGATGCGGCTGCTCTGCGGCAGGTCGATCTGGTTCCCCGCCTGCAACACCGCGCCTTCGAACAGGTCCTGAATCTCCGCCTCGGTGATCGGCTTGTTGCTGAGCACGGACTGGTCGCCCATGCGCGAGGCGTTGTCCGCCAGCAGCGCGGCGATCTCGCTGATCTTCTTCCGGGTGAGGACATAATTGGTATATTCGATGCCCAGCGTCATCAGCAGAAGCAGCAAAGGCAGCGAAAGCGCGAACTCCACCGCCGCCACCCCCGCCCGGTCGCGGCACAGCGCGCGGAGGGAGCGCCGCCTGATCATGGACAGGTCCTCAGGACGGAGGCCGGCTGGTCGGCGAAGGGCTGGTTGCGCAGCGTCGTTCTGGACTGCACCTCCATCGTTGCGGGCCAACCCAGCAGCGGCGCCATCGGGAACAGGCGCGGCACGCTGACATGCGCGGTATAGACCACCACGTCGCGCGCATTGCCCTGGCTGTTGCGCGCACCGTCCTCATCCTGCACGTGGTTGCCGTTCCAGTCGTCATAGGTTTCGCCATTGTCGCACACGCCATTGTCATTGGCGTCGATATAGGGCTCCTCCGCGGCCTGCACCTGATCGTAGGAACGGAACGCCCGCCGGGTGAAGTGCACCGTGCCGCCGGTCCCCACATTCAGCACCTGGCTGCGGACCCGCTGGTCGATCACCGCCTGCTTCGTCGCTATCGCGGCGCTTTCCAGCGTGGAGGACCGCCCGGCGCGCTGCATCTCGCCGTCCAGAACCGACTGGATATATAGGCGGTGGCCGATGTCGAACACACCCATCAACAGCAGCAGCAGCACCGGCGCGACCGCCGCAAACTCGATGAGCGCCGCCCCGCGTTCGTCGGCGCGCAGGCGCCCGTGGAAAGCCCGCGCCACCATCAGTCGGTGATCCGCAGCTGCGCGATCTTGCTGGCGATCTGCGCGAAGGTGGCGTTGAGCTCCGCCGCGTTGGTCGCTTCATAGGCGCGGCCGGGCGTGGCGCAATCGCTCAGCATTTCGGTCAGTTCGGTGCCGAAGGCGATGACCCACAGGGTGATGCCCTTGCTCTTCGCCGCCGTGCAGATCGCCTCGGTCCGGGCCGCCACCGTCGCATCCTGCTGGTCCTTGGTCTGCAAGCCCGCCGAACGCCGCCGGTCCAGCGCGGGCCAGCCATAGGCGTCATAATGGTTGACCTCGGTGTCGGTCTGCCCGTCGGTCATGAAGATCATATGGCGCGAGATGCTCCCGCCATTGCTGGCGACCGCGTTCTCGCTCGCGAAGATGCCGGTCGGCGAAAGCAGCCGCGCGCCCCAGATCAGGCCGATGTCGTGATAGGTCTGGCCCGACGGAGTCAGCTTGCCCAGATAGGTGTTCAGCGCGCTCCGCGTCGTGATGGTGCCCAGCTTGGAGGCGGTCCAGGGGCAGACGCCGTAGGTGCCGGACATATAATCGCCGACATTCTGATAGTTGGATGTCGTGCGGACCTCCGGCAGCGAGTAGGCGGTCATCGAGGTACGCGCGTACACCAGCTTCGGCATGGCCGGGCGCCACTGGGTGCGGGGATCGCTCGGGTTCGGCACCAGATCGATATCCATGTCGAGCGCGCCGGTATAATCCGTGCCCGTCACCGTGTCCCGCTCCTCGATGCAGCCCGTCCAGGCCACCGTCCGCGAGGCGTGATTGTTGTTGAGGGTGGCCGTGATGCTGCCGCCTTTCATGAGGCCGTTGGCAAGATCGCCCTTCAGCGGCCGGACATCGAACGTAACCGGCTTGTACTTCCACCAATAGTTGGTGGTGTCGCCGGTGGTGGTCGTCACCGGTTCCGGAATGGTAACGACCGTCCACGTATCGATGTACATATTGTATCGGGTTTCGGTCAGCACGCATTTGCCGCCGGATATGGAAACGGAATAGGTGCTGCCGTTGCGCGTGCGCTTCTTGTCCTGCTCCGTCTGCTCGCCGGTCACGCCCTGCGAATTGGTGTAGGGCGTTTTACGGACCGAGCCGACATTGACGGTGGTGTTGATCGTCATCGCATTGGCCGGCGCAACGCAATCCTCCAGCGGCAAATTGCTCTTGATCGTCTCGATCGTGCCGGATTGCCAGACCACGGCCGTGTTGTATGTCTGCGTCGGGCTGGTGGTGCTCTTGCCCGGCGTGATGGTGGTGCCGTCGGGTTCGCGAGACTGGTAGGTCCAATAATCGACCATCCAGTCCCGCTTCAGCAGCAGGCCGACATTCACGCTTTCCGAATAGGGCACGAAGCCATAGCGCACGACGGCACCGGACGTTCGCGCATTTTCCAGCGTATCGAAGAAGGAGAGCACCGCCGCGCGCATGGCGACGATGCGGCTGTCCGCGTCGCCGGGATTGGGGTCGGCCATGGAGCCGGTGGTGTCCAGCACGAACATCACGTCCGTATTGGGCAGTTGCAGCTCCGCCTTGCAGGTGACGTTCAGCGGCATCTGGGTAAAGCCGAAGACGCGCATCAGCGTCATCGGGATCGATCCGCTGGCGGTGGCGACGACGCTGCCGTCGCTCTGCCCGTTCAGTGCGACATCGATATTCTGCGTGCCATATTTGCCGGAAGGGAAATTGGTATGGAAGAATTCCAGCCCCTTTTGCTGGTTCTCCGTCTTCCACTGGATGCCGCTCATGGAACCGCGCGCGGCGAGCACGGCGGCGTCGCAGGCCTGCTGCATGCGGGACTTGGCGATATAGACGCGCCCGATATCCAGCCCGCCGCCCAGAATACCGATGATCGGCAGCATGGCGGCGGCGGCCATCACCATGGTATTGCCCGCCTGATCCCGCGCCAGCCGCCTGAGGCTGATATTTCCTCTCTCTTTCGAGAACATACGAACCACCCCCCGTCTTCGGGTTTTCACCCAAATTCAAGGATCTGTTAGAATAGTCTGGTTAATTTGAAGTAAACCTCAATGATGCGCATCCGCGCGGCAAAAAACCGGCCGCCGTAATTCATTCGGCTCAGGGCAATCCCGGCACCGGAAAAGGCGCATCGGCGCGGCGGGATCTATCCCTTTCGCGGCCCATCTCTCGCCACCGGGATGATGTGGATGAAGTCCCTTCCGCTCAGGCGCAGGCAGGATCGAGCTTGCCCCGGCCCTCTCAGTAGCGCCCGACCTGCGCGACAAGGCTGCGCGCCGCCTGCACATAGGCGGGGCCGCCGCAGACCGTCCACGCCTGCGGCAGGCGGATGCGCGGAATATCCTTCAACGCGGGATGGTGCAGCATCTCTGTGCCCTGGTCGCCCACCTGGTCGGTCGCGCTGTCGACGATGATGAAATCGGGCCGCGCGGCGACCAGTTCCTCTATCGACAGGCGGGAAAGCGGCGGCTTGCCCAGCCTGCCCGCCAGATTGACCAGCCCCGCGCGCCGCATCAGGTCGTCGATCAGCGTACCGGTGCCGGTCAGGAAGCCGCGCCGCTGATAATAGGCGGCGACCCGCCCCCTGCCGGGCACGGGCAAGGCATCCAGCTCGCGCTGCATATGCGCGACCAGCGCCTCGCCGCGCGCGGGATTTCCGGCGGCGGCGGCGACCTTGCGGGTCTGCTCGACAATATCCGCGAAGCTTTCCGCCGTCCGCAGGTCGAGCGAGCGATAGCCCCGGTTGCGCAGCGGAACCATCACCGCGCTGCGCCGGGCGGGCATGCCGACGACCAGATCGGGGTCGATCGCCAGAACTTCCTCGGCGGACTGGCCGAGTATCCGCAGGCCCCGCGCCTGCGCCGCCGCCGCCGACATTTCGGGCTTGTCCGCATTGTGGGTGAGACCGGCAATCTGCCCGCGATCGGCCAGCGCCAGCAGATACTGGTCGGCGCACAGGTTGAGCGACACGATCCTGCGCGGCGGCTCTTCCGCCCGCGCGGCGGGCATGGCCCGGCCATGGGCCAGCATCGCCGCCGGCGGAGCACCCGCCAGCAGCAGGGGCAAGGCGAAAGCGTAGGGGAAAGGCTTTATCTGCGGCATCGGGCCGCATTCTTTAGCAGTGCGCCTGCGGGACACAAGGGCGACGGACGGTCGGGCCTCGCGTCCCCGGCCCCTAGAGATCCCGCACCAATCTTATCGCGTTTCGCACGATAGCGTCGGCCAGATCCTCGGAGGCCGGATCGATGATCTCGTTGTCGGGCTGGATCATCGCGCGGGAGCGCAGCAGCGCGAACCCGTATATGGCGGACCAGAGGGTAGCGATCATCACGCCGATATCCTCATCCTGCCGCCCTCCCCGATACTCCACCACGGCCTGGCGGATAAGCTCATAGCCCTTGCGCTGGGCATGGGCGAGTTGCGGGTCGACCACCGGGCGGGTCAGCTCGCTTTCGTACATCAGCGTGAACACGCGGAGGTCGGCAGGGTCAGAACCCATAGCGCAATGTCAGGCGCACATTGCGCGGCTCAATATCGCGCCGTAGCAGCCTGCCGGCAACGCGGATGGCGATCCGGTTTCCGACCCGATGATCCACCCGCGTTCGTTTGAGGGGACAGCTCCGAATGCGAGCCGTCGATCAGTTCACCCGTTGAGGAGCATCAAACGGCTGTGCTCGGCCACGCCGAACTGCGCATAGTCCGTTCCGATGCCAGATTGCTTCGCGAAGGGCATGGGCAGGGAAGCCGTGAAGGCGCCATGCTGGTTGACCCATGCCGTTCCGCATTCCATTCGTTCGGCAAGGTACAGGCCGCGATCGATGTCAGCAGTCCAGACCGATCCGCCTAAACCCATGTCGCCCCGGTTCGCGTCGCGCAGCGCCTCTTCCTCGTCGCGAAACCGCATCAGCGGCAGCACCGGCCCGAACTGCTCCTCATCCACTAGAGCCACGCCATGGCCGACATTCTCCATCAGCGTCGGCGGCACGAACAAGCCTGGCCCTTCGTGCCGCCCCGCCCCCGGCACGATCGTTCCTCCCTGATCCACCGCGTCGTCGATCAGATGCCAGACCCGTTCGAACTGCTTCCGGTTCTGGATAGGCGTCATCGTCGTTGCGGTATCGAAGCAGGAGCCCGTTCGGGCGGACTTCAATCGTTCACCAAGGCCATGGGCGACCGCGTCATACGCCGCCTCGTGAATATAAAGGCGTTTCACGCAGGCGCAGAATTGTCCCGCATTTTCGAGCGATGTCCGGTAAAGGGTGTCACAGAGCAGATCGATGTCTGCATCCGGCAAAACGATCGCCGCATCATTGCCGCCGAGTTCCAGCGTCAGCCGCTTTAGCGTCGGCGCGGCGGCAGCCGCGATAAGGCGCCCCGTGGTGGTGGAACCGGTGAAGGATATCTTGGCTATGCCGCCATGGGTGGTCATAGCCGCGCCGACCTGCGCATCGCCAGTGATGACGTTAAAGACGCCATGCGGGAATATGTCGCGCGCAATCATGCCCAAGTACAGGGCGGAAAGCGGTGTGAAGGGCGACGGGCGCAATATCTGCGTATCGCCGGCCAGCAGCGCATTGGCGATCTTCGCCACCGCCAGGATGACCGGCCCGTTCCAGGGCGCGATCGCCCCGACCACCCCCAGCGGCTTGTGGATCAGGCGCGCGCGCATGGAGCCGGCTTGGTAGCGGGTTTCGGGCAGTTCCTGCGCCGCGATGGTGCGGACGTAATCGACGGAGAAGAAAACCTCGCTCATGGCCCGCCGCAGCGGCCGCCCCGCCTCCGCGGCGATCAGCAGCGCCAGTTTTATCCGTTCCTCCCACAGGCGGTCCGCGAATCTTTCGAGCAGGGCGCGCCGCTCTGTCCAAGGGGTTGCCGCCCAGTTCGGGAAGGCTTTGCGCGCGGCTGCTACGGCCTGGTCGACATGATGCAGACCGGCATCGGGAGACCGCGCTATCACTTGTTCATCACAAGCATGGATGACGTCGATTAACGCATCGGGGTCGGCATCCGCCCCATCAATGGTCATCGCCAGCGACAGTCCCTCGATCCAGCCCGGAATGTCCGACGGAACATGCGTATATATGTCTTCAAAGTCCTGCATCCGGATCATCCCCCAGATAAAGCCGCATCAGTCTAGCCAGAGATGCGCTCAGAGGAGACCGCCGGCTCGACATTTATCCGCGAGGCGAGGAGGGCCCTAGAGATAGCGGGACAATATGTCGCGGTTCGGCTCGTCCCGCTGGCGCGCGGCGATCTTTTCAGGGGAAAGCCATGCGAACGACTCGCCATGGCCATGGTCCGCGGCGAAGATGTCGCAGGCCCAATCGGCGATCGTCTCCACATGGTCGCCGATCACATTGACCCAGCGTTCCCGCGCCGTCTTTTCAGGGCCGGGCGCCATGCGCGCATGCTCGCGCAGGAAGCCTTCCGTCATCACCAGCCCCGGACTGATCGCGCCGACCAGCACCGGTCCACCCGCCGTTTCCGCAGCGAAGGACTGGGTCATGAACTGGAGCGCGCGCTTGGTCGTCGCATAGCCGATCATGCCCGGTACCGGATGGCCGTCCGCCCCCGCGCCAAGCACATTGTATATACGCCCGCCACCCTGCGCGCTCATCCCCCGGAACGCGCTCTGGCAGCCATGCATGGCCCCCAGCAGGTTGATTGCCATCATCGTGCGAAAATCATCGGACGGCAGGGTCGCAAGGCCATGCCCCGTCAACGCCAGTCCAGCATTGTTGACCCAGAGGTCGACCCTGCCGAAGCGCCCCACCGCTCCGTCCCACAGCGCCTGCACCTGCGCCGCGTCGGTCACGTCGCAGCCCAGACCCAGCACATCCGGCGCGATTTCCGCCGCGACCCTGGCGCTGTCCTCCGCACTTTGCGCAGCGATTACGACCCGGTAGCCGCGCCGCGCCAGTTCAGCGGCGAGACCCCGGCCCAATCCGCGCGTGCTGCCGGTCACGATGGCGGTCTTCCCCATGCTCTCTTCTTCCTTCAGATATAGGTCCAGCCCCGGAAACTCCGGCCCGCGACGCGCTGCGGCATGACGTCATCCAGCCCCGCCTCGACGATCAGCGCGGCCATCACCTCGCGCGCATCCGCCAGCACCTGCTCCTCGTCCAGCAGGGTCGAACGCCCGCCCTCCAGCAGCTTGCGCCCGGCGACGAACACCGTGTCGACATTCACCGCCGATCCCGCCCAGACCAGCATGCCGATATCGCGGCGATTGAGCGCGCCCGGCTGGGTGGTCGCATGATCGAGATCGACCATAACACAGTCGGCCGCCTTTCCGACCTCCAGTGCACCGGTCCTGTCTTCCATGAACAGCGTGCGCGCACCGCCCAGCGTCGCCATTTCCAGCATCGTCTCTGCAACCGCCCAACGGTCCCGCTCAGGTGGAGGAACACCGGCTGCGCGTTCCCGCTTCACTGCGATATTCTGCGCCAATATCGCAAGGCGCATCGCCTCGAACGGGCTTTGGCAGTCGCTGACCAGCGGCGCGTCCGTCCCGATGGCGGGCAGCATGCCATGCGCCAGGAAATCATGGATCTGCAGCCCCGTCCCATCGAAGAAACGCAGCATCGGCACCAGCGACACCCGCGCATCGGCGGCAGCCAGCAATCGATATTCATGGGGGAGGATCGAGACCGCCTTGCCCGCATAGATCGGCCGGTCGAGAAGCCCGAAGCGCCGGTAATAATCGACCTGCCCGCCGTCGAAGCCCCGCGCCTTCAGCGCCGCGCCCCGGCTGTTGTCGGTCATGTCGACATCGACCCGCATGCCCATGACGGCCGCGCCCTCCACGATGCGGCGCATGTCCTCCGGATCGTCGAGGAACTGAAAATTGAGAAAGCCGGTCGCCACTTCCAGCCGCTCAGAGGCGAAGCGGCCTCGCAGCCTTTCCGCCTCCATCAGACCCGCCTGGACCGTCTCACGCCCCGCCGGCGCCATGCGCTGCGCATTGACGATGCAGCGGCAGAGGAAACCGCGCATGCCCGACGCCTCGACCGCCGCCCAACTGCCGTCGGCGCTGTCCTTGCGGATGTTGGTGAAATGCTCGTCATGGGTCGCGGTATAACCGGATTTCAGCAGGTCCAGCATATGCGCGCGGGTCAGGATGAAGGCACGTTCTTCGTCCAGTCGCCCGCTCAGCGCCTGAAGCTGGTCGAGCAGGGCGACGACCGCCGCCGGTATGTCCAGCACCGGCCAACGATCGTCATTATAGCCGCGAAAGGCGATCTGGATCAGGTGGTTGTGCGCATTGGCCATGCCCGGCAACAGCATCCGCCCCCGCGCATCGATCGTCTCACGCCCGGCACAGGCGCAATCTTCCATCCGCCCGATACCTGCTATCCGTCCTCCATCCATCGCCAGATAGCCATGGGTGAACACCCGCCGGTCACCATCCATGGAGACGATCATGGCGTTGCGGATCAGCGTATCGACGACAGGCGGCTCGATCATGGCCTGGCCCCGTCAGCGCGCTGGCTTGGTCCGGGCCATGCCGCCCAGCACCTTCCACTGGCCGTCCTCCCGCACCCAGGTATGCGTAACCTCGAACCACTCGTCGGCGGGCGTACCGTCGGAGCGCTGTGTGCGATGCGTATCGTAATAGATGATCGCCGTATCGCCGTTCATCGCAAAGCCGGTGAAGCGCATCGCCAGCTTTTCCTGGTTCTTGCCCTTCAATTCCCTACCCGTTTTGTCGAGACCGGCATTCCCCTCCGGCTTGGCGCGCAGCGGCGGCCAGGCCAGATAATCAGTAGCGGTGTTGGACAGATAGACACTGATGTCTCCCCGTCCGCGCGCGGCATAGATGGACTGTTCCTTGGCCCAGATCTCGGCCTGGGCGGCCGCTTTATCGGCCGGAGCGGAAATGGTGGGGGCGGCCAGCGCGACGGTTGAGAGGCTGAGGCTCAGGCACAGCCCCAGGAACAAGCGGCTCGTCAATAATCCGGTCATCGCTTTATTCTCCTTCCTGAAGCGCAAGCATAGGCGCAGTGCGACGGCCGCCACCCGCCTTCGCGGCCGCTATCCACCCAGCGGAGAAAATGGCTGCCGCCGCTGGCTCCTCGCTCGGCTGTGGCGCAGGCAGGACGGACCATAGATCAAGGCATATCGCATGGGCCAAGCCTTCATTCTCACGACCGTCGCCGTCTCGGACCCCGATGCCTTTGCCGCCTATCGCGCGGCGATCGCAGGCCTTAACGAGCGGATCGGCGGCGACATGCTTGTCCGGGGAAGGACGATGGATGTGCTGGAGGGCGGGGAGGAGAGTGGGGCGGACGAAGTCGTCATCGTCATCGGCTTCCCCGATGCCGATACGGCCCGCGCCTATATCGCCTCGCCCGATTATCAGGCAGCCCGGCCCCTGCGCGAAGCCGCCGGCCGGTTCCGCATCAGATTGGTTGCCTGATCCCCCGCTCAGACCGCTTCGGGCTTCCGCGCGCGGGTGATCCAGGGATAGCCGTCTGCGCCGATGGCATAGGCCTCGACATCGACGAAGCCCGCCTTCTCCAGTTCTTGCGTCCAGTCCGCGAGGCAGGAAACAGTGAAGAAGGGCTCCTCGCGATGATCGGTATCCCAGTCGAGGATCACGGCATGGAAGATATCGACCGCCCGGAACGGTGGCGGATCGCTGAGCACGATGTCGCCACCCGGTTTCAGGATGCGGAACATCTCACCGAAGAGCGCTATATTTTCCTTGGGCGGCAGTTCGTGATGCAGCGCGTAGGTCATGACCGCGTCGACGCTGCCGTCCGGCTCGCCGGTGCTCGTGGCATCCCGCTGCTTGAGCGTCACGTTCAATCCCTGCCGCCTCGCCAGCATGTGGCCGTTACGCAGCAACAGCGAAGAAAGATCGCATCCGGTGAGCTTTGCATCAGGATAGACTGCCGCCAACGCGCGAAAGGTCGAAATCCCGCCGCAGCCCGGTTCATAGATGTGATCATAATGGTCGCGCGGCAGTTGGCGAACCGCCTCGATCCGCTGCTGCGTGATGTCCGCACCCGCGCCGACCGCCGCATAGCCGCCATGGCGGAAGACATGCGGACCGACCGCAAAGGCGAACAGCGGCCCATAAAGATCATAGCCGTCCCAACCGCCCGGCTCCAGATGCCACTCCGTCTTGGCCTGGTAGGCGGGGGGCACCAGATCGGCGTCGAGTTCCAACCCCTCCGTTTCCTCAGATCCTTCCATAATGAAGTCGCTGAACATCGCCCGTCGTTCCTCGACGGCGGGAATGCCGCGATTGAAATTCTCCTCCGCCACATAACGCTGGAAAAAGCGCTCCAGCCGGAAGACCGGATCGGCATAGGCGATCGTTCTGGCCTGCTTCACCCGCTCGCTGACATCCGCGCGCTCCTGCGATCCGCCGCTATGCGCTTCCGCCAGCGCCGCTCCCTGGGGCGTGGCATGGAAATTGGCCCGCGCGATCGTGCGCATCTGGGTGGAAGAGAATTTCTGGACTGCGCCCAGCATCTGCATACCCGCGCGGCCATGTTGGGTGAGACCGAAGGCCGGCTTCGCGCCGGCGGGGGTCGCATTGGTGAAAAACGTCATCAAGCCCGCTCCCGTTACGATTCCATGACAAGGAAGCTACGGTGGGATGGCATGACGTTTCAAACTGGATATTATCCTGTTCCGATGAGCTGAAGTCATGACTCTAGTCGACCTGCGAGAATGATCCGATGGAAATGCAGCATCTTCACCATTTCATCGTCACCGCCCGGCTGGGCAGCGTGGGCAAGGCAGCCGATGAGCTGAACCTCACCCAGTCGGGTATCAGCCGGTCGATCCGCACGTTGGAGGATTATCTGGGCCTTCCCCTCTTCAAGCGCGAGGCGCGAGGCGTGACCTTGACCGAATTCGGCCGGCAATTGCTCCCCCGCGCACAGGGCATATGGAATGCCCGAGCCCGCACTCTCAACGAGATGATGGCCTATAAGTCGCTGAAGAGCGGCCATGTGGAGATCGGCATCCACAATGTCTTCGCCTATGCGCTTGCAACGGACACGCTGGCGGACTTCGCCGCCGCCTATCCCAATGTGGACATGACCGTGGTGACCCGGTCCGACCCGGAACTCAGCCGCCGGCTGGTGAAGGAAGAGCTGGACTTCGGTTTCACTCTGTTCGTGCCGGGGTTCCGCGATCCCCGGCTGGTCTATGAATCGCTATTCGTGCTGGCCTGCGGCACCTATGCCGCGCCGGAGCACCCGCTGGCGGGCCGCAAGGGCATACGCATCGACGAGCTCGCGGAGTTCGAATGGGGGTTGGCGGGCAGCGCGGCTCTACGCTCGACCTTCACAACCTTCTTCACCGATCGGGGCATGCTGCCGCCGGCGCGTATAGTGCAATCGAGTTCGATCGCCCTGCTGGCGGAACTGGTGAGCCGCAATCGGCTGCTCACCGTCCTGCCCCATGTCGTGGCACAGGGATCGCTGCTGGACAGACGGTTGGTGCGGATCGACGCTTTCGAGACGCCCGCAAGCGACCCGGAAGGCGGGCTTGTCTATCGGCCCGACATCATCCGCACGCCGGCAGTGACGATGCTGATGACCATGTTCCGCGAACTGGCCGACCGGATCTGAGCGCTCACGCCTTCGGCTTGCGCGCGACCGTTACCCAGGGATAACTGTCGGGGCCGAGCGGACGGGCCTGCACATCGGCAAAGCCGATCCGCTCCATTTCCGCCCCCCAGTCGGATGCTCCCGCCTCCGAGAAGAAGGGTTCGGCTCTATTGTCGGTATCCCAGTCCAGCAGCACCGCGTGGAAGGCGTCGATCGCGCGAAAAGGCGGAGGATCGCTGAGAACGATGTCGCCGCCCGGCTTCAGGATACGGAACATCTCTTCCAGCAATGCGACATTGGCCGCATGCGGCAATTCGTGATGCAGCGCGAAGGTGACGACGGCATCGAAGCTTTCGCCCTCCTCCCCCGTCCCCGCAGCCGCGTCGCGCTGCTTGAGCGTCACGGGAATGGACAGCTTGTCCGCCAGCCGTCGCGCGGCGCGGAGCTGCTCCGCCGACAGGTCGCAGGCGACCAGCTCGGTATCCGGGAAAGTGCGGTGGATGGCGACCAGCGTCGACCCGTTGCCGCAGCCGGGCTCGTAGATCCGCCGATAGTCCCGGCACGGCAGCTGCGCGATCACATCCAGCCGGTGCTGCCCGATATTGGCGCCCACGGGAGCCGCAGCGAAACCACCCAGGGCGAAAATCGGCTTGATCACATGCAGCCCATGGGGGCCGTAAAGATCGTAGCCGTCCCATCCGCCAGGCCGCAAATGCCAGTCGCATTCATGATAATCCGGCATGGCAAGGTCGGGATCGAGTTCGATCCGGTCGTCGACATAGGCGTCGGGCTCCGCCATGAACTGGCCACGTCGCGCCTCCACCGCCGGAATGCCGAATTCATAGATGGATAACGCGACACAGGCCTGCACGAAGCGCTCGACCCGATAAAGCGGCTCTTCCTCCGCGATCGCCCTGGCCTTCCCGACCCACTCCATGATCGCCGCCCGATCAGCACCGACCGGAGCGCGGGCAATCTCGATCGCGCCCGGCGCGGCTTCAAACGCGCGACGCGCGGCGTCGCGGACATGGCTGGAAGCGAATTTCTGCATCGCGCCCAACATGGCGACGCCCGCCCGGCCATGCTGCCCCAGTCCCTGCGCGGCCGTGTTTCTCATTCCGTCCCATCCTCCGGCGCAGGACGCTTCATGCCGGCCCGCGCCAGTATCTGGTCGACGCTGCGCTCGCGGGCGGCGAGCGGCGCGCCGATGACGTTGCCGGCCATCCTGTCACGCAGCGTTTCCAGTTCCGCCTCGAACGCGGCATCGGGGATATAGTCGTCGATCTCGCCCGGCAGGACGATGCCGCGCTCCTGCAACACTCGCTCCAGCACGGCCACCCGGTCGCGGGTTATCCACAATTCCGTCAGCAGCGCCGTGACCATGCGGCCGAGATCGTCGACATTATCCGGGCCGAGATAGCTATTGGACATGGGTTGTTCCTTATTCTTCATTCTTGATATCTATCCCGGCCACTGCCCTTGTCAGAAACGATAGGAAGCGGTCACGCCCCAGGTGCGGCGCTCGCCCGGATAGACGCGGGTGTAGGTGATGCCCGAAAGCGGCGATCCATCCGCGACCGATCCGACCACGGTCGCGCGCGCATTATATTTATAATCGAACAAATTCTTCACCCAGACCGAAATGTCGATCCCTTCGGAAGGTTGCAGGCCCGCGCGAACATTGACCAGTTCGATATCGCCTTGCTCCTGGAAGTTCAGGCTGTCGCTATATTTGCTCTTCTGGAAGGAATAGTCCGCCTGCACATAGGCGTCCATGCCCGGCAGGATGTCCCGCGCGGTATAGCTGCCGCTGACCGCCGCCTGGAAATCGGTCGTGCGCGCCAGTTGATTGCCGCCGACGGCGTAGGAGCATCCCTTGACGCTGATCTGCGTGCCGGTGATGTCGCCGCAGGGCGCCGCGACCTCGCCATCCAGAACATCGTCATTATAGGTCGGCTTCAGCTTGGTGCCCGACAGGCGAAGGTAGAAGTCCGGCGTGAAGTTATAGGTCGCCTCCAGTTCCACGCCGTAGGAGGTCGCGCCGCCATTATTCTGCACCACGTTGAGAGTGGAACTGGGGATCTGGACCTGGGCCTGCAGATCCTTCCAGTCGATGTAGAAGACCGTCGCATTCAACTGAAGGTTGCGGACCAGGTTCGACTTGACGCCCAGTTCGTAGGTCCAGTTGGTTTCCTCGCCATAAGTGAATTGCGGCAGACCGAAGGCGTTGGAGTTGAACCCGCCGGTTTTATACCCTCTCGCGATCGAGCCATAGAGCAGCGCGCCGTCCAGCTTGTAATTGAGCGTCAGCCGGGGCGTCAGATATTTATAGTCCCGACTGCCGTTTGCCGTTGCGGCCGAGCCGCGCCCGGTAAAGTCCTGCGTGTCGTCATTATAGCGCATCTCAAGCTGCGCGTTGAAGCGATCGGTGAAGTCATAGGCCAGAGATCCATAGAGCGCCCATCCCTTGGTCTTCATATTCCCGCCGCGTTGGGAGAAGGCGACGGGCTGGGCCGTGGGCTGCCCCAGCGGCTGGGCGGACAGTTCCAATATGTCGGAAATACGCGAGTCGAAATAATAAACGCCCGCGGTCCAGCGAAGCGGCCCGTCGCCATTGGAATCGAGCCGGACGTCAACGGCGGTTTCCTTGGATGCATCGCCGACCGAGTTGGTGAACTGCTGCCGCGACCGCGTGCCCGATGCCTGATTGACGGCATCGGGATCGGCCGTGGTGTCGATCAATGAGGAATAGCTGGCGCGGGTATGGCTGACCAGAGCGGTGAGGCTCGCCGGGCCGAAATCATAGCTGGCCGTGCCATAGAAGAGATCGCTGTCGCCCGTCAGGCCGTAACCGACAGTGGTGTCCATATTGACGCTGCCATAGGTCGGCAACTGACCACAGCGCAGGGTATAATAGGTCTGTCCTCCCCGCACCACCTGCGACCCGCAATTATTGGCGGTGACGGGCGTGCCCACCAGCGGACCCTGATCGTTGGCCTGATCGGTGTGGGATGCGAACAGCTTCACGGTAAAATCCGCACTCGGCTGGAACAGCAGCGACCCGCCATAGGTGTAGCGGTGATCATAACCGCCTATATTCCGGCCATCGCGCAGATTGCGGATCGTGCCATCGAACTCGGCATAGCCGCCGAAGGCGCGCACGGCGAGTACGTCCTGCACCAGCGGTACGTTGAGGCTGCCTGAAATCTTGCGGCGACCATAATCGCCCGCCTCCGCGATCAGCGCGCCCGAAATCGCCTTGGTCGTCGGTGCGCGGGTGACATAGTTGATGGCGCCCGCAAAGGTATTGCGGCCATAGAGCGCGCTCTGCGGCCCTTTCACCACTTCGATCCGGGCGATGTCCATCAGCCCGAATTCAAGACCTGACCGGTTGTTGAGATAGACGCCGTCGACGAACACGCCGACATTGCCCTGTGCTCCGACCTGGTCGACCTGCGCGATGCCACGGATCACCGGAGCCTGAAAAGCGCCGTTGGAGTCCTGAAAGGCAAGGCCCGGCGTCTGCGCGGCGAGATCAGCAAGGCTGCCGGTGCCCGTCCGTTGCAGCGTTTCGTCCGAGAAGGCGCTGATCGCCAGCGGCACCTGCTGCAAACTTTCCTCGCGGCGGCGGGCCGTGACGACGATATCGCCGCCCGGCTGATCGGCGACAGACACCGCCGGGGACGATTGCGCCAACACCGGGAGAGGCAGAACGGCGCCGGCAAAGGCCAGCCCGGAAACAGACGCGTGCAGCAAGATCGGCATGGTCTTCATGATGCTTTCCCCAATATGTCTTCCGGCCTATCCGCCGGATTATCCTCGACTGGTGGCCAAAGAATTCCTCGGATGCGCGTCCCGCGAAACGAGGATGAGCCTTCGTCACCGCCTGTCGGATAAAAGCCGGGTTGCGAGAGGCAGCGGCATGGCGGCTGACCTAGACATTTGCCATGGACATGCGCAGCGAAGCGGAATTTTCAGCAGCGGACGGCACGCGACGGCTGCCCGGCCAGATCAATCTGCTGGCGGTTGCGGGCGGCTTCGTCGCCGCCAACGGGCATTTCAGCCAGCCACTCCTCCCCTCCATTGGAGCGAGCTTCGGCCAATCCCCCGCACTCATGGGCGCACTGCCTGCCATTACCCAGTTGGGGCTGGCGGTTGGCCTTCTCACCATATTGCCGCTCTACGACCTGTTCGAGCGCCGACGCGCCATTGTCGCGACCCTGCTGTTGCTCGCGGCCGCGGCTGCCATCCATGCCGTGTCGCCTTCGCTCGGCTTTCTCTGGTTATCGGCCTTCTTCGTCGGCCTCGGTTGCTGCGCGGCGCAGTTGATGACGCCCTATGCCGCCCTGCTGGCGCCGCCGGGGCGAGAGGGGGAAGCCTCATCCCGCGTCCTGTCCGGCGTGCTGATGGGCGTATTGCTCTCCCGCATGGTCGCCGGCGCCACCGAGCAACTCGCAGGCTGGCGGATACTCTACGCCGGATCGTCGTTGTGCATCCTGCTGGTCGCCGTAACCGTCGCGCGACAGGGCGTGGTCAGCCGCAACCCGGAAGGCCTGAGCTATCGCCCGCTGATGGCGTCGCTCGGCCGGATGGTCGTCACCATGCCACGCCTGCGCCGCCATGCGATCAATGGCGCGATAACCTTCGGCATGCTGATGGCCTTTTGGGGCACCTATGCCATGCATGTGCAATCGGCTTACGGCTTCGGGCCGTTGGCGACCGGCCTGATCGGGATCGTCGGCATAGCCGGCGCGATGGGGGCAAGTTTCGCCGGTCGGCTGGTCGACGGCGGGCGCTTCCGCCAGACGCAGCTACTGGCGGGGCTGTTGATGCTTATCGGTTTCGGACTGATGGCGATGCCGCAAGGCGGTGTCGCGCTGCTGTGCGTCGGCGTCCTGCTCATCGACCTCGCCGGCGGGCTCAGCCATGCGGCGAACCAGTCCTCCGCCTTCCGACTGGCGCCTGAGGCAAGAGGGCGAATCAACAGCGTCTATATGGTCGCCTATTTCCTGGGCGGTGCCCTCAGCGTCTCGGTCAGCAGCCTCCTCTATCTGGCGGCCGGGTGGGTGGCCATTTGCCTCTACGCGATGGGGCTGGCGGTGATCCTGCTGGCGTTCGAACTGCTGAGTCCCGCGCAGCGGCTGGAAGGCCGTGGATAAGGGCGGCTCCATCCGCTCCCTGAGCCGGGGGATCGCCGTGCTCAAGGCGATCAACCTCAACGGCACCATGACGCTGATGGAAATCTGCGACACATGCGCCGTCCCCTACGCCACCGCATCGCGCATCGCGCACACGCTGGTAAGCGAAGGACTGATAGCGCGCGATCCTGGCGGCAAGCGCTTTCGCACCACCGGCCTCGTACGCACGCTCGCGCAAGGTTTTCAGGGCAGCGGGCGGCTTGCCACAGCGGCGCGCCCGCATATCGTGGCGCTGACCCGGAAGATCGGCTGGCCGGTGTCGATCACCACGCGTATCGGGCCGGACATGGTGGTACAGGACAGTTCGCACAGCCACACCACCATGGCCCTTTCCAGCCCCGATCCAGGCTATAGTCTGCCGATCCTGGAATGTTCGGCAGGCATCGCCTTTCTGAGCAGCCTCCCCGAAGACCAGTTTCAGGACATTATTGCAGGACTGCGCGCGCTCGACATGCCGCATCTGCGCCACGCGATGGATCGCATCGCGGCGGGCGACCTCCGGGCGCAGGTCCGCGCCCATGGTTTTGCCACGCGCAGCAACGTGCCCTTCACCCGGCATCCCGGCAAGACGTCGGGCATTGCCCTGCCCCTGTTCGACCAGGGACAGGTGACGGGCGCGATGACGGTGATCTACTTCGCCTCCGCCATGCGGATGGCGGAGGCTGTGAACCGGCTGCTGCCCGACCTCAGGGCCACCGCCACGGCGATCGAGATGAGCCTGGCGGAGCTACCGGTCCTTTAGCGACCTACTGGTCCGGCGCCGAAAGCTTCTCTTCGCTAAGGTCGTAATATTTCAGCGCGATGCAGCTCAGCGCCAGCAGGATCATCGGCCCGATCGAGGCCAGAAAATAGATCGCGCTGATCGCCGATGCCGGCTGGGTCACCGCCGCGCCACCCGTCGCCTTCACATAGCCCGACAGCCCGAGCAATATGCCTGTCAGGGCCGCGCCCACGGCATAGGCCAGCTTTTCGACGATGGTGTAGACCGCCGAGAGCACGCCTTCGCGGCGGAGACCTGTACGGCGATAATCCCACTCCATCGTATCGGGCAGCAGCGACTGACCGAACAGCAGAACGGCACCGGCCGTCATCCCCAGGCCGACGGCGCGCGCCAGGGTGATCGCGAACGGCTCGCCGGGCTGGAGGAAATACCAGCTGAGATACATGACCGCATAGAGGGCGGTCGCGACCAGATAGACCTTGCGCTTGCCCCAGCTGCGGCCGACCCGCACCCAGACCTGTTGCGAGAGCATCATCGAAAGATAGAAGACGAGGAAATAGAGACCCAGCATCGTATCGTTGAAATGCAGCACCTGCCTGAACAGGAAGGGCATCGCCGCCTGCGTGATCGCCAGCGCCGTCAACTGCAACAGCTTGATGACCAGCAGCAGCATGAACGGCTTGTTGTCGGTCAGCATTCGCAGCTTCTGCACGAAGCTGAGGCGAACATGGTCGCTGCCGTAATGGAAGGGGGCGTCGCGGGTGGCGCGGAAGCAGAAGACGGTACCCGCCAGCGCCAGCGCCGCGACGAAGACGGACATGAGGCTGTGGCCGCCCTGCCCGCCGCCGCCATAGGCGATCAGCGTCGGGCCGACATAGGTGGCGACCAGGCTCGCGACGGCTACAGCAAAGACACGGAAGGAAATCAGCCGCGACCGTTCGTTGTAATCCGCCGTTATCTCCGCCGGCATCGCCATATAGGGCACGGAAAATACCGCGTAGGCGGTCGAATAGAAAAGCAGGCCGAAGATCACATAGGCGAGCACGAGACCGGGGTTGAGGCCCTGCGGCACGTTGAACAGCAGCAGCGCCGCCATCGCCAGCATCACGCCGCCTGCCAGCACGAAGGGGCGCCGCCGCCCATGGCGCGAGCGCGTCCGGTCGCTGGCCACGCCGACGATCGGATCGATCACCGCATCATAGAGTTTGGATAGCGCCATCAGCGATCCCGCCAGCGCCGCGCCTATCCCGACATAGTCGACAAGATAGCGCAGCAACAACACATTCACCGAATTGAACAGCGCGGCGACCGCCAATGTCCCGGCTCCCCAGCCGATGCAGGTGAGCAACGGCAGTTTTGCCTGTTCGCTCTCCACCGGCCGTTCTTCAGCCACGCTCGCCATATATGCTTCCTTCCTCAATCGGTATTGCCGACACTCTCGCGCAATGTCCCGGCCTTGCCATTTGCTTGGCGCCGACTATCCGTCAGGCGGATAGTCATGGTCAGCCGAGGAAGTCCAGCATCGCCCGCGCCGTTTCCTCCGGCTTTTCCTGGTGGACGAACGATCCTGCGCCTGCGATCTGCACGATCGAAGCGTCGGGCCGTGCCCGCCGGCCCGTTTCGACATAACGGGTATAATAGCCCCGATCCGCATAGATCATCAGCAAGGGCACCGTCGTTTTCGCCAGCAACGCTTCCGTATCGGTCAGCGCGACGCCCCGTTCCGACGGACGCACCCAGCGGTCGGCGCGCGCGCGGCTGGCATTCTGCTCTTCCTCGATCGCCGGATTCACCGTCCCGAAACGGGACAGCTGCGCCATGCTGCGGGGCCTGGGCCGCCAGTCAGCGGTCCAGACTGCCGGGTCGCGATCGGCCTCCACCTTGTCCAGTTCGGCGCGGCTCTGTCCTGCGAAGAGGCTGACGCTGGCGAGGATCAGGCGTGACACCCGTTCCGGATAGCGCGCCGCCAGATTGATGCCGACGATGCCGCCCAACGAATTGCCCGCAACCGTGAAGCGGTCGACGCCCAGTTCGGACAGGGCGGCGAGGATCATGGCCGCGCTTTCGGCGATCGTCTGGACATGAGGCGGCCTGCCCAGCATTGCCGATCCGCCATGGCCGGGCAGGTCCATGGCGATCACCCGATGCCGCACGGCGAGCAGCGGAGCGACCCCCCGCCAGTCCGCCAGCCATCCGCCGACCTTGTGCAACAGCACCACCGGCTCTCCCTCTGCCGGACCCAGCGTGCGATAATGGATGACGCCGCCCCCGCGCAGAATGTCGCCGCCGCCGGTCCATGGTGCTTCGATATGGGGCTGAGCGGCTTCGGCCATGATCGGGGAAGCCGCGAGCAGCGCCGCGCCGGTCAGAAAACCCCTGCGCCCCAGCGTTGCTTCATCACTCATACCTGTCTCCATGCTGCTGCCGCCAAGCCACGACGCGCAATCGGGCATTGGCGGCGATATCGGCCCAGAAAAAGGCGATGTCGTTCATATGCAGGTTCCCGCCGGGCAGTTGCTCTACAGACAAGCCCGGACGAACGGTCACGCGCAGCACCCCGCCCTCACATCGCGCGGCGACGGCGCCCGGCACCAGCGGCGGCAGCGCGCCCCCAGCCGCCGGGCCAGGCAAGGCGCCGCTGCTGCTGTCGAAGCCTGCCTCCGGCCGGGCCAGCGAGAAGCTGAGCGGATTGACGCAGAGCAATGTCGGGTCACGCCCCTCAATGCCATAATCCCGCACGGAGCGGGATACATAAGACCCGGTATCGGCATCGGGGGTGAAACTGTTCCAGCTGGCGATACAGCCCGTCGACTCCGGCTCGGCACAAGGCGGCAGGTCCGATGGCAGACCGCCAAGCGGCATGCCCACCCCTGGCAGATAGGCGACGACCAGCCGCTTCATCAGCGGTGTGCCGGAAATCTCCTCGCGGATCAGGCGCAATCCATGGAGGGCGCCCTGACTGTGCCCCGCGAGGATGAAAGGACGCCCGCGGCTATGATGCGCGATGAAGGCGCGAAAAGCCGTCCGGACATCCTGGTAAGCGAGGTCATAGGCCCTTCGCCCTTCGCCGTCCCGCTCGACAAAGGCGCGGCTGGACGCCTGGCGATAGCGCGGCATGAAGCGACGGCAACAATCCGCAAAGGCGCTGGCCTGCCGCGTCGTGACACTGACGTCGACCCACTCCCGCGCTTGCGGGTCGGACATGTCCTGGTTCCACTGATCCGACCGGAAGGTCGTCGGGTGAATGTAGAACAGGTCCGCGTCCTTGCCCTCGACCGCATCCTCTCGCAGCGCCCAGCTTTCCGCGTGCTCATAGTCGGGCGTCGCCATCGGCAGGGGTGCCCCCGCCCCAAGGAGCAGGGATACCGCCAGCGCAAGAACAGCCCGTCCGATCAGAACTTCGCCTCCACCGTCAGGCCGACGATGCGGCCATTGCCGACAAAGCCCGTGGTGAAGGAGGTAGGGGGCACGAATTCGGGCTCGTTCACCGATGACAATATATAACGCTTGTCGAACAGGTTCTTGGCGAAGAGCGAAATTTCATAATTGTCCTTCACCCAGCCGATGCGCGAATTCACCAGCACCTGCTCTTCGGTATATTGCAGCGCAATGGCATTTGTCGGCTGCTCCGATCGATAGGAGACATCGGCGCGAAAATAGATTTCCGATGTCGGCAGCGGGATGGTGTAGGTGGTCGCCGCGACATATTGGTGGCGCGAGGTGCGCGGAATCTGGAAGCCGCCGACATCGATCCCGCTGCCCGCCTGCACCAGCCCGCAATCCGCCGCCGTAGGGCAGATGCGCGCGCTGCTGTAGTCCACCGTTCCCTTGTCCCATTGCGGGTCGGTATAGCTGTAGGCGAGGTTTACGTCCCAATAGCGTGAGGGGCGCACCGTGAAGTCGACTTCGAAGCCCTTGACCGACGCCGAACCGATATTGGTGACCGGATTGGTCTGCCCCGCGATCGCCGAAGGCACGGAAAGCTGAAGATCGGTCCAGTCGATATAATAGGCGCTGGCGTTCAGCGTTACCCGGCCACCCATGAACTGGTTCTTCGTGCCGATTTCGAACGTGGTGTTCTTTTCCGGGCCGAAGGACTGCTCAGTGACGACGGCCGTATTGTTGAAACCGCCCGACTTGGTGCCACTGGCGACGACGGCATAAAAGGACTTGTCCTGCGCCCACCGCCAGTTGGCGGTGATGCGGTAGGTTCCGTAGGAGAAATCCGCCGCCGGCCGCAGCACCGCGCCGGTCAGATTGTTGGTGAGGATCGAATCCTTGTCCTCCCATGTCCAGCGCCCTTGCGCCTCGACATCGAAGGCCGGACTGAGCTTCACCGTGCCGAGCGCGAAGACCGACTTCATCGTCGTATTTTCGACATTCTCATTGTCGAGGCTCCTGGACGTCTGGGCCGGGCTGACGCCGACGACGGTGATCTGCGCCGCCTTGCGGTCGTAATAATAGCCCCCGACCGCCCAGTCGAAGACGCTGTTGCCGTAGGATTCAAGCCGCAGTTCCTGGCTCCATTCGCGCACCGGCCCCACGAAAGGACGGGTGAAGCGACGCGACGCCGCCGGCAGGCCGCCCATGCTGTTGAGATGCTGGTCCTGCAAGGCGACCGTGCGATATTTCGCCCAGCTACCGGTATAGCGCAGTACCGGTCCTCCAAAGTCGTAGGACATGCGGCCGATCGCCAGATCCGTCTTGCGCCTGGAGAAGGAAGCTCCATCGACATTCACTTCATCCGGCGCACGCAGCGCGCCGCAATAATAGCGCCGGTTGCTGCCGCCCCGATTGTTGGACGTCGTGGTGGTGCCGCCGCAATTGTTGGTGAACATGTAGTTGGCGCCGCCGTCCAGCTCATCCTCATAATGATAGTAGAAGGCGGAGGCTTCAAACGCGGCGGACGGCTTCCACAGCAGCATGCCCGATGCGGAGACCTTGTGGTCCCAGCCGCCGAGCTTGGGGCCGCTGACATTGTCGATCGTCCCGCCGAAATGCGAATAGCTGCCGACGACCATCGCGCTCAGCGTGTCGGTGATCGGCCCGGAAATCTTGCCTGCGATCTCGCGCATGCCGTCCGTGCCGACGCTCCCCTTGATGCGGCCCGACAGGTGATCCGCCGGGCGATCGAGCACATAGTTGATCGCCCCGGCGAACGCATTGTTGCCGTACAGCGCCGATTGCGGGCCCTTGATCACCTCGACCCGCGCCAGGTTGAACAGGTCGATGTCGAGGTTCGATTTGGCCGACAGATAGACGCCGTCAAGGAACACGCCGACATTATTGTCGAAGGTGGTGGTGGTGACGTTGGTGACGCCGCGCAGGCTGGGCGCGGCCAGACCGCCGGCATTGCCGCTATTATAACTGAGGCCGGGGGTCAGCCGGGCGATGTCCTGAATGTCGGTGGCGCTGGCACGGGTCAGCGTTTCCTGCGTCGTTGCGCTGACAGCGGCGGGAATCGACTGCAGCGTTTCTGCGCGCCGCCGGGCGGTTACGACGATATTATCGCCGTCGGGTTCCGAGGCGGGCACCTCTTGCGCAAAAAGCGGCTGGATCGTGAAAATCAAGCCGAGCGCGGTCGCGGTTCGGAAAACCAACGTCTTCATAATGCCCCTTTCTCATCTGGCCGCTCGTCTCCCTCTGCGAACGGCGATCTTTGTCCCTGGCTGTCACAGCCACGCAGCAATCAGAACGGATTGCCGCCCAAATATCCGCACAGCGATAAAATCGCCTTGTGGGCGGTGGCGCCGTGGGGCCGTCCTGTGCATGATCGCTGCATCGGGAGTTGAACCATGCAGTTTGAATTGATGCAGCGCGGCCGGGCGCTTATGGATTTTGAGGTCAGCGCGCGCCAGACCGCTTCAAAGCTCCAGCAGCGGGCCGAGGCCGAACTGGCGGGGATGGGCGTCACGGCGGAAAGCCTGCCGGACGATATGGAGGCGCGGCACCGGTTGATCGACGAACGGCTGGCAGCATCGCCCGTCTTTCAGGCGCGCGCGTTGCTGGGCGAATGGTGCGCCAAGCAGCATGGCCGGGCCGCCGAGGAAGCGTTCGATGAAATCCGCGACGGCATCGTGCCCGAACTGGAACGGCTGCGTCATGGCGGGACGACCATCACCGCCCACGACTTCACCGCCCCGCGCTATTGGTCCGAAATCTGGTTCCACCGCACACGCGGCGGCTGGGATGCCAGCGACTATAACGGCTTCATCCATGGCGAACTGGTGCACAAGAAATATGTGTCGAAGGTGTTTCCGGGCGACATTTACGGCAATCGTCGTCTGATCCTGAAGCAGTTGCCGCGAGACGATTATGCCACGATCCTGGAAGTCGGCACCTCGTCCGGTCACCATACGCTCGCCATTGCAGACGTTTTCCCCCGTGCCCGGATCAGCGGTATCGACCCGTCGATTCGAATGCTGGAACAGGCCCAGCGCGTCGCCAACGAGCGGGGTCTCGCCTGGGATCTCCACACCGGCGTCGGTGAGGACATGGCGATGTTCGCCGATAACAGCTTCGATCTGGTCACCGCCTATGCCATTCACCATGAAATGCCGCCGCACGCGATCGCTGCGATCTTCGCCGAAGCCTGGCGCGTGCTGAAGCCCGGCGGCGACATGGTGATGGCGGACGTGGTCCGCACCGTCGATCTCGACAAGATGGCGGCCTGGCGCATGGATTGGGCCGCAAAATGGGGCGGCGAACCCTTCTGGCGCGCCACCGCCAAGCTCGACATGGAGCCGATGGCGCGGGAAGCGGGCTTCGTCGACGTGCGCGGTTTCACGCCGCAGCCGGGGCGCGACCCCTATGTCATCTATGGAAGGAAGCCTGCATGAGCGGCGCCGACAAGACGCCCGAGCGGCGTATCCTGCCCGACTCCCGCATCGACGATCTGGGCGAAGCGATAGTGGCGCTGACCCGCGAAATCTGGGTATTGACCGACCGGCAGATGGTGCTGGAGGCAGTGCTGGCCGATCATGGCATCGATACCGCCAAGGTGGATGCCTACCAGCCGGACGAGGCCATGACCCAGCGGCTGGAAGCCAAGCGGCAGCGATTGCTCGACACGATCCTCGGCGCGCTTCGGGCTGATTGAGACGGTGCGCCTCCGGCCCGTCCTATTTACAGTCCGCTTGACCGGCGAACGCGGTCCAGCGCGCTGCGCCGCCGTCGCGTCCCATGCTGCGATCGATAAAGGCAAGGACGGCACCCAGCACTTTGCGGCGACGGTCCGGCGTGGCATCGCCGGCCGGGGGACGCAGCGGACTGTCGATGCCGCCGAGATAATGGCCGCCAGGCACACCTATCCGGCAAATGCCCCGACCGGGCGAGGCACGGCGCCAAGCGTCATCATTCCAGCCCGGCCCCCGGTCGGTCAGCGCGCTCGCATCAGCTTCACCGTTGATGACCAGTACAGGCCCCCGCATCGGCGCCCAGTCCATGCGCAGATAAGGCATGCGATCCTTGAACTGCACCGCCAGCCCGTCGAAATGGCCGGGCGGCGCCAGCAGCACGGCGGCGCGTGCGGACGGAACCGCATAGCTTTCGATCTGACCGGTCTCGGGCGCGACAACGGCGGCGCCCATGGCGATCGCAGCGGTCTGCCCACCGAAACTATGACCGATTATGGCGACCTGCCCGCTGTCGACATGGCCCTTGAGGCCCGCGACTTCTTTGGCGATTGCGGTCAGATGCCCCGCTATCCAGCGCAACTCCATCGCACGGGTGCGCCAGACATCAGCCGGTTGCGGCGCCGCAGGGGTGAAGCCATCCTCCGACGCGTCGCCATGGTCGGGCTGGATCACCAGATAGCCCGCGCCCGCCAGCGCGCGCACCAGCGGCTGATAATCGTTCCGCGACAGCCGGTTGCCATGCGACAGGATGACGACCGGCAGCCGTCCTTCAGGCCGCTCCGGAAAGGTCAACCGCATTTTGAGGCCGCCTGTCTCCACCGGATCGACGCTCTCGATGCGTGGCGCAGTTCTTCCGGCGGGTGTGGCCAAAGCCGGTCCTGCCATCATCGCCGCCATTACAAACCCGCCGATCCGCAAAACCCGCATCATGCGCCTCCTTTCCCGCATCGGCCCTGACGATAGGTTGCTCTTCCATGGCTACAACGGCTATTACCCCATTGTTCGGTAGACGGTTAAAACCGCGCAGCGCCGATGGACAGGAAATGGACGCGAAAGACCAGGACAGAGGCATACCGATCCGATCGATCAGCCGCGCAATTTCCGTATTGCAGGCGATCAACCGGGGCGGATCGCTGACCATGATGGAGATCGCGCAGGCATCCGCCGTGCCCTATCCCACCGCCTGCCGCATCGTGCAAACGCTGCTGCATGAAGGGCTGATCGAACGCGAAAGCAGCCGGAAACGCTATCAGCCGACTGCTCTCGTGCAGACGCTGGCGCATGGCTTTCAAGGCCATGGCGCACTGGTGAATGCGACCCGCCCGCATATCGCGAAGCTGACGCGCGACATAGGCTGGCCGATTTCGCTGACCACTCATGTCGGTGCGTCGATGGTTATCCGCGATTCCACCCATTCGCAGACCTCGCTGACCTTCAACACCTATTTCCCAGGCTATGCCATGCCCATCCTCGCCTGCGCGGCGGGACTGGTCTATCTCGCCTTCGCGCCGGCCGAGGAGCGGGACACCGTGCTTGATAGCCTCAGCTATCTGGAGGATGAGGAAACCCGGCATATGCTGCAACTTGCGCGCGAGGGCGGCTTGCTCGAGGCGGTGCGCTCCTCCGGCCACGCCGCTCGAGGTTTCAACCGCTTCACCCAGAATCCCGGCAAGACCTCTTCGATCGCCGTGCCCATATTCGAAAACGGGGTCATCGCCGGCGCGCTGACCGTCGCCTTCTTTTCATCGACGATCCAGATCCGCGAGGCGATCAAGCTGTTCCTGCCGAAGCTGCAGGACTGCGCTGCCGCGATCACCGTCGATCTCGAAAATGCGGAGCCGATACGCTAGGGTATTCTGAAATCGGTCAAAAGGGCTGATGGCTCTCACCATGCATCAACAACCCATGGGAGCGGTGAAACATTCACCGCCCCAACCGGTCCGCATTCCCGCATGTGAAGCTATATTATGGCAGCTTCTTCCCGAAGGCTGAGGATCATCGCCTGCCGCAACATATAGTCGCGGCGCAGGTCCGCATCGGCGGCGAGTTTCTCCAGCTTCTCTTCCTGAATGGTCTTGCCCGCCCCCTGCGGTGCTTCCAGCATCTGCTTGTTGCTGATGGTCTGCGCCTGCACGAACTGGCGCGTGATCGTGCGGCGCTGGCGTTCATAGCGGTCGAGCAACGGGTCCGCCTCCGCCCCCTCCAGCACGATGCGGAACAGCTTGCCGGTCAGATTCCAGGCATCATGAATGCCCGAGTTCATGCCGAAGCCGCCCAGCGGGTTGTTGAGATGCGCCGCATCGCCCGCCAGCATCACCCGGCCCTTGCGGAAGTTCTGCGCCACGCGCTGATGCACGCGATAGAGGGTGCGATGATAGGTGTCGACCTCCACCCCTTGGCCCAGCAGGCCGCCAAAGACGCGGCTCTTCTTCTCGTCCGACAACAGCAGCCTGTCGTCGTCGGCATCCTCCGTCGGCACCAGCACACGCCACAATTCAGGCACGCGCAGCAACACGCACCATTCGTCGGCATCGGCAACATAGTTCACATGGGTAAGGCCCGGAATATGCTGCTCGATCGGATAGGCCGTGGACAGCGTCAGGAAACGTTCGGGATAGGTGAAGCCTTCGAACTCGATGCCCAGCCATTTGCGGATCGTCGAATTCGCGCCGTCCGCCGCGATGACATAGTCGGCGCGATATTCCTCGATCGCCATCGGGCTTTCGACATGCACGGTAACGCCGGCCGCATCCTGCCCGATATGGAGCACGCGGCGCTGGAAGAGGATCTGGCCGTGCGCATGGCTGGCAAGCCGCGCCGCCAGCAGGCGCGACAGCTTGAACTGTTCGCATTGCAAGCGGTATGGATAGGACGTCACGTCCGACAACTCGCCAAGGTCCAGTTCGACCCGATTGCCGCTCCGGCGGTTGCGATACTGGTAGACGGGCGCCTTGAGGCCGATCGCCTCCAGCTCCTCCAATATGCCCAGTTCCGCCATCATTTCCAGCGACGGCGGATGGAAGGTGGAGGCGCGCATGTCTTCCGGGCAGTCCGGATTGGCCTCCAGCAATATGGTGTCGATCCCCGCCTGGGCCAGCCGATAGGCGGCGACAACGCCGACAGGGCCGGCTCCCACGACAAGAATGCGGGTTCGGATCGTCATAGTCTCTCTTTGCTGTAAGAATGCGGTTGAGTGTGGCGTGTCAGTCGACGAGCAGCCGCATCTCGACTTCCGCCGCGCCTTCGCGGAGCGCGGCTGCGGCGCGATACTGTTCGGAGGCGATGTAGGCGCGCGCCGCCTCGGGATTGTCGAAGCGTGTCACGACCACGCGCTCGCCCACCGGCGAACTGCCTTCCAGCACTTCCGTTACCGGTCCCTTGACGACGGCCACGCCGCCGAAGGATTCGCTCAGACCGGCAATGCCCTTGCCATATTCGGCAAAACGTTCCGGATCATTGATCCGAACGGTCGCTACGATATAAGCCGCCATCAGGCTTCCCCTTGTTGTTCCTGCGTCCAGCATCTGCTGTTGTCCCTCCATGCCACCGACCGGCGGACGCGGCTTTGGGACGCTGCGCAAATATCCGTCAGGCGAATAGGGAATCCGTCGGCCTTTGCGCGAAGCCCGGCGGCGCATCAGGAAATGACCCTATCGAAGCCTGGATTAAGGAAAACGGGACATGACGGATTCTCTGGGATACCGCTGCAAGTTCGCGGTCATCGCCCCCTCCACCAACACAAGCGTGCAGCCGGAATATGATGATATGCGCCCGCGCGGCGTGACCAATCATTTCTCTCGCATCGCCATCCCCGACACCAAGGTGACGGACGAAAACAGCTTCATGGAGATGATGGAGAATATCCGCAGCGCGACTTTCGAGGCGACCGACATCTCCATGTCCATGTCCCCCGACTGCCTGATCATGGGCATGTCGGCCGAAACGTTCTGGGACGGCGCCGAAGGCGCGGACCGGCTGCACGGCAAGATGCTGGAGCGGACCGGCGGCGTGCCGGTCATCATGGGTTCCATGGCGCTGGACGCGGCGATGAAAGCCTATGGCGGCATCAGGAAGATCGGCATCCTCACCCCCTATATGCCGGTGGGCGACGAAAATGTGCGCCGCTATTTCACCGATCAGGGCTATGAGGTCGTGAACCTTGTCGGCCTCAAATCCCCGTCCCCCATGATGATCGCGCATGAGCCCGCGCAGAAGCTGAAGCGCACCGCCATCCAAGTGTCCGAAGGGGTCGATGCGGTGATCCAGTGCGGCACCAATCTCGCCTTCGCAAAGGTCGCGGCCATGGCCGAATTCTGGCTCGAAAAGCCGGTCATCGCGATCAACACCGCAACCTATTGGCATGCGCTGCGCAGCATGGGAATCAAGGATCAGGTGGAAGGGTTCGGCGCGCTGCTTGCCGACCATTGATCTTCCGCCGACGAAGGAGTCGCAAGAGATGGAATATGATTATGTCCCGATGCCCCGGCGCCGGCCGCTCAAATGGCCCAATGGCGCGCGGGTGGCGTTGATCCTGACGTTCAACCTCGAAACCTGGGATCTGACCAAGGACACCGATAGGCCCTATTATGCCGGTGGCCCGGCGATCCTGCCGGATATCCTGCCCGGCCATACACCGGATTTCCCCAACTACAGTTGGCGTGAATATGGCCAGCGTGTCGGCATCTGGCGCATGTTCGATCTGTTCGACGAACTGGGCGTGCCAGCATCCTGCACCACCAATGCCGTCACATTCGAACGGCGCAAGGCGATGACCGACGCGGTGTTGGAGCGCGACTGGGAACTGCTGGCGCATAACTGGGAACAGGGCGAACTGCTCACCGATTTCGCGCAGGACCCGGCGAAGGAGCGCGACATCGTGCTGCGCTCACTCGCCCAATATGAGAAGTTCACCGGGCGCAAGGCCAAGGGGTGGCTGTCCTCCTCGCTGCGCGGCACGCTCCAGACGGCGGACATATTGGCGGAGCAGGGCTGCACCTTCTACTGCGATATCATGAACGACGATCAGCCCTATCTACTGCGCACGCCGCACGGCCCCATCGTCAGCACGCCCTATTCCAACGAGATCAACGATTTCACCTTCATCACGCGCAAGAACTTCACCACCGACCAGTTCGCCCAGGCGCTGATCGAGGAACTGGATGTCCTGTACGCCGAAGGAGAACAGAGCGGCCGGATCATGAATGTCGGCCTGCATCCCCATGTATCGGGCCGCGCGCACCGCATCCGGGCGCTGCGCGAGTTCATCACCCACGCCAAGAGCCTGCCCGGCGTCTGGTGGGCGACCCGCGAGGAGATTGCCGACTGGTATCTCCAGAATCATGAGGACCATATCCCCGGACAGCTCGGCTGATGCAGCCCGCATCGCTGACCGAGTTGCTGGCTGAAGGTCCGGACGGGAAACGTCCGGGCCTTCAGCTGCCCGGCTGCTGGGATGCGCTGACCGCGCTGCTGGTCGAGCGGGCGGGGTTTGGCGCGGCTTTCCTGACGGGGGGCGGGCTTGCCATGGCACGGCTCGGGCGGCCTGATCTGGGCCTGGTGACGGCAAGCGAGCTGGTGGATGCGACCGCGCAGATCTGCGACCGCATCTCGATCCCGCTGGTCGTCGACGGCGATACGGGCTTCGGCAATGCACTGACGCTCCAGCGCCTCGTCCGTCAGATAGAGCGGGCGGGCGCGGCGGCGATCCAGATCGAGGATCAAAGCTTTCCCAAGCGCTGCGGCCATATGGCGGGCAAGCAGGTCGTGCCGCTGGCCGAGGCAACGGGCCGCATCCGCGCCGCCGTCGACGCGCGACACGACATGCTCATCGTCGGCCGCACCGACGCGCTGGCGATCGAGGGCGTCGAAGCGGCGATGGACCGGGCGGAGACCTATCTGGAGGCAGGCGCGGACATTCTCTTCATCGAAGGTCCACGCAGCATGGAGGAGGCGCAGGCGATCGCCGCGCGTTTCGCGCGCCGAGTGCCGCTGGTCCATAATCTGGTCGAGGGCGGCGTGACGCCGTCGGATCAGGGCCGGGACTTTTTCGACCTGGGCTATGCGGCCATGCTGCATCCGCTGCTGCTGATGCACGGTCTGGTCGGCATCGCCCCTCAATTGCTTGCGACCCTGCAAACAAGCGGATCGACCGCCAGCCTGCGCGGAGAAATCGCCGACCTGCAACAGATGAATCAACTAACAGGCGCCAAGGCGCTTCTGGAGAAAGCGGACAGCTATGGCTGAGGATATCGACAGCGACTATGCCGCGGCGGGCTTCAACGGCGCGCTGCCCTTCGGCACATCTCCTGCGCTCATCATCATCGACGTGGTGATGGCCTATATCGACCCCGCCTCCCCCCTCTATCTGGGGCCGGACAATGCGCTGCCGCAACTGGCGCGGCTGGCAGAGGCGACGCGCAAGACAGGCGCGCCCGTTATCTTTACCAACATCGCCTATGGCCCGGACGGTCTGGAAGGGGGCATGTTCTATCGCAAGGTCCCCGCGCTCAAGGCTTTCCACGCAGGCTCACCCCTGGGCGCCTTCCCGTTCCAGCTGACGCCGCAGCCAGGCGATCATGTGCTGGGCAAATTCTACCCTTCCGCCTTCTTCGGCACAGCGCTGGCGTCCATGCTGCACAGCATGAGGATCGATACGCTGCTGCTGACCGGCTATTCAACGTCCGGCTGCGTGCGGGCGAGCGCGCTCGATGCGCTCTGCCATGGCTTCACGCCTTATGTGGTGAGCGATTGCTGCGCCGATCGCGACGCGCGCCCGCATGAATCGAACCTGTTCGACATGCAGGCGAAGATGGCCGAGGTGGTCGACACCGATCGCGCAATCGCTCTCCTGCAAGGCGATTAGCCGCATCATTGCCGGGGCTGGATCGATCTTCCGCCCCGGCTTTTTTCAGGCGGCAACGATCCTTGCCGCACTCTCTCCTGCCAGGCGTCCCAAAGTAGTCGCCGTCAGCAGGCCATTGCCCGCCATATAGCCTTCCGCGCCATCGCCGGAGATGCCCCGCGCCGCTCCGCCGCCTGCGAACAGGTTGGGAAAGGGCGATCCGTCCTCGCGCAAGACCCGCGCCTGTGTGTCGATGCAGAGGCCGCCCTGCGTGTGGAACAAGGCTCCCGTCACGCGCGCGGCATGGAAAGGTGCCTCAAGTGGCGGATTGCCGGTAAAGTCGCGGCCGAAACCGTCCTGAGCCTGACCCTCGACGCAGGCGCGTACCGACGCCATCGTCCGCTGCAAGCTCTCCAGCGGCAGGCGCGTCTTGGCCGCCAGCTCTTCGATATCCTTCGCCTCGATGACCGCGCCGGCACGCAGCGCATCCTGATAATCCTCGAACCCCAGCATATAGTCATGCCGCTTCTTGTCGAAGATCGACCAGGCGATCCGTTCCGGCTGGGCATTCACCCGCGCCGCCTGTTCCGAATAGCCCGACGCCTCGTTGGAGAAGCGCTCCCCGAGAATATTCACCTGGAATCCGCCCTGCATGATGAGCGGCCATAAAATGGGAATGCCATGCCCTGCGGCTAGCCCGCCATGCCCCTGATAGGCGCCCATGTCCGCCATTTTCGCGCCCAGCGCCTCGCCCCAGCGGACGGCGTCGCCGCGATTGCCGGGATGCCCGTGATAGGTGGCGCCCGCCATGTCGGGGATCAGCCGCGCAACCATTTCCTCCGCCCCACCAAAGCCGGAGCAAGCCAGTACCAGCGCGCGGCAGCCAATATCCTCCCGGCTGCCGTCCGGCCGCAGAAAGCGCACGCCGCTCACCCGACCATCGCCGTCGACGAAAAGGCTGTGCGCGGTCGCTTCGGTCAGGATCGGGATGCCGGCGGCGGCCGCCGCTTCCTGAAGCGAGGCCATCAGCTCACCCCCGGTGCGACGAGGGGTGCCGTACATGCGCAGCGCACTGTGGCCGGGATAGAGAAAGCCCTGCACCAGTTCGAGCGGCACGCCATGCCGGTCACGCATCCAGGCGACCGTCTCAGCGGATTCGCGCGCGATGGCCAACGCCATGTCGGGATCGGTGCGCCCCTTGGTCTTCGCCATGATGTCCTCGGCAAAGCGCTCCGCGCTGTCCTCGATCCCCGCGGCTACCTGTTCGGGCGTGCCGGCTGCCGGGATCAGCCCCGTCGACATGGCGGTCGAGCCCAGCGGGGAACGATCGCGCTCGGTAAGCAACACCTCGGCTCCCGCGTCGGCGGCCGCCAGCGCGGCGCACAGGCCGGTCCCTCCCGCGCCGATCACCAGCACGTCAACGGACATCTCAAATTCTTCGGGTGCGGCAAGCAGATTGTCGTTCATCATCGGGTTTCCAGATAGATCCAGGGGCGGGCTTCACGATCGGCCTGGCGCCAGGCGGCGATCGCTTGCCCATGTTGAAGGCTGAGGTCGATGGCGTCCCAACCGTTGCGCAGCATCAGCCGGGCATCTCCCTCCAACGCGAAGGCGAAGGAGCCGGGCAAACCGGAAGAAACCGTCATGGCGTCGAGATCGACCCTGACCGCCTGCTTCCCCTCTTCGGCCTGCACCGCCTCACCCAGCACACGCACCTGATCAGCGGACAGCTGCACCGGCACGACCCCGTTGCGCACGCAATTATTACGGAAAATCGGATTGAAGGATGGCGCGATCACGGCGCGGAAGCCATATTCATGCAGTGCCCAGACGGCATGCTCGCGGCTTGATCCGCAGCCGACATTATCGCCCGCGATCAGGATGGTTGCCCCATCAAAGGGCGATCTATTCATCAGGAAGTCGGGCTGCTTCTCCCGACTGCCGACCGCGCGATAACGCCAGCCGGCAAACAGACCGTCGGCAAGGCCGGTCTTGCCCACGGACTTCATCTCGCGCGAGGGGATGATGATATCGGTGTCGATATTGTCGAGCAGCAGCGGCAGCGCCACGCCCTCGACGAAGGCGATGGGGGCGCGGCTCACAGGCTCGCTCCTTCGCGAGGGTCGATGATGCACCCGACTATGGCCGACAGCGCGACCAGTTCGGGTGAGGCGATGTGGGTGCGCGTCTCCGGTCCCTGGCGGCTTTCGAAATTGCGGTTGGTGGTCGACACCACCCGCTCGCGCAGGCCGAAGCTCTCGCCACCTGCGAAGAAGCACATGGAACAGCCCGGCTCCCGCCATTCGAAGCCCGCCTCGATCAGCGTGGCGGCGATGCCTTCTTCTTCCGCCGCACGCTTGACCGCGCCGGAGCCGGGTACGCAGATGGCCCGTACGCCCGGCGCGACCTTGCGTCCCTTGACGATCGCGGCGGCGCGACGCAAATCCGACAGGCGGCTGTTGGTACACGAGCCGATAAAGGCGGCGTCGATCGGCAGCCCGGCGAGCGGCATGCCTTCCTCCAGCCCCATATAGCTGAGCGAGCGGGCATGGTTGGCGGCGGTTCCGCGCGCTTCCCCCCCGGCGAAATGCGGGACGACCGCTGTGACGGGCACGGCCTGCTGAGGACTGGTGCCCCAGCTGATCATCGGCGCCACCTCCGCCGCATTGACGGCAATTTCCCGGTCGAAACGGGCATCGCTATCGCTCGCCAGTTCACGCCAGACCTTTACCGCCCTATCCCATGCCGGGCCCGCCGGCGCGAAGGGCCGTCCTTCAAGCGCCGCGAACGTCACCTCGTCAGGCGCGATCACCGCGCCGAACGCCGACATTTCAGTCGCCATGTTGCAGAGCGTCTGTCGCTGTTCGATGTCCAGCGCGGCGATGCCTTCACCGGCAAATTCGACGACGTAGCCCTGTGCGCCGTCGGAACCGATGCGGGCAACGATGTGCAGCGCCAGATCCTTCGCGCTGACACCGGGAGCAAGCCCCCCTTCCACCATGATCCGCATCGTCTTCGGGCGGCGCACGCGCAACGTTCCGGTCACCAACGCATGCTCCGCCTCACTCGATCCGATGCCCCAGGCGAGCGCGCCGAAGGCACCCTGCGTGCCGGTATGGCTGTCAGGACAGACGAGGGTCACACCAGGCAACACGATGCCCTGTTCCGGCGAGACGACATGACAGATGCCCTGCCGCGGATCGCCCAGATCGAACAGAGTGATGCCCGCCGCCTGCGCCGCGGCGCGCGTTTCGGTAATGAAGGCCTTGCCCGTCGGCATCAACGTATCGTCGCTGCGCCCCGGCAGCGTATCGACGATATGGTCCATCACGGCGAAAACCTGCTGCGGATGCGCCACTGTGCGGCCGGCCTCCGCCACCGCCTTCAGCGCCACGCCGCCGGTCCGTTCATGCAGCATCACGCGGTCGATCGCGATCAGGGCGACCCCGTCGCCCAGTTCCGTCACCACATGGCTGCGCCAGATTTTTTCGAAAAGGCTGTCCACTCGATCCGCCATCGACTTATTTGTCTTATATCTATATCTATTAATTCACCAGCGGCGGCCGGTCAACGGCACTGCGCAATTTGCTCGCACAGCAACCAGCTATCCGATAGGCTGGCAGGAGAATGACCCTGATCAATCGCGACGACGCCATCCCTCTCTATCATCAGTTGTTCCTTCAACTGCGCGACGAGATCATGTCGGGCCGACGCGCTCATGGCGATACCATGCCAACCGAGGCGGAGTTGTGCGATCACTATGCCGTCTCGCGCATCACCGCGCGCCGGGCACTGGCGGAACTATCCGATTCCGGGCTGGTGGAGCGGCGTCGCCGCACAGGCACACGGGTCATCTTTCAATCGCCGACCCGCCCGCTGGAGGCCGATGTCGACCAGGCGGTGGAGGCGCTCGTCGCCTTCGGCCGTCAGACCGAAGTGCGCCTGATCGGACTGGATGAAGCCCCGGCCGCGCCGGACATCTGCGATCTTCTGGGCCTTCCCCATGATGCCGCGATCGTCCATGCGCAGCGTCTGCGCTCGCTGGATGGAGAGCCGCTGGGGTTGGTGAGCAGCTGGATGCCCTCGACCATAGCCGCCCATATCTCCATGACCGGCCTCGCGACCACACCCATGCTGGAACTGCTGCGCGATGCCCGCCTCATCATCGGTTCGGCGCACCAGACCATCGCGGCGGAACTCGCCAATGCGGAACTGGCTGACTGGCTTCGCATCCCCCAGCGCAGCGCGCTCCTGATGATCGAGCGGCTCGTGCGTGACGGCGCCGGCGTGCCGATCCTGCTCACCCGCGCGCACTACAGGGCAGACCGCTATCGCGTCACGCTCGACCTGGAGTCGAGCATCGCGGTTCAACCGAGCACCCCGGCTTCGCGCAAGGACGCTATCTCCGCTTCGGAATAACCGACCTCTGCCAGCACGTCGGCGCCGTCCACGCCCGCAAGCGGCACATCATGGCGCATACCGGTGCGCTGCCCATCAATCTCCAGGGGCAAGGCGGGCAATTGGGCGACGCTGCCGTCCTTCAATGTGACGGACACCAGCCCGCCCTGTGCATTCAGATGCGGATCGTCGAACAGATCGCCCGGCTTGGCGATCGGCGCGAAAGGCAATCCGGCGCGTTCCAGCGTCTCGATGAGATCGCTCCGTTTCTTCGAGGCGAACAATGCGCGCACTACCGGCAGGATGCGGTCCCGCGCCAGCACGCGCTGGTTGTTCGCCGCAAGATCCGGATCGCTCCCGATCTCGCCCAGATCGAACAGGGTGCAGAATGTCTGCCACTGGCTGTCGGTCACGACTCCGACGAACAGTTGCTCATCGGCCTGCGCCGTTTCGAACACATCATAGATCGCCCAGGCCGACACGCGCACCGGCATCGGCGCGGTCGGCACACCGGTCACCGCCTGCTGCGCCATATGCTGACCAACGAGGAAGGCCGTAGTCTCGAAGAGCGAGCATTTGACCGCGCCGCCCTTGCCCGTGCGCTCCCGACGCTGAAGCGCTGCGAGGATGGCGATGGCGCCGAACATGCCGCCGGTAATGTCGACCACAGAGCTGCCCGCGCGCAGCGGCCGTCCCGGAGGACCGGTCATGTAGGCAAGGCCACCCATCATCTGCGTCACCTCGTCCAGCGCGGTGCGATGCCCATAGGGTCCGGTAAGGAAGCCCTTGGCCGAACAATAGATGAGGCCGGGATTGCTTTCCTGAAAATCGTCCGGACCCAGCCCCATTTTCTCCAGCGCGCCGGGGCGGAAATTTTCGATCACCACGTCCGCGCCCTCGATCAGCCGTCGTGCGGCGGCCAGTCCCGCCTCCGATTTGAGGTCAAGGCAGATGCTGCGTTTGTTGCGGTTGAACATCGGGAAATAGCCAGCGCCGGACCCCAGCAGGGTGCGCGTATGGTCGCCGCCCACCGGCTCCACCTTCACCACGTCGGCGCCCAGATCCGCCAGCACGACGCCGGCGGTCGGGCCCATCACCATATGCGTGAATTCGATAACCCTGATTCCCGCCAGCGGCAGGTCGGCTTGGGCAAGAATAGCTGACATGAAAGCTCCCATCTCGACAGGCAATTTTATTTGATATAGTTTTAGTACAAATAGAAATACGAGGTGGCAATGGCTGATAATCACGGTGCGAGCAATGGGACGAACAGCAACCCCATCGACATATTGGTGAGCGAGGTCGGCCCGCGCGACGGCCTGCAAAGCATCACGCCCATCATGCCGATGGCTGCGCGCAAGGCGTGGATCAGCGCCGAGGCGGCGGCAGGGGTGCGCGAAATCGAAGTCGGGAGCTTCGTGCCTGCCAAGATCCTGCCGCAACTGGAGGGCACGGCTGAGGTCGTCGCCCATGCCCGCTCCATCCCCGGCCTGACCGTCGCGGCGCTGGTGCCCAATGCCCGCGGCGCACGCGACGCGATCGCGGCGGGTGCGCACAAGATCACCATCCCTCTCTCGGTCTCCGAAACCCACAGCCTGCGCAACCTGCGCCGCAGCCATGAGCAGGTGCTGGCCGAAGTGACGGAGATCGCGGAGGCCATCCGCGTCCTGCCCGTGGATCAGCGCCCGCATTTCGAAGGCAGCCTCTCCACCGCCTTTGGCTGCACGCTGGAAGGGCCGATCCCGGACGCGCAGATCCTTCGCCTCGCCGAAGCGCTGATGGCGGCGGGCTGCGACGAGGTCGGCATTGCCGACACCACGGGCTATGCCAACCCGATCGCGGTCAAGCATCTCATCCGCATTCTGCGCGATGCCGTGGGCGAGAAGGCGGTGCAGGGCATCCATCTCCACAATACGCGCGGCCTCGGCCTCGCCAATGTGCTGGCAGCTCTCGACGCGGGCCTCACCACCGTCGACTCCTCACTGGGCGGACTGGGCGGCTGTCCCTTCGCACCCGGCGCCAGCGGCAATATCGTCACCGAAGATCTGGTCTTCATGCTCGAAGCCATGGGCCTTCGCACCGGCATAGATCTTACCAAACTGTTCGCTGTGCGAGAAATCCTGACGCAGCATCTGCCGGACGAGCCGCTTTACGGCTTCACTCCCGATGCCGGTCTGCCGCTCGGATTTGTCGCGGCGGCCGAAAAGCGGAAGGAAGCAGCATGACGATACCCGGCACCAGGATGATCCGCGAGGACAAGACCGCGCGCCAATTGTTCGAGGAGGTCATGGCGAATCCGGCGCGCAACAAATTCGGATTCGGGGAAAAGCTGGCGATCGTGAACGTCGATTTCCAGCAGGCCTATACGCGAATCGACCTGTTCAGGACCGCCTATGAGACGGACCCGCGCCAGATCGATCATGTGAACCATATTTCCCGGCTGGCGCGGGCGAAGGGCATGCCGGTGATCTGGAGCCGGGTCGGCTACAAGGAGGATGCCGGGGATGCGGGCGTGTGGGGCACGCGCACCGATACACCCGATTCGCTCCAGAACATCAAATATGGCAGCGATCGGCACGCCTTCGACCCGCGTTGCGAGATCGATCCGAATGACCTTCACTATACCAAGCGCATGCCGTCGGCCTTTTTCGAGACGCCGCTGAACAGCTATCTGCGCTGGCACAAGGTCGACACCGTGGTGGTGACCGGCGGCAGCACGTCGGGCTGCGTGCGCGCCACGGCAGTCGATGCGCTGTCCTACGGCTTCCGCACCATCGTGCCGATCGAGACCTGCGCGGACAAGCATGAAAGCTATCATTTCGCCAACCTCACCGACCTCCAACTCAAATATGCCGATGTCGAGCCGGTTCAGACGGTGATCGACTGGCTGGAGGCACGCTGATGCAGGAGGGTGCAGCCGATCCCGGCCTCTATGATTTCCAGCGCTATCGCGATCGCCCCCGACTCGTCTGGCCGGAAGGAAAGACGGTCGCAGTGTGGGTCGCGCCAAACCTTGAATATTATGAGCTGGACCCGCCCGCCAATCCGATGCGCAAAAGCTGGGCACGTCCGCACCCCGATGTCGTAGGCTACAGCCATCGCGACCACGCCAATCGCGTCAGCCACTGGCGCATGGCCGATGTAATGACGCGCCACGGCTTTCCGGGGTCCGTCAGCCTGTCGGTGGCGCTATGCGACCATATCCCCGAAGTCGTCGAGGATGCATGCCAGCGCGGCTGGGAATTCTTCAGCCACGGCATCTACAACACCCGCTACAGCTACGGCATGGACGAGGCGCAGGAGCGAGCCATCATCGAGGACAGCATCGCCACGGTGGAGCGCGCAACCGGCCAGCGCATCCGCGGCTGGCTGGCCCCCGCGCTGACGCACACGCCGCGCACGCTGGACCTGCTTGCCGAATATGGGATGGACTATACCTGCGACCTCTATCATGACGACCAGCCAACGCCGGTGAAGGTGAAGAGCGGACGGCTGACCGCCATTCCCTACAGCTTGGAGGTCAACGACCATTATGGCTTCTTCGTCTATAATATGAGCCCGCGCGACTATGCCGACACGCTGATCCGCCAATATGAACGGCTGGCCAGGGAGGGCGAGCGATCGGGCACGGTGATGTGCATCCCGCTGCACAGCTATCTGATCGGCCAGCCGCACCGGATCGGCCCGTTCGAGGACGTGCTGCGCCACATCGCCGCCGACGGCCGCGCCTGGATCGCGCGAGCCGGAGAGATTGTCGACGCCTATCGCGCACAGGCTGAAGGAGCAGCGGCATGAGCCTCGATCCCGGCTATCTCGACTATCCCCGTCGCGCGCGCGGCATGGATCACGACCTCTATCCCTGGTCGCATTTCTTCAAGCGGCCACCGGTCGCATGGCCGGATGGCAAATCCGTTGCGATCTGGCCGGTGGTCAGCCTGGAATGGTTCCCGATCCTGCCCGCCGACAAGCCGTTTCGCGCGCCCGGCCACATGCAGACGGCCTATCCCGACTATCGCCACTATACGGCGCGCGAATATGGCACGCGGGTCGGCTTCTACCGCCTGCTTGATGCGTTCGAGAAGGTCGGCGCGCGGATCAGCATCGCCTGCAACGGCGCGATCGCCGAGCGCTATCCCGACCTGATCGCCGACATTGTCGCCGGGGGGCATGAGATCATCGCCCATTCGACCGACATGAACGGCACCATAGACAGCAGCCTGCCCGAAGAGGAAGAGCGGCTGATCATCGCGCGGTCGCTGTCGATGATCGAGCAGGCCAGCGGTCAGCGGCCGCGCGGCTGGCTTTCCATTGCACGGTCGCAGAGCTTCGCAACGCCACGCCTGCTCGCCGAAGCCGGTTTTGATTATATGTGCGACTGGGTGCATGACGAACTGCCGGTGCGGTTCAGCACGCCGACGGGCGGCATCGTCAACCTGCCGCTCAATCATGAGCTGTCCGACCGACAGATCATCAACGTGCAGCAGCAGTCGGTCGACAGCTATGCGGTGCAGATGCAGGACGCCTATCGCTGGCTTGAGGCCGAGGCGCAAAGCCATGGCGGGCGAATGCTGCCGATGCACCTGACGCCCTATATCATGGGCCTGCCCTATCGCATGGATGCCTTCGACACGCTGGTGCAATGGCTGGCGGATCAGCCCGGCGCGTGGTTCGCGACGGGATCGCAGATCATCGAGCGGTCGGGCGTTTAGGGTGCCCCGTCAGCCCTGAGCCTGTTGAAGGGCTTCTTGTTGAACAACAGGAAGGGGCTTCGACAGGCTCAACCCGACGGTTTTAAGCGATCGGCCCATGGCGAGGATTGCTCACGCCAATAAAGCTCCTAGGCGAGAAATCCCTCGACCAGCCCCGCGATCCGATCCGTCTCCAGATCAAACAGGCCATGGCCCATCCCCAGCAGCTCGACATAGGCCGCCCCCTTCGCTCGCGGCGCCTGCGCCTGCGTCACGGCCCAGAGATCGTCCTGCGGGTTGAGGATCAGCGCCGGATGGGAAAGCCTGTCCAGCGCCGCTTGAAGATCATAGCCATAGACCGCGCCATACCCCCAGGGTGCCCGCGCGCCGCACCGTAAATTCTCGGTCAGCGACGCATGTTTCCATTCTATGCTGACACGCGGGTCGCAAAGCTGGCCCAGCAGATCCCACATCGCGCCCAGATGCGATCCATCCTCCACCGGCCCGCGCCAGTTTTTCAACTTCTCCCGCCGATCCGCCCGCTCCTGCGCGTCATAGGCCGCCAGCGACACGAGGATCAGCCGGCGCACCCGCTCCGGCCGCAGCGCAGCCATCGCCACTGCCGTCACCGATCCGGTATGATAGCCGAGCAGGTCGACCGTCTCGACCCCCAGCGCGTCCATCAGGGCGAACATCTCCCCGGCATAATCCTCTATGCTCGGCGGCGAAGGCGGTGGCGCGCTGGCGCCATAGCCCGGCGTATCGGGCGCTATCGTCAAGCGACCGTCAGCCAGCCGCGTCATCAGCTGTTCATAGATCCAGCCCGACTTGGGCGTCGGATGCAGCATCAGGAGCGGAGGCACGTCCGCTCCCGCTCCTGCATCAACCCTCGCACCGGCCATGCGATAATGGATCTGGCCCCAGCGCCCGTCGGCATAGCCGCAGCGCAGGCCGCTCATGCCGCGACCGATGCCCCCGGCCTGATACGCAGCGAGGTGTCACAACTGGTGAGCGCCTCGACGCCGGTCGCCGTCACCAAAATCTGATCCTCGGTATGCAGATTGCCCCAGCCGATCTCATAATAGGGCATGTCGAGCGAGAAGATCATATTCTCCTCGAATATGAATTCGCCATTGCCGCCCGGCAGGGTCGGGCCGATCGGGATCTTGTGATCGGAATGTTCGAGGCCGATCGAATGGGGCGTCGCGAAGAAGAAGCCGGGGAAGCCCGCCTTGCGCACCGCGTCGATCACGGCGTCGGTCACCTGCCGTCCCGTGACGCCCGGCCGCACCACCTCCAGCACCGTCTGGCAGCCGACCTCCAGCGCCTTCATGCGCTGGACCAGTTCGGGCTTCGGCTCGCCGCACACCGCGACACGGCCCAGATCGCCATGATAATTCTTATATTCGCACAGGCCGTCGAAAGTGATCGATTCTCCCTCCAGCACCCGTCCCAGATTGTTGTTGGTGCCGTTCTGTCCGGTGGCGAGGTAGAGGCCGCGCGCGCCGCGCTTCGCCACCTCGACATTGTAGATGATCTCCAGATCGTCGCGCGGCATGCCCACCTCGATCGATCCGATGACGGCCTCCAGCGCCTCCTCGTTGATGCGGGCGACCTGCCGCATGAGCGCGATCTCCGCTGGGGTCTTTACCATGCGGATCTCGCGAAAGAGCGTCGTCGCGTCCCTCACCTTGACATCGGGCAGGCCGATCTCATTCAGCCACGGCCCCACGCGCGGATCGTCGCTGCCGAGCAGCCCGCCCGACAGGCCTGCCTCCGCCACCGCTTTCTTCAGCGCATAGAGCGCGTTGGCGGACGCGTTGCCCCGATTGCCCTCCATGAATTTCAGATACTCCTCGTCGCGCGGCGACAGGCTGTCGTGGCGGATCGGCCATTTCATGCCATATTCGACATGTTCGGGGTCTTCGACATCGGGGTCGAAGTCGCGCCGGTCGAGATAGATGGGGTGCACATAGCTCTGTACACTGGGCATCCAGGTCGATTCCGGCCGATGGAAGAAGCGGAGATGCTCGACCCCGGTGACGATCAGCGCGGCGGGCGCATTCTCGTCGCGCGGCAGCACGGCATAATTGTAGAATGGCCGGCGCATCCGCATCAGCGCGCCCCAATAATCCGACAGATAATAGACGTTGATCGGGGCGACCGCGATCAGCCCGTCCAGACCTTCCCGATCCATGATGTCATAGGCGCGTGCCTTGTTCAGCAGCATGACCTTCTCCTCGAATAAAGAAAGGCCCCGGAACCTTGCGGTCCGGGGCCCTTATGCCCTCAGAAGCGAACCGCGCCGCGGATGCCGATGGTCCGCCGCTCGGGAGCCGCCAGGATGATGAGGTTCGCGCCCTGCGCCGTGTTGGCCGAAGGATTGGCATTGCGCAGGATGTTGGAGGGGGTCATGTCGTCGAACAGGTTCCGCACGAAGGCCTCCAACGTGTAGGTCTCGTTGTGGATGCCCGCACGCAGGTTCACGCGGCTGGCCGAGTTGATGTAGGCGATGTTCGCCGCGGTCGCATATTGCTTGCCGGTATAGATATAGTCGAGCCTGAACATGCCGTTCCAGCCGTTGCCGATCGGCTGGTCGTAGCTGATCGCCGCGGACCCGCTGATTTCGGGATAGCGTTCCATGAGGTTGCCGACGGGATTCAGCACACCGTTGATCGCCAGACATTCCGAACAGCTGGTGTTGCGGATGTCGGTATTCGCCCAGTTGAACGTACCCTCCAGCGTCAGATAGTCGCTGGCACGGAAAGCGGCCTCCAGTTCGACGCCCCACAGGTTGGTCGAGCCATCGGGAAAGGTGATGGTCGCGGTGGACGTCGTCGTGCCGGTCTGATATTCCAAATTCTGGTTGATCTGGCGATTGCGCCATTGGCCATAATAAAGGGCACTCAGGATACGCAGCCGTCGATCCAGGAACTCGCCCTTCAGACCGAATTCATACATGGTCAGCTTTTCTTCATCCACTGCGATCGGGATTTCGCGACCGGCATTGGCCGTCAACTGCGCCTGCACCGCGGGGGTGAAGGTCGTATAATTGGTGTTGAAAGTGCCTGGACGCGTACCGCGCGACCAGGATAAATAGGTCGAGACCGCCGGCGTGATCTCGTAATTCAGGATGACGCGCGGCGAGAAGGACTTGAAGGTTTTTGACAGGTCCGTGACCACATTGGCCGTCGTGGGCGAATAGGCAATGTGGTTGATGCGATCCCACTGATAGCGGGCTTCGCCGCTCAGTTTCAGCCCGTCGATCAGTTCATAGCTGGACGACGCGAAGACGCCGAAGGTCCGGGCGCGATAATCGGTGGGCGACCCCAGATTGACAAGGCCCGTCGGGCGATAGGCACGGGTCCAGAAGTCGATGCTTTCCCAATAATAATTGCCGCCGACCATATAGGTGAAAGGGCCGGAGGACGGCGATGCCAGGCGGAGTTCCGCCGAGGTGTTGGAGATGTCGTAGGGCAAATAGACGGTCGAGAAATAATTGGTCCCATCGGGCGCACGATTATAGGTATCGGTCAGCGCCGCCCATTTGTTGCCATTGTGGGAAAAAGATCCCGACAGCGTATAGTCGCCAATGTCATAGTCGGCG
>Ga0180222_1000590_pt1 | contig 50531 bp, 48 predicted proteins | sample eDN5th37CKraftOP_FD_151336 | JGI IMG/M metagenome (GOLD analysis project Ga0180222, IMG submission 151336) | Enriched Organic Plus compost microbial communities from Emeryville, California, USA - eDNA 5th pass 37_C Kraft OP (version 2) (version 2) ...
TGGAGCTGATCTGCGCGCCTGCATCGCTGCGCGATCAGGAGATCGCGCGCAGCGAGGGTACGCTTGGCGCGATACTCGAGGCCGGCGCGAGCCTCATTGCCAATGCCTGCGGCATCTGCGCCGGTTACGGTGACAACCGGCTCGGCGAAAACGTGGTCGCGATCTCGTCCACGGCGCGCAACTTCAAGGGCCGCATGGGGGCGGCGAGTTCGCAGGTCTATCTCGGTTCGCCCTACACCACGGCGGCCTCCGCCATCGAAGGCCGGATTGCCGACCCGCGACCCTACCTGAAGGGGGCGCGGCAATGAGCGGGCGCGCGTTCGTCTTCGGCGACAATATCGACACCGACGTGCTGGCGCCGGGCCGCTACATGAAGGGCTCGATCGAGGAGCTTGCGAGGCATTGCCTGGAAGCGGTCGATCCCGATTTTGCGAAGAGCGTGCAGCCCGGCGATGTCGTAGTTGCCGGACGCAATTTCGGCATGGGCTCCTCGCGCGAACAGGCGGCGCAGGCGCTGAAGGTTCTCGGCGTTGCGGCGGTGGTCGCCAAATCCTTCGGCGGCATCTTTTACCGCAATGCGCTGAACCTTGGGCTGCCGGTGGTCGTATGCGAAGAGGCGGACACGATCGGTGTCGGCGATCGGCTCAGTGTCGACCTTGCGGATGGCAAGGTCGTAAACGAGACCAGCGGCCGCACGCTCAAGAGCGAACCGCTACCGCAATTCCTGCTCGACATGCTGGCGGATGGCGGCCTCGTGCCGCATCTCGAAAAGCGGTTTTCGCGGCAAAAGGCGGGCTGATCAGCGCGCCTTCAGCGCGGCAATGAAGTCCGCGCAGGTCATCACCTCGGCCACCGACCGCAGCGCCGCGACATTGGTGCGATGCACGTCGTCGGAGAAGGCGGCGCAGCCGTCCTCCAGCAGGATGCAGTGGAAGTCGCGCACATGCGCATCGCGCAATGTCGAGGCGACGCCGCCATTGGTGACGATGCCGGTAAAGACGAGGGTGTCAATTCCGGCCTTGCGCAGCACCCAATCCATGCGCGTCATGTAGAAGGCCGAATAGGCGATCTTTTCGATCGACAGATCCGCGGGCTGCAATTCATTCACGAGCGCGTGGCCGAAGCTGCCGGGCGCAAAGTGCCCCTTGCGCAGGAACGGGCGAAGCGTCTTGAGATGCGGCGAGATGAAGGGCTCGCCGCCTTTGCCCGGCACCAGCGTGAAGTGGGTCGAGACCACCCAGCCGCCGGCCGCTCGCACGGCATCCGCTACCGGCTTCACGCGCGCCGGAAGCGCGGCAATGGCGGGCGCGGTCGCACCGCCCTTGGCATAGGCGCCTTCGGGATGCAGGAAATCGTTCTGCAAATCGACGATGACGAGTCCGAGGGATTGCGGTCGCGACAGGTCGATCATGACGATGCCCGCTCGATGATGACATTGCCGAACCGGTCCACGCGCCCGCGCAGGTCCGGTTCGATGAAGATGGTCGCGTCCTCCTGTTCGAGGATCGCCGGGCCTTCAACCACGGCATCGACCGGCAGCATGCGTCGGGCATAGATCGACGCCGTGTGCCACTGGCCATCGACATAGACTTGGCGCTCGCCGTTCTTCGCCGCTTCGATGCTGCCGGCAGCGGGCGCAAGGCTTGCGAGATCGAGCTTCGGCCGCCGTCCGATCAGCGCCACATGCAGGTTCAGGACGCGGATCGCGATTCCGTCCAGCAGCCGGCCGTAGACCTCGCGATAGCGCGTCTCGAAGGCTTTGCGCAGCGCCTGCCGGTCCACCGGGCGATCGGCCTGCCAAGGGATCGGCACCGAAACGGTATGGGTCTGACCGAGATACAGCATGTCGCAGGACACGAGAACCTCGCGCCCGTCGAACGCGACGCCGGACCGGTCGAGCAGGCTTTCGCCGTTGGCCGCCTTCTCGGCGATCCCGGCGTTGAACACGGTGAGATCGATCTCGTCGAGCGTGCGGTTCACCGTGTGCACGAAGTCCTGGCGCATGTCGGCGATCACGCAGCCGAGCGCCGAGGTGACGCCGGGATAGGGCGGCACCAGTGCTGCCTTCAGGCCGACCTCCTTCATCAGCGCGCCGGCATGCAAGGCGCCGCCGCCGCCGAAGGGCATCAGTGCGAAGTCGCGCGGATTGTGCCCGCGTTCGATCGAAACGAGTCGGATCGCGCCCGCCATGCGGCTGTTGGCGACGCGCACGATCGCTTCGGCCGCGGCCACCGGTTCGAGGCCCAGAGGATCGGCGACTTCCTTCTTGATCGCAGCCTCCGCGGCCTCGAGGTCGAGCCGTTTGAGGCCGCCGCCGATCGGCCGGTCCGGATTGATGCGGCCGAGCACGAGATTGGCGTCGGTGAGGGTCGGGCGGGTGTTGCCATGCCCGTAGCAGACCGGGCCCGGGATCGAGCCCGCCGATTCCGGGCCGACCTGCAACAGGCCGCCGCGATCCACATAGGCAATCGAGCCGCCGCCCGCGCCGATGGTAGTGATCTCGATCATCGGCGAGCGCACCACGAGGCCGAAGTCGATCGCTGTCTGGGCGGCGAGCGTCGTTTCGCCATTTGCGATCAGCGAGACGTCGAAGCTCGTGCCGCCGACATCGCCGGTGACGACGTTCGGAAAGCCCGCGGTGTTGGCGATATGCGCCGCGGCGATGACGCCGGCCGCGGGGCCGGACAGTGCGGTGCGGACCGGCATGGCTTTCGCGGTCTCGACCGTCATCACGCCGCCGTTCGATTGCACGATCAGCAACTGGCCGCCGAAAGACTGTTTCCCGAGCTCCGATGCGAGTCGGTCGAGATAGTCCGCCACCACCGGCTGCAGATAGGCATTCAGCGTGGTGGTGGATGCGCGTTCGAATTCGCGGATCTCGGGGAGGATGTCGCTCGAAATGTTCACATAGGCGTTCGGCCAGACTGACCGGATCGCCTCGGCGGCAATTCGTTCGTTGGCCGCATTCGCATAGGCATTGATGAAGGTGACGGCCACCGCTTCGGCGCCGAGCGCGAGCAGTTCACGCGCGCGCTCTTTCACCTCCTCGGGATCGAGTGCGATATGCACCGTGCCGTCCGCCAGCACGCGCTCGCGCACTTCGACGCGCCGCTCGCGCGGCACCACCGGCTCGAACTGCCCCCACAGGCCCCAGGTCTGCGGCCGGTCGCGGCGCCGCATTTCGAGCACGTCGCGGAAGCCCTCGGTCGCGATCACCCCGGCCTTGCCGCCCTTGCGCTCAAGCAGCGCGTTGGTGCCGACGGTGGTGCCGTGGACGATGGTCGCGATCTTCGACACGTCATCCGTGCCTTGCCGGATCCCGTTCAGGAAGCCGGCGGCCTCGCGCCCGCGCGTGGACGGCACCTTGGCGATCCACGACTTGCCGCTTTCTTCGTCGAGAAAGAACAGGTCGGTGAACGTGCCGCCGACGTCCACGCCGATCACAAGACGCCGTGTCATGCCGCGTCCGTCTTGCCGTAGGCGCGACGCGCGGCTTCGCGCGTCACGTATCCATTCTCGATGTCGTGTGCGATCAAGGCCTCGGGGCGCTCCTTCACCTTTCCGAAGCCGCCGCCGCCCGGTGTCTCCAGCCGCACGCGCTCATTCTTTGAGAGCTTGATGCCGACCCATTTCGAGGCCATCGGCGGAGTCTCGGCCGTGCCGTCCTTGCGGATCACGCTGAAGCGGTTGAGTGCCGCGGGCTCGCCGCCAAGGACACCCGGCGGCGCGAAGCGGCCGCGCTCGCCGAACAGGAACACGTCGGCCTGCTCTTCCAGCAGCTCGATCTCGTAGACCGCGCCGAGGCCGCCGCGATGGCGTCCCGCCCCGCCGCTGTCCGGCCGCAGCGCCCAGCGCGTGAACATCACGGGATAGGCCGCTTCGAGGATTTCGACCGGCGGGATGGTCGCGGTCGAGATCGGCGCATTGCCGTGATTAAGCCCGTCGCCCTCGGGATGGCCGCCGTGTCCGCCGCCGAAGAACGAGAACATCACCCAGCGCCGGCCGTCCTGGCGGTGACCAGCAAGCGAGAGCGCGTTGATCGTGCCATAGGCGCAACCATTGATGCGGTCCGGGCAGGCTTGCGACAGCGCGACAAACACGGTGTCGATCATCCGCAGGATGGTTTCGGTATAGCCGCCGACCGGCTTCGGCCGCGTTGCTGCGAGGATGGAGCCATCCGGGATGATGAAGCGGATCGGATCGAGCACGCCGGCGTTGGCGGGAACGTCGCGGAACACGTGCTTCAGCGCGACATAGCAGGCGGCGATGGTGGTCGAGCGCGAGATGTTGACCGGGCCCGCGCATGCCGGCGAGCAGCGCGAGAAATCGAAGGTCATCGAGTCGCCTTCGATGCGCAGGTCGAGCGCGATCTTCAGCGGCTCGTCGCGGATGCCGTCATTGTCGAGATAGTCGTCGGCGGAATAGGTGCCATCCTTCAGCTCGGCGATATTGGCCCGCATCAGCTGCGCCGCGCGGTCCCGCAGCTCGGTCATGGCGGTTGCGACCGTATCGTCGCCGAATTCGTCGAGCAGCGCCGACAGGCGGCGGACGCCGAGATCGAGCGCGTTGATCTGGCCGTTGAGATCGCCATATGCGCTGTTGGGCAGGCGCGAATTCGCGGACACGATGTCAATCACATCGGACCGCAATTCGCCCCTGGCGAACAGCTTCACCGGCGGGATCAGCATGCCTTCTTGGAAGCATTCGGTGGCGACTGGATTGTAATTGCCCGGCACGTTGCCGCCGACATCGTGCCAGTGGCCGACCGAGGCGAGCCAGCAGAATACGCGCCCGCTGCGGAAAAAGGGCCGCACCAGCTTGAAGTCGGAGAGATGCGTGCCGCCGTCGTAAGGATCGTTGAAGATATAGACGTCGCCATCGGCAAGGTCGCCCTGCCTTGCGGATTTTTCGATCACGGCTTTGACGGCGAACGCCATCGCGCCGACGAAGATCGGCAAGCCGGCCTTGCCCTGCACCAGCGTCTCGCCGGTCTGCGCGTGATACAGCCCGTGGCTGGCGTCGCGCGCCTCCGCGATGATGGGATTGAAGGCCGTGCGGAACAGCGTCGCGTCCATTTCGTCGGCGATCTGTTCGAGGCGGCCCTTGAGGACGGCCAGCGTGACCGGATCGAGACTACTCATAACGTTTTCCGGTTTCGAGCATCGCCTCCGTGCCCACGATGTCGTTGATGCCTTTGAAGTCGAGCATGCGGTCGCGGAACGGGGCGGTGGTGCCGTGCGCCTTCAGGCTCGCGAAATAATCGGACAGGTGATGGGCGAGGGCGCGTACCGTCCCGCCGGGAAAGATCGCAATGGAGAAGCCGAGCCTTTCGAGTTCGCCCGCATCCCGCAGCGGTGTCCTGCCGCCTTCGACCATGTTGGCGAGGAGCGGCGCGCGGCCACGAAAGCGCTCGCCGATGGCGGCGAGTTGCTCGATCGTCTGCGGCGCCTCGATGAACAGCACATCCGCGCCGGCCGAGAGATAGCTTTCTGCGCGGGCGATCGCGGCGTCGAAACCTTCGACTGCGATCGCATCGGTGCGCGCGATCAGCAGGACCTCATCGCTCGGCCGCGCATCCAGCGCCGCGCGAATTTTGCCGCACATCTCGGCGGTGGTGATCAGCTCTTTTCCGGTAAGGTGGCCACAGCGTTTCGGTGTCACCTGGTCCTCGAGCTGCAGCGCCAAGGCGCCGGCCTGCGCCAGGAGCTTTACGGTCCGCTGCACATTCAGTGCGTTGCCGAAGCCGGTATCCATGTCCACGATCAGAGGGATCGAGACCCGTTCGCTGATCGCACCCACGATGTCGGTGAGTTCGCTGAAGGAAACGAGCCCGATATCGGGCCGGCCGAGCCGTGTATAGGCGATGGACGCGCCGGACACATAGGCTGCCTCGAAGCCGGCGCGCTCGATCAGGAGCGCGGAGAGCGCGTCGTAGCATCCGGGCGCGACGACCAGGCCGGGTGTTTTCAAGCGGGCGCGCAGGCTCGTCATATCAAAGACCGAGATAGGCTTTCTTCAATTGCGGATCGTCGCGCAACACGGCGGCCGGACCTTCCAGCACGATGTTGCCGTTTTCAAGCATATAGGCGCGCGAGGCGATCGCGAGCGATTGTACGACATTTTGCTCAACCAGGAGGATGCCAGGACCTTCGTCGCGGATGCGCTCGATCAGGCTGAACATTTCCTCGACAAGGAGCGGGGAGAGGCCGAGCGAGGGCTCATCGAGAATGAGGAGCTTGGGTTCGGCCATCAACCCGCGGCCGATCGCCAGCATTTGCTGTTCGCCGCCCGACAGGGTTCCGGCGGCCTGCGCCAGGCGCTCCTTCAGCCGCGGGAAAATGCTGACGACAAGATCGAAATTGCGAGCCCGGTTGGCGCGCGCCCGGCGGTAACTGCCGAGTTCGAGGTTTTCGCGCACGCTGAGATTCGGGAACACGCGGCGGCCTTCGGGGACATGCACGAGGCCGGCTTCCACCATCAGCGATGCATCGCGGCCGGTGACGTCGGTGTCCTCGAAGCGAACCGACCCGGCCCAGGGCGGCATCAGCCCGCTCAACACGCGGTTGAGCGTCGTTTTGCCCGCCCCGTTCGAGCCGAGCACGGCGATCACTTCACCCGGCGCGACTTGCATCGAGACGCCGCGCAGCACCGGGACCGCGCCGTAACCCGCGTCGAGGTTTTGGACCTCAAGAAGCATGGCCGGCCTGCAACTGGGTTTTCACGCGCTCGGCGGCGCCGTGTCCGAGATAGGCCTCGATCACGTTCGGATCGCTCGCAACCTCGGCCGTTGTGCCGGAGGCGATGATCCGTCCGTTGTTGAGCACATAGGCGCGGTCGGACAGGCTTACCACCGCCTGCATCACATGCTCGATCAGCATCACAGTGACGCCGCTGTCGCGGATGGCGCGAACCACGGGCACGATCTCCGAAATCTCGGTCGGGTTCAGGCCGGCCATCACCTCGTCGAGCAGGAGCAGCTTCGGCTCGGTGGCGAGTGCCCGCGCAAGCTCGAGGCGCTTGCGGCCTGCGACCGTGAGTGTCGATGCAGGCTGGTCGAGCCGCTTGTCGAGGCCGACCTGCGCCGCGACCTGCTCGGCCCTGGCGAGTGCATCTTTACGGCGCGGGTGGTGCAGGTGCGCGCCGACCGCGATGTTTTCGCGCACGGTGAGCGCACCGAACGGCTGCACGATCTGGAAGGTGCGCACCATGCCGCGTGCGCAGATGACATGGGGCGGAAGGCCGGTGATGGTCTCGCCGAGAAAGCGGACGTGGCCGGTATCGGGCAGCACGAATCCGGTGATCGCCGCAAACAACGTGGTCTTGCCGGCGCCGTTCGGTCCGATCAGGGCGACGATCTCGCCCTGCGCCACATCGAGCGAGGCGCCATCGACCGCCGCGATGCCGCCGAAGCGCTTGTCGAGATCGCGAACCTTAAGCATTGGCCGCTTCCCGCTTGGGGCGAGTCCGCCTCGCAAACAGGCCGGCGATGCCGTTCGGCAGGAAGCGCAGCGCGACAATCAGGATGATGCCGTAGAGCACAAGGTTGAGGCCCGGCGCGTTTCCGGTCGCCTGTTTCGCCGCTTCGCCGATGGCGTGCAGCACCACCGAGCCGAACAGGGGGCCGAATACCGATCCGAGGCCGCCAACGAGACAGACCAGCAGCGCCTCGATCGACATGGCCGGGCCGAAGGCGATGTGGCTGTCCACGAACAGGTAGTTCTGCACATAGAACACCCCGACAGTCGCCGCCATGCCGCCGGACAGCGCGATCGCCAGCACCTTGGTGCGGACGATGTTGATGCCGAGCGCCTGCGCCGCATCCTCGTTCTCGCGCACCGCCATCAGCTGCGCGCCGAAACGCGAATTCTCGAGCCAGATCGCGATCAGGCTTCCGATCACGACCAGAACCCAGGCGAGCAAGTAGAAGACGCGCCGGTCGGCAAACTGGAAATTCTCCACGCTCCGCGACAGCGGGATCAGTATGCCGAAGCCGCTGCCCGTATATTGGAACGAGGCAACGAGGATGCGCGCAACTTCGGCGAAAGCGAGGGTCACGAGCGCGAAATAAGCGCCGCGCAGCCGATAACGGAAGACCAGAAGACCGATGATGCCACCCATGAGGGCGCCGATCGCGACCGCCATTGCACCTGCGACATAGGCATTGATGCCGTGCCGGACCTGCAAGACGGCGGTGCCATAGGCGCCGATCCCGAAGAACAGCGCGTGGCCGAACGAGAACTGGCCGCCATAGCCGCCGAGCACGTTCCACGATTGACCGAGGAACGCGAACAACAGGACGAGCAACCAGAACGACAGCCAGAATTCCGAGCGTACGGCGAAGGGCACGCAAAGAAGTGCGGCGAGCAGAATAACGCCGGCGACGCGGGCGCTCATGCGCGCGCTCCGAACAGACCGGTCGGGCGAAACAACAGAACAAGGATGAAGATCACGAAGATCCCGATCTGTCCGAGGCTTTCACCGAAATAGAGGCCGCACAAGGCTTCGACCACGCCGAGCAGCAATCCCGCGACCAGCGCGCCGGTAAAGCTGCCCATGCCGCCGAGCACCACCGTGGTGAACGCGACCAATACGAAAGCGTAGCCAACCTGCGGGGTCACATAGAAGGCGGGCAGGAGAAGGCAGGCCGCCGCCGCGACCACCGCGGTGCCGAGGCCGAAGGTCATCGCATAGATGTGCTCGACGCGAATGCCGACGAGCCGCGCGCCCTCGCGTTCGCGGGCCACGGCGCGGATCGCCTTGCCAAGATCGGTCCAGGCGATCAGCCACCACAGGATTGCGGCGAGCACGAGCGCACCGAAAAAGGCGATCGCCTTGGGCAATGGGATCAGCGCCATGCCGAGGTCTACGACCTCAAAGGAATATTTGGTGTCGATGGTGCGCGTTGTGGAGGTCCAGAGCCACAGGGCCAGATTGTCGATGATGATGGCAAGTCCGAGCGTCACGAGCAGGATATTCTCGTCGCGGCCGTGGCTGGCCGGATGGATGACAAAGCGCTGCAGCACGTAGCCCAGTGCGAAGAAGGCCGGCATCAACACGAAGATCGCAACATAAGGATCAACGCCGCCGAGCGCATAGAGGAAGAACGCCGCGTACAGCGCCAGCATCAGCAGGCTGCCATGCGCGAAATTGATGATGTGAAGTACGCCGTAGATCAGCGTCAAACCGAGCGCGATGAGGGCATAGACCGCCCCCATCGTCACTCCATTTATAACGGCCGGCAGCAGCAGCCCGACATTGAGCATGTCAGCAGCCCTGCCGCCGTATCAGTGCAACGCGTCGTCTCACGGACGCGGATACACCGCTTTGGCCGACGCGAATTCCTGCGGATAGATCACCTCGACATTGCTCTTGAGGATCTGCGTATTCGCCGGTTGCGCGCCGATGTTCTGGCCTTTTTCGAACTTGGTCGGCCCATAAGGCATGATGTGATCGCTGTAGGTCGATGAGGCGAGCGCCTCGAGGACCTTGGCACGATCAGGCGCGCCTGCGCGCTCCAGCGCGTCGGCCAGAAGGCGCATGCAGGAGTAGTTGAGCATGACCTCGTAGGTCAGATCCCATCCCTTCTCCGCGACTTTCTTGGCGAAAGCCTGCGACAGCGGCTTGGTCGGATTGTACCAGTGATTGCAATCCATGATGTATTCGGCGGCTTCCGGATATTGCTTGGCGAAGCCGATATTCGACGCCGCGCCGCCAAGAAGGGCGTAGGTCGCGACCTTCGGCTTGACGCGCTGCTGCTGCAGCGTGCGCGACATCAGGATGAAGTCGTTCTTGTAGTTAGACGGGATGATCAGGTCCGGGTTCGCCTGCCGGATTTGCAGGGCGATGTTGGTGAAGTCGCGCTGCGGGGTGGGGTGACTGAGGGTCTGGATCACCTGGAAGCCGAGGCCCGGCAGCCGCTCGTTCAGAAGTTTCGCCATGCCCGAGCCGAAGGCGCCGTCCTCATGCACGATGACGACCGTCTTGGCCGGGCTGCCCGCGGCCTGATTGATCTTCTGCAGAGCGTCCAGCGCGAACGACGTGACCTTGCCGAAGCCCGGCGCGAAGCGGAAAGTGGTCGGCAGGCCGCGCGTGACGATGGCATCGACCACGCCGACGTCGACAAGATGCGGCAGATTGTGCTTGGCCGCGGCCTGGGTGGTGGCGAGCGCGATGCCGGAGGCATAGGGGCCCTGGACCGCCACCACGCCGGCCTCGGCCAGACGGTCGACCTCGGCCGCGCCAACCTCGGGCTTCGACTGCGCATCGGCGAGGATCGCCTCGATCTTGGCGCCGCCCAGGGACTTGATGCCACCCGCTGCGTTGATCTCCTCGATCGCGAGCAGGGCCCCGCGCCGGGACTGCTCGCCTTCATAGGCGAGGGGGCCGGTGACGGGGTGAAGGACGCCGATCTTGACCGGCTGAGCCTGCGCGCGCAGCACCCCGGGCATCGCAACGCTCATCGCCGCGACGCTGGCGCCCGCCAGCAGCCCCCGGCGTGACAGGCCGCTCTGGTTCGCACTCGACTTGACCGTTTTGCTCATGATCGGACGCTCCAATGGTGTGCGCGCACAAATATCCACTTCCTGCGCAACTTTGGGAGTCCAAAGCCGGCAGATCGTTGGGATGAATTATGAACTATCCTTGGGGTCCGAGGCTATGCCATCCGCGCGGATACGGGCAATCCATCGCGATTTCCGCGCTTCAGGCTTTTCTTGATGGTCAAAAAGCGCACCATTCGCCCGGCAAACTCGCGGGCGGTCATGCGGCCCCGATGACCTGCACCCGGCTCGGAAACGGCAAAGCTGAGATTTGGCCGCGCTGAAACAACCCGGCTTTAAAATTTGAACGCGAGCCAGCCTGACAGGTGGCCGGCAGCGGAATTTGGCGACGATCCTCTAGGTCTTCCGTCCAGTCCCTTGCGACGGGTCCGGAATCTCGCCCGGAATATAGTTCGGCAGGCGGCTGGCCGGGATGATCGCAAGCATTGCCAGCCCTGCGAGAATGAGCAGCGCAATCTTCAGCGCGCGCAGGCGTGATTCCGTGTTGACGCGCACGGCCTCTGCGACCTGCGCCGGAGACGCGGACGTGCCGGCGAGGACGGTCTGTAGCCGGTCGTTGCTGATGAAGTTGATGCTGTCGAGATCGACCTGTGCCTGAAGCTCTGGCGTCAGCTTCGGCGCTGCCGCGATGTTGCCAAGCATGATGGTGGTCAGCAGCCCGACCGCCAAGGCGCCAGCGACAGCAGTTCCGACAGCGGCGGCAAGATTTTGCGTGGTGCCGCGAAGCGAGCCGACGTCGCCTGCCAATTCCTTTGGTGAAGCGGTGACGAGTACGTTGAACAACAACGTGACTAACGCGCCTTGACCGAGACCGAAGGTGATCAGTCCAAACAGAACTGGCACTGCACTCCAGTCATTGCGCACCACGAAGGCGAGCCACAGCAGTCCCAGCGTACAAAGTATGAAGCCATAAATGCCGATCCGCTGCGGCGTGAGCGTCGAATAGAGTCTGACGACGAGCATGGCGGTGAAGAACACCGTCAGGTTGAATGGCATCATGGCAACCGCGGTGGCGATCGGCGACTGGCCCTGCACGATCTGAATGTATAGAGGCACGGTGAAATTGAGCGCCGCTTCCAGCGCAACGACGACGAACAGGGCATAGACGGCTGCGCGTTCCTTTGGTGAATCGATTACGTCGAGCGCGAGCAGCGGCGTCTTTCCAGCCTCCTGGCGTCTGTGCGTCCACATGAGGAAGGCCTGGCCGAGCACGATTCCGACGACGATGAAAATCGGTGCAGGAGACAGGCCGAGAAGATTGAATGGTGCATGGGCGGTCGCAATGCCGAGCCCCCACCGGTTCAGGTTGTTGAAGCCGAAGCTGATGAGAATGATTGCCGCTGCCGCGAGGACAACACCGACCATATCGATCTTCACGTCCGGCCTGCCGTCGGTCGTCTTGAGACGGAAGCTGAGGAGGAAAACGATGGCCGAAACGGCTATCAAAATGCCGAAGGCCGGGCGCCATCCGATGAACGTCCCGAGGACCCCGCCGATGACGAAGGCGAGAACACCGGCCAAAGCGCGCGCGGAACCGAGCGCGCCAACCGCCGTCGCCTGCTGGCGTCCGCTGTAATTTTCGGCGATGAGGGCCACCAGCGCAGGCACGATCACGGATGCGGCGGCTCCAATAGCGGCCTGGGCGGTGATCATCAGTGTGGCCGTCGGGCTGAACGTCATCAACGCCTGACCGGCGCAGAACACAATGACGGCAACCCGGAAGACGCGTGCAGCACCAAATCGCTGGACCAGTTTTGCGCCCAGCATGACGAAGCCGGCGACCAGCATCGAATAGGCCACGATGCCGGTTGCGACGGTGGTGGGCGGAACGTTGAAGCTTTTCACCATGCCGCTCAACGCGACCGGCAGTGAAGCCACGTTGAAGGACATGATCATCTGTCCGAGCGCGATGGCGATCATCGGCACCCACGATTCTTGCGTTTCCGCGTGATTGGCAGGCGCCGCTATGGTCGTCATTAATCCCTCCTCGGGACTTTGAGCTTCATGGCGTCAAACGCACTTCGCAACGACGATCAGATTTCCGGCTTCGAGACGAAGAGATCCATGCCAAGCCGTTGGGACAGGTATTTCGCGACGAGCTGCCCCTTGACGCTGTTTCCAGCTGCGTCCAGCGGCGGCGCAAAGGTGCCCAGTCCGCCCTTGCCGGGCGAGACGGTGACGATACCGCCGCCGATGCCGCTCTTGCCGGGCAGCCCGATGTCGTAAAGCCAGTCACCGGATGTCTCGTAAAGTCCGGCGGTCGTCATCACGGCAAGCGCGTAATGGCACACCGCCGGATCGACGACACGCTCTTTCGTGATCGGATTGACCCCGCCATCGGCGAGCGTCGCACCCATGACGGCAAGATCCTTGGCGCTGACATTGAGCGAACACTGCCGCGTATAGAGGTCCACCGCCTCCATCGGTTCGCAATACATGCGGTTCACGCTGAGGAGAAACTGCGCGATGCTGCGATTGCGGAAATTGGTCTCCTGCGCGGATTTGAGGACCTCCTCGTTCATCGGAAGCTTGCGCCCGGCAAAGGCCGACAAACCGTCGTGGATAAACGTCCATTTGTCGGCCACAGTCTTGCCCGGCACGAGACTCGTGGTGGCGATCGCGCCGGCATTGACCATCGGGTTGGTCCGCCCGTCCGGCATCCGCTCGATGCCGGCGACCGAGTTGAAGGCATAGCCGGTCGCATTCGCGCCGAGTTTCGCGCGGGCTTCCTCGTGACCGATCAGCTGACAAATCAGTGCGAAGATGAACGGCTTCGACACGCTCATGATCGAGAATTCATGATCGGTCTCGCCGACGGCGAAAACATTGCCGTTCGTACCGACGACACAGATGCCGAAGAGATCGCGCGGCACGCGCGCCAGTGCCGGATAGACCTGTGAGTTTTCGCCTTCGTCGTTTGACTTGAAACGATCGTAGGCATCGCGGACGAGGCGCTGCACATCCTCAGGAGATGGAAGATGGCCCGTGGAGACGTAGCCGGCGTCGTCGTCGAGACGAGCGTCCATCACTTATCCTTCCACACGACTATCGTCAGGTACGATGCAATTCGTGACGGGCTAGCTGATACTCATCCGGTCACCGCGTCAATGCACTGGATGGGGGTGCATTGCAAAAAGCCATGCCGACATTGCTCAGCTCCCCCATCGTGCCGCGTTTAGCCTGGGGATCGCCGCGACATCGCCAATGTAGAAGTGAGCCCTATGCGTTCCTCCGCCGTACGACCGAAGTGGCTCGCTGATGCGCCGGGTTGAATATGCGGCGACGCTACGGATAAGCAGAGACCGGGGAAACTTAGCTTTCCTTCACAGCGTATATGTGACCTTGCTCAGATGAGGCGGAGCGTCGGGGTCAAAGCCCCGCAGGCATGCTGCAAATTCAATGGCGCGGTAAGCCGGAAGTAGCATCAGGACCGGATCGACGACAGGATGAGCGTCGCCGATCCAGGGCAGCGTGCCGGCTTCGCCCCCGGCGGTGAATATCAGATCGCTTCCAGGCCTGAGATCATCTGCCAACGCATCCACAGTGGCAGCGGCAGCATCCGCTTGGCGAATCAACAGGACAGGGGTCGCGGCGTTGACAGATGCGCGAGGCCCGTGCCGAAGTTCGGCCGCGCTGTAACCGAGAGCCGGAACGAGGAGCGTCTCCGCGAGCTTGAGTGCGGTTTCCCGCGCTGGTCCGAGTCCGTAGCCGCGCCCCACAACGAACGCGGCTGGCGCGCCCGCGACGCTCTTCGACCATGCAGACCAGTCGCATGCGAGTGCGGCGGTCATCCGCGAAGGCAAGGACTCCAGCGCGCGTTTGAATTCCGGATCGCCGGACATTTCCGTGACCAGCCGGGCTCCGGCGATCATCGACAGCACGACTGTTTTTGTCGCCGCCACGGATCGTTCGGCGCCGGCGCCGATCGGCAGCACCAGTTCGGAGGCCGCAGCAGTGGGCGAACCCTCGTCGTTGACGATTGCGAGCGTCAGCGCGCCGGCCTGCCGCGCCATTTGTGTCGCCGCCACCAAATCCGGACTTTGCCCGGATTGCGAGATCACGATCCACAATGCACCGCGCAGATCCGGCGGGCTGTGATAGGCCGTGACAATCGACGGCGCGGCGGCCGACCCAAGGATCCCGAGCCGCGCTTCGAACAGGTAGCGCAGATAGACGCCGACATGGCTTGAGCTGCCGCGGCCGCAGAATACGACGACCCGCGGTTTGGTTTGCCCGATCCGTTGGACGATCGTTGAAAACAGCCGGTCCTGCGCGAGCAGCCGCTCGGTTGCCGCGGGGATTTCCGCGGTCTCGCGCGCCATCGCGCTGGGACTCTTTTGTGGATTGATGGTCACTTTGTAACTTCATCAATGGCGGCGCGCAGACTGCCGCTGTGACGAAGCAGCCGCTGTTCGGCCTCGTCACGATCCAGCCCAAGACCGATCAGAACGGCGGTCTTTACATCACCGCCGCTGCGCTCAAGGTAACGCGCCGCGTCATCCTTTGGGCACCGGATGATGTTGCTGACCATGCTGATAGCGCGGCGCCGCAATTTCGCGTTGCGCGCTCTCATGTCCACCATGAGACCGCGATAGACGCGGCCCATGCGCACCATGACCGCCGTCGAAAATATGTTCAGAATGATTTTTTGTGCGGTCCCGGCCTTCATGCGGGTCGAACCGGCGACAACCTCACTTCCGGTTTCGGCCAGAAGGCGGTGACGCGCGACTGCGAACAATGGCGCATCCCTGTTGTTGCTGACGGCAATGGTCACGGCTCCAGCCTGACCCGCTGCTTTCAATGCACCGATCGTATAGGGCGTGGTCCCGCTGGCAGCGATCCCGATCACCACATCGTCAGCCATGATCTTGGCCTTGAGCATGGCGTCGGAGCCGGCTTGTTCGTCATCCTCTGCGTGTTCGGAGCTGCGCAGGAGCGCGTCTGCGCCTCCGGCCATCGCGAACACCACGCGTTCGCTCGGCCAGTTGAATGTGGGCGGCAATTCTGCGCCGTCTTGCACGCCAATCCGCCCGGAGGTTCCGGCTCCGACGTAAATTAGCCTGCCGCCGCGCTGCAACGCGGGCGCCGCGTCGTCGACAGCCGCTGCTATGGCGCCGAGCGCGCTGCCAACGGCGGCGGCTGCAGCGAGCTGACCTTCATACATCGCTGCGACCATATCCGCGGATGACCACGAATCGAGATCGACGTAACGAGGGCTTATCTCCTCAGTAGACATGCGTTGTCTCGATCGCGACGTGGTGCTGGCGCGAGTCATTGGCGATCTGACGCGCAAGACGCAAAGCGCCGTCGATTGCATCTCCCTCTGCCGGCACCAGCCGGCGCTGAACATCGGGCGCGAGCCACGGCTCAATCGACGAAGCAAGTCCGCCGAGCATTGCGATACGCTGCGCGCCCCAGTCCAATAGACGACGTATCAGGTCCCCGATCTGCTCGGCCGCCTCCATCACGATGCGACGCGCTGCGGCATCACCCGCATCGGCATGCCGCATCACCAGCGGGGCCAGCGCGGCATAATCGGTCGCCGTTGCCCGATCCATCCAGGCCACAGCCTCGAACGGGTCGTCGCCAAAGCGCCGCATGACGTCGCGCGTCAAGGTCGTCCCGAAACTTCGATTGTCATAGGCGCGCAGTGCCTGCCGGATCGCCTGTAATCCGAGATCAGCGCCGCTGCCTTCGTCTGATATGGGGAAGCCATATCCGCCGATCCTGAATTCGCGCCCCTTCACCACCGCGAACCCGACGCTGCCGGTCCCGACGATGACGATGCCGCCATCGCGGCCGGCATGCGCCCCGATGCAGGCAACGGTCGCGTCATTGACGTAGCGGACCGAAGCGAAGGGGTGCTGCATCATGACGAGCTTCTCAAGCAAACCCTTGCGGCCCACTCCGGCCAGACCCACAGCGGCGTGAGCACAGCCAAGGACCGACGGATCGAGGCCTGCATCCGCAACCGCGGCCAGGCACGCCTTCGTCACTTCGGACAGTGACCGGTCAAGTCCGAAGCGAAGCGCGGCAGGGCCGCCGATCCCCGTTCCGAGCGCGTTGCCATCCGCATCCTCGATGCGCGCGCGACAGCCCGTTCCGCCGCCGTCGACGCCGATGAAGAATTCGCCGTGTTGCATCGCAGGCATCACGCAGCGACCCTTTGAATATCCGCGCCGCATTGCACCAGCTTGCGATCAAGCGCTTCATAGCCTCGGTCGAGATGGTAGCTGCGGTGGACAACCGTTTCGCCTTCGGCGACGAGCGCGGCCAGAACAAGGCAAACGGAGGCGCGCAGATCGGTCGCCATGACTTCGGCCCCGCGCAACCCGCCGACGCCGCGCACCAGCGCCGTCGAACCCTGCAATGAGATGCTGGCGCCCAATCGTCTCAGTTCCGGAACGTGCATGAAGCGGCTTTCAAACACCGTTTCGCGGATCAGCGAGGCGCCCGACGCAACGGTCATCAACGCCATGAATTGGGCCTGCAGGTCGGTCGGAAAGCCGGGATAGGGCTCGGTCGAGAAATCGATCGCCTTCAGCGGTTCGGTCCGGAGCACCATGAGCCCGCGATCCGTCGGCCAGATTTGTACGCCTGCCGCCTCCAGCGCGGCGCCGACGGCTCCCAGATGCTCGAGATGAGCCCCGAGGATCTCAAGGCGGCCGCCGGTGATGGCCGCGGCGATGGCATAAGTGCCAGCCTCGATGCGGTCGGTGACAAGTTCGTGATGAGCAGACCGCAGGCTGTCCACGCCCTGCACCAGGATGCGGTGCGTGCCGGCGCCTTCGATGCGTGCGCCCATTGCGATCAGGCAGAGCGCGAGATCGCAGACCTCCGGATCGCGCGCCGTGTTCAGAATTTCGGTTTCGCCGCGCGCCACCGCCGCCGCCATGATGGCTGTTTCGGTCGCTCCGACTGACGGGGAGGCCAGCACGATGCGGCCGCCGCGCAACCGGCCGCCGGGCATTTCAGCCTGAATGTAGCCGCCCTCGATCGCCACCTCCGCACCGAAAGCCTCAAGCGCCTTGAGATGCAGGTCGATCGGCCGCGCCCCGATCGCGCAGCCTCCGGGCAGCGAGACGCGTGCGGAGCCAAAGCGGGCCAAGAGCGGTGCCAGAACCAGAAATCCGGCGCGCATGCGGCGAACCAGATCATATGAAGCCTCGGCGTTTCGCGCGCACGACGCATCAAGGGTCAGGCTCTTGCCGGGTCCCCGGGTGGATTCGACGCCAAATTCGGTCATCAGCGCCAGCATGGTGTCGACATCGCTGACACCAGGCAGGTTGGTTAATTGCAACTTGCCCTCGCAGAGGAGGGAACTGGCGATTTGTGGCAAAGCGGCGTTCTTGGCGCCGCGGATCTGAACCGAGCCTTCGATGCGTCTGCCGCCCCGTATGATCAGGCGATCCATTAAGTTCTCTTCCGGCGACCTTATATCTCTGGAATGCCGCGGTTATCGGGCCGCTGGTGATCGGCCAGGTTCCCGGTTCCACGGTCGCCTAACTTGCATTAGATCGGAATGGTTGCGTCTTCGGTCCAGCCCTGTCAGCAGAGCCGATGAGTTCAATTCGGGATGAGGCGTCCGGCCCGGCGGTCAAAAGCGCAATTTTGGCCGAGCGGATTTTCGATGGCCGACGGTGGCACGCGAATGCCGGCGTTTTGGTGGCTGAAGAACGTGTCCTTGGTCTCGCGCCTTGGGAGCAAATTCCTCAGACCATCTCGCTCACGCGCCTTCCGGCTGGCGCTGTGCTGGCCCCCGGATTCATCGATCTTCAGGTCAACGGCGGCAAAGGGGTCCTGCTCAACGATCAGCCGACCGCGGAGGGCATGCGCGCCATAGCGAAGGCGCATCGGCGTTTTGGCACCACGGCTTGTTTGCCCACCTTCATCACTGACGCACGCGATCGAATGAAAAAGGCCATCGACGCCGCGCGTTCGGTCAGCGGAACCCACGGTATCCTCGGACTCCACCTGGAAGGTCCGTTCATCAATCCGCAGCGGCCCGGCGTCCATAACCGTGACGCAATCGTCCGTCCCGGCCCGGATGACCTTGAGCTCCTGTCAGAGCTCTCTGGCGCCGGTCGCTCCATGGTTACCCTGGCGCCCGAATGTGTTCCGCCCGGATTTGTCCGGTCGCTGGCATCTGCAGGTTTGCGCGTTTCGATTGGTCACAGCGAAGCAAACGCTACGGTCGTCGCGCAAGCCGTCGCGGACGGCGCGACCGGTGTGACGCATGTGTTCAATGCCATGCCGCCGATGAGTGCCCGTGAGCCGGGAATCATTGGGACAGCGCTGGCCGAGCAGCGGCTGATTGCCGGCCTGATCGTGGATGGAATCCATGTCGATCCCGTTTCGGTGCGGGCTGCCTTCGCTGCGAAAGGTTGCGATCGCATCGCCCTGGTGACCGATGCCATGCCCACCGTGGGATCATCGCTGGATCGTTTTGAGTTGCAAGGACGCACCATTTTCTTGCGCGAAGGCCGGCTGACGACCGAGCAGGGCACGCTTGCCGGCGCGCATCTGGATATGGCTTCCGCGGTTCGCAATGCCGTACGACTTTGCCGTCTGCCCCTTGAGGATGCGCTGCGCGCCGCGTCACTGACACCCGCCCAATTTCTTGGGATTGAGGACGAACGTGGCGCACTCGTGCCGGGAGCGCGGGCCGATATGGTTGCCCTTGATTCCGAACTCAAGGTCATAGCGACCTGGCTCGGCGGACATGCCGAGAGCTGAATACTGAACCTGGCGCGCTTTTAGATTATCGCGACGGCGGATAGCGCAGATAGGGCTGCCGTTCCGACAACCAGGCCTGCTCGTCGGCCTGTGCCAGCATCTCCAGATCCTGCGGCGCTGCTGCGCTGTCGTCGACCCATTGCCGCAAGAGCGGGCTGCCGTTGATCACGTCGATCGCGAGCTTGTCATGTTCGTATTCGTAGGCGAAATCGCGCCACAGCACATAATCGGGGTAAAGCCGGCGGATCGCCTTGAAGGCAAGCGACTGCAGGCGCCAGGGTTGAAATGCGTCGTGATCGTAGAACGGTGCTTCGGCATGAATCTGCAAACCGTGACAGAGCCGCCCGACATGTTTGTGAAAGGTCGGCTCGAACCAGCATTCGCGGAGATGGCAGCCGGAGAGCCATTCGGGGGAGATACGCATCATCTCTGCGGCCACCGCGCGCGCGTCAATATCGGGCGCGCCGAACAGTTCGAGCGGCCGCGTCGTGCCGCGTCCTTCCGACAGCGTCGTGCCTTCAAGCATAACGGTGCCGGCATAGGCTCGCGCCATCCATAGATTGGGCGCGTTGGGGCTGGGATTGATCCAGCAACGCTCCCCCAGCGGCCAGCCATATCCGGGGCCGGTGTCAGGCCGCCAGCCCTGCATTTCGATAATGCGGTATTCGACGTCGAGCTTCAGGCTGGCAATGAACCAAAGTCCCAGTTCGCCGAGCGTAAGACCATGACGCATCGGCATCGGCCCCGCGCCAACGAAGCTTTCCCAGCCGGGCCGCAGTGACAAACCTTCGACCGGCCGCCCTATCGGATTGGGACGATCCAGAACCCACACGGTCTTTCGGTGTTTGGCGGCCGCCTCCAGGATATACCGGAGCGTTGTAACGAATGTGTAGATGCGGCAACCGAGATCCTGCAGGTCGACCAGCAAGACGTCGAACGTGTCCATCATGGCTTCGGTGGGCCTTCGCACCTCGCCGTAAAGGCTGAACACCGGGATGCCGTGAACAGGATCGTTGAAGTCCGGTGACTCCACCATGTTGTCTTGCTTGTCGCCGCGTAGTCCGTGCTGCGGGCCAAATGCGGCGCTTAAGGTCAGGTCGCCGCATGCGGACAGCGCGTCCAGGGCATGAGTCAGGTCTTCTGTCACCGAGGCCGGATGGGCAAGGAGCGCGATGCGCTTCCCCGCAAGCGGTGCGCGCAAAGATGGTTCGCTGAGCAGGCGGTCCAGGCCAAATCTCATCATATTTCTCTTGGCACGATTTCGTGGATGAAGCCGGCAGGATGATGGAAGTCAGGCTTATCGGAGGGATGCATCAGCGACCAGTACGATTTTGCTCCCGAATGCTCCTCGATGATCGCGGACAGCCCAACCTGCCAAACGGCGCGTGTCAGGTCCGGTATCGAGCCGACTTTCAAGTGTGCTTCGAGTGTGCAGGAGTTTTCTTTTGCAGACCAATCGATGTGGACTGCGTCGATCTCCAGGGCTTCGCGCATGTTGGTGCGATACCCATCGAAACGATAGACGGCCCATTCGGTGGAAGGAGAAAAATTGAACTCGTAATAGTGAGGCTCGTCGCTGGTCCGCATGAACGCTTCGAAACAGGTGTGCTGCCACAATTCCGCGCGGCGCTGAGGCGCCGCCAGCTGCGGCACCGCAAGTCTCGCGACGCAACCGGTCACGACGTAAGACAGCCTTAATTGATCGGGGCGAGAACGCTCAAGCTCAACGTCGATGCGATCGACCGCCGTGCTGCATGACAGCGGATGAGGGGTCAAAGACAGCCGCACAAAATTGATCCAGGCCGGGAATCCTTTGCACCAGCGCTACAGCACCTGCGCGTCCTATGGAAGGCCATTGCCGAAGAAGCTCTTGCTTCTCGTCGGGGGATTGGCCCTCGTCACAGCCCGAAAGTCATGGTCCGGCGCCGCTGCGGTCAACACGCTCAGTTCGTTTGCACCAGTGAGTCGAGCGTTTCTGTCAGGTGGCGTGTCATCAAGGCTGCTGCAGCCGTCATATAGCGGTTCGTTGAAGTCATCAAAGACAGGTACGAGACCGGCAGGTCGCGATCCGCCAGCGGCACAAAGACAAGTTTGCCAAGGCGGACTTCGTTGACGACATCGATGAACGTCAAGAGCGCGATCCCTGTACGCTCCGCGACCATCGACTTTATGATTCCCGGACTGCTGGCCTGGATCAGCGGTTGAAGTTCGATCCCCGCAGCGCTCGCGCTTCGGTCGATCCCGTCGCGCAGTGACATCGTCCGATCGGGCAGAATGATCGGGCTTTGCGCACACGCAGCCAGTTTGACCTGGGGCAGCTTCGCGAAGGGATGTTCGGGGTCGACAATCACGCCCAGTCGAAAGCCAACCTCCCGGATCATCTGCAGGGCCGGGCTGCGGGACGGGTTGAAGGCGAGGCCGATGTCGACGTCACCATTCGCGGCGGCTTGCCATATCTCTTTCGAACTCGAGACGATGATTCGATAGGTGATCGGGGTATGTCTGCGCGCAAATTCGGCGAGCGCGGCAGGAAGCAGGTCGCCCAGAACGCCTTCCGGAATACCGAGTTTGACCTCCCCGCGCCGCACGCCGCGAAGCTCGTCGAGTTGCGTGCGCAGCCTCGTCTCATCGCGCTGGCTGCTCCGCACACCACTCAGCAGGAGTTCTCCGGCGGCCGTGAGTCGCAGCCCGTTCGGCAGGCGCTCGAACAGCGGCATCCCGATCTCGGTTTCCGCATTGAGCAGATGACGGCTGAGCGCAGAGGGCGCGATGTGAAGCCGTTCCGCCGCACGGCGGATCGACCCCGATTTGGCTATCTCATTGAAATAAAGAGAGAACTTGCTGAGAAGCAGCTGACGCATCGGGTTGGAGGCCTGTTCTCAAAATCAGAACACAGGCGGCAAAAATAAGCGATGGAATTCGTTCGCGGCACTGCAAAAGATGTCCCGGAGCCAAAGGGCTCGGGGGAGTATCGTTACGTGTCGGAGCGTCCTGAATTGCCTGTCGTCGGTCTGATTGGGCCGACCAATCTCGTCAGGATATCCGCCGCCTCGGGCATTCCGCTGAAGGTCTATCAGGACGCCGCCACCGAGGCCGGAAAGCGCATTGCCGAGGCCGGTGCAGCGATCGCACTCGTTCCCGACCGCGGGGTCGCGCTGCACGGGCTTTCAGGATACCGGGCGGCAGGCGGCCGCTGGGTCATCGGTCTTCTTCCCGAGGGTGGCCCGTCGGACGCCGAAGCGACGGCAAATTGCGTCCAGAACGCTTCGGACTGTCACGAGATCATCCGTGGCTTCACCTGGCATCATCAGCACGCAAACATCTGCCTGTTGTCCGACCTGTTTGTTTGCGTGGGCCTGTCCTGCGGCACCCTCGCTGAAATCGTCTGGACGAAATGGACGAAGCGGCCGCGTGTGCTTGCGATCAAGGACACCTTTACCGCGATCCCCGTGGAGATTCTTGCCGAAACCGATGTCGTGACGGTCGGTCTTGATGATCTTGGCACTGTGCTTGCCTGCGCGTTGCCGACTCCTGGCGTCGCCCGTCAACCGGCGGCGCTCGTCTCAACAGCAGCACGAAATGGTTGAAACATGATCCGGCTCGATCCTCCGTCCTACACCGTCGACATTGCGGGTCTGCCCGTCGAGCTGCCACTCGTACCGGTGAGTGACGATTTGGCGATTTCGCTGCTGATCGACGTGGATCGCGGCGTGCATTTCCTGGATCACGTGGGGACGAAGCTTGCCGAGAAATTCGCCGATGTGAGGCCCGAGATCGTGGTCGGGACCGCGACGCTCGGAATCCCTGTCGCGATCGAGGTTTCGCGGCATCTCGGGCTGGACCGTTACGTGATCCTGCAGAAGTCGCCGAAAGTTCACCTGAAAGACGCGCTGGTTGAATATGTCGAGTCGATCGCATCGGTCGGCAAGCAGCGGCTTCTCCTTGATCGCCAGGCCATTCCGCTATTGTCCGGCAAGCGAGTCCTCGTGGTGGACGACGTGGTGGCTACGGGCTCGAGCCTGTCGGCGGCCATTCGGCTGACGCGGCAGGCCGGCGCAAATATCGTTGGAATCGGCGTCATTCTGACGGAAGCCCATGAATGGCGTCCGGTCCTCGGAGCCGATGCCGCGCTCGTGCGCAGTCTCGGGCACATTCCGCAATTCCGCATCCAGGGTGGCAAGGCCACCATCATTCCATCTTCCGTCGAAGCCGCGCGGCCGGGCGCAGCCTGACTGGGGTATTGCAGGTCGAAACAAACAGGAGAGATCGATGAGCGCATTGCGCAATGTTATCCGACTTGCCTGCGCCGCCGCATTCTTGTCAGCGCCCTCCGCATGGGCGCAGGACACGGTACGGCTGGCCGGCACCTATACGGTCAGCTCGGCGCTGCCGTATTACGTTGCACGCGACAAGGGCTATTTCACCGCGGAAAAACTCAACGTTGTTCCGGTCAACGTCGTTTCATCGGCGCTCGCGGTGCAGGCGATCATCGCCGGCGAAGCGGACGGCGCCGCCAATCTCGTTTCGCTCGAGGCCGCGAATATCAACGGTCGGCGGCCCGGCACCATTACCTATTTTGCGGTGTTTGGTCAGAACCGCAAATATCACATGGAGCAGTTTATCGTCCGCTCCGACTATGCCGGATCGTCGCTCAAGGATCTGAAAGGAGCCAATCTGTTCGTGGCCGCAGGTCCGGCGAATGCGGCCGCGGCCCGGGCGTCGCTCAAGGCCGCCGGGCTCGAGGAAGGCAAGGATTACAAGCTGTCGGAATTGCCCTTGCCGCAGCACGTCGGCGCGATCGCCGCGAAAACATTTGACGGCGGCTATACGCTGGAGCCCTTTGCCAGCATCGCCGTCAAGCAGGGCGCGGCAAAACGGATCGAGATCGGTGTGATCTCCACCTACATTCTGAAGAAGCCGGACATGCTTGCCTACGCCGCCGGCACCGGCCTCACCGCCGATTTCATCAAGAAGAATCCCGATGTTGCCCGGCGCTTTGCCAATGCCTGGTCCAAGGCGCTCGCCGATATCGAGAAGGACGGTCCGGACATTCGCGAGATGCTGGTCAAATACATGAACACACCAGCTGACATCGCGAAGGACATGGTGATTCTGAAAGCGCAGATGGTGAAAAACATGAGCCCGGAGGACATGGCTGCGTTCCAGGCCTTCATCGATTTTGGGGTCGACAACAAGGTCATTCCGGCTCCGGTGAAGGTCAAAGACTTCACGGCGCCGCTGGGTGACTGAACATGCTTGCTGGTAACACAGCGCAGGCACGGCAAACCGAAACGTCCTTGCCGGATGCGACCGTGCCTTATGTCCGTGTTGCCGGCCTGAAGAAGCGGTTCGGGGGCAGGGACGTCTACGCCTCGCTCGATCTGGATATCGGGCGGGGCGAGGTGGTGTCAGTGTTCGGACCGAACGGTTGCGGCAAGAGCACCCTGATCGGGATCATGGCCGGCATCATTTCGGGTGATGGCGGCTCCGTCAGCTATGGCGGAGAAAGGGTCCAGAGCGTTCGCATCGGTTACGTGTTCCAGAATTATCGCGACGCGCTGTTTCCCTGGATGCGCGCGATCGACAACATCCGCTATCCGCTGGAATTCGCCGGCGTGCCCGCGCCGGATCGTGACCGCCGGGTGGACGAGATTGTTGCGCTGTTCGATGTCGGCTTCGACCTCAAGCTTTATCCCCACCAGTTGTCCGGCGGTCAGCAGCAACTCGTGTCGATCATGCGCGCTCTGGTCGTGAAGCCCGAGGTTCTGTTCCTGGACGAGCCATTTTCGGCGCTCGACTATGAGATGACGTTGTTCGTGCGGGATCAGCTGCAGAAGGTTCTCCACCTGTCATCGATGTCGACTGTCCTTGTCTCACACGATCTGGAAGAGGCGATTTATCTCGCTGACCGTGTGGTGCTGCTCTCGAAGCGGCCGTCGAGTGTTGCCGAAATCGTACCGGTGCCGCTGAGCTGGCCTCGCGAACCGGAGATTTTCGCGGACGAGCGCTTTGTGAGAATCAAGGCCCACTGCTTCGAGACGTTCCGCCGCGAGGTGCGGCGATGACAGAGGGGGACCACACCTGGCGCAAGCTGCTGCAGCCGCTGTATGGCGTCGTCGGCCTCTTGCTCATCTGGCAGATTGTATCCGCAACGCGTCTGGTCGATCCGTTCCTGCTGCCCTCGGTATCGAGTACCGCGAAGGCGATCTGGGTTGGATTTACCGAGGGCCCGCTGCTGTTCGATCTCTCGCGGACTGTCGAGCGCACCATGCTGGCCTTTGCCTTCGCCTCGGTCATCGCGGTCCCGGTCGGGATCGCGTTGGGGGCGGCGCCGGCCGTCTACGAGAAGCTCGAATTTGTGATCGACTTCTTTCGGTCAACGCCGGCTTCGGCCGTGTTTCCGCTTTTTCTGGTTCTGTTTGGCGCCGGGAATGTGACCAAGATCGCGGTGGCCGCATTCGGGGCCGGCCTCGTTATTCTCTTCAACGCGGCCTACGGGGTCATCAATGCCCGCAAGACGCGAGTCCTGGCGGCGAAAGTGATGGGTGTTCCGCAATTCCGCATCCTCACGGACATCATGCTTTGGGAAGCGCTGCCCCAAATCATTGTCGGGATGCGAAACGGCGTCTCCATTGCGCTGATCATTGTGATCGTCGCGGAGATGTTCATCGGATCGGTGGATGGCCTCGGCTATCGCATTTTCTCGGCGCAGATGCTGTTCGACATGCCGACCATGTATGGGGCGATCTTCATCACCGGCGCGCTTGGATATGTGCTGAACCTGGTCTTCGTGATGTTTGACAAGTATTTCGTGCATTGGAGCGGCAAGTGACCACCACCGCGAATGCCGCCGGGGCGGGGTCTGAAAGTTCGCCCGCCACCCTGAAGTTCATCGGCGGCACCATCGTTGCCTTTCAGGATGGTGGCCATCGCATCCTCAAGGATGGGGAGGTGGTCGTCAGCGGCGATCGCATCACCGCGGTCGGACCGAAGACCGACAGTCCGGCGGAGCGCGTCATCGATCTCAAGGGCCGCCTGCTGGTCCCGGGGCTCATCAGTACGCATGCGCATATCGGCGCGCACGAAGCGACGCGGCTCATCATCGACGCGGGCCGACGCGAATTCATGCGCAGCGGCTTTTTGAATTATGTGCCGACACAAGGAATGGACGGACGATCGCTGTTTGCGTCGATCGACCGTGACGCGTCGGTGCGCTTCGGCTTCTCGCAATTGGTGCGCAACGGCGTGACGACGGTGCTCGGTTTTGCGCCGTATTCGGACGACCTCATGATCGAGGCCGCTGATGAGGCTGGCCTGCGGCTTTATTTCGCGCCGACGGCCAATGTTGGCCGCTATCACTTCGACGATGACGGGCAATTGCGTCGCGTGCTCGATGAGAAGCGGGGAGAGGCCCAGCTCGACTGCGCCGTCGAGTTCATCAGGCGTCATCACGGCGCCAGCGAGGACCGCATTCGCGGGATCGTTGTGGTCGACGAGTTCTACAATTCGACGCCATCGCTGCGCCGCGCCGCGAAGGCTGCGGCGAAGTCGCTCAACGTCGGGCTGACGATGCATTTCTGCGAGCAGCTGTTCGAGTTTCATGAAACGGTGCGTCTCACCGGTCTGACGCCTGTTCAGATTCTCGAGCGCGAGGGCATTCTTGGGCCGGAGCTGATCCTCGCGCACTGCATTTATATCGCCGGTCACAGCATGACCGCATACCCGTATGTCGACGATGTCGGAATGATCGCGGCATCCGGCACGACCGTCGCGCATTCTCCGGCGGTTTTCGCGCGGCGCGGTGTGGTGATGGAGAGCTTCCAGCGATACCGAAACGCGGGTGTGAACATCGCGATTGGCACAGACGTATTTCCCATGGATATTCTGGAGGAAATGCGCTTCGCCTGCGTCGCCGGGAAAATTGCCGACCGCAATCACGAGGCCGCTTCGGCAGGTGCGGTTTTCGAAGCGGCCACAATCGGAGCTGCCAAGGCGCTCGGGCGCGACGACATCGGCCGAATCGCACCTGGTACCAAGGCCGACCTTGTTGTTGTTGATCTCGACAACATCTGGACTGCGCCTTACGTCGATCCAATCCGTGCTCTCGTCACCAGCGGTCATCCCTCGATGATCGAGATGGTGGTCGTGAACGGGGCGATCCTGGTCGAAGACGGACAGTTGGTGCGCGTATCCGCCGATGACGCGGTCTCTCAAGCGACAGCGTCTGTGCGCGCGCTGGAAGCTGCGTATGCCGGATGGCACCACGTGGGACGAGCCGCGCAGGAGGAATTTCCGCCGAGCTTTGCGGCCTGGTCCAATTAGGCTCTGCGGGAGACGCTCTGCCAAAGCCGAATGCAAGGGCGCATGCGCGCACGCGACGGTTGGTGCGCCTGAATGTCGCGTCGAGGGGCCAGATGCAGCCGATTGATCGAGAGAGTGAGCAGGAAGGATTGACACTCCGCGCGACCCGCCGCAATATTTGAGCGCGCTCAAAAATATGATTGCCTCTGGTCAAGGCTCCCGAACGGTGGGGCTAAACAAGCCCAGCGGATAAATGAGCGGGAGGATTTTGTGACACTCAGCGAAGCGCACCCGGTGCTTTTTCATACAACTTGCGAGGCGTGATGGCTCCCACGAGAGAAGAGGAACTGATCGTCGGGGTTTGGACGCTCGTGTCGCAGGTCTATGAAGATGCGGAGACCGGCGAGCAGCTTCCGGTCTTCGGTGATCGCCCGCGAGGCAGACAAATTGCCACCAAGGACGGGCGATGGCTCGCCTTGGCCACGGGCGGCGATCGGCCCGTCCCAAAGACCGAGGCGGAGCGGGCGCAAGCCTTGCTGACAATGGTCGCCTACACGGGACGTTACACAGTCAAGAACGGCACGGTCACGACCAAGGTTGAAGCGGCCTGGAACGAAGGCTGGGTGGGTGGCGAACAGGTTCGCTATATCCAGTTCGAAGGAAACGACCTGCTCCACATTCGCAGTGCGGAAATTCCGCATCCCAATCTTCTCGGCCGCAAGGCGCGTGTCCTCGTGACCTGGAAGCGCGAGGAATAGAGTAAATCTTTAATCCGCCCGCGCTCGCTTCACACGAGCACAGAAACAAAATCCGCGGGAGAAAAGGGGATCTTATGCGCCGGTTCAAGTTGTCAGCACTCGCGATAGTGGCGTCAGTCTGTTGTCTTGCTTTGACTGCGCGGACGGCCGACGCGCAGTCGTCCGCTCAGGGCCCCATCCGCTTGATTGTTCCGATCGCGCCCGGCTCGGTCACCGACGTTGCGGCGCGCCTCATGGCCAAGCATCTGTCGGACCGGCTTGGACAAACCGTCGTGGTGATCAACCGGGCGGGCGGCAATACAATTCCCGCGGCTGTCGAGTGCGCGAAGTCGCCACCGGATGGAACGACTTTGTGCATCGTCAATCCGGACACGCTGTCTTACAACCCGTTCACTACGCCGAATCTTCCGTATGACCCGGAAAAAAGTTTTGTTCCGGTCACGAACATGTACTTCGTCATCGAGAGCTTGTTGGCGCGCGGCTCTCTCCCGGTGAATTCGATCGATGAACTCCGCAAGCTTGCCGAGTCAAAGCCGGATGGATTGAGCTTCGGGACTCTCGGACCCCGCTCGACGACCGACACATTCAGGCAATGGCTAGCGCAATTCTGGAAGACGAGTTTCGTTCCGGTGCCGTACAAGGGCGGCAGCGAAATCATCAACGCGCTTCTGAGTGGCTCCATTGACATCGCCCGGATCGGCGTTGGCAATATCGCCGGCCAGCTGAACGACAACAAGATCAAGGTGCTGGCCTTGCGGAGCTCAAAACGAAACGAGCTTCTGCCGAATATTCCAACGATGGACGAAGTGGGCTTCAGCTCCTTTCCCGGTGGACGGCCGTGGTGGGGCATTGTCGTGCCTGCCGGCACCCCGCCCGAAACGGTTCAAAAACTGAACAAGGAGATCGTCGCAGTTTTCGAGATGCCTGACGTGAAGGAATTCATGAAGAAGCAGTTCCTTGACGTCGATGTCAGCAGTCCGGCCGCGTTCGCAGAATTCCTGAAAAAGGATCGGGCGAATGCGGAGTACATGGTCAAGACGTATCAGATGGCAAAATAGGCGAGGCTGCGACGGATCTCGAGGCGCGCGCAGCCGATTGTGCCGCAATCAGGCGGCGCGCGCCTGCAAGCCGAGCAACCGTTCCGCATTGCCGTGAGCAATCGCGTTACGGTCCGCGTCGCTCAGGTTCAGTGTTTCAAGAAACGCCCGGGCCTCAGCCATCGAGCCATAGGGATAATCGACCGAGAACATGATCCGGCCGACGCCGACTTCCTGCAGGAGGTTTTGAAAGGTCGTCGGAAAATTGAATCCGCCAAAGGTGTAGTGGACGTTCTCGCGGAAGTAGAAGCCGGTGGGGTGTTTCAGCCCTGTGACGGCTTGCGGCAGGTTGCGGTCGAGCCTCGGCAACATGAAGGGTATGCCTTCACCAAGGTGACCGATGATGACCTGCAGCGCGGGATAGCGGTCGAACACGCCGCCGAGCACCATGCGGATCAGATGGGTTGCTGTTTCAATGTGCCATCCCCACGCGGCAGTCGCGAGCATTGCCGAAACCGGGGGCGAGAAGCCGCCATAGGATGCGTCGATCACGGCTTTCGGTGGGAACGTCGGGTGCAGATAGATCGGCACGTTCAGGGCGGCGGCGCATTCGAGGATCGGTGAAAAAACCGGGTCGTCGAGATAGCGTCCCTGCGAGTGGCCGTTGATCAGGGCGCCCTTGAATGCATCCCGGCTGACGCGCCGTTCGAGTTCCTTGGCCGCCTGATCGGGCGCGGCGGTCGGAAGTGTGGCAAATGCGCCTAGCCGCGTCGGATAGTTCCGGACCGCTTCGGCGACGAAGTCGTTGGATTCGTGCGCGAGTGCGATCTGGTCCGGTGCGGGCGTTTGCTCAAGCCCCGGCGCGTTGAGTGAGAGGACTTGCACATCGATGCCGGCGGCGTCCATCTCCGCAATTCGTTCCGCGCCGATATTCTGGAGCTGCAGGTACAGCTTCGCACCTGCCGGACCCCGGCTTCGGATCTGTTCGGTGAATTCCTTGCCCGGTCCCTTCAGGAAGCCCGGACTCACAAAATGTTCTTCGAGCGTGATTGTTCGCATGTCCGGAAGCATCCTGAAGGAGAAAGCAGGGCGTGTTACTCGACTGAAAGTTTGGTTTGGCGAACCAGCTGCTCCCACTTGTTAGACTCGGCATTGAGGAAGCGGCTCAGCTCCTCCGGTGATCCAAGCAGGGCTTCAAGTGCCTGCGGCTCGAGGAATTGCTTTTGGAATTCAGGATTCTTCAGAATCTCCTGAACGTCCGCGTTCACTTTGGTGATGACGTCTTGCGGGGTACCCGCGCGCGCAAACACCGAAAACGACACACTCATATCAAAGCCGGGCACTGCTTCCGAAACAGGCCGGACTCCGGGGAGTTGCGGAATTTCCTTCTGGCTCCCGACGCCAAGACCTGTGACTTTGCCCGCCTTGACGTGTGCCAGCGCAATTGTCGGACCGATGGCAACGACCTGAATCTGACCTGCCAGGAGATCGTTGACCGCCGGAGAAATGCCGCGGTAATGCACCGGCGTGAGCTGGGCGCCCGTCATCGTTTCGAGCAACAGCATTCCCATGTGTGGCGCAGTGCCCGGTCCAGCGGTGCCATAGTTCAGCGCACCAGGCTTCTGTTTGGCGATTGCGATAAGGTCGCCGATTGATTTTGCTCCGACCGACGGGTGCGCAATGAAGGCCATCGGCACCGTGGCGATTCCGGCGACGGGGACGAAATCGCGCTGTGCGTAGGCCGACTTGCCCTTCGAGAGATGCGGCTGGATCGTATAAATTCCCGATTCGCTGACGAGCAGCGTATATCCGTCTGCCGGTGCATTGGCTGCCGTCGAGGCCGCAATTGCATAAGCGCCACCGGCACGATTCTCCACGACAACCGGTTGCCCCCATTTCTGCGAGAGGCGCTGGCCTAATCCACGGGCGAGGACATCCGGCAGCGATCCGGGCGTCGACGCGGCGACAATAGTGACGGGCCGCGTCGGAAAGCCTTGCGCGAATGCGCTCGGGCTCAGGTACATCGCCGCGAGCAGAAGGAGAGCAATTCTGTAGATCATGTGACGTTCCTTGATGATGCTTGCCCGCAGACTGCGTTTGGCCCACGGAGATGGCCGAACCGCAGCGCCTAAACGGCGAGACGACGTGACTTTCTCTCCAGTCACGCGCCACGCCGCGGAGCGGGCAGAGCGAGAGCCTATTGAGCCTTGGTGCCGGACGCTTTGACGAGTTCCTGCCAGACGGGTGTATCTGCCTTGATGCGGCTCGCAAACTCTTCCGGCGTCCCGCTGATTGGCGTCAAGGCGAGCGCCTGCATCTTGGCCTGCGCTTCCGGTGTGGACAGCGCGGCATTGATCGCTTCGTTCAGCTTCTTCACGACGTCCGGCGGAGTGCCGGGGGGCGCGACAATTCCGGTCCACGGATTGGTGGGAAAGGTAGGATAGCCACTCTCATGCATGGTGGGCACATCAGGCAGCATCTTCAGTCGTGAACGGGACAGCACGGCGAGCGGTCGCAGCTTTCCCTCCTTGATCAGCGGGATGAGCGTGGGCAACGCGTCGAAAGCCATGTGCGTGCGCGCGCTGAGAAGGTCCGCCATGGACGGCGCCAGGCCCTTGTACGGGATGTACTGAATTTCGAGTTTATTGGCCTGATTGAACAAGACTCCAAGCAAGTGTGCGGGCGTCGCGAGCGAGCCGCCGAAACTCAAGGGCTCCTTGCTGTTGCGAACAAACTCGACGAATTCTTTGGGTGTCTTTGCTGGCACGGCAGCAGGCACGACGAACACGAATGGAAATTCGGCAACCATGCTGACCGGGACGAATTTGTCGGGATCGTAGCCCGGATTCTTGTAAAGAAAGGGTGCGATTCCATATGTCTGCAACGTCGAGAGCAGAATGGTGTATCCATCCGGGTCTGCGGTCTCGGCAACCTTTGCGCCGATCGTGCCTCCAGCACCCGGACGATTCTCGACAACGACAGGCTGGCCGAGCACGGGCTGCATGAACTCGGCCAGCGTGCGCGCCACGGTGTCGATCGGACCGCCCGGAGCGACGGTGACAAGCATGCGAACCGGTTTGTTCGGATATGGCTGGGCGTGCGCCACCGTAGCGAATGCCAGGAGCCAGGCGACAAACAGCGATTGAAGAGCTTTCACACGAACCTCCCGTCGAGATGGCTCTTATTAATTGTATCGCGATGCGGGACAGTGACCTGCCCCCGCACATTAATTTTTGAGCGTACTCAATTATCAGAGCGGGTCGATGACGAGTCAATCAAAAGGCGCTCTCCTTGACACGATTATTGATCATGCTCAGAAAGGCGCTCCATCGTCTTGCAGATTTGCTATCGCCCTTGTCGTATTCGATGAAATTGCAACCGGTGTCCATAAAGCCAGAGTCCCCCCGATCTCAACGGTGCGGTACCCGCAGAATGGCAAACTCGAGTAGAATGCCCGTGAGCCGGTGCGAACGATGATCAATGTGCTGCTGTTCGCGGAACTCACTCCGGCAGTTCGAGAGATCTATGCGTCATCACTCAGGTCCGAATTTCCCGAGCTTCAGGTTCGCACCGCGGCAAATCGCGAAGAGGCATTGAAGTCTATAGGGGATGCCGACGTCCTCTTGACCTTCACGCCGATGATGTCGGACGCCATTCTGCAATCGGCTCACCGACTGAAATGGGTGCAGGCGCTTGGCACGGGCGTCGATAACCTCATCGACCTGCCGTCCCTGCGTCCGGACGTGATCGTCACGAATATGCGGGGCATTCATGGGGCGCCGGTCGCAGAGGCGGCGCTGGCATCCATGCTCGCCCTGAGCCGGGGACTGCCCGGCTTCGTCAGAAATCAGGACCGTGCCGAATGGCGCCGTTGGCCGGCGCGTTTACTGAATGGAAAATGCGTCGGCATTCTCGGCGTCGGAGTCATTGCCGAGACACTTGCCCCGATCTGCAAGGCGTTTGGCATGGAGGTGGTTGGCTTTTCCTCCGAGCCCCGCACGGTTCCCGGTTTCGACGCAGTCCATCGGCGCAGCGATTTGCGCGCCAAGGCCGGCCAGCTGGATTATCTGGTTCTGTTGGCGCCGCTGACGGACGCAACGCGCAATATCGTCGACGCGAAGATGCTTGCTGCAATGAAACCGTCGGCCTTCCTGATCAATCTTGCGCGTGGCGGGGTAGTCGACGAAGTCGCGCTTGTGGAAGCACTCACCAAAGGAACGATCAGCGGCGCGGCGCTCGACGTCTTCAATGAAGAGCCTCTGCCTTCGGACAATCCGCTCTGGGGCCTGAAGAATGTGCTGATCACCACGCACCAGGGCGGATTTTGCGATGTCTATCCGAAACTCGCCTTGCCGATCATTTCGCAAAATCTCCGGCTGTTCCTGGACGGACAGACCGATCAGATGGTCAACCGCATTCACCGCTAGCAGGTCAAGACAACATGCAGCTTTCGGAAAGACTGAGTTATCCAATCTCGATGGCCGAGTTGGAGCGCCGGTGGGCGGCGGTGCGAAAAGCCATGGACGAGGCAGGCATCGATGTCCTCGTCATGCAGAACAACAACGACCATATGGGCGGCTACGTGAAATACTTCACGGACCTGCCGGCCACCAACGGATATCCGGTAACGGTCATATTTCCCCGCGATGACGACATGACCCTGATCGGGCAGGGTCCTTTCGACAAGAGACAGGAATTGCCGCACGCCGGTGACGGGATGCGGCGCGGCGTCAAGACCTGGCTGACTACGCCGAGCTATGCGTCGGCGCATTATACTGCGGTTTACGACGCGAGGCTTGCCGACGGCGAGCTGCAGAAATACGCAAAGGCGAAGGTCGGGTTCGTTGGCACTTATCAGATGTCGGTCGCTGTCGCCGATTACCTGCGGCAGAACAGTCTGAAGAATGCAAATATCGTCGAGGCAAGCGATCTCGTCGACCAGATCAAGGTCATCAAGAGTCCTGAAGAAATTGCGGCGATCGCCGCGACGGCAAGGATGCAGGACGGTGCCATGAAGGCCGCTTTTGCAGCTATCAAGCCGGGCATGCGCGACACCGAGGTTGCCGCAATCGCGCAGGAATACAGCCAGCGCCATGGAAGCGAAAATGGCATCTATCTTTGTGCTTCGGCTCCGCTGGGCGCGCCGGCCCAGCTGGCCCAGCGGCATTATCAAAACCGGACGCTGAAAGAGGGCGATTACTTCGTTTTGCTGGTCGAAGACAGCGGGCCTGGGGGGTTCTACACCGAACTCGGCCGCACCTGCGTGTTGGGCAAGGTGCCCGAGCAAATGAAGGACGAGTTTCAATTCACGCTCGAGGCCCGCAGATTCACGCTTGAGCGTCTGGTTCCGGGCGCGTCCTGCTCGGAGATCTGGACTCAATATAACGACTTCATGAAGAAGAACGGGCGGCCCGCGGAAAGCCGGTTATATTGCCACGGCCAGGGCTACGATCTCGTCGAGCGCCCTCTGGTGCGGCACGACGAACCCATGCAGATCAAGAAAAACATGAATATCGTCGTGCATCCGACCTATGTGCACAACGGCATGATGTCGTGGGTCTGCGACAATTACATGATCGAAGAGAATGGCCCGGGACCGCGCCTTCACGCGTTCCCGGAGGAGATCGTCGAAATTCGTTAGATCCTGCGCCGACGCAGCGCACGTCGCTCATGCGACGTGCGATTGCGTCACTGCTTGTGAGGCGTAGCGGCTTTCGGGCCGAGCGAGACCGAGATTGTCCCGCAGCGTTTTTCCTTCGTATTCCTTGCGAAAGAGTCCGCGCCGCTGCAATTCCGGAACGACGAGATTGACGAAATCGTTGAGCCCCCCGGGCAGGTAGGGGGGCATGACATTGAACCCGTCACACCCCGAGTTGACGAACCATTCTTCCATCTGGTCGGCAATGCTTTCGGGTGTCCCCTTGATGACGCTCTTTCCGCGTGCGCCGGCCACCCGAAGGGCCAATTGCCGGATCGTCAGATTTTCGCGTCGGGCGAGACTGACCGTCGCGTTGAAAGTGCTGACGCTTCCGTTCGTCTCCGGAAGGGTCTCGGGCAACGGATCGTCGAGAGAATAGGACGAGAGATCGATCCCGCCCAGAACCAGAGATAATATTTCCCGCGCAACGATCGGGTGCGTGAGCGACTGCAGAAATTCGAATTTCTCGGTCGCCTCTGCCTCGGTGCGGCCGATGATCGTGCTCAGTCCCGGCATGATCTTAATGCTGTCGGGGCTGCGTCCCTTCTTGACGGCTTCGCCCTTGATCTTGTCGTAAAATGCCTTCGCATCGGCGAGCGTCAGCGGCGTGCAGAACACGACCTCCGCGAACTCCGACGCGACCTCGATCATGTCATCCGAGCCGCCGGCCTGAACGATGACGGGATGGCCTTGAGGTGGACGCGGAATGTTAAGGGGGCCCTTCACCGAGAAATGCTCGCCCTTGTGATACAGGGTGTGGAGCTTGGTTGGATTGAAAAAGTCGCCGGTTTCCTTATTGCGGATGAAGGCGTCGTCATCCCAGCTGTCCCACAGGCCTTTCACGACCTGCGCAAATTCGTGGGCGCGCCGATAGCGCTCGGCATGACGATAATGCACGTCCCTGTTGAAATTGTAGGCCTCTTCGTCCTGGCCAGACGTTACCAAATTCCAGCCCGCGCGCCCGCCGCTCAGGTGGTCGAGTGAGGCGAATTTGCGGGCGACGTGAAACGGTTCGTTGTAGCTGGTCGACGCCGTCGCCACGAGGCCGATGTTTTTGGTTGTCACGGAGAGCGCCGACAACAGCGTAATCGGCTCGAAATTCGCGATATATTGGGCAGAGCGGCTCAAGGCATCCATATGCGCCTTGCGGACACAGAGATTGTCCGCGAGAAACACCATGTCCAGCTTGCCGCGCTCGGCGGTCTGCGCGAGTTCGATATAGTGCTGGAGATTGATCCCGGCATCGGCCTGCGCCTCGGGATGCCGCCAGGATGCGACATGATGGCCGGTCGGATTGAAGAACGCTCCCAGCGCCATATGACCTTTGCGCGCCGCCATGGCTGTACCTCCCGATACCCGCTGCCGTTCGGGCCTTTAGAAATTGAGCGTGCTCAATAAACTGACTTTGGCAGCCCCGCTTGTCAATATCTTACGAATACCGGCGAGCTGTATCAGCGTTTGAGTTGAGCTCTGGCGCCGCTGTTGCGAGCCGTGAAGGTTGCTCCTTAGAAAGCGTCGGACGTGGGTGAAATCCCGCTGGCGTGCCGCGACCGGCGCCGCGCAATCGAGCTCCGCCTCACTCGATCGGCTTGATCCCGGCCTTCTCGACAAGGTTGCTCCACAATTTCTTTTCGTCGAGGATCGTCTGCATAAATTCGGCTTGCGTTCCCCCGATCGGCTCTATCCCCAATTGAAGCAGCCGTTCTCTGACCTTCGGCGTCGCGAGTATGTCGCGCAGCAACGTGCCGATGCGATTCACTACGGGCTGCGGCGTATTGGCCGGCGCGAAAGCTCCGAACCATATGGCAACCTCGAAACCTGGGTACCCCATCTCGGCGATGGTCGGTAGGTTCGGTGTGGATGGCGAGCGGCTCCCGGATGTCGTCGCGAGCGCGCGTACCTGCCCTTGGTTTGCCAGGGGAATGGCGGTCGAGGGCGGTATGAAGGCCATGTCGACCCGGCCGGAGATAATGTCCGAGATGAGGGCAGATACGCTCCGGTAAGGAACACCCCGGATGTCAATATCCGCTGTGATTTTCAAGAGCTCGCCTGTGAGATGGGTAACGGACCCCGCCCCGAGGTGCGCAAAGGTCAGTTCGCCGGGGGCTCGCCGCGCGCGCTCGATCAGTTCGCTGAAGTCCTTCGCTTTCGTCTCGGGCCCGACGACCAACAGCGCGGGAAAGCGCCAAAGGAGGCTGATAGGGATTAGCGCCTTGAGAGGCTCATAAGGTACGGATTGATGGAGCAGGGGTCGAAGGACAATGTTGGCTCCGGTCAGAATTCCAAGGGTGTGGCCATTTGGCTCCGCGCGCGCCAGCTGATCCGCGGCAATGTTGCCTGCTGCACCTGCAACATTCTCGAAGACAGTGGGCTGTCCAGTGCGCTCCGCAATTGTCTCGGTGATAAATCTTGCAGCGATGTCGCTCCCGGGAGAAAACCCGTACAGCACCCGGACCGGCCGGCTTGCATTGTCGCCGACTTGAGCATGGGCGCCGTTATGCGCGAGTACGACGCTCAGCAGAATACAAAGTGCAGCGGTTCGAATGAGCGATCTCGTCATCTCGTCAACCTCACGGTATGGCTGACCGGAAGGGTCCAAAGCAGAATGACCCGATGCAGAACAAACATCATGCGCTCATCGCCTGCGCTTCCGCAGCCGGAAGCGTAATGACGAATCGAGCGCCGCCGAACCGGCTGCTGTTATCGACAGTGATCGCTCCCCCGTGGGACGTCGCGATGGAGCGGCATATGGCGAGGCCCATACCCATTCCGCCCTCCTTGGTCGTGAAAAAGCTATCGAATATCTGACCAAGATGATCGGGAAGGATGCCCGGACCGCTGTCCTCAATAGTACAGCAAACCGCGCCTTCCCTCGATAGCGCCGTAGTGATCGCGATCTTGCGCAGGGCGCCTTCCGAATGCTGTGTTGCCTGGATTGCGTTGATGCAGAGATTGACGACAAGCTGCTGAAGCTGCGTTCGGTCCCCCAATATCGGAGGCGTGTCGTTTTCTACCTTGTAAGTGACAATTGTCGATCGTGATTTGATTTCCTGCCGCAGGAAAAGCAGCACGTCATTGATGACGTCATCGATCGACACCAGCTGCCGTTCCGGCGTTGCATTCGTGGCCATCGCGCGAATGCGCGCAATAATGTCGGCGGCGCGTCGTGCATCCTCCATCATCCGCTCGATCCGCAGGCGAATGCCATCGATATCCGGATTGGGTCGGGCAAGCCATCGCAAAGTCGCTGAACCGGTGGTGGAAATCGCGGCCAGCGGCTGATTCACCTCGTGGGCAATCGAGGCTGTCAATTCTCCAAGTACCGAGACGCGGGCAGCGTGCGCCACGTCGGCCTGAAGGCGCTGGAGTTGCTCCCGCGCGCGAACGCGCTCTGTGATGTCCAGAACCCCGATGACGCTTGTTGTAGTCTCGCTAATTTGCCCGAGGCGCGCCGTTGTGAAGAGGACGTCAATGGTGCGGCCGTCGAGCGTGTTCATCCGCGTTTCCTCCTCGAAAGTGGTTTCGCCGCGGAATCGAGATACCATGGCATGTTGAAACGTTTCCGGACGCGCCTTCCACCCGCGGCCAACCGAACGGCCTATGAAATCGCTGGCGTCACGGCCGCCAAAGAGCCGAACCGCACGTTCATTGGCGTCATGGTAAATCAGAGCCGACATGCAGGTATCGAGGAAGTCCGGGTGCTCCTCGAAATATCGTTCGAGATCGGTGACGCCGGAGTTGCGGAGGTCCGTAAACAGTGCTCTCAGGGCACTTGCATCAAGCTGAAAGAGCGCGATCGGGACGAGGTTGAAGAGGTGCCTGTAATGTTGCTCGCTTCGTTGTAGATCCGCATACGCGAGTTTCTGCGCGGTAACATCCATGAGCGCGCCGACGAACGTTTTCGTCCCGCCCACTCCAGACATCGCGCGAGCGACAACACGAACATGCTTGATTGTGCCTCCGGGCAACAGCAGACGATGCTCAAAATCGATGTCGTCGCCGCTATATGCGACCCGGGCAAAGCTTTCACGCACCAGACTCACGTCATCCGGATGCGTGCGCTGGAGCACGACCTCCAGCGACGGCTCGACGTTTCTGTCAACGTCGAAAATACGAAAAGTCTCATCGGACCAGTCCATGCGCTGGCTTGAAGCATCCCAGCCGAAGCTTCCGGTATTGCTCAGCTTCTGCGCTTCAGCCAGGTATGTCGAGAGATCGGACAGGTGCGCCTGCGCGCCCTGCGCCCGGCGGAACGAACGAATAAGCGTAGCAATGACGATCGAGGATACGAGGAACGCCGCGAACGTCATGAGGTCCTGCGCCGTGCCCAATCCAAGGGTGTGGAGCGGGGGCACAAAGAAGTAGTGGAGAGAGCCCGCAGCAATGAGGGCGAAAATCGCGGAGGATAGAAGGTTCGCAAACAGCGACAGGAAGACAATGGCAATCAGCAAGACGCAGATCGCCATGGGCAGGGTAAAGCCGATGGTCGCGGTCAGAACTGCAATGCCGAACAGCGCCAGGCTTCCGCCGATCGAGAGAGCAATGGTGCGCTGACTTGGATCAAGCCGATCCAGCCTTTTCAGAAAAGGGGCGGCCTTTTGCCAACGAGCAAACATTTTTCATCCAAAAGGACTGTTACCGCTCCGACTCGCTTATTGGCATCAGCGGAGACGGGTTGAATCGTACGGCACGTGTTGGCCGGCTAATGGTCGCCGGAAAGCCGCTTAATGGTCACGGCAATCGGTTTCGCAAAGTATGGAACCTTATCGAAAGCCATTTCGGCAGTCCACGGGTGTGCCGTTCGTGTATTTCGGTAACCGGAATCCGGCCGAGTCTTCATCTCGTCCGTGATTAAATAACAGGCAGGAGTTTGTGCCGGGTCCCGAAATCACGGGGGCAAGAGCCAACCAGCGGGCAACAGGCCGGTGCGGCTTTATTTCGGGATTCGCTCGCTCGAGGTTAATGCGCCCATGACGAAAGCGAGATCCGCGGCGGCGATGAGGGACGCGGCATGTGCATCGGCCTGGGCGAGACGCGCGTTGAGCAGCCCGGTATCGGCTTCGGTCGCTGCCGTGACCGTGCCGACCCCGTTCTTGTAAGCTTCGACGGCGGCATCGTGGGTGATCGACGCGGTTCGAACCAATTCGCTCGCAGCGTGGAAGGACTCAAGGGCGGTGCGCAGCGTATTCGACGCAACGACAATTTGACTGGCCGCATCCATCTGGGCCTTCTTGAAGTTCTGCTCTGCCGTGGCAACCTGGGATTCTGCCTTGGCGAGTTGGGCGGATCTCAGCCCCGCATCGAACAGCGGGACGGTTGCGCCGAACAGGACACCGATGCCGGTCGCCTGATTATTGATTGTGGGCAGGCCGTTCACGTTGAAGCCGTGTGTGCCGGTCGCTAATCCGCCGGCCACAAAGACTTTCGGCAGAAACTCCGCTTCGGCTGCCGTGACGGCTGATCTTCTGGCCTTTACCGATGCGTAGCTTGCGGCGATATCGGGGCGTTGCGCCAGCGCTTTACGAATGATCCCCTCGGTTGGCGCATCGAGCGTTGAAGGCAAACGCCGCTTGCCGACGTCACCGATCGCGATCCGCAGCGTGGGGGGAACTCCCATGGCCAAAAGCAGCGTCTGGTAGGAGTCTCGGACAATTCCTTGCGCCCGCACGCGGCGCAACTCGGCCTGTACGACCTGCTGCTGCGCTTGCGCGACCTCCACGGTGGTCGCCCGGTTGTTGGCGCGTTGCTGGGCAACGGCATCGCGAATGGCGGTGCTGTTCCGGACCGCTTGCTGGGCAATGCGCTGGCCCTCGACGGCTGCCCCGTACTGGTAATAGGCGCGCGTGACGTCGAAGATCAGCTTCTGATGGGCGCCGTCGAACAGCACGTTGGCGGCCACACTGCCTTGCTTTGCCGCATCGACCAGTGCGGCGCGCTGCCCAAAATCAAAAATCAGCCATTGAGCTGCGAGGGCAGCCGTTTCGCCTTTGAGGGTTACGTCCAGGGAACGCGCTGATCCCGTCGCCGTTGGCAACGTTGTGGTCACCTGCTGCTGCCCGGCGATCGCATTCGCGGCGATGTGCGGAAGGAGAGTGGATTCTGCCATGCCGACGGCAAGGGCGGCCTGCCGGGCTTTTTCCCAGGCGATATGAGTAGAAGGGTTGCTGCGTTGGGCGATATCGATCAGAGCGGGAAGGTTATACACCCGCTTGGTATCGACCATTGCGTTACTTGAAATGTCGCCAAGCGCTGGGTTTGACGGAATGCGGAAGTCCGGACGACGGCCGGGTGTGCTGTCGTTGAAGGCTGAAGGCTGGTCGGGAGCCGGAGGCGCAAGCTTGAGGGACGGAGGCGCGCAGCCGCCGCCGGTCACGCAGATCGCGGCGAGCATGGCGAAACAACACAGAAGACGCAAAGTCTGTGAAGGCGTATATCGGTCCATCACGCCCTCGCCAGCATCTCGATGCGTTGAATTCGGGTTTCAAAGTCATCCGCCTGTGTGTTCCGCGTGGTCTGCCTGAGAGGAGCAGGTTGCTGGGCGTGTAGTTCGCCAGCAGGGGCCGCGCGGCGCAGAATGGCGGCCGGCAGGACGGACAGGCGGGGAGCGAGCGCTGCCGGCAGGCTCACGCCGGATGCGTAGATCGCGCGGTTGAGCGCCTCGGCGTCCGCTGAAATCTGGCGCAGACTCCGCAGGGTCTCGTCGCTGGGGCGCAGTCGCCGCGGCTCCATTGCCATCAGGAAAAAGCCATCCCGGACATGCCCGAGGGATTGCTCTACGGCGGCAACCTGGGCCACCGGATCCTTGCGGCGATCCGCGGATGAGGTTGCCAGCGCCGCGAGTCCCGCCAGCGCTTTCGATAGGTCGCGCCGGAGTCTTCGTTCGAGTGGGACGGGAAAGACGAGTGTCGACATCAGGAATACGACGACATTGCCGACCAGGATGCCGATGATGCGATCACGCGCGATTTCGAGATCGAGGCTCGGACCGAAGCCGTGCAGAATGCTGAGGAAGAACGCGAGCGCGATCTGGATGCCGGCGTAGGAAATGCGCTCGTTGCCGCTGGTCACCCACGCGGCGACGAATGATCCGGCAAAGACCAGAAGAGCGAGATGACCGATCGAGTCCATATGAGGAATGAGGAACAGAATGGAGCCCCATCCCATGAGCGCACCGATCAGACAGCCGGCGATTCGCAAGGTGAGCTTATGAATCGTCTCGCCAGTCGTGCCGAGCGAGGCCACGTAGCAGGTGATCATCGCCGTATGGATGCCCTGCCAGTTCAGGCTGGAATAGATGACGTAGCAGAGCATGGCCGCAGCAGTGGCCTTGAGAGCGAAGCGCGGATAGTCCGGATTGCTGAATGCGTCGGGTAAAAAGAATGGCTGCTTCGGGGCCGGGGTGATCTCTTTGCCCTTGGCGCTGGCCAAGTCCGCCAGGGCGTCACGGATCAGTGCGGCCTCGGAGCTGGTCGCGGACGCAGCGCGGTCGCGTGCGGACGGTGCGCGGCCCGCTTCGAGTGCGTCAATGACGTCCTGGATATCTCGGGCCAGCGCCGCGCGCTCGTCACCCGTCAGGGCGTCCGTGGGAAGCGCGGAGGCCGCGAGCATCAGCCGATACGATGCCCAAACGTCGGTTTCGATCTGGCGCGCTGCGGATGACGGAACAAGATGGAAGCTGCGGGTGAATTTCGCTCGCTTCGCCGCCCGATCATTGCCTTCGCGAAGGAGGTCGCGGAGCCTTTCTAAACGGGACGGGCCGGACAATGCGAGGGCGTCGCGCGTTGCCGCGAGCCGCTGGAGAACGGTGTCGCGCAGCAGCGCAACAGTGGACCGGCCGAGGACCAGGCTGAATCCGATCATGAGCGCCATCGGCATCGCGACCATTTCCCAGGCGTAGCGAAGCGCCGTCGAAATGATGTCACCGCCGGGGGCCTTGAACTGCAGCGTGAGCACGACCGCGACGATCAGAGCGAGGACCCCGCTGACCTCGCCAAGCCTGCTCGCGGCGCCGACATAGAGAAGCGCAAACGAGATCGCCGAAATGGTCAGAAAGCGCAGCGGCGGCGAATCCGCTGTCCACTGGGACAACGGGATCAGGAGCGCAATAACAACGGTGATAAGAATGATGACGGCAGTGCCGACGACGCAACTTTCCGTGCTGTCCGGCTTCGTCAGGAATACGACGAGGTAACAACTGACCGCCGCATCCGGCAGTTCGTAGAACATCGCGGCCGTTGCGACGAGGGACGCGAGCAAGGCGATCCGCCAGGTAATCGCCAGCCGCCCCGGAAATGGCGCGAGGTCCGCGACCATCTGACGGGTCAGCGTGGCGACGGGTTGATCAGCAGGATTCGCCATGGCGCACGATCACGATTGCGGATGCGCCCATGCGCGTTAGATCTTCAGGCGGGTCGATCAGCTTCACGCGCACGGGAAAGCGCTGCGAAAGGCGCACCCAGTTGAGGGTTTTCGGGACATACGGGAGTGCCCGCGGCAGATTGACGAGATCCTCCGACGTGACACCCCAGCCGATGCCTTCGACACGGCCACGGAGTGCCTTCGATCGATCGGTTTGCGCGAAGACCGTCGCGCAATCGCCGACCTTGATCCTGTCAAGTTCGGTTTCCGAGAAGGATGCCGAGACATACCAGGTCTCGGTATCGATCAGGGTGAATAGCGACTGGCCGGGCGCGACGATCTGGCCCGTGGCGCTGGTTCGCCCCACGATTCTGCCGTCGTGAAGGGCGCGGATTTCGGTATTGGCGAGATTGTGCTTGGCCAGGGCGAGCGCAGCCTGCCGCGCCTGAACCGTTGCGTTGGCTGCATCCAGCGTGTCCACACGGACATTGGCGGCGTCCGCCTGTTGGTAAGCCTGCGCGAGAGTGACCTGCGCATCGTCCCGTGTGGTCCGCGCATCGTCAACCTGCTGCCGGGTCACGTAGCCTTTCGGCAGGAGGGCGTTGAGGCGGGCGAGAGTCTGTTCCGCCAGGTCGAGATTGGCCTTCGCGCGGGTGCGCTGTGCATCGGCGACATGCGCCGTGCTTTGCTCGGCGGCGATCGTGCGGCGCTGCGTATCGCGTGCAGCCTCCGCGAGCTTCAAATCGGCCTGAGCCTGGTCGACGGCGATCTGATAGGTCGTCGGATCGATGGCGAACAGAAGATCGCCGCGTCGGACGCGATCATTTTCCTTGACCTTGATTGTCACGATGCGGCCCGGCACGGTCGAGGCGACATTGACTGTATTCGCGATCAGGATCGCGTCGTCTGTCATCGGATTGTTGCGAGCCTGGCGATGATACAGCCACACGGGGACGGCGGCGCCAGCGACGATCGCTACTGCGAAGATTGCGCCCCACGGGCTCCGTCGCGTTGCGCTGTAAGCGGAGGTTGCCATGGTCAGCGTCCGTACACGGTGAGTGTCCACACGCAAGCGATCGCCGCCGCCATGCTGGCGTAGATCGGCAGTCGCCATGGTAGTACGTCATCGACGCCGACGCGGACGAAGACCGCCCGCAAGGCGAGCGCAGCCAGGATGCCGAGCACGGCACTGATCAGCCATGACGGGAAATAGGCGCCGAACAGCGGATAGGAAGGGTTGGAGTGCTCGGTGCAGCCGCCGAGGATGAGCGTCCATGGCGCAACGGTCGCCAGGATACCCTGAGCGAGCCGTGGGTTTTTCGATATGCGCATCACTTCCGCTCCTGAATTGAGCGTTGCGCGCTGCCATAACCCTCTGTCTTGATCATCTCGGACCCCACCGATGCGATCGCTCGTCTCGATCGTGGACGACGCATCGAGGGTGCCGTGGCCAATCGTGGTCCGTCTATAATGTCTAGCTATTATGGCCCTGCGATGCGCCGCTCCTATATGATCGAACTATCGTAGGGGCCCAGCGGTGCTGGATGAGGCGCACACGGTCGATACGGAACGAGCGACGTGACAAAGAGCCGAGCCGCATGATGCGATGCGACTGCATGATTTTCATCGTCGACGACGATCAGCGGATCTGCGCTGCCATGACCGATCTGCTGACGGTCGCGGGCTATCCTTGCATCGCATTCGATTCGGTCGCCAGTTATCTCGCCTATTCACGACCCGATCGCCCGAGCTGCCTTGTCTTGGACGTCAGCCTTCCGGGGATCAGCGGTCTCGATTTCCAGAAGCAGATCGATCTCAATTCCCACCCGCCAATCGTGTTCGTCACCGGCCATGGTGATATTCCCTCCGCGGTGCACGCGATCCAGCGCGGCGCGGTCAACTTCCTGACCAAGCCCTTCAGGGAATCCGAACTCCTAAGCTCGGTCGAAGCTGCAATTGCACTCGATCGGACCAACAGGGGAGAAAAGTCAGAGCTGGTTGAGCTGCAGGCGCGCCTTGAAAGTCTGACGCCGCGCGAACGCGAAGTGCTGCCACTGGTCGCGGGCGGCCTGTTGAATAAACAGGCGGCGGCGCTGCTTGGCATCAGCAAGGTGACGCTCCAGATCCACCGCAGCAAGATCATGCAGAAGATGGGAACGCCGTCGCTGGCGGATCTCGTCCGGGTCGCGGAGAAGCTGCAAATCCCGATCGAGCACGGCCGCCGGGCCAGGAAGACGCTGCAATGACAGGATTAGACGAGGCGCCGGTCGTTGCGGTGGTCGATGACGATGCCCGGATGCTGGAATCGGTCCAGGACCTCTTGGAGTCCGCCGGATACACGGCGCACATCTTTCTGTCGGCACACAAATTTCTCGAAAGCGGTGTGCTCGTCAAAGCCGATTGCCTCATCACCGATATCGGAATGCCTGTGACGGACGGCTTCGAGCTGTGCCGGAAAGCGCGACAAAGACGCCCCGACCTGCCGGTCATCTTCATTACGGGCCGCTCGGAGACCACCACGCAGGAGCGTGCGGCTGCGGAGGGCTATCACGGTCTTTTTCGAAAGCCGTTCGACGCTGCCGAGTTGCTCGCTGCAGTGGACCGCGCCGTCGTTACTCGACCTTCAAGGGAGTAGCTTGTCATGCCAGACGAAGCATTTGCGAAACATGCAGTGCGTCGTGGAGTCGCTTCCAAGCAATCGGATCGCAAGAAAGCGGCGGGAAGCTTTGTTTGCGTCGTCGACGATGACGCTTCGATGCGGCGGGCTCTGGTAGACCTTCTTGAATCCATCGGGCTGGACGTGAGAGACTTTGAATCCGCGACCGACACGATGGTCGATCCGTGCCTCGGTGATGCGTCGTGCTTTGTCGTCGATATTCGCATGCCCGGGCTCAGCGGCCTCGCTTTTCAGGCGCAGTTGCAGCAATCCGGCGTCCTTGCCCCGATCATATTCATGACAGGCCATGCCGACGTCCCGATGACAGTCCAGGCGATGAAGGCCGGAGCCTTTGACTTTCTGACCAAGCCATTTCGTGAGCAGGAAATGCTGGATGCCGTGGCGCGGGCGATGGCGGTGAATGAGGCACGCCTTCAAAATTTGCGCAATGCCAACGACACTGTTGCCCGGTTCGAGACCCTGAGTGCCAGGGAGCGCGAAGTCATGGCGTTGGTCACTGCCGGGCTGATGAACAAGCAGGCCGCGGCCAAAATCGACATTGCGATATCGACCGTGAAAACCCACCGGACTCAGATCATGAAGAAGATGGGTGCCAAGTCCCTCGCCGATTTGGTGAGGATGGCGGAGCTTCTTCAATTGAAGGCGCCGGCCCGAAAGTAGACCGCTTTCCGCCGTATTAAACCTAAGGACGAGCGCCTCCAACCTACGCAGCACGATGCTGACTGCACGTCTGATAGCGCCCTGCGACGCCACCACTGATACTCGGCCTGCAGGTTGTTTTCGAAGGCGCACAGACCATGACAAGTGCGATCGTTCTCGCTCTGGCTCCGATATTTTTCATCCTGGCGCTCGGATATGCGGCGGGACGTCTCCGTCTCATCGACAACAAGCGCGTCGACAGCCTCAATGCACTGGTGATGAGTTTCGCGTTGCCGGCTTCCTTGTTCGCCGCCACGGCCTCCGCCCCGCGAGCTGAGATGATTGCGCAGGCGCCGCTTTTTGCCGCGCTTGGAAGCGTGATGCTGTTGTTGTTCCTCGGATGGTACGGCGGCTCAACGCGAATCTTTGCTCAGGGCAAGGCCAACGCGTCACTGCAGGCGCTGACGATTGCCTTTCCGAATCTGGCCGGTGTCGGTCTGCCCATCATGTCAGCGGTAGTTGGACCGCAGGGCACAATTCCGGTCGCGATTGCGCTGGCGGCCGGGTCCATTGTCGTCAGTCCGCTGTCCCTGATCATTGTCGAGATGTCTGCCGAGGGCCCCAGTACTGTCGTAACGCCCGCCCGGCGCATCCTGAATGCATTGGGGCACGCTCTCACCAAGCCTGTCGTGCTGGCGCCGGCGCTCGGTATTCTGTTTTCGTTGTGCGAGTTTCAGACCGGCGACGTCGTCCGGGCCTGCCTGAATTTGCTCGGCCAGGCCGCGCCCGGTGTTGCTCTGTTCCTGACCGGCCTCATTCTGTCGTCGCAGCCCTTCCGTCTTGATTGGCGCATCGTGCGAGCCACGGGGGTGGGGGACATTCTGCGTCCGCTGCTGGCAGCGGCTATCGTATTCTCTCTGCCTGTCGCACCCGAAACGGCCCGGATCGCGATCTTGCTGTCGGCCACTCCGTCCGGCTTCTTTGGGATTCTTTTTGCCGTCAGCTATCGGCTGGATTCCGCCACGATGGGGTCGATGGTTATCGCAAGCACGGTGGTGAGCATTGCCACATTGGCGATTGCTATCGCGACGCTTTTTCCGAGCTGAATGACGAGACGCAAGGCTTTGCGCTACGCCTGCGTTCGCTGCGATAAATCCGCCCTTGAGCCGAAACGCGACAAGCCAGGTGATAGGGCGGCAATTTCGCGCAAGCTGCGCCCGACGCGATGAGGTCATGTCCCGCCCGTTCGGGTCTTAAAGAACGGCACCAGAATGTATACACGTCCAGATGATCCACTCGGCGGTCTTAAACTTGAAACCACTGATCTTACCCGCGTCGTGAGCGGCAAGGTTCTTGTGGATCACGTGTCGATTCAGGTTTCGTCCGGCGAAATCCTGGCTGTGCTCGGTACAAGCGGAAGCGGGAAGTCGTCATTATTGCGGCTCTTGAACCGGCTCGATGAACCGACCGGTGGCGATGTGCTGTTCGATGGAAGGTCATACCGTATGATCCCTCCGCGGCAATTGCGGCGGCGGGTCGGCATGGTGATGCAGACGTCTTATCTGTTCCCCGGGACCGTGGCGTTTAACGTCGCATTCGGCCCGCGTCAGAGTGGCGTTCAGCTGACGAACGAACAGATCGATCAGATCCTGGAACGTGTCGGTCTCCCCGGATACGCAGAGCGCGACGTCAGCGGGCTGTCCGGCGGGGAGGCGCAGCGCGTGTCGATCGCGCGAACGCTCGTCAACGACCCTCAGATCCTGTTGTTGGACGAGCCCACATCCGCGCTCGACGAGCGCACCGAACGTGGCATCGAAAACCTGATCCTCAGTCTTAATCAGGAGCGCCGGATGACCTGCATCATCGTCACGCACAACCTCAATCAGGCCATGCGCATGGCGCCGAGGATGGTGGTCCTTCAGTCCGGCAAGGTCGTCAAAGTCGGTCCGACGCGGGAGGCGCAAAGTGCATAGCATCCTTGGCGTCATACCTGACGACATCGCAACCGGCCTCTTTCAGGCAGGCGGAGCCATCGCATTATGCGCCGCTGCAGTCATGCTTTGCCGGAGCTTCGGCGTCGAGGTGAGCCGTGAAGCCACCATCTCGATATTGCGTGGCCTTGTTCAGATGGTGCTCGTCGGATTGTTACTCGCCGCACTGGTGCACGGCGCGGCTCTAGTCGGCCTTGTTATTCTCGGTCTCATGACGGTCGCCGCGGCCTACACCGCGTCGCGCCGGCTCACGCATCTGTCCGGATCGTTCGAATTATCGTTCGTGGCGATCGCAGCCGGTGCGGGGACGACCATCATTGCCATGCTGGTCATGGGCATCCTCAAAACGGATATATCGGTGATGGTTCCTGTCGGAAGCATGATCATTGCGAATGCCATGAACGCCTGTGCGCAGGCCGTCGAGCGTTTCCGGTCCGATGTCGAAGCTCATACCGGGCTGATCGAGGCTGGGCTTGCGCTCGGAGCGGAGCCCAATGTGACCGTCGCGCCTTATGTCAGCACGGCGGTGTATGCGAGCATGCTGCCGCGGCTCGATATGCTGAAGTCGCTGGGCCTCGTATGGATCCCAGGCGTCATGGCCGGCATGCTGGTCTCGGGGGCCGACCCGCTTTATGCCGGAATCTTTCAGTTCATCATCGTTGCGATGATCCTGAGCGCGTCGGCCATCACCGGGCTGCTGATCATCCTGTTTGTCAGGTCCTATTCATTCTCGCCATTCGCCCAGCTCGTGCTACGGCAAAACTGACGACGCGTTGGTCGCGACCATTCGCGGGAAAGAATAGCGCCGGCGGGGGAGGTCTGCCGGCACTATTCTTGTCGTCGCGATACCGCTCACATCAAGGTTTGTGTCCGCGTCCTTGGCGACGATAGCGCAGTGGTCGTTCACCAGGCGCCTTCGTCGAGCGCCTCGCGGGTGGTAGGATCGCGATAATCGCTGCCGTACGTGTTCGCATTGCTCTTGGCATGGACGACCGCGGTATCATCGAAGGGTGCGGCATGAGCCTGGTTCGCGAGGACGAGCACTGCAAAGGCTGCGGCGGCGAGAGGGGCAATTTTCAAGATGGTCATGGTCCATTTTCCTGTTTGAGTTCCCGCTCTCGTCACGGCGGAGCGGACAAGGTCGAATTGGGCACGACACCCGTCGCTCGCTTTTTCAGCCTTGCGACCACTTGTTCAGGCTTGCTGCGTTGCGAGGAGACTTCGGCGCCAGACTTGCGCGCCGGTGCCACAACTCCGCTTCGACCGTTCCTTTTCCTCTCCGGCAACATTGCTCGCCCGACCGCAAGGGTGAGCAAGCAAAGCTGATCTGGAGCTCTAACTATCCGCTCCACATTCGCCCTGTGGTGCGGGTCATAGAGCTCGCCCCGACAGGCAAGCAGCAGGGGCAAGCCATGAGCACCATCGATGATCATGCAAGAGTGTCGGTTGAGACCAATGTGACGGCCCTGAAGGCGTCCAAGGCGGCGGTGGGGTTTCGTCCTGCCGAGGCGAAGTTTCCGGCAGAGCCCGTGCCTGCCGAGGGTGGCGCGCCGGTGCTTGCCGACAAGGGAGGGAAGCCTGCCCGGTCGAGGAAGCGGTTGTTGCTTGTTGGCGCTGCGATTCTGTCCGCCCTCGTTCTCGGAGGGGGCTATCTCTATTGGGATTACGCCGATCACTTTGAATCAACCGATGACGCCTTTGTTGCGGCTCGTCAGTTTTTCGTCGCGCCGCGGGTGGCCGGCTACGTCGTGGACGTGCGCGTGACCGACAATCAGTA
>Ga0180222_1000592_pt1 | contig 50447 bp, 50 predicted proteins | sample eDN5th37CKraftOP_FD_151336 | JGI IMG/M metagenome (GOLD analysis project Ga0180222, IMG submission 151336) | Enriched Organic Plus compost microbial communities from Emeryville, California, USA - eDNA 5th pass 37_C Kraft OP (version 2) (version 2) ...
CGGCATCGACTTCGCGGGCACGGCCCGCGCGCTCACCACCAACATCCAGGCGCAGGGCGTGGTGCAGGGCGGCTCCTCGATCACGCAGCAGCTCGCCAAGAACCTGTTCCTGTCGAACGAGCGCACCATCGAGCGCAAGGTGAAGGAGGCGTTCCTCGCGCTCTGGCTCGAGACGCGGCTGACCAAGCGGGAGATCCTCAAGCTCTATCTCGACCGCGCGTATCTCGGCGGCGGCTCGTTCGGCGTCGACGGGGCGGCGCAATATTACTTCGGCAAGTCGGTGCGCGACGTCAGCCTCGCGGAAGCGGCGATGCTCGCGGGCCTGTTCAAGGCGCCGGCGCGGTTCGCGCCGCACATCAACCTCGCCGCCGCGCGCGCGCGGGCGTCGACCGTGCTCGACAACCTCGTGGAAGCGGGCTTCATGACGGAAGGCCAGGTGTTCGGCGCGCGGCGTTCGCCCGCCCGCGCCATCGACCGCCGCAACGAGGAAATCCCGAACTATTATCTCGACTGGGCCTATCGCGAGGTCGCCGACATCATCGACCGGCAGATGGCGGGCAAGGTGAGCGACCGCGTCTTCGTGGTGCGCACGGGGCTCGATCCCGGTATCCAGCGCGCGTCCGAGGAAGCGGTGGAGTCGTCGCTGCGGCAGTTCGGCAAGGATTACGGCGCGTCGCAGGCGGCGATGGTGATCATGGACCCGTCGGGCCTCGTGCGCGCGATGGTGGGCGGGCGCGACTACGGCGAGAGCCAGTTCAACCGCGCGGTCGACGCGCAACGGCAGCCCGGCTCGTCGTTCAAGCCGTACGTCTATGCGACCGCGCTGCTCGCGGGCATGAAGCCGACCGACATCATCCTCGACTCGCCCTATTGCAACGGCAACTGGTGTCCGCGGAATTATTCCGGCGGCTATTCCGGTCCCGTGACGATGATGAACGCGCTCACGCGCTCGCTCAATATCCCGGCGGTGCGGACGGCCGACAAGGTGGGCCGGAAGAACATCGTCGAGACCATGCGCAAGCTCGGCGTGAAGAGCGATATTCCGATCAGCGCGCCGATGCCGCTCGGTGCGGTCGACCTCACCGTGCTCGAGCACACGCAGTCCTACGCGCATTTCGCGAACGGCGGGATGAAGGCCGACGCGCACGCGGCGATCGAGATCCGCACACCCCTGGGCGATGTGGTCTGGCGGCACGACCGCGACGGGCCGAAGCCGGAGCGCATTCTGCCCCAGCGCGTGGTCGAGGACATGAACAAGATGCTGCACAGCGTGGTGGAGAACGGCACCGGCCGCCGCGCGCGCATCGACGGCTTCTTCGTCTCGGGCAAGACGGGCACCACCAACGCCTACCGCGACGCGTGGTTCATGGGCTACACCGGCAACTATGTCGGCGGCATCTGGATCGGCAACGACGACTACTCGCCGACGCGGCGCATGACCGGCGGCTCCCTCCCCGCCATGACTTGGCAGAAGGCGATGGCCTACGCCCATCAGGGCGTCGAGCCCTTGCCCGTCGCGGGATTGAATGGGCAACCCCCGAGAACAGGAGTCCCGCTTGTCTCGGCAGGCGACGGCGAGCAAGTGGTGCATCGGCCAACGACGCTTTCGGCCAAGTCGGTACAGCACCTGCTGCATATCGAAAAGATCATGCGGGAGGCGGCACCACCCTCGCCGCCGCCACCCTCTGCAGCGCAGCCCGACCGGCGAAGGCCGGCAGCCGCCGCGGCGCGGCCGGACCGGCGGGCCGCCACGTCAGCCGCGCCTGCTCAAAACGTCAGCGGAAACTAAGCGAGCGCTCGAGGACCAGGCTTGCGCGTCATCGTCATCCTCATCGCCTTGTTGGTCGGATCCGCAACCGGGCTCGGCCTGACGTGGCTGGCATCGGCCCGCAGCAATGGCTTCGGCGCGGTGCAGGTCGGCGCCTGGACCGCATGGCCGCGCAGTGGAACATCGGACGCCGACCCTTACGCGCGCGCGGTGTTCGCGCGTTCCGGCCAGTTGCCAATCGAGCGCGCCGACGGCCTCGTTTTCGAGGCAACGGCCACGGACAACGGCAGCGCCATCGACGGCCGCTGCGAGACGCGCATCGCCGGCCGCCTGCCGCCAGCACGCTTGTGGACCCTCACCGCCTACGACACGCGCGGCCGGCTGATCGACAACTCCGCCGAACGTTACGGCTTCAACAGCACGGAGATCGTCTGGAATCACGACGGCACCTTCGAGATCACGGCGGCGCCGCGCGCGCGGAGCGGCAACTGGCTGCCGACCGGCGACCGCGACCGGATCGTGCTGTTGCTCCGGCTCTATGACGCGCCGCTCGGCCTCGCCTCGCGCTCCGACCAGCCGCTGGAAATGCCGTCCATCACGCAGGTTAACTGTCCATGAGGGCGCGGTCATGAGACGTTATGCAGTTCCGATTGCCGTCGGCCTCGTGCTCGGTGGGCTTGTCCACCTGACAACCGTGCTCGCGTTGCCGCGTCTAGCGCTGGAGGATGCGTTTGCGCGCGTCGAACGGCTGGGACCGGCAAACCAGGTCCATCTCATTCCAGCACCGACGCCGTTCGAGTCGGTTCTGCCGCAACTGGATCCTTCCTTCGCGCACGCCGCCTGCCGCTACGACCTCTCGCAGACGCCGCTGCGCATCACGATCCCGCTGGCGCCGGATTACATGTCGGTCTCGTTCTATACGCGCCACGGCCTGCCCTATTACGCGCTGAACGACCGTGCAGCGTCACAGCGCGTCATCGATCTCCTGTTGATGACGCCGCAGCAGCGGGCGGCGCTCCCGCAGGACGAGGAAATCACGGCGGCCGACCGACTGATCGTGGAATCTCCCGCCGAGGAAGGGATCGTTCTTGTCCGCGCTTTTGTGCGCGAGCGGGGCGTGCTGGAGGCGGTGACTGCGCGCCTCAAGGAAGCGAAGTGCGTGCCGCTGGTCTAACCCTCTCCCTGGCTCTGCGTCAGACGCATGGCATAGACCAAGGCCTCCGGGGTTCTACTGGCGACGCAATGGCCGCCCGTCGGTTTGATTTGGCAGCGCTGGTTCTTACCGCGAACCGGTATCCAGTTTGCCAAGACATGCGCTAAGGTCCGGCGGGGCGGCTATTCGTTAGCAGGGTAACCGGCAGTGCGGCCGGCGTCGCAGGTTCATTCGGAGGAAGCAATGCAATTGTCACAATCTCTACCGCGTATTCTGGCCGTGTCCGGCGTTGCCGCCATGCTCGCATTCAGCGGCGCGCTGGCGCAGACGAAAGGCAGCTCGACCGAGCAAGACAAAGGCGCCAAGACGGAATTCCAGCCTACCGTCGGCCAGTCGGGCAAGGATGTCGTCTGGGTGCCGACCCCGCAGGCGCTCGTGGAGCGGATGCTCGATATGGCGCGCGTGACGAAGGACGACTTCGTGACCGATCTCGGCTCCGGCGACGGCCGCACGGTCATCACTGCCGCCAAGCGCGGCGTGCGCGCGAAGGGCATCGAGTACAATCCCGACATGGTGGAGCTCTCCAAGCGCAACGCCGCCAAGGAAGGCGTCGGCGACAAGGTGGAGCTTGTGCGCGGCGATATCTTCGAGAGCGACTTCTCCGATGCGACGGTGATCACGCTGTTTCTGCTGCCGTCGCTGAACCAGCGGCTGCGGCCGACAATCCTCAACATGAAACCGGGCACGCGCGTCGTCTCCAATACCTTCGACATGGGCGACTGGCAGGCCGACGAACAGATCCAGGCGACCGGCGACTGCACCTCCTATTGCCGCGCCTATTTCTGGATGGTGCCGGCGAAGATACAGGGCAAGTGGAAGACTCCGGATGGGGAGCTCACCCTCGATCAGCGCTATCAGATGCTGTCGGGCCAGCTTTCGAGCAACAACCAGCACGCACAGGTTCAAGGCAAAGTGATCGGCGACCGGGTCGTATTCACGGCGGGACGCGCGCTGTTCGACGGCAAGGTGAACGGCGACACCATCGAAGGCACGCTCGACGACTCCGGAAACAAGACGGAGCTGAAGCTGACGCGGGGTGAGCCTGCGTCCAAGTAGTCACGGAGCGTGCCGCGGATGCGGAGCATGTGATTGCGCCTCTCCCGTCCGCGCCGGCGAACATCCCGTAGCCATCCCAAAAAGCTCGTGCTGGCTGCTCGCCCGACGAAAGTCGGGCTCGCCAGCACGAGTGGGGGAGAGGGAACAAATACGACCCGCCTCGGCTGCGGGCCCGCCGTTGTGGCTCGCATCGCGCCGTGATCTGCGACGACGGTTCAATTATCCTGGATCCGATTACTTGCTCACAATGACGCCCGGCGCAGGGGGCGCGGCGCCGTACATCGCGACGCGCGCGGACGGCTGAAATTCCGCGAGCCGCAGACGGAATGCTTCGAGCATACGCTCGGCTTCGACGGCCGCGGGCGCCGGCGTTGCGACCACGAGGCGCTCAAGCGCAAGCTGATAGCCAGCGTATCGTTCGGCGAACCGCCGCTGCACCCAATCGACGATCATCCGGTTCTCGGCAATGCGAGCCGCGGCCTGCTCCCGCTCCTCGGGCGACAGATGCGGCATGTTGGCGAGCGCTTTCGCGCGGACGTCGTCCATCTCCTGCACGCGCGCGGCGACCACATAGAACGGGCCGGGCCGCATCGCGTCGGTGCGGATGTCCTCGATCAACCTGGCGTAGCGCGCGGTGGACGAGCGATATGGCGTCTGCAGAAGCTCGTCGGAATAGTCGGCAGGGTTCGGCTGTGTGCTGTCCTCGGGGAGAATGCGCGTGCGGCGCCACTCCGCGATCGTGCGCTCCCATAGCTGGTTGCTGTCGGGCGGCATCAGGATCGCGTAGGCGAGATCGCGAAGTTTCTGCTCTTCGTCGGTGAGCGGGCCGAACGACACCGGTTCCTCGCGCATCCAGGCAGCGACCTTGCCAGCCGTGGGCAAAATCTTGTCGTTGAACATGGAAGAGCGCGGCCTTCCGAAATCACCAACCGGCGCCGCGCAGCCGCCGGCGAGCAGCAAGAGTGCGAAAACGAGCGTCGCGCGGCAAAGGCGCATGCGGATCGGCGCTTTCTACCGGATCAGGAGCGCCGCGCGCGGCGGCGGCGCCGGGCATTGCCGGCGCGCGGTGGCGTATCGAAACCGGCGGTGCCGGTTTCCTCGGCTACGCCTTCCGCTTCGCGCTCGATCCGGATCACCGGCAGGATCACGACAGCTGCGGGTTCGGGGCGAATTGCCCCATACAACGTGCCCCGCACCCGCTCGGCTGGAAATCTCAGGACCGTCCCCATCTTGCCCTCCCTCCGGGCCTGCATCGGGACTCACGGGAACTTCCCGTGGGTCGCACCAGTTAGGTTCGGTCAAGGTTAATAGTTCGTTTAGGCCGACGGCCTATCTTCGACGGGTCCCGTGGGTTCAGGTGCGTCTCTTCATGTCTGCGTCTTCTTCCGCGCAATCCGGCTTTCACGCGTTGATCGAGCTGGCCCGCCGCGGCCGGGTCGAGTTGCGGCCGACGCTCCTGCGCGTGCTCGTGGACCAGTTCGTGCAAGAGCCAGTGCATCCACCGCTGGAACGAGCGCGATTCTCCGAGCTTGCCTGCCGGCTTCTCGACAATGTGGATGTCTCGACGCGCTCGATCGTGGCGCAGCGGCTTGCGGCTTATGCCGGCACGCCGGGGGTGGTGGCGGCGCGGCTTGCGCGGGATGTAATCGTCGTTGCCGATCCGATCCTGCGGCACTCCACGGCGCTCGGCGAGGCGGAGCTGCATGCGATCCTCGACACCTGCGGGATCGCCCACGCGATCGCGATCAAGATGCGCCGCGATCTGCCGGAGAGTGTCGCGCGCCGGCTGGGATCGACCGGCAAAGGGACGAATGCCGCTTCGCCGCATACACTGGACATGGCGCCACAGGACATGGCGCTACAGGACATGGTGCGCGGCGACAGCGATCCGGCGCTCACGTTGACGCTCGCGCGCCGCTTCCTGACAACGGATACCGAAGAGCGAAAGCTGATCCTGAAGGCGATGCCCGCCTGCCCGGCCACCGCCCACGAAGAGCGCATCCGGCGCATCGACCGCAAGTTCGGCGAGCAGCTCGAACGCGCGGCGCTACGGCACCAGTCGCAGGAATTCGCGGTGCTCCTGCGTCGCACCGGCGTCCCCGGCGACCTTGCCGCGCGTATCGTGTCCGATCCCGCCGGCGAGCCGCTGCTCGCGGTCTGCCGCGCGCTCGAAATCCCGTTCGGCGCCACCTCGCGCATTCTCCTGTTCCTCAATCCCGAGATCGGCGCTTCGGTGCGGCAGGTGTTCGCGCTCGCGGAATGGTTCGAGGAAATCCGGCCGGCTGCCGCGCGGCGGCTCCTCGGCGCTTGGTGCATGCTCGCGCCCGCGCGCACAGCGCGGGAGCCGTCCCTCGCGCGCGGCGCGCGGGACCGCACGGATATGCGGCCGAGCGTGCGCTCCGGCGTGCCGTCGGCGGATCGCTTGCCGGCGCGGCGGGCCGCGTTTGAACCGTGAGCCCGGCCGACGAGCGGAGCGGCGTTCCGGTCGCGCTCTGTGCCGACGACTACGCGATCTCGCCCGGCGTCGATGACGGGATTCTCGCGCTTGCGGAAACCGGGCGGATCACCGCGTTCTCCTGCATGACCGCGTCGCCGCGCTGGCCGGCAGCCGCGGGGCGGATGAAGCCGCTGTCCGGGACGGTCGATGTCGGCCTGCATTTCGTGCTGACGCAGCTTTCGCCGCTCGGGCCGATGCCGTCGCTTGCGCCGGATGGCCGCTTTCCGCAGCTCGGGACGCTTTCCACGCAAGCGGTCATGCGGCGCCTTGCCCCCGGCGAGATCGAAGCGGAGCTCGGGCGGCAGATCGATGCCTTTGCCGAAGCTGCCGGTCGATTGCCCGACTTTCTGGACGGCCATCATCACGTGCACGAGCTTCCCGGCGTTCGCGACGTCGTGGCGCGGGTCTGGAAGGCGCGCGTGCCGGCCGGTTGGATTCGCAACACAGCGACGGCGCCGGCGCGGATCTTCTCGCGCGGGGTGGCGATGCCGCGAGCCGCCTTGATCGCGGCATTCGGCTGGGCCGCGAAGCGCGCCTGGCGCGCCGCCGGCATTCCGACCAATGCGGATTTTTCCGGCGTGCGGAATTTCGATGAGCGGCAACCCTATCGCGCGCTGATGCAGCGATTCCTGCGCAACGCCGAGCCGGGCCTCCTCATCATGTGCCATCCGGGGAAGCCGGAGACCGACGACACGCTCGCCAGCATCGATTACGTCGCGGGCGCGCGCGTCGATGAATACGGCTATCTCTCCGGCGCGGATTTTTCCGCCGATCTGGAAGCGGCCGGCTGCAGGCTCGTGCGGCTCAGCTCTTTCGCCGCGCGATGAAGGCCATGCGCTGCTGGTTGAAGCCGAAGTTGCGCGGCCGGCGCTCGGCGGCGTAGCCAGCCCCTTCGAGCAGCGCGCGGATTTCTCCCTCGCTATAGGTGGTCAGGCCGAGCTCTTGCCGCAGGCGGCGATAGTCGGAAACGAACGTCTGCGCGAGACCGGCAAGCGCCGCGAGGAAAAATCCGTTCTGTGCCGCGCTGCCGAGCAGCGATGAAACGTCGGTGACGACGCTGCTGTCGGGCGGAATGAGGTCGGCGAGGATCAGCCGTCCGTCGCGCGCGAGCTTCGGACGCAATGCAGTCGCGAGCGCCGCAAAATCCTCGCGGGTCAGATACTGCAGCACGGAGTTCATGACCACGAGATCGAGCTCGCCGTCAGGCAAGTCAGCCACGTCTTCCGGCGCCACCACGGAAATCGCAGCATTGCCGGCGAAGCGGGCGGACAAGCCCGCGCGCAACGAGGGACCGGATTCGCAAAGCAGAAGCCGCCGGCAGCGCGCGGCGACACGATCGGCCTCGAGCGCTTCCCCACAGCCATAGTCGAGGACGACGCCGGGCTCCGCGGGCAGCTCCGACAGGATGTCGTCGGCGACGCGCGCATAGTGCACCTGCCGGTGCCGGTCGTTCACGTAGATCCGGTTGGGTCGATCCCAGAAATCGCGCCAGTTGCCGGTCAAGCGGTGGGACTCGCTTCTCGCGCCGGCCGTTCGGGCGCTCCGGTGTGCGAGGCGGCGGCAAGCGTCTCCGCGATGACGAAGAGCGGACGCCGCTTGATCTCCTCATAGATGCGGCCGACGTAAGCGCCGAGCACGCCGAGCGCGAGCAATTGCACGCCGCCGAGCAGCATGATGCCCACCATGATCGAGGCGTAGCCCGGCACGTCCACGCCGATCACGAGGGTGCGGATGGTGAGGTAGGCGCCGAACACGAGCGCGAGCAGCGCCACGGCGGCGCCGATCCAGCCGCTGATCGCGAGCGGTAGGCGGCTGAAGGCGAAGATGCCGTCGAGGCCGAAGCCGGTGAGCCGGCGCATGCTCATGGCGCTCGTGCCGTGGCGGCGCGGCGGCGGCGTATAGGGCACGCCGGTATGGCGGCAGCCCGCCCAGGCGTAGAGGCCTTTCATGAAACGCAGGCGCTCGGGCAGGCCGTTCAGGACGTCGACGACCCGGCGATCGAGCAGGCGGAAGTCGCCGGCGCCGGGCGGCAGATCGACTTCGGCGATGCGGCCAAACAGATGATAGAACGCGCGGGTCGCCGTGCGCCGGACCGCGGAGTCCCCTTCCCGCGTCGTGCGCACCGCATAGACCATCTCGTAGCCTTCGCGCCATTTGGCGAGAAACTCCGGGATCACTTCCGGCGGATGCTGGAGATCGGAATCCATCAGCACCACCGCCGCACCACGCGCATGGGAGATCCCGGCCGACAGCGCCGCTTCCTTCCCGAAGTTGCGCGCAAAACGCAACGCGCGCACGCGCGGATCGCCGGCGTGCCACGCGGCAATCGCGGCCCAGCTTCCGTCGCTGCTGCCGTCGTCGACCAGAACGATCTCGGAATCGAGATCGAGCTTGTCGAGCACGGCGGTGAGTGCGGCGCGCAGCGCCGGCAGACTCGCAGCCTCGTTGTAAACGGGGACGACGACCGAGAGCGCCGGCAGGGTCGAGGTGACGACGCGCAGCCGGTTATCAGGGATGTTGCGCTGGCGCTCGAGCTTATGGTGGCTCATGGCTCTAGGTGGATCGACTCGTGCGCGGTGCCGGTCAGCATTTGCGGCTTCACGACGCGGTAGAGCTGGAAGCCGACGCCTTCGTGGACGAGCCTTAAATGTTTGCGCTCTTCGCAAAGTTCCCCGCGCTTTGTGTCGAGAATGTAGACGTAGTCGTATTTCAGCGGCCACCAGTCCCAGAAATACCACGCCTCGTTTCCTTCCGGTCCGTCGGTTCCATCGAGAAAGAACGGCATGGACGGCGGCAGGCGGTTCTCGAGGTCGGCGATGCTGCGGAACCCGTCCCGCACCTGCAGGACCTGCTTGCCCCGCACGGTGAAGTTCGTCGTGACAAACGCCGACCGCTCGATGGTCGCAAGCGAAGCGGCGTGCGCGATGTCCATGCTGGTGATCATGCCGCTGCTGCCGTGCTCATCGAACTCCGACACGACGAGCACGCGCGCGCCCCGCTCGATCAGGTGAACGGAGCGGAAGAAATCCATGGTGCGCGGTTCGAGCTGATTCCAGACGTGCTGCACTTCGCCGACCCGCACGGCCGCGAGGACCACGAGCATGGCGACGAACGCCCGGCGTGCCGCGACGGTCCGTACCTCGAGGTCGAGGCAGGCGATCAGCATGAAGACGAGCGCGATCGGCAGGCGCGCATCGGCCATGTGCGCGGCGAACAGCGCGCGCGGCATCGCGAGATAGATCACCATCCCGACCGCGAGCACCGCCCAGCCCACGGGATGGAAATGGAGGGCGCGATAGTACGCGGCGACGAGGCCGGCGATGCCGACCGCCGCGAGCAGCGCGTAGGCAACCGCGGGGTAATAGACCTCGAACGCGAGCTCAAAGCCTTCGAGCTTGTCCGAGAAGTTCCAGAATGCCGGGATGCCGGGCGTATTCCACGTCGGGCCGGTGACGAGCAACGCCGCGACGATCAAAAACGGAAGACCGGTCGCGACGAAATCGACAAGGCGCGGCAGCAGCGGCTCGTTCCGCTTCGCCCACAGGCGCTCCAGCTCGAAGGCCAGCAAGCCGAGCCCGTACACGCCCGCCGCGAAGAGGTGGCAGATGAAGAGCAGGAGCACGAAGGCGGTCGACGCAGCGAACCGCCACGGCCAGCTTCGTTCGCGCCACATGATCCACACGGCAAGCGCCCAGAGCGCGATTCCGATGCCGATGACGTAGTTCATGACGCCGACGAGCATCACGCCGTTGTAGAGGAGCGGCACGCCGATCAGCGGCAGCGCTGACCAGCGGCCGAACAGCGCGCGATGCAGGACGAGCGCGCCGGAAACGATCGTCGCGAAGGAAAGGACGGAGAAGATCTGGCCGGCGACATAGATGCTCGTGAACCAGTTGAGCGCCGGCACCACGAGATCGATCATCAGGTTCGGGATGATCTGCCAGTCGATCCAGTAGAAGCGCGCAAGATCGGGATCGGAGCCGATCGCGTTGATGACGTGGGCGCGCGCAAGATGATTGGCGTAGTCCTGCAACGCCGGCAGCGGATGGGTGATGATCGGAATCGATGCGACGGCCAGCAACGCAACGCCGAGCATTGCGACGAACAAAGGACGAAAGTCCTTGCCTGCATTCGGCGCCGCGCCGACACGCAATTCAGGGATGCGCATACATGAGCCGTGGATACAGAAGGCGTTGCCCGGACGGGGGCCGGGTGAGGATATCCTTTAGCGCATTCGTGCGATTTTTAGGGTGTCTTTTAGGGCGTCCGGGCAATCGCCGCATGACATTGTCTCGCTTTGCAACACGGCATTATGGCCAAATATGCCTCTTTGCTGCGTTGCGGGGGAACCATTGCGACAAAAATACCGCGACAAAGGAGCCGCCCTTCCCTAACCCCGCGCCAGTTCCAGAAAGTGACGGCCCTGGCGATCCTCGACTTCCACGATCCAGACATCGGGATCGAATTTCATCTCGCGCGCCAGACGGGCTTCGACCTCGGCCTCGGCTCCGTAGGTATCGGGAAGCACGGGAACGAACAGGCGGTCGCCGGGCTGGGAGTCCTCAAAGGCCGACTGCGGCGCCGGGGCGTAGAGCGCGGCCGTTCCGTCGAGCCGCGACACCTTGATGAAGATCGCGCCGGCTTCCTCGGCGCCGCGCCGGCGGACGACGGCGAATGCACCTTCCAGATGACTGCGGCGCACATAGGCCGCCACCCAGATCGCGCTTTTGAGCCGCAAGAGGTTCTACCCGGAGAATGACGCGTTCAAGTTGAACGTCGTGACCGCACTTGCAGCCACGCTTGCGCAAGCGGCGTAAACTTGCCTGCGCGGGCATCCACCGCGTCTTTGCGTATCGCGAAAGAAAGAGGTGGATGGCCGGGACAAGCCCGACCGTGACGAGTTTATGTGGCCCTCGATCGAAAGCAATCCGCCTACTCGACCGGACTGCCGGTCACGGTAGCAAGCTCCTTGATCAGGCGGTCGCTGATCTCGCCGCTCCTGGCAAGACCACGATCGCGCTCGAACTGCTGGACCGCGTCGCGCGTCGCCGCATCCGGCAGGCCGCTCAACTGCAGCGGGCCATAGCCGAGCCGCGCGAGCACACGCTGTACGGCCAGCACGCGCGTCGACGGCCGCGTCTCCGCCGCGGCGACGTCGGCGGATTTCGCGGGGACAGAGCCCGTGTTCTCCGGCTTTGCCCGTGCGCGCCGCATGACGTCGAGCAGCATCAGGCTCGGCTCGCCGGTGATCTTCAGACCCTGCGACTGCTCGAAGTCGCGGATCGCCTGGGCGGTGCGCGGTCCGTGGAGGCCGTCGAGGGCGCCATCGTAGAAACCGAGTTGCGTCAGCTCGCGCTGGGTGTCGGCGACAAGATCGGAGCGCGGACGGACCGCCGCGGTATCGGGCCGTTGCGGCGGCACGGGCGTGGATGTGGCCTTCGGCGCCGGCGCGGCGGGCACCGTACGCTTCGGAGCAACCGGCTCGGAATCAAGGGACACCGGACTCGACTGGTCGGCGAACATCGGCGCGGGATGCTGCACCGGCTGCAGGGCGAGCGCATTGACGAGCACGGCCGCGGTCGCGACCGCCGCGAGGAACGCCGCGATGGTGTCGGACGGACGGCCCGGCAGCATCCAGCGCAACAGCTGCCACCAGCGCGACGGCTCGCCGCGGCGCGGCGCGCGCAGATTGCGCGCCCGGCGGCGTGGCTTGGCGATCTCTCGTCCGCGATCCAACTTACGCACTTCGCTTCACCTTCACACCTTCTTCTTCACCCTCACCGGCCGGCCGCTGCGGCAGCCGCTCGACGACCCCCGGCTTTCTTTCCCGCCGCCTCGTCGCGCCTTCGCGCGGAAGCCGCACGAGGACGCGCGTTCCCTCGCCGATCCGACTCTTGATCTCGAAACTGCCGCCGTGAAGATCGATCAGACCTTTGACCACAGAAAGGCCGAGGCCAGTTCCTTCGTAAGGGCGGTCATAGGCGCTGGCGGCCTGGAAGAACGGATTGCCGACCTGCGCGAGATCGGCCTCGGAAATTCCGATGCCCGTATCGGTGACCGAAAGCAGGAGGTCGGGGCCTGCGGCGCGGACGGAAATCTTCACGGAGCCGCCGCTCGGCGTGAATTTCACGGCATTGGAAATCAGGTTGATGAGCACCTGCCGTACGGCGATCTTGTCGGCGACGACCTCCGGCAGGTCGGGCACGATATCGAGATCGAGCGATACGCCGGTCTGTTCGGCGCGCAGAAGCATCATCTCGTAGCAGCTCTCGGCAAGCGGCCCGATCGCCAGGGGTTCGGGATCGATCTCGAAATGGCCGGCCTCGATGCGGGAGACGTCGAGGATGCTGTTCACGACGGCGAGCAGGTGCTGGCCGCTTTCGCGGATCACGCGCGCATAATCCTGGCGGCGCGCGAGATCGAGATCGAACGCGCGCTCGTTCGTCAGCATCTCGGAGAAGCCGATGATCGCGTTCAGCGGCGTGCGCAGTTCGTGGCTGACGGTGGCGAGAAAGCGGCTTTTCGCTTCGTTGGCGCGCTCCGCCTCGGCGTGGGCGCGCTCGAGCTCGAGGGCGTCTTCCTTGTTGCGGGTGATGTCGCGGGTGACGGCCACCACCTCGCCCGCCCCCGCGTCCATGCCCTTGCCGCGGTCGAGCATGCGGCAGCGGGTTTCCACCCAGATGAAGTGCGGCACGGCTTCCGCCTCGCCGTCCGCCGCGAGCGGGCCGCGGCGAAGACGGTAGGCCACCGAGGCAGCGCACCCGCGCGCGGCATCGGTGAGCGCGGTCAGGAAGGCAGGCCGGTCGGCGACGTGAACGCGCTCGAACAGGCCGTGCACCATGAGCGCCGCCGCCGGCACGCCGACGAGTCGCTCGGCCGCCGGCGAAACGAACGTGACGGCGCCGTTCCGCGAATGGCGCGTAATCACGTCGGTCATGTTCTGGGCGAGCAGGTGGTAGCGCGAGTCGGTGATGAGCTTGACGCGTTCGCTGCCGCGCGCGAGCGCGCTCGCGCCGACGGCGATGGCGCCCGCATAGAGCGCCGCGGAGAGCACGCCCGCGAGATGCGTGATCGAGCCGATGGGATACCCGGGTTGCGGGAGGAGGCCCGCGACGCCGAAGCCCCACAACAGCAGTGCGGCGCTGACGGCAAAGCCGATCGTGGTGAGCACGACGCGGCGCGAGGTGGAGAGCGTCGCCTCGAAGGGAATGACCGCGAGCCACGGCATCACGAACGACACGATCCCACCGGTGGCGGCGGCGACAAGGGAGACGATCGCCGTCATCACGCCCGCCGACAGCACATGGGCGCGCTCGAAATTGCCGGTGCGGGAGAGATAGGCGACCACGAGCAGCGGCGAGAGAAGCGCCGCGAACACGAGCGCCTCGATCAGGGTCGGCGCGCCGCGAGCGGCGAGATGCACGGGAACCGTCGCGAAGACGATCAGACCGACGAGCAGCCGGATCGCGATGAAGGCGCGGTGACGCGACACGGCGAGCACATCCGACCGCGCGGATGGATGTACCAATGCGTCGATGTAAGCCCGGATCGGCTCTAGTAGTACGATGTTACGCAACAGCACCGCGACGCGGCCTTGCGCGCCGTCCCCTCACCTGCGCGCGGATCGTGGCAGCCGGCGCTTAACGAACCCTAAGCCGTGTTGGCGAAAAGCGTGCCGGCGTGGCGCGCGGGAGACGATTGCCCGCATCGCTCCACGACAAGCCTCGCGCATGGTGAACGAAGGGTTGCGTGCCGATTCTTCCGACGTGAACGCGGGGAATTGACAGCCATCGGCGCCGGCGCAATGGTTTCCAAATCGCAAACGACATTCGCGCAATTCGAGGAAAATCCACGGCAAAGGCCGAGTAATTTTTTCAAGGCTAGAAGCTAGGGTTCGATCGCGGCAAACGTGCCGTGGGACAGGCGTGACGGGCAGATGCGATTCCTCTTCAAGGTGGCGTTCTGGCTGACCATCGTGATCCTGCTGTTGCCGGCGGATACGGCGAAGCAGGAGGATACCGCGCGAGTCAGCCCGATCGAGGCGCTCGGCGCGGCGCAGGCCGCGGTCGAGGACGCGACCGGCTTCTGCACGCGCAAGCCGGAGGCGTGCGAGGTCGGCGCGCAGGCGTTCCAGAATTTCGGCGAGAAGGCGCTGCACGGCGCCAAGCTGCTCTACGAGTTCCTGGCCGCGCGCTTTCCCGACACCGATGCCTCCAGGACCGCCACCGGCTCCATCCCGCACGAAAGCCGCCCCGGCGAGCACACGCTGACGCCGCAGGACCTCGAACCGGCCTGGAGCGAGCCGACCCTGCGAGCCGTGCCGGTTCCGCAGCGCCGCCCCACCTGAACCACCCTGCTTTTTGGGCCGTTGCACCGCCCACACGCGGCGACCTATATCTAAAATGAATGGCGCAGCCGGTTTGAGGCAGCATGGGCATTGAACAGATCATCGACGATTTCGGCCTGCTCGATAGCTGGGACGACCGCTACCGGTACGTCATCGAGCTCGGCCGGGCGCTGCCGCCGTTCCCCGAGGAAGCGCGCACGGACCGCAATAAGGTGCAGGGCTGCGCGAGCCAGGTCTGGCTCGTGAGCGAGACCCACCCGCCCGCGAACGGCGGCGGGCCGGTGGTGGCGTTCCGCGGCGACAGCGACGCGCACATCGTCAAAGGCCTGATCGCGATCCTGTTCGCGCTCTATTCGGGCCAGCCGGCGAAGAAGATCCTCGACACGGACGCGATCGCCGTCTTCCACCAGCTCGGGCTCGGCGAGCACCTGACGCCGCAGCGCTCGAACGGCTTCCGCTCGATGGTGGAGCGCATCCGCTCCGACGCAAAGACGGCGCTGGCGGAGACGGTGTAAGCCAGCCCGCCTCATGGTTCGAGACGCCCTTGCGTCTCATCCTGAAGAGCCCGAGCGAAGCAAGGGCGTCTCGAAGGATGAGGCGCAAGGGCTCCTCACCATGAGGCGCCATCAACTCCCATCCATCGTCGGGCGCGCACCTTCGGCCTGCCAGGTGCGGGTGCGCGTGCGGGCCGGTCCGCGCGCCTCGCTGAAAATTCCGTAGTGGCGGGCGAGACGGTCGAGGGCGAGCGAGAGCACGATGCGCGCCGAGCGCGGCGGCCAGCGCCGCTCACGCTCCACGGTTTCGAGCCCCTTCAGGAAGCAGCAGACATCGAGCAGGAGACCGGCGAATTCCGGGCCGACCGCCTCGAGCGTGCGCGCGACGCGCTCCTTCGCGGCGATCACATGATCGGCGAACGCCGCCGCGGCGCCGCCGTCGCTACGCGCGCCTTGCGCGACCGGCGCGATCCAGTTCGCGGTGACGCGCGGGCTCAGCCCCGCGCGCGTGAAATCGGCGCGCAGCCGCTCTCCGGCCATGAGTTGCGCCGCATTGATGAAGGGAGCGCCGTCGCTGCCTTTCCGGCGGGCGAGCCAGGCGAGCGGGCTTTCCGCCTCGTTCACGAAGCGCGCGGCGACTGTGTCGTTTTGCCCGCGCGGGCGGCGTGCGATGCCGCCGTGCTGCGTGCGGAAAGCATCAGGCGCATCGGGCGCGGCGGGGTGGGCGCGTCGCTTGCGGCTCTTCATGCGGCGGCCTTTTCCTGCACGAGCAGGGTCGTGGCCGCGACCTCCAGATTCGCGAGCGCGGCGTCGAAGGTCGGATTGTCGCGGGCGTCCTCGATAAGACGGACGGCATGCATCACCGTCTTGCGGTCGCGCCCGAAGCCGGCCGCGACCGCGCCGAAGCTCAAGCCAAAGATGACGTGGGCCAGGTACATCGCCACATGACGGGCGCGCGTGACGCGCCGGGAGCGGACGTGGGCCGCGATCTCGCGCAGCGTCACCTCGTAGTGGGCGGCGGCAAGGCGCGCGGCTTGAAGGCAGGATTGGCGGCAGGCGTGACGCGTCGGTTCGTTTTCCGGGGCGGGAACGGAACGCGGGACGACAACCCGGTTTGAGACGGCAGGATGGACGGACATTGCGGCTTCCCTTACTAGGAATTTCATCTTAAAACATCCTGCCGCATCCGCGCCGGGGTGGGAATAAAAAATTCTTTTCAGGAATTATTTCCTTGCGCCGCAAGGAGTTGCGCGGGGACAACGGAAAATTCCGCCGTCCGTTTCTCCCCATGCCGGCGGCCCGCGTCATCATGCACCCGAACAGGGAGACAACGATGACGCGAAAGCTTGCGAACCTGAGAAGCGCCTCGGCCCGTGCGGCGGGCCGCTACCGCGCCTTCCGGCACGACGACCGCACGTGGCAGATCGAAAGCCGCATGTTCCTGCTCGGGCTCGGCGCGAGCGCCTTCGGCGAGAGCAAGCGCGATCCGCGTTTCCGGCGGCGCGTTGCCGCCGCCCTGCGGCGCGAGCGGCGGGCGGCACGGAACGGCGCCGCCTACGACCCGCTGCGGCATCTCCTGTTGCTGCGGCTTGCGCGGAAGCTCTGCCAAGCTGCGAACGGCAGTGTCAGCGCCGGTCCCGTTGAGGTCAAACCGCCACTCCGTTCGTCCCCGCGAAAGCGGGGACCCAGGACCACTGTCGAATGCTGCCCTGGATTCCCGCTTGCGCGGGAATGAGCGGAGCATGCCGATTGAATCGGAGGCGACGTCAGCGCCGGCGCGCGCGCTGCTGACCGAGGCCCATCTTCTTCGCGAGCACCGAGCGGGTCGCGGCATAGTTCGGCGCGACCATCGGATAGTCGGCCGGCAGATTCCACTTCTCGCGGTATTGCTCGGGGCTCATCCCGTACTGGCTGCGCAGATGGCGGCGCAAGGACTTGAAGCGCTTCCCGTCCTCCAGGCAGATCAGGTATTCGGGCGTGACGGAGCGCTTGACCGGCACCGCCGGCTTCTGCGGCTCGCGGCCCGCGCCGTTGCCGTCGGCGACGCGGGCAAGCGCGGAATGCACCTCGTTGATGAGATGCGGCAGCTCGGCAGCGGCCACGGAATTGTTGCTGACATAGGCCGAGACGATCCGGGCGGTCAGCTCAATGTACTTGCTGGACTGGCTGGGTTCGCTCATCTGAACCGAACGCTCGTGAACCGAAAGGCTTGTCTTGCGCACAGCCGGCGGGGTACACGGCGGCCGCAACCGGAGGTATCGGCAAACTCTACTTTCTGGCCAAGAATTCGCAAGCGCAGGACCGCGTCATGCAAAGAAAAAATCTGTAATCGAGCGAGCCGCCGTGTGTACCGACAGTTGATACAGCAATGAAAACCGTCGCCTTACTGTATTCTCCGATGCCCATCGCCATATATGGCGATGTAGGATAGCCCAGCTCTCCGTTCCCCAGGAGCCGCCCCATGGCCGACACCAGCCCGCCGAAAGTCCAGAAAATCCAGAAGACCGACGCCGAATGGCGAAAGGAGCTCACGCCCGAGCAGTACTATATCACGCGCCAGCACGGCACCGAGCGACCGTTCTCGAGCCCGCTCAACGTGGAAAAGCGCGAAGGGATGTACGTCTGTGTGGCGTGCGGAAACCCGCTGTTCAAATCCGACACCAAGTATGAATCGGGTAGCGGCTGGCCGAGCTTCTGGCAGCCGATCAGCCCGGACGCGGTCACGGAGCACGAAGATTCCTCGATGCTGATGCATCGGATCGAGATCCGCTGCGGCCAGTGCGACGCGCATCTCGGGCATGTGTTTCCCGACGGTCCGCAGCCAACGGGTCTGCGCTATTGCATGAACGGAACCGCGCTCAAGCTCATGCCGAAGGACGAAGCGAGTGGCGACAAGTAAGACCGCGACGGCCGCGAAGGACCAACCCGCTCCACCGGCCGCCGCGCGCAAGCCGACGACGCGTACGTTTCACGGGGAGACGCTGGCGGACGATTACGCCTGGCTGCGCGTTGCCAACTGGCGCGAGGTGATGCGCGATCCGGCGCTGCTCGGCGCCGAGGTCCGGCAATATCTCGAAGCGGAAAACGCCTATGCCGAGGCGTGGCTCGCGCCGCTCGACGACCTCAAGCAGAAGCTCGTCGCGGAAATGCGCGGCCGCATCAAGGAAGATGATTCCACAGTGCCGGCGCGCGACGGGCCCTACGCCTATTTCGTGCGCTTCCGCGAGGGCGGGCAGCATCCGCTGATCTGCCGGCAGCCGGCGGCGGGCGGCGGCGAAGAACTCATGATCGACGGGGACGCGCTGGCGAAAGGCCACGCCTATTTCCAGCTCGGCGGCGGGCGGCATTCGCCGGATCACCGGCTGCTCGCGTGGTCGGCGGACGAAGCGGGCTCGGAATACTTCAATATCCGCGTGCGCGATCTTGCGAGCATGCAGGACATGGCCGACCTCGTGCCGGATTCCACGGGCGGCGTGGTATGGGCCGCGGACGCGCGGAGCTTCTACTACGTCCGGCGCGACGAGGAGCACCGGCCCACGCGCGTCTATCAGCACCGGCTGGGAACGCCCGCGAGCGAAGACCGGCTCGTCTATGAGGAGCCGGACAAGGGCTTCTTCATCAACATCTCCGAATTGCAGGCGGGCGCCTATGCGGCGATCTCGGGCGGCGACCACGAGACGAGCGAGGTGCATCTTCTCGACCTCGCCGATCCGGATGCGAAGCCGCGGCTCGTCGCCGCGCGCGAGACCGGCGTGCGCTACGACGTGGAGCACCATCCTTCGCTCGGCGGCGAGCCCACGCTGATCGTGCACACGAACGCGGATGGCGCCGAGGATTTCAAGATCATGACGGCGCCGCTCGCGAGCCCGGGCCGGGCTTCGTGGCGCGAGCTCATTGTCCACCGGCCGGGCACGCTCGTGCTTGATGTCATGCTCCTGCGCGACTGGCTCGTGCGGCTCGAGCGGCATGAGGGACTGCCGCGCATTGTCGTGCGGCGGCTCGCCGACGGCGAGGAGCACGCCATCGCGTTCGCGGAGGAAGCCTATTCGCTCGGCACGGTCGGGGGGTACGAGTTCGAGACCGACAGCCTGCGTTTCTCCTATTCGTCGATGACGACGCCCGCCGAAGTGTGGGATTACGACATGCGGACGCGCGAGCGCGTGCTGCGCAAGCGCCAGGAGGTGCCGTCGGGACACGACCCGGCGAACTACATCACGCGGCGAATCTTCGCGAAGGCGCACGACGGCGAGACGGTGCCGGTCTCGATCCTGCACCGGCGCGACACGCCGATCGACGGCTCCGCACCCCTCCTCCTCTATGGCTATGGCGCTTACGGCCATGCGATCCCGGCAGCGTTCAACACGAACCGGCTCTCGCTCGTGGACCGCGGCTTCGTCTATGCGATCGCGCATATCCGCGGCGGCACCGACAAGGGCTGGCGCTGGTACCGGGAGGGCAAGCTTGCGCACAAGGAAAACACCTTCCGCGACTTCATCTCGGCCGCCGAACACCTGATCGCGGGGCGATTCACGGCGAAAGGCCGCATCGTCGCGCATGGCGGATCGGCGGGCGGGTTGCTCATGGGCGCCGTCGCCAACATGCGGCCCGAGCTGTTCGCCGGCATCATCGCGGAGGTGCCGTTCGTCGACGCACTCAACACGATGCTCGACGACACGCTGCCGCTCACGCCGCCGGAATGGCCGGAATGGGGCAATCCGATCACCGACGCGGAAGCCTACCGGCGCATCCGTGGCTATGCGCCCTACGAGAACGTGCGGGCGCAGGATTATCCGGCGATGCTCGTGCTCGCCGGCCTCACCGATCCGCGCGTGACCTACTGGGAGCCGGCGAAATGGGTGGCGCGGCTGCGCGCGACCAAGACCGACGACCGCCCGTTGCTGCTGCGCACCAACATGGATGCGGGGCACGGGGGCGCCGCGGGGCGGTTCGACCGGCTCGAGGAAGTGGCGCTCGGGTATGTGTTTGCGCTGAGGACGGTCGGGCTGGCCTGAACACATGCAAAAGCACGACCGGCTGGATGCGCTCGGCTCGGCCGCGACCGTGGGCCTTTGCGCGCTGTGGGCGCTCAGCCACGTGGCCGTGAAGGTCGCAAATGCCGGGATCTCGCCGGCGTTTCAATCGGGGCTGCGTTCGCTCGGCGCGCTCCTGTTGCTCTGCCTGTGGTCGTGGCTGCGGCGGATTCCGCTGCTGAGCAGGGACGGCACGCTTGCCGCCGGTTTTGCGGTCGGCGCGATGTTCGCCTGCGAGTTCGCGCTGATCTACTGGGCGCTCGTCTATACGGATGTCGCCCGCGGCGCCATCATCCTGTACACGACGCCGTTCTTCGTCGCGCTCGGCGCGCATTTCTTCGTGCCGGGCGAACGGATGCACCGGCGGCAGGTCATCGGCCTGCTCGCGGCGTTCACGGGCGTCGTGATCGCGTTCGCCGACGGGCTGACGCTGCCGAGCTGGCGCGCGTTGATCGGCGACGGGATGATGCTGGCCGCGGCCTCGCTCTGGGCCGCAACGACGGTGCTCATCAAGGCAAGCAAACTCGCGCGCATTGCGCCGGAAAAGACGCTTGCCTATCAGCTTGCGGTTTCCGGCGTGGTGCTGACGCCGTTCGCGCTGCTGCTTGGCGAGCGGGGCCTGTTCGATCCGACGACGCTGGTGCTCGGGTCCCTCGCCTTCCAGACCGTGATCGTCGCGTTCGCGTCGTATCTCATCTGGTTCGCGCTGATTCGCATCTATCCCGCATCGACGCTATCGGCATTCACGTTTCTCACGCCGCTCTTTTCGCTCGTGTTCGGCGCGGCGCTGCTCGGCGAGCGGGTGAGCGCGGCGCTGATCGTGTCGCTCGCGCTCGTTGCGTTCGGGATCTGGCTGGTGAACCGGCCGCGGGCGGCAATGCCGGTTTAGCGGTTCTGCTCGTCGAAATCGGAGTCGGCTTCCTCGCCGGTGCGGGTCACGTGATCCTGCAACTCGGCGATCGAGGCGAAGCGCACGGTGCCGATCGGCAATTCGGCTTCGATCGAGCCGTCGGCATAGAGCGTGTAGGCCATGCCGCCGATGACGCCGGAGCGCACCACGGTTTCGCTTGCCGGGGCGCGCTCCGACCTCGACGCTTGTTCTGCCGGGCGGAATTTCGGGGCATAGCCTTCGGACGCCAGGGCCGGCGGCTCCTCGGCCGGCGGGCGGGGACGGCGGCGCTCCTCGCCCGGCAGCGGCGGCTGGGACGGCCCCGCTTCGCGGCGCGGGCGGTTCGGGCGGAAGGGCAGCGTGCCGCGCAGGCGCGCGATATCCTCGCCGGTCTGTTCGAGGCTGCGCTCGCGGCGGCTCCGTGCCGCCTGCTCCTCGAAGCCGAATCCCTGCGCGGCTTCGCGCCGGGGACGCGGCTCCTCGCCAGAAATGATCTGCGGCGGCGCCTCGCGGCGCGGGCGCGGCGTTTCCTCGGCCGGATGGTCGCGCGGCGTATCAGCGCGCGGACGGGCGCCTTCCTCGGCGGCAAACCGCGTCGGCATTTCGCGGCGGGGGCGAGCCGGTTCTTCCGGCGGCGGCACTTCCTCGCGCGGCGCGGGGCCGTCCGGGGCGGGCAGCGAACGGGCAGGCTGACGTGAAGGCAACGGTGGAGCGCCCAGGCCCGCCTCTTCCAGGCGGTGAAGCAGTTCCTGCAGGGCGGTCAGCACCAGGGAGAGGCCGATCAGCAGCAGGCCGCCCACAAGCGCGATCATGCCGCTCTGGATCAGGGTCGCGCCGACGGAAAGGCCGAGCAGCCAGTCGGGCGCGCCGGCGGCAACGCCACCGATCCCCGCGAGTGCGAGGACGGCCCCCACCACCAAGAGTATTTGCGGCATCAAATGGCTGGTCCGGTCCTTTGGCCGGGATCGTTGCGACTCAGCTTGTATATGTTGCGCTTTCCCATGTCACACGGGAAGCTGTGGGCGAGCCGTATCACCAAGCCGCTTCCGGCGCAAAAAACCGGAACAATCGGCGATTGAATTGAGTTCCAAATTTTGCAGGATCGCCGCTTCCGGGCCATATAGAGCCCCGACCAAACCCCGCCAATTCAGCAGGAGGTGCTTTCATGTCGTTCAGCTTGCCCGATCTCCCCTACCCGCACGATGCGCTCGCGCCCTACATGTCGAAGGAGACGCTCGAATACCATCACGACAAGCATCACCTCGCCTATGTCAATACCGGGAACAACCTGCTCAAGGGCTCGGGCCTCGAGGGCAAGAGCCTCGAGGAGATCGTGAAGGGATCGTTCGGCAAGAACGCGGGCCTCTTCAACAATGCCGGCCAGCACTACAACCATACGCACTTCTGGAAGTGGATGAAGCCGAACGGCGGCGGCAAGATTCCCGGCGAGCTGGAAAAGCAGATCGTCGCGGATCTCGGCTCGGTCGACAAGATGAAGGAAGAATTCATCCAGGCCGGCGTCACGCAGTTCGGCTCGGGCTGGGCGTGGCTCGCGGTGAAGGACGGCAAGATCATCGTCTCGAAGACGCCGAACGGCGAGAGCCCGCTCGTGCACGGCGCCACGCCGATTCTCGGCTGCGACGTGTGGGAGCACTCCTACTACATCGACTACCGCAACCGCCGCCCCGACTATCTCAAGGCGTTCATCGAGAACCTGGTGAACTGGGACTACGTCGCGGAGCTTTACGCGAAGGCAAAGTGACGCCCGTGTCCCGGATGCGGTGCAGCGCATAGCGCCGAAGGCGCGAAGCGGTGCACCGCTGATCCGGGACCCAGCGCTATCGCATGCGTTAAATGGGTCCCGGGTCTGCAGCGCACCACTTCGTGCTGCGCTGCGCCCGGGACACGCATTTTTACTCCGCCAATGCCGAAAGGATCCGCGCCCAGCTGCGCGCGCCCTTGTGGAACGAGGAAAGATCGTACTTCTCGTTGGGCGAATGGATGCGGTCGTCGTCGAGGCCAAAGCCGACGAGCAGCGAATCCATCCCCAAGTCCTGCTTGAACGAGCCGACGATGGGGATCGAACCGCCCGACCCCTTCAGCACCGCGGGCCGGCCGAACTCGGCTTCGAGCGCGGCGCGGGTTTTCGCGAGATAGGGCGACGTGAGCGGCAGGCGCAGCGCCGGGCTTGCGCCGTGCGAGATGAACTCCGCCTTGCAATCGGCGGGCAGCCGTTCGCGCACGAAGGCGCGGAAGGCGTCGCACACCGCGGCCGGGTTTTGATCGCCGACCAGACGGAACGAGATTTTCGCCGACGCGCGGGCGGGAATGACGGTCTTCGATCCCTCTCCCGTGTAGCCGCCGATGATGCCGTTCGCGTCGCAGGTCGGGCGCGCCCACATCAACTCGAGGATGTGCCGGCCCGCCTCACCGGCGGGCCTGGTCAGCCCGATGTCAGCGAGGAAGCGTTTCTCGTCGAACTTCAGATTCGTCCATTGCGTGCGGATCTCCGGGTCAAGCTCACCGACGCCTTCATAGAAACCGGGAATCGCGACGCGGCCGTCGGGGCCGTGAAGTTCGGCAAGGATGCGCGCGAGCACGTGGATCGCATTCACCGCCGGACCGCCGAACAGGCCCGAATGCAGATCATGACTCGCGCCCTGCACGATCACTTCTTCCAGCACGAGACCGCGCAGCATCGTCGTCACGGCGGGCGTCTCGGCGTCCCACATGTCGGTGTCGCAGACGAGGGCGACGTCGGCCTTGAGCTCTTCCTTGTTGGCGTCGAAGAACGGCTTGAGCGAGGGACTGCCGGTCTCCTCCTCGCCCTCGAACAGGATCGTCACCGGCACCGGCAGCTTCCCTTCGACCGCGATGAAGGCGCGGCAGGCTTCGACGAAGGTCATCAGCTGGCCTTTGTCGTCGGCGGCGCCGCGGGCGACGATCTGCTTGCGGCCGTTCTCTTCGACGAGGCGCGGCTCGAAGGGCGGCGACTTCCACTGCTCGAGCGGAACCGGCGGCTGCACGTCATAGTGACCATAGAAGAGAACGCGCGGGCCGGCGCCCGTGTTGCGCGAATGCGCGACGACCATCGGATGCCCCTTGGTCGGCCGCACGGAGGCATCGAAGCCAAGGGGACCGAGCTCGGCCACGAGCCATTCGGCGGCACGGCGGCACTCGGCGGAAAACGCGAGATCGGTGGAGACGCTCGGAATGCGGAGCAGCGCGAACAGGCGCTCGAGACTCCGGTCGAGATTTGCGTCAATGGAAGCGAGTATGTTGTCGAGCGCCATTGGGGTTCCTCCGTGGCGCGGGAAAGTAGATCAATTTCCGGAATATTTGAATCGTCATGGCCGGGCCGCACCGCCCCGCGAGCGGCCAGCGTGGCGGCCCGGTGATGACGGATAGTGGTTGGAACGGATTGCGCTCGACCGAGAGCGGTTCAGCCGCGGAGCTCGTTGCGGCGCGCCGCCGCGCGCGCGGCAAGTGCCGCCGCATTGGCGCGGCTTGCACGCCGCGCCTTCTGCAACAGCGAGCCGATGCGCCGATAGAGAAGCCGCGATCCGACGGGCGCCGCCAGCACGGCATGGTAGCCCAAAGCAGCGGCGGCTTTCTGCGTGTCGCGGCTCGCGGCGGCGGCGATGAGGATGCCGGGCGTGCGCGCGGGATCGAATGGATTGGACGGGATGATGCCGGTCGACGCGCCTGCGGTCAGGCTTTGCGCATCGACGATGCAGAGATCGACGGGCCCGGCCTCGCCGAACTTGGATGCCTCGATGGGACAGCCTGCCGGCAGCAACGCCAGCATCCCCAGCGCCGAAAGCTCGGCGCACAGCAAGCCCCGTTTGTGCGGATCGCCGTGCAGGACGACGACCCGTGCGGACGACATGATTTTCATCGTGTTCAGGGGCCGCCGCGCCCTGGGGGCTTGGACGCCGCGCCTCGGATGACCCCTGCCTCGTTTTATTCAATTTAGCCGAGACAGGGTTCCAAGTACAGGTCTAGTTGCGAACGATTCGCAACAACTGTTGACTTGTCAACGACGTAACAGACCGCCGAGCGTGCCGCGGACGATGGCGCGGCCGACCGTGCTTCCCGTTCTACCGCCGAGGCTCTTGCCAATGTTGGCGGCGATCTGACCGGCGACGCGGTTGGCGACCGTGCGGGTCACCTCGCGCGCGATCGTCTGGGTTGTGCTCAGGCGCTGGCCGCGCTTGCGGCTGGTACCGAAGATCGATCCGAGGAATCCGCCGATACCGCCGGACTCCGCTTCCTGCTGCTCCGCTTCGGACTGTGCCATCGTGGCATCCGTCTGCGCGCGCAGCTTTTCGAAGGCGGACTCGCGGTCGATCGGCTTGTCGTACTGGCCGAGCACCGGGCTCTTCGCGATGATCTGTTTCCGCTCCGCGTCGGTGACCGGACCAAGGCGTGCCGAAGGCGGACGGATCAGCGTGCGCTGGACGATCGATGGCACGCCCTTGTCCTCGAGGAAGGAGACGAGCGCCTCGCCGACACCGAGCTGGGTAATGACCTCCGCGGTCTTCAATTTCGGATTCGGGCGGAAGGTATCGGCCGCCGCCTTCACCGCCTTCTGGTCGCGCGGTGTGTAGGCGCGGAGCGCGTGCTGCACTCGGTTGCCGAGCTGGGCGAGCACCGTATCGGGCACGTCGAGCGGGTTCTGGGTGACGAAATAGACGCCGACGCCCTTGGAACGGATCAGACGGACGACCTGCTCGATCTTCTCCAGGAGCGCCTTCGGCGCTTCGTCGAACAGCAAGTGCGCCTCGTCGAAGAAGAAGACGAGCTTCGGCTTCTCCGGGTCGCCGACCTCGGGAAGCTGCTCGAACAATTCCGACATCAGCCACAGGAGGAAGGTGGAATAGAGTCGCGGCGCGCTCATCAGCTTGTCGGCGGCGAGGATGTTGATCATGCCGCGGCCGTCGCGATCGGTGCGCATGAGGTCCTTGATGTCGAGCGCCGGCTCGCCGAAGAATTTTTCGCCGCCCTGATTTTCAAGAACGAGCAGCTGGCGCTGGATCGCGCCCACGGTCGCGGACGTCACGTTGCCGTAGGTCTTCGAAAGCTCCGCCGCCTGCTCGCCGACGGCGGTGACCATCGCCCGCAGGTCCTTCAGATCGAGCAGCAGCAGGCCCTCGTCGTCGGCCACGCGAAACGCGATATTGAGGACGCCTTCCTGCGTCTCGTTCAGGCCCATGAGCCGCGACAGCAGAAGCGGCCCCATCTCGGAGATGGTGGCGCGGATCGGGTGGCCCTGCTCGCCGAAAAGATCCCAGAAGATCACGGGGAATTGGTCGGGCTGGTACTCGATGCCGACTTCCTTGGCGCGCTTGAGCAGGAAATCCTTGGGCTCGCCGACTTCCGCAATGCCCGACAGGTCGCCCTTGATGTCGGCGGCGAATACGGGAACGCCCGCATTGGAGAAGCCTTCGGCAAGAACCTGGAGGGTCACGGTCTTGCCGGTGCCGGTCGCGCCAGTGACGAGGCCGTGGCGGTTCGCAAGCTTCAGGGTCAGGTATTCCGGTTTGCCGCTCTTGCCGACGAAAATCTTGCCGTCGGATTGCACGCCCGCCATTGCTGCTCTCCTGGAGAAAGGCCAATACCTCCTTTTTATAGGCTCGACGCCCGCCGGATGCCACACTTCGGCGTGGGCCGGCGCCCGCAGAAGGGCGCTTCCCGGCTTCCTTGCAATTTGCGAGGCGCAGCCGGATAAGGGCGCGTTGGAAAGCACCCTCCAATGCTGGACGTCATGGCATCGCGCCCCTTCGATCTCGGCCGCCTGAAGGAACAGGCGGGCGGGCGGGCGCTCGTCATGGGCATCGTCAATGTGACGCCGGATTCCTTTTCCGACGGCGGGCAATTCCTCGAGCCCGTCCGCGCGATCGAGCACGCGAAGCAGCTCGCGCAGGAAGAGGCGGACATCCTCGACATCGGCGCGGAATCGACGCGGCCCTATGGCGGAATGCGGCCGGTTTCCGCCGAGGAGGAACTCACGCGGCTTCGGCCCGTTCTTCCCGGCGTGATCGAGCTCGGCGTGCCGGTCTCCATCGACACGGTCAAGGCGAAGGTGGCGGCATGGGCGCTCGAACAGGGGGCGGCGATCGTCAACGATGTCTGGGGCCTGCAGCGCGACCCCGACATGGCGTGGGTCGTCGCCGAGCACGGCTCGCCGGTGATCGTCATGCACAACCGCGAGAAGGCCGATCCCGCCATCGACATCATGCAGGACGTGAAGGATTTTCTTTCGCGCTCGCTCGAGATCGCGGCGCGCGCCGGGATCGCGAAGGAACGGGTCGTGCTCGATCCCGGCGTCGGCTTCGGCAAGACGCCGGAGCAGAGCGTCATCGTGATCGCGCGGCTCGCGGAGTTGCGCGCGTTCGGCTGTCCGCTCCTGATGGGACTTTCGCGCAAGCGCTTCATCGATGCGATCTCCCCCGCCCCGCCGGACCGACGGCTCGGCGGATCGATCGCCGGAAACTTGCTCGCGGTGCTCGCGGGCGCGGACATCGTGCGCGTGCATGACGTCGCGCCGACCGTGCAGGCGCTCCGCGTCGCCGCCGCCATCCGGAGCGCGCAATGAAGGGCGTCGTCGAGGTCATCGGGCTCGTGCTGTTCGAGCGGCACGGCGTGCACGAATCCGAGCGCAAGCACGGGCAGCGCTTCGTTCTCGACCTGATGCTCGAGGTCGACGTCACCGCGGCGGTGAAGAACGACCGCATCGCGGATACCGTGGACTATGGCGAAGTGGTTGCCGTCGCGGAATCGGCGTTCCGCGACCGGCACTTCTTCCTGATCGAGGCATGCGCGGCGCATGTCGCGGAGGCGATCCTCGCGCACTTCCCGAAGGTGCATTCGGCGCGCGTCACGGTGAAGAAGCCGTCGGCGCCGGTGCCGGCTGCGATCGATTACGTCGCGGCGACGATCACGGCCACGCGCAAGCGCGATGCCTGACGTTTTCATCGCGCTCGGCAGCAATCTCGGCGATCGCGCGAACAACCTCGCGGCGGCGCACGATGCGCTGGCGCGGGGCGTGCTTTCCATTTCCGCGGCGTCGTCGATCTACGAGACCGAACCCTGGGGACCGAAGCCGCAGGGTCCCTATCTCAACCAGGTGCTGCGCGGGACGACAGTGCTTACGCCGCGCGCGCTGCTCGCCCGGCTGATGCAGATCGAGCGCACGCTCGGCCGCGACCGTTCGAAAGAAGAACGCTTTGGGCCGCGGACCATCGATCTCGATATCCTGCTCTATGGCGACGACGTGGTGCGCGAGCCGGATCTTGAAATCCCGCACCCGCGCATGATGGAGCGGGCGTTCGTGCTGGTGCCGCTTGTGGAAATCGCGCCGGAACTGGCGGTGGGCGGCGTCGCGGTGAAGGCCGCGCTCGTGCGGCTGGATCGTTCGGGCGTGCGCCTCTATGCGACCTCGAACTAGTTCTTGACTTGTCCCCGATTTAGGAATATATTGATATAGCCTGCTCGCCGGGTCCCGCGCACTCATGAGGCGCGGGTCGGGCGGGAAGACGTGCCGGGCAAGCAAGGTCCGCCCGGCCACGATGGAGCGCCCGGAGGCGCCGCCTCTCCTCGCAAGAGAGGCGGGAGCGCCTCGCAAGCGTTCCCGCGGAGCCTCGCAAGCTCCGCGAGGTGCTTCGCAAGCACCTCGGCGCCTCCCGGCGCTCCATTTTCGCGTGAGCGAAGACGGAAAAGGGAAAGGGCGAACCCGGCCGCCCCAAGACGCCGGGCGGCGGAGCGTTGGCTATTCTGGTGCGGGATTGCGTGACTGGCCGAAAGAGCGCATGCATGAAGTAACGATGTGAACGCTCAAGTCGTCCGGAATGCCCGACCTCTCCCTCGCCTCCGAGTTTTCGCCCGCAAGCCGCGAGGACTGGCTTCGCCTCGTCGACAAGGTGCTGAAGGGTGCGCCGTTCGAACGGCTGCGCTCGAAGACCTATGACGATCTGACGATCGAGCCGATCTATGCGCGCGCGGCGGACGCGAAGCCGATCGCCGGACGCCTGGCCGGCGGACCGTGGCAGATCATGCAGCGCGTCGATCATCCCGATCCGGCGGCGGCCAATGCCGAGGCACTGCACGATCTCGAAAACGGCGCGAGCGGATTGTCGCTCGTATTCGCGGGCTCCGTCGGCGCCTACGGCTTCGGGCTCGACGGCTCGGAAGCGGCGATCGCGCGTGCGCTCGACGGCGTGCATCTCGACGCGGGTATTTCCATTGAATGTCAGCTTTCGTCGGAAACGCGCGACGCGCCGGCGCGTATCGCCCGGCTGATCAGGCAGCGCGGCGTCGACCCCGCAAAAACGAGCATCCGCGCCGGATTCGATCCGCTTGGATTGATGGCGCTCAACGGCGGGCACGCGCTGACATGGGAGAAGCTTGCGCCGGTCGTCGTGCAATATGTGAAGGACCTCACGGCAGAAGGATTGCGCGGGCCGTTCATGGTTGCGGACGGACGCGTCGTGCACAACGCGGGCGGGTCGGAAGCGCAGGAGCTTGCCTTCGTGCTCGCGGTCGCGGTCGCCTACCTGCGCGCGCTCGAAAGCGCTGGCGTCGCGCTCGACGACGCGCGGCGGATGATCTTCTTCCGGCTCGCGGCGGATTCCGATCAGTTCCTGACAATGGCGAAGTTCCGCGCGCTGCGGAAACTCTGGGGGCGCGTGGAGGAAGCCTCCGGCCTCGCGCCGGAGCCCGTGTTCATTTCTGCCGAGACGGCGTGGCGCATGATGACGAAGCGCGATCCGCACGTGAACATGCTGCGCGCGGCGATGGCGGTGGTCGCCGCCGGGCTCGGCGGCGCGGACGCGATCAGCGTGCTGCCATTCACGATGGCGCTTGGGCTGCCCGACCGCTTCGCACGGCGCGTCGCGCGCAACACGCAGCTTATTCTTCTTGAGGAATCCAATCTGGCGAAGGTTGCGGATCCTGCCGCGGGCTCGGGCGGCATCGAGGACCTGACGGCGAAGCTTTGCGCTTCCGCCTGGTCGCTGTTTCAGGAGATCGAGTGCGCGGGCGGGGCCGCGGCGGCGCTCGAACAGAATCTCATTCAGCGGAAGGTCGCCGCCGTGCATGCCGAGCGCGAGGCTGCGCTGAAAGAGGGACGCGAGGCGCTGACGGGCGCGACGATCTTCCCCAATCCGGATGAGGTTCCGGCGATCGTGCTGAATGTGGACCCCGTGCTCGCACCGGAGTTGCCGAGGGCGGTCTCGTTCGAACCGCTCGCGCCCAAACGGCTTGCGGAGCCGTTTGAATAGCAGCAAGGTCATTATGATATAAGGTACCGTACCCGTCATGGCCGGGCTTGTCCCGACCATCCACGCCTCGCGGTGTGCAAAGGCCGCAAAGGCGTGGATGCCCGGCACAAGGCCGGGCATGACGAAACTGGTAGCAATCGCCATGACCCGCCTGCCCGACTTCACCAAGACCGAATGGCGCGAGCCGAAGCTCGCGCCTCCGCACGCGGGCAACGAAGCGTGGATGACGCCGGAAGAGATTCCGGTGAAGCCGGTTTATGGCGAAGCGGACCTCGCGGGCATCGACTTCCTTGATACCTGGCCGGGGCTGCCGCCGTTCCTGCGCGGCCCCTATCCCACCATGTACGTCACGCAGCCGTGGACGATCCGCCAGTACGCGGGCTTCTCCACGGCGGAAGATTCCAACGCGTTCTACCGGCGCAATCTCGCCGCGGGGCAAAAGGGCCTCTCGATCGCGTTCGACCTCGCCACCCACCGCGGCTACGACTCCGATCACCCGCGCGTCGCCGGCGACGTCGGCATGGCGGGGGTCGCCATCGACTCCATCTACGACATGCGCACGCTCTTCGACGGCATTCCGCTCGAAGAGATGACCGTGTCGATGACGATGAACGGCGCGGTGCTGCCGGTGATGGCGCTCTATATCGTCGCCGGCGAGGAACAGGGCGTTCCGCCGGAAAAACTCGCGGGCACGATCCAGAACGACATCCTCAAGGAGTTCATGGTCCGCAACACGTACATCTATCCGCCCGAGCCTTCGATGCGGATCGTATCGGACATCTTCGCCTACACGGCGCAGCACATGCCGAAGTTCAACTCGATCTCGATCTCCGGCTATCACATGCAGGAGGCGGGCGCGACGCAGGACCTCGAGCTCGCCTACACGCTCGCGAACGGCGCAGAGTACGTGCGCGCGGGGATCGCGGCCGGGCTCGACATCGACAGGTTCGCGCCGCGGATTTCCTTCTTCTGGGCGATCGGCATGAACTACTTCATGGAGATCGCCAAGATGCGCGCCGCGCGCATGATCTGGGCGAAGCTGATGCGGCAGCACAACCCGAAGGACGCGCGCTCGCTGTCGCTCCGCACGCACTGCCAGACGTCGGGCTGGTCGCTCACGGCGCAGGATGTGTTCAACAACGTGATCCGCACCGCCGTGGAGGCGATGGCGGCGACGCAGGGCCACACGCAGTCGCTGCACACCAATGCGCTCGACGAGGCGCTCGCCTTGCCCTCGGATTTCTCGGCACGGATCGCGCGCAATACGCAGATTTTCCTGCAGCGGGAGAGCGGCACCACGCGCATCATCGATCCGTGGGGCGGCTCGTTCTACGTGGAGCGGCTGACCTGCGAGATCGCGAAGAAGGCGTGGGCGCACATCGAGGAAGTGGAGCAGCTCGGCGGCATGATCAAGGCGATCGAGGCCGGCCTGCCGAAGCTGAAGATCGAGGAAGCGGCTGCCAAGGCGCAGGCGCGGATCGATTCCGGCGCGCAGACGGTGGTCGGCGTCAACCGCTATCGGCCCGGCGAGGAAACGCCGATCGAGGTGCTGAAGGTCGACAACTCGGCGGTGCGCGCGCGGCAGATCGAGAAGCTGAAACGGTTGCGCGCGGAGCGCGACCCGAAGGCGCTCGCGGCCGCGCTTGACGCGCTGACCAAGGCGGCAGATACGAGCCAAGGCAATCTCCTGGCGCTTGCGGTCGATGCGGCGCGGGCAAAGGCGACCGTCGGCGAGATTTCCTCGGCGCTGGAGAAAGTCTGGGGCCGCCACCGCGCCGAGACGCGGACGCTCACCGGCGTTTATCTCAGGGAGGCGGGAACCATGAACGACGCGATCCAGCGCGTGCAGCGGCTGGTGGAAGCCTTCGAGCACGAGGAAGGCCGGCGGCCGCGCATTCTCGTCGCCAAGGTCGGACAGGACGGCCACGACCGCGGGCAGAAGGTGATCGCGTCGGCGTTCGCCGATCTCGGCTGGGATGTGGACGTCGGCCCCCTCTTCTCGACACCCGCCGAAGCCGCCCGGCAGGCCATTGAAAACGACGTGCATGTGGTCGGCGTCTCCTCGCTCGCGGCGGGGCATCTCACGCTCGTGCCGGAATTGAAGAAGGCGCTGGAGAAGGAAGGCCGCGGCGACATCATGATCGTCGTCGGCGGCGTAGTGCCGCCGCAGGACTATGACGCGCTGAAGGCCGCGGGCGCGGAGGCGATCTTCCCGCCGGGCACCGTGATCGCGGATGCGGCGGAAGACCTTCTGAAGAAGCTCGCGCAGCGGCTCGGCCACACGCGCGCGGCGGCGGAATAAGCGTGCGCATTCGCCTCGCAGTTGCGATCGCCTCGCTCGCAGCGTTGCCTGCGCTCGCGGAGTCTTCGCCGCCGATGCAGACGGCGGTCTCGGTGAAAAGCCCGGCCATCGAAGTCCAGATCGAGGTCGATCAACGCCTGCGCGTGGACCAGCGGCTTTACGATTTGATCGTCGCCGAGGCAAAGGAATTCGCAGCCGCGCAGCGCAAGCAAGCCGAAGGCGAGTGGCGCAAGGACAGGACCATGTTCCGCCATGGCCCGTGGAGCTTCGAGCGCGGCTATTCCTTCGATGCCGCCGCGGGGCCTTACATCAGCGTCTCCATGCTCGAATACACCAACACCGGCGGCGCGCATCCGAACCATCGCACAACGCGGCTTCTGTGGGACCGCGAACAGGGACGGCGCGGGAGCATTGGCGCGCTCTTTCACGAAACGAAGCCCGGCGGCCCGGCCCTGACCAAGCTTGCCGTGCTCATCCGCGAGGAAGTGGCGAAGGAAAAGCGCGAGCGGGGCGCCGACGTGCAGACACCGCTTGAGAAAGACGAATGGCTTTCGGCGATCAAGCCCGATCTGAAGACGATGGGCGAGCCGGGGCTCGTTGCTTCGACGATCGAGGGCAAGGCCGCGGGAATCGACTTCCACTTCTCACCCTATGATGTCGGCTCCTACGCGGAGGGCGACTATAGCGCCTTCGTTCCGTGGCGGGCGCTCGAGCCCTTGCTGACGGAAAAGGCTCGGGACTGGTTCGGCGGCGAGCGGGCGGACACTCCGGCACAAGAGCAGAAGCCGTGAACCCATGACCCAGATCATCCAGTCCGGCATTGCCGCCGTCGATCGCTATCTTGATGACGGCTATCTCGCCGTGCGCGGGATGTCGTCGCGTTTCGCGGCGGCGATCGCGGCCGCGACCATGCGCATCCAGGCGGAGAACGGCATCGCCGGCCACATCGCCGAGATCGGCACGTTCGAGGGGCGCTTCTTCATCGCGCTCGCGCATGCACTGCAACCCGGCGAGCGCGGCATCGGGATCGACCATTTCGAATGGCCGGACCCCGGCGTGATCGACCGCTTCAAGGAAAACCTCGGCCGCTATGGCCCGAAGGATGACCGCGCGATCGTGCTGAAGGCCGACAGCAGCAAGCTCGCGCCGGAGCGGCTGTTCGCGCTCGCCCCCGGCGGGCGCGTGCGCTTTTTCCATGTGGATGGCGAGCACACGCCGGAGCACCTGACGAACGACCTTGCGCTTGCCTATGGCGCGCTCGATCCGAAGGGCGTCATGTGCCTCGACGACATGCTGCATCCGGGCTACCCGATGCTCGGCCTCACGGTCGACGCCTTCCTGCGCACGCATCCGGAGCTGCGGGTATTCTGCGTCGTGGACCGCGAGGACATCGTGGCGGCGGCGAAATTCATGATCTGCCGGGCCGAGCACGCGACGTTTTATGAGGACGCGCTGATGCGCGCGTTTCCGCAGCACGTCTGGCCGCTCGGCGCCGATTTCCTCACCTACAAGGCGCTGGTGCTGGCGATCGAGCCGCGGCTCGCGAAGATCGACTGAACGGAACCGGTCACGTGGTTGAGTGCAATTGGTTGAGGTGACAATACTTTTCTCGTCATGGCCGGGCTTGTCCGCGAGCCGGGTCCAACCGGCTCGCGGACAAGCGCGGGCATGACGACTTTGGGCTATCGATCGTGCTCTAATTTCTTGGCTATGAAGTCCGCGAATCGAACGGTTCAAGATTTGGCCGCCCGCCTGCGCAAGGGCGAGCGGGCCGCGCTCGCGCAGGCGATCACGCTCGTGGAATCGAAAAAGCCCGAGCACCACGAGCGGGCACAGGCGCTTCTGAAGGCGCTGCTGCCTGCGACCGGCAAGGCGGTGCGGATCGGCATCACCGGCGTGCCGGGGGTCGGGAAGTCGACCACCATCGACGCGCTCGGCACTTATCTCACCGGCAAGGGCCACCGCGTGGCGGTGCTCGCGGTCGATCCGTCGTCGGTGCGGAGCGGCGGCTCGATCCTCGGCGACAAGACGCGCATGCAGCGGCTCGCCGCGGACGAGCGCGCGTTCATCCGCCCCTCGCCTGCGGCTGGCACGCTCGGCGGCGTCGCAAGCCGCACGCGCGAGACGATGCTCCTGTGCGAAGCGGCAGGCTACGAGGTGGTGCTGGTGGAGACGGTCGGCGCCGGGCAGTCGGAAGTCGCGGTCGCGGACATGACCGACACGTTCCTTGTGCTGATGCTGCCGGGCGCGGGCGACGAGTTGCAGGGGATCAAGAAGGGGCTCCTGGAGCTCGCCGACGTCGTCGCGGTGAACAAGGCGGACGGCGACAATCTTCCGCGTACGAAAGCGGCGGCGGTGACGCTGAAAGCCGCGCTGCACATTCTCGCAACGAGCGCGGGCGTCGACGAGCCGCCCGTCCTCACCTATTCCGCCCTCACCGGCAGCGGCATCGAAGAGCTGTGGCAGGCCATGCTCGATCATCGCGCGCGGCTCGAACAATCCGGGCGGCTCGCCGAGAAGCGGCGGGCGCAGCACGTGCGCTGGATGTGGACGCTGATCGACGAGCGCTTCCGCGAGCGGCTGCGTACGGACCCCGCGATCAAGTCGCGGCTGCGCTCGCTGGAAGCGGCGGTCGCTTCCGGCAAGCTGCCGCCCGCACTCGCGGCGGACGAGATCGCCGATCTCCTCAAGCTCTGACCATGCGGACCGCGCTCGTCATCGGATTCGGCCCCTTCCCCGGCGCGCCGCGGAATCCGAGCGCCGATCTCGTGTGCGCGCTAGCGAGGCGGCGGCAGCCGGCGCTTTCCGACACGCGGATCGTCTCGGCGATCCTGCCGACGACCTATGCGGCGGTGGAAAAGGTGTTGCCGGAATTGCTGCGGACACACGAACCCGATGTGGTGCTGTTCTTTGGCCTCGCTTCGCGGACCAACTACGTCCGCATCGAGACGCGAGCCGTGAATGCCGCGATGCGCATGCATCCGGATGCGGCGCGGCGCGTTTTCGGCGCGCGCCCATTCATCTCGAGCGCGCCCGCCGCACTCGGGGTGCTCGCGCCGGTGCGGCGGCTCCTCGCCGCCGTGCGCTCGGCGAAAGTGCCCGCTCGCCTCTCGCGCGATGCCGGCCGCTATATCTGCAATGCGTCGCTATTCGCGACACTGAACGAGGCGCGCGCGAACAACCGTCCGCCGCTCGCCGCCTTCATCCACATTCCGGCGCCGCGCGGCCGGCTGCCGCTTGTCCGCAGGCGCCGGAAACGCGCAAGCCTTCCCGCGCTCGTGCGCGCGGGCGAAGCCGCGCTCGTGGCGCTCGTCGCCGCCGCGCGTCGTGGTTAATGTTTCGTTACGGCACAAAACCGCGGCACGGCACTTGTATCGAACATCCCGGATTTTCCGGGAGGAACCATGGCGCTCGACCGCCGATCGATCTTGGGCCTTTCTGCCGGCGGCATTGCAGGCGTTGCGATGCCGACGCCGGGACGCGCGACGCCAATGCCGCTGGGCTCGCTCGGTCTTGATGTGACCCATTTCGGGGTTAACGCGGGCAGCCCCGACGACCAGTCCGCGGCGCTGCAACGGGCGATCGACGCCTCGGCGGAAGCGCGGGTGCCGCTGTGGCTGCCGGCGGGAACCTACATCGCCAGCGATCTTGTGCTGCCTTCCGGCGCGCAGATCTACGGCATCCGGGGCGCGACAAGACTGCTGCTCGGCAACGGCGCGTCGATCGTGGCGAGCGCACGCGCCGACCAAGTGACACTGCAAGGTCTCGTCTTCGACGGCCGCCGCGAGTTCCTGCCCAAGGACCGCGGGCTCATCTCGCTCCGGCATACGCGCGGCGTGCGCATCCTCGATTGCTACGTGCAGGAGAGCGGCAGCGACGGCATCTTCCTCGAAGGCGTGGAGGGAGAAATCGCGCACACGACCGTGATCGGCGCCGCCAACGCGGGCATCCGTTCGATCGACGCGCGTGGGCTCATCGTCACGCAGAACACGATCCTCAATACCGGCAACGGCGGCATCCTGATCTGGCGGCAGCACGCGGGCGACGACGGCACACAGGTGCTCGCCAACCGCATCGAGAACGTCGAGGCGCGCGCCGGCGGCACCGGCGAGAACGGCAACGGCGTCAACGTATTCCGCGCGGCCAACGTGCTCGTCGCCGACAACCGCATCCGCAATTGCGCGTTTTCCGCCGTGCGCGGCAATTCGGCGTCCAACCTGCAGGCGCGGGGCAACGCGGTGACGAACGTGGGCGAGGTTGCGATCTTCTCCGAGTTCTCGTTCGAGGGCGCGGTGATCGCGAACAATGTCGTCGACGGCGCGGCGATCGGCGTGTCGATCACCAACCTCTACGAATACGGCGGCCGCCTCGCCGTGTGCCAGGGAAACATCGTGCGTAACGTCATGCGCACCGGCACCGGGGAAGACTGGGAGGCGCGCGGCATCGGCATTCATGCGGAAGCCGATACGGCCGTCACGGGCAACGTGGTGGAGAACGCCGAGGCGATCGGCATCCGCGTCGGCTTCGGTGTGGGCCTGCGCGACGTGAGCGTGACCGGCAACGTGGTCCGCGTATGCCCGATCGGCATTGCCGTTTCGGTGGCGCCGGGCGCGGGCGCCGCGATGGTCGCGAACAACCTGATCGCCGACGCGGCGAAGGGCGCGGTCCTCGGCATGGAGTGGTACAAGACCGTCACCGGCGATCTCGCGCGCGGCACAGAGAACCGCTACGCGCAGGTCACCGTCAGCGGCAACCGGGTGCGGTAGTCCCGGCCAGTTCGAACGAATCTCAGCGTCATGGCCGTACTTGTCACGGCCATCCACGCCTTTGCCAAGAAGAAGGCGTGGATGCGCGGGACAAGCCCACGCATGACGACGTGATTCCGCTCGCGCATTTTTGACTTCTTCCCTGCTGACCGGTCGCTCGGGGCGGTTAGGATCGCCGGCCCTTGCAGGGAGAAGCCGGATTATGGATCAGCGCATTATCGATCTCTACGACCGTTTCACCCACGGCGGCATCAATCGCCGCGACTTCATGGAGCGGCTCACGAAGCTCGCCGGCTCGACGGCGGCGGCCGCAGCCCTCCTCCCGCTTCTGCAGAACGACTACGCGAAGGCGGCGATCGTCGCCGCCGACGATCCGCGGCTCGCGTCGGAACGCGCCGCTTTCGATTCGCCGAAGGGCAAGATCGACGGCTATCTCTCGCGGCTGAAGGCCAAGGGCAAGCGTCCGGCCGTGCTCGTCATCCATGAGAACCGCGGGCTCAATCCCCATATCGAGGACGTGGCGCGGCGGCTCGCGCTCGAAGGCTTCCTCGCCTATGCGGTCGACCTGCTCTCGCTGCTTGGGGGAACGCCCGCCGAGGAAGACAAGGCGCGCGCGCTGCAATCCAAGCTCAATCAGGACGATGCGATCACGGTGCTCGTCGCCGCCGTCTCCTTCCTCAAGCAGCACGACGAGTCGACGGGCAAGGTCGGCGCCGTCGGCTTTTGTGCCGGCGGCGGCATGATCAATCAGCTCGCGGTGGCGAGCGCAGACCTCGAGGCCGGCGTTGCCTATTACGGGCGGCAGGTCCCGGCCGCGCAGGTGCCAAACATCCGCGCCGCGCTATTGCTGCACTATGCGGAAAACGATGCCGGCGTGAACGCGGGAATCGAAGCCTACGAGGCGGCGCTGAAGGCCAACAACAAGACCTACACGATCCATCGCTATCCGGGCACGCAGCACGCCTTCAACAACGATACGGGCGCAGCGCGCTACAACAAGGCGGCCGCCGACCTCGCGTGGCAGCGTACGATCGCGTTCTTCAGGCAGCAGGTTGGGGAACCGCCACGGTCCTGACATGCGCCAAGAAAGCGAGCGGGCGGAATCGGAAAACCGACTCCGCCCGAAAGATTTCTGAAATCGATGGTCGGTTCAGCGCCGATTGCCGTTCTCGCCGTAACGCACCGTCCGGACGAAATCGTACAACAGCATCGCCGCGACGGCGACGGTAATGATGATGAGCGGAGGCGCCTTCACCCACCACAGAATGATGCCCATGAACAAGAACACCATTCCGATGCCGATCAGACCGGCAACGAGATCCCTCATCATGTGGATTTTCCTTTCCGGCGACGGCGGGTGCCGCTCAAAGTATTGACCAACCAGCGCGCCGTCCGCAACAGGCGCGCATCGTTGCCCCGGCGACCGACAAGCTGCACGCCCATCGGCAATCCCTCTTCCGATTGCAGCATCGGCAAGGTGATCGCTGGCGTGCCGAGATAACTCCAGATCGTGCAAAAGATCGGGTTGCCGGTCGCTTGCAGCCCGAGCGGCGCCGGCCCCGGTGCCGCCGGCGTCAGGATCGCGTCGTACTCGTTGAAGACCTCGTCCAGCACCGCATTGAGCGGCGCGGCGCCGGCAAGCGCCGCGGCATAATCGATCGCCTTCTGTCCCCTTCCCCGTTTGATGAGCTGGCGCAGGGTTTCGCTCAGGCCGTCCCCGAACTTCTCGTAGTCCCGGTGCAGATTGTGCGCCATCTCCACTTCCATCACGACGCGCTGGAGATCGACCGCGCGGCCGAAGCTCTCGGGGAGCTCCACTTCCGTTACGGCGTCGCCAAGGGATTGGACCAGCTCGGCGAAGGCTTCATGCGTGACGGGCTCCGCCTGGTCCCAGACCGGCGACTTCACGAAGGCGAAGCGCGGCGGCAGCGGCGGCGCGGACGTGGCGGTCGCCAGCAACGGCAGGCGCGCGACCGGGCGTGTGTCGGGATCTTCCTCATCGAAGCCGATCAGCGATTCGGCGAGCAGGGCTGCGTCCTCGACCGTCCGCGCAAAGACGCCGACGTGGTCCAGTGCGCGGGAAAGCAGGAGTGCGCCGGTGCGCGGCAGGAGGCCGTGGGTCGGCTTGAAGCCAACGACGCCGCAAAACGCGGCGGGGCGGATCACGGAGCCATTGGTCTGACTGCCGATCGCGCCGGGCACCATGAAGGAGGCGACGGCGGCGGCGGAGCCGCTGGAGGAGCCGCCCGGCGTGCGCGCGGGATCGTGCGGATTCTGCGTCTTGCCGGGATGATAGAATGCGTACTCCGTGGTGACGGTCTTTCCCAGAATGATCGCGCCGTCGGCACGCAGGCGGGCGACCGCAAACGCGTCCTCGCGCGGCGTGCGGCCGGCCCAGACCTTTGATCCGAACTCGGTCGGCATGTCGCGGGTATCGAAGATGTCCTTGATTCCAACCGGAATGCCGTGCAGCGGACCAAGCGCGCGGCCGTGCATGCGGTGCGCATCGGCGGCCTCGGCCTGACGCATCGCGTGATCGCGGTCGAGGAACGCCCACGCCTGGACGTCGGCATCGACCGCATCGATGCGCGCGAGGCAATCGGCAACGAGTTCCGCCGCCTTGATGCGGCCGTCGCGGATCTGCGCTGCCGCTTCGACGAGGCTCAACGCACTGAAGCTCATGTCCGCGCCTTCCGTCCGGTACCGTGCACCCCAATCATCGCGCCGTGTAGAGATAATCCGGCAACCACAGCGCAATGCCCGGATAGATGTACAGCAGCGCCATCGTCAGGATCACGATCGACACGAACGGCAGTGCGCCCTTGAAGATGTCCATGAGCTGGACGTGCGGCGGCGAGATCCCTTTCAGATAGTAGGCGGCCATCGCCATCGGCGGCGTGTTGAAGGAGGTCTGAATGTTCAACGCCACCAGGATGCCGAAGAAGATCGGATCGACGCCGAACTTCTCGAGGAGGGGCAGGAAGATCGGGACGAAGATGATGATGATCTCCGTCCATTCCAGTGGCCAGCCCAGCAGGAAGATGATGATCTGCGTGAGGATGAGGAACTGGACTGTCCCCATCTCCAGCGACAGGATGAAGTTCTCGACCACCGAGTGCCCGCCGAGATAGGAGAAGACCGAGGAGAAGGTCCACGAGCCGATGAAGAGATAGCAGACCATCGCCGTGGTACGGGCGGTGAGATAGACGGCCTCCTTGATGCGTTCGAAGGTGAGCTGGCGATAACCGACGGCGAGCGCAATCGCGCCGAAGGCGCCGACCGCGGCGGCCTCTGTCGGGGTCGCGAGCCCGAACAGGATCGCGCCGAGCACAGCGAGAATAAGCACGGCTAGGGGGAAGAAGGAGGTCAAAAGCGCCGTGAAGACCGTGAAGAAGGGAACGTCGGTCTGCTCTTTCGGGAGCTTCGGGGCGAGCTTCGGGTTGATGACCGCGCGGGCGACGATGTAGAGCACATAGAGGCCGGCGAGCAGGAAGCCCGGAAACAGCGCCGCCGCATACAATTTGACCGCCGAAAGACCGGCGGTCGCCGCGTACACGATCAGGAGGATGCTCGGCGGGATCATGATGCCGAGACAGCCGCCGGCGCAGATCACTCCCGCGGAAAATTTCGTGTCATAGCCCGCCTTCAGCATCTGCGGGAAAGCGAGCAGCCCCATCAGCGTCACCACCGCGCCGACGATGCCGGTCGCCGTCGCGAACAGCGCGCAGGTAATCATCGCGGCGACGGCGAGCGAGGCCGGGATGTTCTTCGCGGCAAGCTGGATCGAGTGAAACAGCCGGTCGAGGATATTCGATCGCTCCACCATATAGCCCATGAACAGGAACAGGGGCACGGCGGTGAGCACGTCGTTCGATGTGACCTCGAACGTCTTCTGCACCAGCAGTGTGAAGACGCGGTTGGCGAAGAAATCCTGCGCGGGGTCGTAGTAGGCGTAGAAGCCGAAGCCGACACCCATCGCCATCAGCGTGAAGGCGATCGGGAAGCCCAGCATGATGATGAAAACGAAGATCGCCAGCATCAACATGCCGACTTGAGGATCGGTCATGTTCAGGCTCCCTTCCCGCCGGGTTGGGTCGTTTCCGGATGCTCGGCCATGTATTGCTTCTCGTGCAGAATTGCCGTTTCCATTTCCTCGACGTCATGCTGCCGCTGCGGCCAACGGCCCGTGCGGATGCACAGCACGCAGCGGATCACCTCGGCGACGCCTTGAATGAACAGGAGGACGCCGGTGACGGGGATCAGCACCTTCAGCGGAAAGACCGGCACGCCAGCCGGGCTGAAGATGCTCACCTCGCGAAAGCGGACGGAGAACTCGGCGAAGAACCAGCCCGAATAGATGAGGGCGAGCACCGCCGGAAAATAGAAGATCAGATAGAGGACGAGGTCGATCGTCGCCTGTACCTGCGGACGCCAGAGCCGATAGATCATCTCGCCGCGCACGTGACCGTTCCGCGAGAGCGTGTAAGCGCCCGCCATCAGGAACAGGGCGCCGTAGGTGATGTAGCTGATATCGAAGGCCCAGGTCGTCGGTGCGCGCAGTGCGTAACGCACGAATACTTCGTAGCTGACACCGAACGTCAGGACCAGAATCAGCCAGCCGAAGCTTTTGCCGACCCAGGCGCTCAACGAATCGATGAAGTAGAGAAAGCTTCTCATGTGCAACCCCGTGCGGATTCAGCCGCGCGATCCCCAAACACACGGTCGGGCGGCGCAACGATGCGCCGCCCTCCGCGATTGTCTCCGGCACATCGTGCCGGAGGTTGCGATCAGCTCGGCAGCACGCCCGGGAAGTGGTGGTTGAACGCGCCCTTGTAGTCGGTGGCGTTCATCATGTTGTAGTACACGACGCGGCGCACCCACTCCTTCTGCGAATCCATCACCTTCTTCATGAAGGGATCCTTCGACAGTTCGGCGATGAGCCCGTCCCAGGCCTTGATCTGCGCGTCGAACACGCTCTGCGGAGTGCGGAGCACGCTGACCTTGTCCTTGCTGATCAGTTCCTGAAGGTCCTTCGAGTACTGGTTCATGCCGCGCCACTCGTTGGCGGAAGAAGCAGCTTCCGCGGCGTATTGCAGGATCGCCTGTTGCTCCTTCGGCAGACCTTCGAACTTGGTGCGGTTGATCATGATCTCGAAGTACTCGGTCGCCTGGTGATGGCTGCCAAGCATGTAGTTCTTCGCCACATCCTGCGCGCCGAAGCGGCGATCCGAGGTCGGGTTGTTGAACTCGAACGCGTCGATCACGCCGCGCTCCATGGCCGGCACGATCTCGCCGCCGGGAAGCTGCGCGACGGAAGCGCCCATGGCCTGAAACAGGTCGGCCGCAAGACCGACGGTGCGATACTTCAGACCCTTGAGCTGATCGGCGCCGGTGAGCGGCTTCTTGAACCAGCCGAGCGGCTGGGTCGGCATCGGCATCGCGAAGAAGCTCTTGATGTTGACCTTCATGATCTTGGTCTGGAGCTCGTCGAACAGCTCCTTGCCGCCGCCCTCATAGATCCAGCCGAGACCTTCGTTGGCATTGAAGCCGAACACCGGACCGGTGCCAAACAGCGACGCGGCCTTGTGCTTGCCATACCAATAAACGGTGACGGTGTGCGCCATGTCGATCTGACCGCCATGCACGCCGTCGAACACCTGGAACGGATGCACCACCGCGCCGCCGTGCAGGAGATCGATCTTGAGACGGCCGCCAGCCATCTCGCCGACGCGCGTGACGTACTGTTGCGCCATTTCGGTGAAGATGTCGCTCGCCGGCCACGACGTCTGCAGCTTCAGCGTGGTCGTCTGCGCGCGCGAAATCTGCGGCATCGCGATCGTGGCCGCCGCGGCGGCCCCGGTCACGCCCGCTGCTTTCAGGAATTTCCGGCGGCCCGCGTTGGGCGCACCGGTAGCGTGAGTTTTCTTTGGCATTCAAATATCCTCCCTAGCCTAACCATCGTTGTCGATGGAGTACGCGATCGTTACGTCGCGCATTTTTCGGTGCGCGTTCACGCGCACTCGCCGTAACTCTTAAATACATAATACCTAAGCGCAAGCCCAGAATTCTCTGGCGTTGCAGCAATGTGATTATGTGCGGCGGGCGATAACGGCGCGCAAGAAGAGGCCAAGCAAGAACAACAGCGCGCCCGCCGACAGGAATAAGGGCATGCCGCCGGTGTTGTCGTATATCGGCGCCGCAATGGCCACGCCTACCGCCTGCCCCAGAAAGAGGCAACTTGCGAACGTTGCGACCGCAAGGCCGCGCGCCTCCGGCGCCATTTGCGTCGAGGCGGTCTGCAATGTGTTGTGGAGCATGTAATAGCTGAAACCCGCGAGGATTGTCGCGGGAACGACCATGAGCGGCGCAATCGAGATCACGATGACGACAAACGATAGCGCGATCAGCAGCCCGCCCCAGGCAACAAGCCCGGTCTGGCCGAGACGGCGGATCAGCCGCGTCGACGCGGCGGAATAGATCAGCCCACCGACGCCAAAGCCGGCAACGATAAGGCCGATGGCGTCAAAGCCGAGCCCAAAGCGTTCCCGGAGATAGGTCCCGACGAAAGTATAAGCGCCGAAGAAGAGCATCCCCTCGAGGAACGCGGCAGCAAGAACAATCGCGACCCAAGGCCGCCGCAATATCGTAAGGAGGCGTCTCATCGCGGACTGGGAGTCGTCGGGCTGTTCGACCGGATCGGGATGACGGCGGATCTCGAACATCAGCGCCACGCCGGCCGCGAGGAACAAGGCTGAAAGAACGACAAAGACGAAGCGCCAGCCGAAGTGCTCGGCGATCACACCCGCAAAGACCTGACCGAGGACAACACCGGAAATCTGTCCGCTGATATAGCGGGCGAGCACCGTGTGCCGCCGCTCGTAAGGCACGACCTCGCCGAGCCAGGCCATCGAGAGCGTCACGATCCCGGCGGCGGTGATCCCTACGGCAACGCGGGCCATCGCCAGCATGTCGAGCGAAGTCGCCACGGCACAGACGAGCGTGGTAACCGCGGAAAGTGTCGTCGCGAACGTGACCGTGCGCAGGTGGCCAAAGCGCTCGCCGACGAACCCATAGGTGAATTGCGCAATCGCGTAGGCCGCACCGAAATAGGTAATGACACGCGCGGCGTCGCCTGGAGTCGTGGAAAAGGCGGAAGCGATTTCCGGGAGGATGGGATCACAGGCCCGCAACGATGCAGAGCTCGCGAAGCTCGCGGCCGCAAGAAACGCGAGCGCGCGAACCGGAATCTGCGCGCTCTCGGTTTTCATTTTGCGGATGTCGTTAGAGCCATGTCCGATTCGAACGAATCGGACATGGCTCTAGCCCTTTCCATGACAGATGTTTCTGGCCACGAGCGGGCCGGAACATGCGCTAGGCGTGCGCCTTGCGCTGCGGGTCGATGATCTGCTCGAGCTTGCCGAGCGTGCGCATGCACGGCAGCAACTGCGCGAGGCTTCCGTTCGGCTCGCGCTTCTCGCGGATTGCCGCGATGAACTCGCGGTCGATCAGCTCGATGCCGTCCATGGAGACGTCGACGGCGGACAGGTCGATCTTGTTGTCCTTGCCGTCGCTGAGATCGTCGTAATACGCCTTGTAGGTTCCGTTGTCGCAAATGTAGCGGAAGAAGGAACCGAGCGGGCCGTCGTTGTTGAACGATAACGAGAGCGTGAGGATCGCGCCCGACGGAACCTTGGCGACGATGCCGAGGTCCATGGCGATCTTCAGCTCGGGGTGCTGCGGCCCCTGCACGGCGTAGCAATCGGAGATCGTCTCGCCGGTCTGATACTGGAACAGGTCGATCGTGTGCGCCGCGTGGTGCCAGAGGAGATGGTCGGTCCAGCTCCGCGGTTTGCCCGCGGCATTCATGTTCTTGCGGCGGAAGAAATAGGTCTGCACGTCCATCTGCTGGACCTTCAGCTCGCCCTTCTCGATCCGCTTGTGCACCCACTGGTGGCTCGGGTTGAACCGGCGCACGTGGCCGCCCATCGCCACGACGCCGGTCTCCTTCTGGATCTGCACGAGCTTCTCGGAGTCCTCGACGCTATCGGCGATGGGGATCTCGATCAGCACGTGCTTGCCGGCGCGCATCACCTGCTCGCCCTGGCGGAAGTGCATCTGCGTGGGCGTCGCCAGGATCACGGCGTCGGCACGCTCGATGCCTTCGCCGAGATCGCCGGTCCAGTGCGGGATGCCGTACTTCTTGGCGACCTCGGCCGTCTGCTCCTGATTGCCGCCGACGAGCGAAGCGAGCTCGACGCCGTCAATGCGCTTCAGCGCGTCCAGATGCTTTTGTCCGAACGCACCCTGACCGGCTACGCAAATTTTCATTTCCGCTTCTTCCCCGCTTTCTTCGTGGCCTTCTTCGCGGATTTCTTTGCCGATTTCTTGGCCGACTTCCTCGACCTGTTCTCGAGGATGACGTGGCCGACGGCGGTGTTGGAGGCCGGCACCGTATAGAAGCGGTAGACCTCATCCACCTTGTCGTCGAGCGCGCCGCGCATGACGAGCCACATGACGAGCTCGATGCCCTCGGCGCCCGCCTCGCGCATCAGGTCGACGTGCTTGATCTTGGTCAGCTTCTTGGGGTTCTTCACAAGGTCGTCGAGGAACGCCTTGTCGAACTTCGAATTGATCAGGCCGGCGCGCGGGCCAGAGATCTGGTGCGACATGCCGCCGGTGCCGAAGATCACGACGCGGAGATCCTCGGGATAGGATTCCACCGCCTTCTTGATGGCGCGGCCAAGCATGAAGCAGCGGTGCGCGGTCGGCGGCGGGAACAGCACGACGTTGACGGCGAGCGGAATCACTGGGCACGGCCAGCCGCCGTTCGGGTCGCCCATCACGAGATTCATCGGCACGGTGAGACCGTGGTCGACTTCCATCTTGTTGATGATGGTGAGGTCGAACTCGTCGAGGATCACCGACTGGGCGATGTGCGCGGCGAGGTCGGGCGCGCCCTTGACCGGCGGCACCGGCCGCGGTCCCCAGCCCTCGTCGGCCGGCGGGAACTCGGCGGCGCAGCCGAGCGCGAAGGTCGGCACGACCTCGACCGAGAAGGCCGAAGCGTGATCGTTATAGACGCCGATCACGACATCCGGCTTCGTCTTGGCGAACCATTCCTTGGACTTCTCGAAACCGGAGAACACCCGCTTCCAGTAGGGTTCCTCGGTCTTGTGATTGTCGATCGCGGCCCCGATGGCCGGGACGTGCGACGACGTCACGCCTGCGATGATCTTAGCCACGTTTGGATCCTACCTTCTTGCGGCCCTTGGCCTTGGCCGCGGGTTTCGATTTGCGCTCGTGCTTGCCGGACTTGCTGCGGTTGCCCTCGATCGGGCGGCCGCCGCCGAGCATCATTTTCGCGTAGTCTTCCTGCGTCGAGCCGGTCATCACCGCAGCGAGATGCTGGAACGAATGACCGTCGGTCGCGCCGAGCTTCGCGGTGAAATAGATGTTGCCGCCGAGCTCGAGCATCTTGTTGTAGTCGCGCTTCAGGATAGCTTCGGTCTGCTCCGGCGTCAGCGGAAACTTCTTCAGGTATTCCGCCTCGTTCTCCTTGAAGGCCTTGCGGTTCTCCGCCTTCATCAAGGACATGCAGAACATGTTGATCCCGTACCCGCGGCGCGACCGTTCCTGGTCGAACACGAAGGTCCCGGGAATATCGTCATATTCCTTCTGGGTGTGTGGCATCGGCGTGGCTCCGTTTTTCTGGGTGGCCAGCCATCGTGGGCGGGCCGGCGCCCATGCGACGATGGATAGAGGCTTTCGGGCCTCGATATATCGAGCACGGACGCGCATTGCAACGCAATGGAACGCAACCGGTAAGGTTTGGAAAGTTTCCACTTACCAGTAGTTGGACATCAATTCTTTGGCCCAGTCCGGCTCACGGACGGGCCCGCGCGGCGCATTGCCCGACCAGTAAGGCTTGATGTCGAGGACGGGGGTGCCATCGACGGCGTCCAGCCCTTCGACCTCGATGTTCGTTCCGTGCACGGCGATAATGCGGCAGACGGTGAAGCCAATGCGGTTTTGCCGCATGCGGCCGCGCTGGGCGAAGATTCCCACCGCCGGCCAGTCGGTCCGGTCGCGCGGATGCCGCGCGCCCTGCTCCACCGGCTCGTCGGCATGGAGGTGGAAATAAAAGAAGACCTCGATGTGCGACAGCGCATCGAGACCGGCGACCGCCTCCGGGCCGAACCGGCTCGTGTCCAGTTCGATCCGCGAGCGGTTGTTCCCCCAGTGATCCTTGGTCGCCTCCTGCCGCCCGCCGCGGACGTAGCCGATGGGTGTCATGACGATCGGCATCTGTGTCTCCATGAAGCAGCAGAGCCCCCCTTAGTATCGACAATCGGACCGGGGCGTCATTGCGAGCGAAGCGACGCAATCCAGGGCCGTCCACGCACTCTGGATCGCTTCGTCGCTGCGCTCCTCGCGATGACGCCGCAATTCCGGGCGCTAGTCCGACCAGTAGAGCCGCATCGGGTTGTCGACCAGGAGCTTCTGCTGCAGCTCGGCCGTGACCGCGATCTTCGGGATCACGTCGACGAGCACGCCATCGTCCGGCGCTTCCTTGGGCATATTCGGATGCGGCCAGTCGGTGCCCCAGAGCACGCGGTCGGGGATGCTCTCCACGATCTTCTTCGCGAAGGGCACCACGTCGTCGTAGGGCGCCCCGGCGATCGTCAGCCGCTCCGGGCAGCTCACCTTGCTCCAGAAGTTCTTGTGCTTGTCGAGCAGGTTCAGGAAGCGGAGGAAATCGGGGTGGTCGAGCCCCTTCTGCACCTCGGGACGGCCCATGTGGTCGACCACGACCTCGGTCGGCAGCGAGGTGAAGAAAGACTCAAGGTCGGCGAGGTCCGCCATCTCGAAATAGATGACGATGTGCCAGCCGAGCGGCGCCACGCGCTTGGCGATCCGCTCCAGCACGTCGCGCGGGGTGAAGTCGACGAGGCGACGCACAAAGTTGAAGCGGACCCCGCGGACGCCGGCGGCGTGCAGGCGCTTCAACTCGGCTTCCGTTACCTCCTCGCCGACCGTGGCGACGCCGCGGGCGCGGCCGTTGGAATGGAGCATCGCGTCGACAAGCGCTTCATTGTCCTTGCCGTGCGCGGTCGCCTGCACGATCACGTTCTTGTCGAAGCCGAGGAAGTCGCGCAGGGCGAAGAGCTTTTCCTTGGGCGCGTCGCAGGGCGTGTATTTCCGCTCGGGCGCATAGGGGAAGCGGTCCTCGGGGCCGAAGACGTGGCAGTGGGCGTCCACCGCACCGGGCGGCGCCTTATAGCGCGGCTTGGAAGGATTGGGGTGGAAAGGAATATAGCCGGGACTCATTGCCACGGTGTTCGCTCCCTCGTCGTTTATTCCGTCGCCGCTCTGCGGCACACCGGAATGACACAACTAGCGCGGCCTAAGCAATTGCGGATCGAGGCTCGCGTACACGTCGCCGGAATTTTTCTCGATGGGCAGGCTCTCGATCCAGCGGACGACCGCGTCGGCATCGAGCGGTTCCGCGTGTTCGAGCTCTTGGCTCTCGCCGATCGCCGCATTGAAGCGGTAGGCGCCGAGGTTTTCGAGGCGGCGGATCGCGGCGATGGCCACTTTCCGCTGAATGGTGGTGAATTCCAGGGAAAGCGACGCGAGCGGGCGAGAGAGCCCGGCGAGCACCTCGTCCTCGAAACCCTCGACGTCGATCTTCACGAAGCGAGGCTCGCCGTGGCGGGCGATCAAAGTATCAAGAGTGGTCATCGGTACGCGGATCGAACGGGTCCAGCGCTGCTCCTCCCAGCCAAGAGCGCCCTCGGCGGCCTGAATGAAATCGTCGGAGGCGGTGGCGACAGTGGGATTCGGGAGATTGAGCTTCAGCTCGATCTCCCCTTCCGCCCGCCCGACGGCGGCCTCTTCAACGGTCACGCCACGATCGAGCGCGAACAAGAGCCGCAGGGTGCGGGCGAGCGCGGGCTGCGGCTCGACGGCGACGGCGCGCGCGCCGAGACGACGGAACGAGGCGACGCGGTCGCCGACATGGGCGCCGACGTCGAAGGCGAGATCGTCCTCGCGCAGGAAACGCGCGTGCAGCGCGTCCATGCGATCGCGGCGCGGGCGGTCGCCATAATAGATGCGCAGCGAGCGGACGACGCCGCGGAGGGTGAGGAAGCTGTCGAGCAAGGGGCGGGCTCAGGTGCCGGGTCGAGGAAGAATTCTGGCGAGGTCGGGCGGAGTTCCGAACTCTTCGGGAATTGCGCAGAAGCGCCACTTCGCCGCGAGCGCGCCGAGTTCGGGCGAGGACGTCACCACCGCGAAAGGAATCGAGAGCAGCGGACCGATCAGCACCGGCAGGAACCAGACGATGGCGCCGGGCGCGGTGAGCGCGAGGAACGCAATCAGCACAAGCGCGAACAATGTGTGCGGCCAGAAGACTTTCGCCGCCTCGCCCCACGCGAGCCGATAGCGGTCGCGGCGCTGGGCGTCCCAGGTGATGGCGCGGCCAAACAAGAGTGCGGCCATGAAGATCGCCTGCCCGAGCCACGCGATCGACGTCAGCAGCAGCGAGAAGACGGCTTCGAATGCGCTGCCCAGGAGCAACCGCGCCACGCCACCATAGACTTTCGCGGAGCGCAGCATCGCATCAACGACGCCCGCGAATTTCGGTGTGAGGAACATGAAAACCCAGAGAAGATAGAACGCGAGCGCTGAGCGCGTCGGAAACACGACGTCCGCCGGCCAGAGCGCCGCCGCAACAGCCGCGAGCACTACAAAGAGAAAGAATGCCGCGACGCCGATGAACATCTGCAACGCGAACAGAATGTT
>Ga0180222_1000594_pt1 | contig 50333 bp, 43 predicted proteins | sample eDN5th37CKraftOP_FD_151336 | JGI IMG/M metagenome (GOLD analysis project Ga0180222, IMG submission 151336) | Enriched Organic Plus compost microbial communities from Emeryville, California, USA - eDNA 5th pass 37_C Kraft OP (version 2) (version 2) ...
GCAGACGGCATCATCAATACCAGCGCCTTCAACCAGGACATCGTGATGGGCGCGAACCTGCAGCAGAACGCGGTCGACATGACCGTGGTCGGCGGCGACCTGACGAGCACCGTCGCAGGCGACGATACCGTCTGATCAGGACTTTTCGCGGTTTAGCCTCTGGCGAAGCCGCTTCCAGTACCGGGCTGCGCGGGCCCCGCGCAGCCCTTCCAGCGAAAGTCGAGTAACCAAACGAGTGATCGGGGAGGTTGCGTATCATGACCGGCATGGACCGGATCTCGGAAGAGATCGCCCACTTCATCGGCATGTTCAACATAACGGTGGAACAGGCGCGCCTGCGCGATGCCTATCATGAGTTCAACCCCCTGCCCGCTGTTCCTTCCAATCCTGAGCTTCCCGAGGCGCCAGCTTCAGATTTCGCCGCGCCGCACACCCTTCTGGGCTACGACCCCGGCATGCGCTACGCCCCGCCTGGCTGGTCGCTCGAAGAGGTGTCCCCGTGGCTGCCGCTGAAGTACAAGTACTTCAAGATGCAGGCCCCCGGGCAATACCCCTTCGGGCATCCGCAAGGGCCGTCCCCGGAACCCGGGAGCGGCATGAACATCAACATCACCCTTCCTGAAATCGATCCCCCCGGCTCCGTCGCCAGCTACATCGTCCAGAACATCTATCTTTCGGACAACGACTACTTCGGCGTTGGCGGCCACGGGCTGAAATTCTCGCCGCAGCCGATCGACAATGGCGACCTCATCAACCTGGCGCTTGAGGCGCTCAGCATTTCCCCGATCGGCAGCCATGAGATGCCGAGTGGCGCGGAGGCGATCAAGGACTTCATCACCAGCGTTGCCGAGGAGCTCGAGAACTATACGCCCGACACGGACGGGCCCGCCGAGATCCACGTCTTCAGCGGTAAGACGCTCGACGGCATCTACGTCAACGGCAAGCTGGTGACGGAAGCGCCGAACATCGACGACTACCACAGCTTCGACCCGGAAGAGGCGGAGGAAGGCTCGCCCGAGCATAAGCCGATCAAGAATGTGAAGATCACCTATGACGGGCACATGCAGATCGAGGCGTCGGTCTCGATTTCGGCTGGCGGCAACACCGTCGTCAACGATGCGGTGCTGACCAACATCTGGACCGGCGGCACGGTGACCGTGGTCGCCGGCGACTATTTTCAGCTCGACGCGGTCATCCAGATCAACGCGATCTGCGACGAGGATACGCTGAGCCCGACGATCACCAACTGGTCGGTGGACGACGCCACCAACCAGTTCTTCAACATCGCGACCTTCAAGCACACCAATCCGCTCGACAACAACGACGGCGCGCACTTGTCCGGCTCGCCGGACTTTCCGTCCTACTGGATCGTCACCGAGATCACCGGCGATCTTCTGATCGTCAACTGGCTCGACCAGTACATCTTCCAGAGCGACAACGACGTCGGCATCGTCTCGTCCTCGGGCGTGACCACCGAGATCATTGCCGGCGACAACCTCGCCGTGAACACCATCTCGATCATGGAGCTGGCCTATGCCTACGACATCATCGTCATCGGCGGCTCGTGGTACGACGCCAACATCATCCAGCAGCTCAACGTCCTCTACGACAACGACCTGATCGGCGCGGTCAACGGCTTCCAGACCACCGGCGAAGGCTCGGTGTCGACGAGCGGCAACCTGTTGTGGAACGAGGCGCTGATCTACAGCGTCTCGGGCGACTATGGCGACATGCCGGCCCATTATCAGGAGCTGGCCGACAACCTTGCCGCGGGCAAGGAGGTGCTTCCCTCCGGCGTGCTCAGCGATCCGGCGCTGGCCGGCAACGAGGCGCTGCGCGTCCTCTACATCGAGGGCGACCTCATCAACCTCAACTACATCAGGCAGACCAGTATCGTCGGCGACAGCGACCAGATCGCGCTGGCGATGAACGAATTCACCCCGCGCGCCGATGCCGAGTGGACCATCACCACCGGCGGCAACGCGCTTCTCAACCACGCCGCGATCGTCGACCTCGACTCGCTCGGCAACATCCATGTCGGCGGCGAGCAGTATTCGCAGGCGATGCTGGTGCAGGCCGAGCTGATCTCCGACAAGCCGGAATTCTGGGCGCAGGATCCCGACGCGCTGGTCAACGAGGCGGTGGCCTTCCTCGACGATTCCATCGACGACGGACCCGATGACATCCCGGCCTACTACCAGCCCGACAATGAGGCGCCTGGCGGCGACGGATTGCAGGCCATGCTCGGCTAGCGAGCCCGGAGGAAACAGCCATGTCCGAGGATCGCACCGACCCGGCAGATCCGGTTCATCACATTGAGCCTTGTGCGGAGGACAATCCGCCTGCTCACGAGCCGGCGCCGCGCCGCCGCCACCTGCACCATGACGTGCGCCAGCTCGCCAGTCTCCTGAAGGCGCGGCAGGCGGCTATCCGTAAATCGTTCCGCAGCATCGACCACGCGGTCGACGAGTGCTTCAAGGCGGCCTCGCTGACGCGCAGGCAGGAGCCGGAAGAGCCGGACGAAGAAGACATCATCGAAGAGGTGATCGCGGAAATCGAAGGCAGAAAACCCTCGAAGGCGGAAACGGCGACGGCGGACAGCGTTCAGGCGGGCCAGCCTGCTGCGATGGCTGCCGCCGTCGGCGGTACTGCTGACGAGGCGGCGTCCTCCCAGACGCCCGCCGCGGCGGCGAATGCCAGCGAAACTCCATCGGCGGCACAGCCGGAGATAGCCGCGGCGGCTGCACCTTCCGCGGCAGCGGAACCCGTTGGTCCGGTGGAAGCGGCCGGGAACGGGCAGGAGGCTGCAAAAGCCGACATCGAGATGAAAAGCGAGGCGCCGCAGCCTTCGCCGTCGCGCGCGCCGCAAGGTATGAAGACCATCGATGCCGAGGTCGGGCCAATCATGGCCAGCACCCAGCGGCCCGGCGACAATGCGCCGGCCAACAGCGGTGGCGGCGGATCGGGCGGCGGCAAGGGCACCTTCCACAAGCGCCTCGGCCCGATCGACTTCAACGCGAGCCTGCGCGCCGGGCTCGACGCGGTGCGCAAGAACCTGCTGATCGTCATGATCTTCACCGTGGCGTCGAATGCGCTGGTGCTGGCGATCCCGATCTATCTGTTCCAGATATCCGACCGCGTGCTGACCAGCCGCTCGCTCGACACGCTGATCATGCTCACCATCGTCATCGTCGGCGCGGTGATCCTGCAGTCGGTATTCGACGCGGTGCGCCGCTTCATCCTGATGCGCACGGCGGTCGAGGTCGCGGCGCAGCTCGGCGCGCCGATCCTCAGCGCCGCCGCCCGGGCTTCGCTGCACAGCAACGGCCGCGAATACCAGACGCTCGGCGACCTGCAGCAGGTCCGCTCCTTCCTGGTCTCGCGCACGCTGCTGTCGTTCCTCGACGCGCCGATCGCGCCGATCTTCGTCCTCGCCGTGTTCCTGATCCACCCGCATCTCGGCTGGCTGGTCGTGGTGACCGGCCTTGCGCTGCTGGTCATCACGCTGATCAACCAGCGCGCGACGGCGGCGCCCTTCGGCGATGCGAACGTGTTCCAGTCGAAGGCGAACCTTCACCTCGACTCCATGTCGCGCAACTCGCAGATCATCAACGCGCTGGCGATGATCCCCGAAGCCGTGCAGATCTGGGGCAAGGACACCGCCGGCTCGCTCAAGGCGCAGGTTATCGCGCAGGATCGCAACATCATCTTCACCGCGATGTCCAAGGGCGCGCGCCTGCTCTGCCAGGTGGCGATGCTCGGCTGGGGCGCGTATCTCGCCATCGAAGGGCAGATGACCGGCGGCATGGTGATCGCCGCCTCGATCATCGCCGGCCGCGCGCTGGCGCCGATCGAGGGCGCGATCGAAGGCTGGAACCAGTTCATCCAGTCGCGCGCCGCCTATGGCCGCATCACGGCGCTCCTGAAGACTTCGCCGCTCAATTTCGAGCGGCTGCAGCTTCCGCGTCCGGAAGGCCGGCTCGACGTCGAGCGCCTGCTCTACGTGCCGCAGGGCACCAAGCGCGTCGTGCTCAACGGCATCTCCTTCTCGCTGCAGCCGGGCGACTCGCTGGCGATCATCGGCAATTCCGGCGCCGGCAAGACGACGCTCGGCAAGATGCTGGTGGGCTCCATCCTGCCGACCTCGGGCAGCGTGCGCCTCGACCTCATGGACCTGCGCAACTGGGACCAGCGCCAGTTCGGCGAGAACATCGGCTATCTGCCGCAGGACGTGCAGCTCTTCCCCGGCACCATCAAGGCCAACATCGCCCGCATGCGCGAGGACGCGACCGACGAGCAGATCTACGAGGCGGCGATGCTGGCGGACGTGCACGAGATGATCGCGAACCTGCCGCACGGCTACGAGACGATGGTTGCCGCCGACGGCTCGCCGCTCTCCGGCGGCCAGAAGCAGCGCATCGCGCTCGCCCGTGCCTTCTTCGGCAATCCGCGCATGGTCATCCTCGACGAGCCGAACTCCAACCTCGACAGCGCGGGTGACGCGGCGCTGATGCGGGCGCTCGCGCACGCCAAGGCCAACAACATCACCGTTGCCACCATCACCCAGCGCCCGTCGCTGCTCGCCTGCGTCGACAAGATCCTGCTTCTCGTCAACGGCACGGTCGCGCTGTTCGGGCGCAGGCAGGACGTGCTCAACGCGCTTGCCTCGCGCGGCATCAGCATCGAGAGCGGCTCGTTCGGCCACCAGCTGCAGTAGGAGACTGCCCATGTCGACCGACATTGCGAAGATCCAGGACCTGCAGTGGTACGGGGAGGTGCCGCGCTCGATCCGCACGCACACGATCTTTGGCCTGGCGCTCTTGGGCCTCAGCTTCGGCGGCTTCGGCGTCTGGGCGGCGACCGCGCCGCTCGTCGCCGCCGTGATCTCGCAAGGCTCGTTCGTCGCCACCGGCCAGAACAAGATCGTCCAGCATTTCGAGGGCGGCATCATCAAGGAACTGATGGTCAACGAAGGCGACCAGGTGACGGAAGGCCAGCCGCTGGTGAAGCTCGACGAGACGGCGGCGCTTGCCAAGGAGCGCGAGCTGTTCCTGCGCCGCATCCGCCTGGAGATCATCTCGGCACGGCTCACCTCGCAGTATCGCGAGGCCGAGGAGATCGAGATCCCCCTCGGCGTCAGGCCCTACATCCAGACCGGCGATCCCGACATCGCGTCGATGTACGAGAGCCAGAAGCTGCACTTCGAGGCCGCGCGCGTGAAGCGCCGCAGCGAGCTGTCGCTGCTGGAGCAGAACGTGAAGTCGCTCGAGTTCCGCATGCAGGGTTATGTGCGGCTGCGCGAGGCGATGATCGAACAGCTCACCCTCCTGCGCGACGAGCACAAGGGCAAGAAGGTCCTGCTCGACAAGGGCCTGTTGCGCGCCACCGAGGTCAACGCGATCCAGCGCGCGATCGCCGAGGCGCAAGGCGAGATCGGCCGGCTCGAGGCGGAGATCGCCGAGACCGGCGCGCAGCTTGCGAAGGCGCAGCAGGAGATCATCGGCACGCAGGACCGCTACAAGGAAGACGCGCTCGACCAGCTGCAGAACATCCAGGGCGAGCTTGAGGTGGTGCGTGAGCAGTCGCGCGAGGCCGAAAGCGTGCTGCGCCGCTCGACCATCCACGCCCCGGTGTCCGGCACGGTGATCCGCCTACACTACCACACGCCGGGCGGCGTCATCGAAAGCGGCAAGGGCATCATGGAAATCCTGCCGGCGGGCGTGCCGCTGATCATCGAGGCGCACATTCCACGCAACGACATCGACAGCGTGTCGACCGGCCAGAAGGCGACGGTGCGGCTCACCGCCCTCAACCAGCGCACGACGCCGGTGCTTGAAGGCGAGGTGTTCTATGTCTCGGCCGATGCGCTGCAGGACGAGCGCGCCAACGGCCCCGGCGAAGTCTATGTCGCGCGCATCAGCCTGCCGGGCGAGGAACTGTCAAAAATCCCCGGCTTCTCGCCGATGCCCGGCATGCCGGCGGAGATCATGATCCAGACCGCCGAGCGCACCTTCTTCAGCTACCTCGTCAAGCCGATCACCGACAGCATGTCGCGGGCCTTTACGGAGAAGTAGCCCATCCTCACGCCGCGTGGTCGAGGATCTCGGCGAGGAATTTCTTCGCGCGATCGCTGGCCGGATTGCTGAAGAAGCTGTCCGGCGCCGCTTCCTCGACGTTCTGACCCTTGTCCATGAAGACGATGCGGTCGGCAACGCGGCGGGCAAATCCCATCTCGTGGGTGACGACCAGCATGGTGATGCCTTCGGAGGCAAGGTTCACCATCACGTCCAGCACCTCGCCGACCATCTCGGGATCGAGCGCCGAGGTCGGCTCGTCGAATAGAAGCACTTCCGGGCGCATGCACAGCGCGCGGGCGATGGCGACGCGCTGCTGCTGGCCGCCCGAAAGCTGGCCGGGATACTTGCTCGCCTGTTCGAGGATGCGGACCTTGTCGAGGTATTTCCGCGCCGTCTCTTCCGCCTCCGCCTTCGGCACCTTGTGCGTCAGCATCGGCGCCATCGTGCAGTTTTCCAGCACCGACAGGTGCGGGAACAGGTTGAAGTGCTGGAACACCATGCCGACCTTGCGGCGCATCTGGTAGGTCTGCGAGCGCTTGTGGCCGAGCTCGGTGCCGAGCACGACGACGCGGCCGCGGTCGTGGCTTTCAAGCTGGTTGATGCAGCGGATCAGCGTCGACTTGCCGGAGCCCGACGGGCCGCAGATGACGATCTTCTCGCCCTTCTTCACGGACAGGCTGATGTTTTTGAGCACCTCGAAACTGCCGTAGGACTTCGACAGGCCCTCGATCTCGATGGCGGTGAGGTGTGCGTTCTGGGAGTTCATGTCAGGCTCCTCGGCGTCGCCAATCTTAAGACCGGGCGATGAAGGCGCGGAAGTAATCCGGCGCCCTGTCGCTGAAGGCTTCTTCGCGCGGCAGATCCATCAGCAGGCGGCCACGCTCCATGTAGACCATGCGGTCGGCAATGCGGCTGGCAAAGCCGATCTCGTGCGTGACGATCACCATGGTCATGCCGCGGCCTGCAAGGTCGGCCATCACGGCAAGCACGCCGCCGATCGATTCCGGATCGAGCGCCGAAGTCGGCTCGTCGAACAGAAGCGCGTCGGGGTTCATGGCGAGCGCGCGGGCAATCGCGACGCGCTGGCGCTGGCCGCCCGAAAGCTCGATCGGATAGGAATTCGCCTTGTCGGCGAGGCCAACCTTGGCGAGCAGTTCGTCGGCGGTGCGGTTTGCTTCAGCCTTCGCCACGCCAAGCAGCTTGCGGGGACCGAAGGAGACATTGCCGCGCGCCGTCATGGTCGGGAACAGCGCAAAGCTCTGGAACACCATGCCGAGGCGGCGGCGGCGCTTGTCCAGTTCGCGCTCGGAGCGGCGAATGCGTGCTGAGGCATCCTTCCACGGCAGGCTCTCGCCGTTGATCAGAACGTCGCCGGTGTCGGCCGGCTCGATCCAGTTGAGCGCGCGCAGAAGCGTGCTCTTGCCCGAGCCGGACGGACCGAGGATGACGACCACCTCGCCCTTGCCGATGGCGAGCGAGACATTGTCGAGGCCCTTCACCGGACCGAAGCTGCGGTTCAGGTTCTTCGCGACGATCACCGGCTCGCGGACGGACGGCGCATCCGGAGCGGGCACGGCGCGCACGACCTCGCGCTCGACAATGGGGGGCGGGGCGGTGACGGCGCTCGACGTCTTCAGCGCCACTGCCTTTTCGATGCGGCCCTGGATGACGTTCCAGATCGTAAGGATGACGAGGTACCAGATCGCGGCGACGAGATAGACTTCCAGCGCGCGCGTGGTCGACTGGGCCAGCTGCTGCGAGACGCGCAGCAGTTCGGCGAACGAGATCGCCGACAAGAGCGACGTCGCCTTGATCATATAGCTGAAATTGTTGCCGAGTGGCGGGATGATCGCCCGCATCGCCTGCGGCAGCACCACCTTGCGGAAGATCTGCGACGGGTAGAGGCCGAGCGCAAGCCCGGCCTCGCGCTGGTCGCGCGAGACGGCCATCAGGCCGCCGCGCACGATGTCGGCCATGCGCGCGCCCTCATTGAGGCCCATCGCCAGCAGGCCCGTTGCCACCAGGCTGAGCGTGATGCCCATCTGCGGCAGGGCCGAGTAGAAGAAGAGGATCTGGGCGAGAAGGGGCGTGCCCTTGAACACCCAGATGTAAACCAGCGCCGGCCAGCGCAAAACCTTCGGCGCGGCGAGCATTCCCGCCAGCACGAAGCCAAGGATCGTGCCCACGGCCTGGGCGACAACCGCCACCCACACCGTAACCCATGCAGCCTTCAGCAGCAGAGGCGACTGCAGGATGCTGAGGAATACGTCCGCGTCGAAGGCCACGAAATCAGCCCTTTCGTGTCACAGGCAGGTAGCCCGGCTTTGCCGTGCGCGACTTGTCGACGACATAGCGGGAAGCTGCGCGCTCGGTGCCGCCGGTCGGCAGGTCGAGCGGCGACAGAAGGCCCGGCGCTGCGTCGGCGACCGGGACGATCGTGTTGGCGACGATGTTGGCCGCGCCGAACAGCGACTGCATGGCCGGCTTGATCGACATCTTCACCGGCATCGCGCCTTCGATCTCGATGCGGTCTTCCTCAACGAGATTGAATTTTTCCGGCTGGTAGTACATCGCCAGCGACGTGCGCATGACTTCCTGGCCCTTGCACAGCGCGCGGGCGCGCTGGGTGATGCCGATGACGCGGCCGGGGGGCAGGATGCCGAGGGTCGGATCGCCGCTGTCGACGTCGAAGTCGGCGGTCTCGAGGTCCCAGGCCTCGGTGATCTCGTCGATCTCGAGGTTGAGGTAGTCGGCAAGACGGGTCAGCGACTCCGGCGCGCCCATATGGCCTTCGACGCGTCCGTCTTCGATGCGCTTGTTGAACTCCTCGGGCGTCAGGCCATAGCCGACATGCTCGATGTCGCCGGGGCCGGTGCCGGTGACGTCGATGCAGCGGTAGATCTCGACATGGGTAACGGCGCTGGTGCCGCGCGCGAGGATCAGCGGCAGAACGTCATAGGAGAAGCCGGGGTTGATGCCGGTGCCGGTGATCGAAACGCCGTTCGCCTTCGCGGCTGCGTCGAGCTCGGCGGTGAACTCCGCATAGCGCAGGCCCGGATAGAACATCGACTCGGCGGCCGAGACGACGTTGAGGCCGGCGTTGAGCGCGGCGAGCAGCTGCTCCTTGATGAGGTGCGGCTTGGACTCGGTCATGTGGACCAGAACGTCCGGCTTGGCAGCAAGACCCGCCAGCGCGCTGTCGAGGTCGGCCGCGATCTTGACGCCGCCGAAACGCGCAAAGCCGGTCACCTCGGCGAGGGTCTTGCCCGTCTTGGCCGCATCGTTGTCGACCGCGGCGACGATCTCGATGCCCGGATAGTCGTTCTCGAGCACGCGCAGCAAGCGGCCGCCCATGGCTCCGACGCCGAAAAGAATTACGGTTTTCATGAAAGTCTCCGCGATGGTCGCTGGTTCAGGTCGTCTTCCCCGCCGGGTCGGCGGTGAGATTGCGTTTGACGCTGCCGGTGGCGGCGTAGCGCTCGAGCTGGCGCTGCACGACGATCCATGCGGAATACATCAGCAGGTACCAGACGGCGGCCACGGCGTAGAGCTCGATGACAGCGTAGGTTTCGTTGATGGCAAGGCGGGTGACGCGCAAAAGCTCGCCGAACGAGATCACCGACAGGATCGAGGTCGTGCGCATCATCGACGAAAATTCGTTGCCGAAGGCAGGCAGTATCAGCCGGATCGACTGCGGCAGCATCACGTGCAGCATGGCGCCGAGCCAGCTCATGCCCATGGCGCGGGCGGCCTGCATCTGGTCCGACGGCACGCTCTGCAGTGCGCCGCGGATGATCTCCGACATGTAGGCGCCGGAATAGCAGCCAAGGCCGATAAGGCCTGCCTCCAGCACGCCGAGGCGAATGCCGAGCTGCGGCAGGCCGAAATACAGCAGGAAAAGCTGCACCAGCGGCGGCGTTCCTCGCCAGAGCCAGACCCACGCGGCCGAGAAGGCGCGAAGCACGCGAAAGCGCGACAGCGCGCACAGGGCCAGACCCAGGCCGATCACCGTGCCGATCGCCTGCGCGGCGATCGCAACCAGCAGGGTGACGCCAGCCACGGTCGCAAACCGTGGCTGCACCAGATAGTGGAGGAATGTCTCTAGCGAGAAATGCATCGATGCCGCTTAGGCTCAGTTCGGGTTGAGGACGAAGGAGTCGACCGGGGCAACGCCCCACTTCTCGATGATCTGCAGGTAGGTGCCGTCAGCCTTCATCTCCTCGAGCGCCTTCACGATCATCCCGGCGAGCTCGACATTGTCCTTCATCGTGGTGATGGCGAGCTTGTTGGCCGCGTTGCCGGTGAAGGCCATCTCGAACGGCGCATTGCTGGTCTTGATGTAGTAGGCGGCCTGCGGGTCGTTCAGGTAAGCGGCGTCGACCTGGCCGGCGACGGCGGCCTGAATTGCCTCGGAGTTGGAGTCGAAGGCGCGGATGTCGATGGCGGCAAGGCCAGCGGCGACCATGCGCTCGCTCTGGGCGACGAGGTTCTTGTTGGTGGTGCCGCCAGCGGCGACCGACACGGCCTTGCCGGCAAGGCCGTCGAAGCAGGCCTCATAGGATTCGGGCACGCCGATCTTCGCCTCGCAGGAGATGCCGGCCGGGTTGCCATTCGGCACCATCAGGCCCTCGCCCCACTGCACGTAGGAGATCATGTTCATGATCTGCAGGCGCTCGGGGTTGATGAAGATCGCGGTGCAGAGGCTGTCGAAACGCCCGGCCTGCAGGCCCGGAACGAGGCCGGGGAAGGCGAGGTTGGTCCACTCGACCTCGAGGTTGAGGCGCTTGCCGATCTCGCCGCACATGTCGACGTTGAGGCCGTCCATCGTGCCGTCGGTGCGGATGAACTGGTTGGGCGCGGCGGCAAAGTCAGCTGCGAAGCCGATCTTGCCTTCGCTCATCAGCGGGCCGGCCATTGCCGACGTGCTCATCAGCGCAGCGAGCGCGCCGGTCAAAATCATCTTCATGTTATTCCCCTTGTTATTCAAAGCTTCAGGTATCGCCGCGTCCCGATACGGGCCGCGGAATCTTTTGGTCAGCGCTGGACGGAGTTGGACGGCACTGCGTGGGCATCAGGCCGGATGCGCCTGGCCGCTCGCCTGCACGGAAATCTCAGGACCCGCCGCCGGAAGCCAGCGCGTCGCGCGGCGCGCAACCGGCGAAGTCACTGGTGCTGGCGCGCACGCCCGGCAGGCTGGTGCGGTTCGTCAGGTCAAATGCTCTTCGCCCAGTCGCGGCAGCGGCTTCGGCGGAGGCTGCGGGTTCTGTCCCGGATTCTCCATTCGTGCCCCTCGTTCTCGTCCACGCTCTTGTGTCTCGGCGTGTTATATATTCCATGTGATATCTTACAGTGCATTTTGTCAAGCATGGCAGTTCGGCGGCGAAGCATGACGCAGCGTTATCGGGGCAGCAAAGCTGGGGATGGTGCAGAGGGGCGCCGCGAGCGGCACATCATGAGAGCAGATCAATCCGGGCTCGCAAACGGCCGACTCAGCGCAGGTGTGGATCACTTGTCCGTCTGTTGAACATGTTATTTATCAGTCCTATCCTTCTCTTTCCGGCAGTGCCGGTTGAGTCGATCCCCGTGGAGGCGGGGCGACGGAGGGAAAGGGAGAGTGATTGATGAAAGCGCGTTATGTGACGCTGCTCGGGGTCCTCATGGCTGGGACCGCGTTTCCGGCCGCGGCGGAGGTTGCGTGCGAGGCACTGCCGTCGGCCACGCTCGACGGCGTGAAGGTCGTGTCGGCCTCGCTCAATGAGGCAAGTGAGGCGGCGCCCGCCCATTGCGAGGTGATGGCCGAAGTGCCGCCGAAGACAACCGATGGCTGGCCGATCAAGATGCGTGTGGTGCTTCCCGTCGAGTGGAACGGCAAGTCGGTGCAGTTCGGCGGCGGCGGCTTCAACGGCGTGATCCCGCCGCAGGTGGGCGGGCGCTGGCAGACCGAGCAGGCGGCAAAGGAATTTCCACACAAGGGCTATGCGACCTTCTCGGGCGATTCCGGCCACGATGCGAGCGACCTGCCCTACGGGCCTGATCTCGACCCGCGCCGCGCCTCGTTCGCGCTCAACAAGGAGGCCTTCGAGCGCTACGCCCGCTATTCGGTCAACGAGACCTATGTCGCGGCGATGAAGATCATCGAAACGCACTATGGCTCGGCGCCCAAGCTGAAATATTTCGTCGGCTTCTCGCAGGGCGGCAAGGAGGCGATGGTCGCCGCGCAGGACCATCCGCAGGACTATGACGGCATCCTGGTCGGCGATCCGGTCGCGGCGCTCACCGGCCTCAAGATGGCGCACCTGCAGTCGTCGACTGGTTTCTACAAGAATGGCGGCGCCGGCTGGGTCTCGCCCGAACTTGCCGAGGTGGTGACGAAGGAAGTCTACCGCCAGTGCGATCCGCTCGACGGGCTGGAGGACAACTGGATCGCCAATTTCGAGGGCTGCCAGCCGGACCTGTCGACGCTCTTGTGCACGGACGACAAAAAAGAAGGCTGCCTCACCGAGGCGCAGCTCGAAGCTGTTAATAATGTCGCCCGGCCAGTGAAGCTCGACTATGAGCTCTCCAACGGCCTGACGGGGCATGCCGGCTATCCGTGGGGCAACGTCTCGTGGCACGGCAGCTTCGCTGGCTCGCGGCCGCAGCCGTCGGTGCCGGCGCCCAACAATGGCGGCAATGACAGTTACGTCTACAGCCTCGGCGACGGCTACCACCGCTTCATGATCCGGCAGAACGTCAACGCCAACTCGCTCGATTTCGACCCCAACGATCCGGCGCTGCGCGATCGCATCCTCGAGGTGTCGAAGATCCTTGATGCGACCAACCCTGACCTGTCGGCGCTCGCGGATAAGGGCGCGAAGATGATCCTCTATGCGGGCGGTGCCTCGGAAGTGCCGCCGGCCGAGGTTGCCGCCTATTGGAAGCGCGTTAACGAGAAGCTCGGCAAGGACAAGGTCGACAGCTTCGCCCGCTTCTACATCTTCCCGTCGATCAACCATGCGGGCGTCGGGCCGGAAGGCATGCCGAACCAGTCCGACCTGTTCAGCGCGCTGGAAAAGTGGGTCGAGAATGGCGAGGCGCCGGGCGAGCTCGTCAACCAGTCGAAGAGCGGCGAGGTCACCCGCCCGCTCTGCCTCTACCCGACCTGGCCGCAATACCAGTCGGGCGACGTCAACGCGGCCTCGAGCTTCAAATGCGTTGAATAAGTGAGCTTTGGCCGGGGCGGGCTGCCTGCCCCGGCCGATTCTTTACGCGGCAGTTTCCGCAAATGTGAGCTGCACCTTGACGGCGCGGGAGCGGTCGCCGGCGATCTCGAAGGCGGCGAGCGCATCTTCGAGCGGATAGCTCGCCGTGATGATCGGCTTCACGTCGATCGCGCCGCTGTCGATCAGCCGAACTGCCTCGCCAAACTCCGCGTCGAAGCGGTGCGAGCCGATCAGGTTGATCTCCTTGCCGACCAGTATGTTGACGGGTACCGGCAGGTCTCCGGCCACGCCAAGCTGAACGATCGTGCCTTGCGGGCGCACGCATTCGATTGCCGTGTGCACCGCGGGTGCCGCCGCCGAACATTCGAAAGCCAGGTCGAACTGGCCCTTTTCGGCCTTGTACCGATCGAGGAGGTCGGGGTTGGCCGCGACATTGACGGTCGTGGTCGCGCCCATGCGCGAGGCGATTGCGAGCGCTGCGTCCTGCAGGTCGGTGACGACGATCTCGGCAGCCCCCGCATGCGCGGCGGCTGCCGTCACCAGCGCGCCGATCGGCCCGGCGCCGGTCACCAGCACGCTCTTGCCCGACAGGTCGCCGGCGCGGCTGCGGGCATGCAGGCAAACGGCAAACGGCTCGGCGACCGCGGCTTCCGCCAGGCTCGTCCGCGGCCCGATCCTTTCGCACTGAAAGTCTTGCGCGACCAGGAGATCGCGAAACCCGCCCTGCTCGTGCGGGAAGCGCAGCGCGGAGCCGAAGAAGCGCATGTTGAGGCAATGCTGGCGCAGCCCCTCGCGGCAGAAGCGGCAGTCGTTGCAGGGCCGCGACGGGTTTACCGCTACGCGGTCGCCCGGGAAGACGCGATCGACGCCCTCCCCCACCGCCTGCACCGTGCCGGCGATCTCGTGGCCCAAAATGATCGGCTCGCGCACCCGGATCGGCCCGAAGCCGCCGTCCTGGAAATAGTGAAGGTCCGAGCCGCAGATCCCCCCTGCCCCGATCGCGACCAGCACCTCGCCGGGCCCCGGCGCGGCCACGTCCATTTCCTCGACGCGCAGCTCGCGCTGGCCATAGAGCCTGCAGACACGGGTCTTCATCGGCTCCTCCTTAGTTTCCCATCAGCGTCGTCGGCAGCCATGTGGCGAAGGGCGGATAGTAGGATACCAGCAACAGCACGATGATGTTGGAAATCAGGAACGGGAGTACCGCCCGGATCACCGGCATCAGCGGAATGCGCGCGATATTGGCCGCCACGAACAGGCACACGCCGATCGGCGGCGTGCACAGGCCGATCATCAGGTTCAGCACCGCGAAGGTCGCGAAATGAAGCGGGTCGATGCCGACGCTGGTCGCCAGCGTCAGCAGCGGCACGAACAGGATTATGAGCGCCGCAATCGTCTCCATGAACATGCCGACGATGAGCAGCAGGCAGTTGACGAGCAGGATGACGAGGTACTTGTTGTCGGTGACCGACAGCACCGCGTTCACCAGCATCTGCGGGATGCGCTCGGAGGCAAGGATCGAGCCGAACACGTTGGCAAAGCCGACGAGGGCGAGGATGCCGGCGGACGAGACCGCGCTGTTGACGATGATTTTCGGCACGGCGCGGATCGGCAGTTCGCGGTAGACGAAGGCGCCGACGATGAAGGCGTAGATGCAGGCGACGATCGCGGTCTCGGTGGGTGTGGCGATGCCCGACATCAGGCCGCCGATGATGAGGCCAATCATGGCGAGCGCCCAGAAGGCGGAGAAGAACGAGGCGATCAGCTCGCTTACCCCCTGCCAGGGCTGACGCGGATAGTTGCGGCGCACGGCGAGCACATAGCAGGTGATGCCCATGCCGATGCCCATCAGCACGCCGGGCACGGCACCGGCGAGAAACAGCTGGCCGACCGACATGCCGGAGAGCGCGCCGACGATGATCATCGGCACGCTCGGCGGGATCATAGGCCCGACGGTCGATGAGGCGGCGGTGATGGCGGCGGAGAAGTCGGCCGGATAGCCCGACTTCTTCATGCCGGGGATCATCACCGAGCCGGTGGCGGCGACGTCGGCGACGGCGGTGCCGGAAATGCCGCCGAACATCATCGAGTCGGCGACGTTCGCCATGGCGAGCCCGCCGCGCATCCAGCCGACCAGCGCATTGGCGAAGCGGATGATGCGCTCGGTGACACCGCCGAAATTCATCAGGTTACCGGCGAGAATGAAGCCGGGAATGCACAGGAGCACGAAGACGTCCATGCCCGCATACATGCGCTGCGGGATGATGACGACCGGCAGGCCCGCGGCGAGGATGTAGGCAAGCGACGACAGCCCCAGGCACACCGCGACCGGCGCGCCGAGCGCGAGGGTGGCAGCGAAGGTGACGACGAGAAGGAAGAGATCCATCGGTTAGTTTTCCTCCGTCGGCCGAGGGCGGCCGTCATCAAGACCGGCAAGCATGCCGATGACGCGGGTCATGGCGAACAGGAACAGCAGGATCGCTAGGACGAGAACGCTGGCGTGGATGTAGTCCATCGACCAGCGCAGGCTGGGCGAGCGTTGCATGGCGCCAATCGCGGTGAAGCGCCAGGCGGGTAAGATCATCACGGCACCCATCACTGCCGTGAGGATGTTGGCAAAGAGCCGCATCCACCACGATGTGCGCTCCGACAAGGATTCCTGCAACAGGTCCACATTGACGAACTCGCCCGTCAGCAGCGACAGGCCGACGCCGAAGGCGGTCATGTAGAGCAGCAGGTAGCGGGAGGCCTCCTCGGTCCAGACCGGCGAGTGGAAGCCGAAGCTGCGCGTCACGATCTGGATCGTCACGACGACGATCAGCAGCGAAAACGCGAGCCCGACGCCGAGCCGGCTGAGCGAAGAGATGAGCCTGGTAAACAAGGCCAGTGCGCGCATGGCAGGTGGTGCCCTTCATCGCTGGCGCGGCGCAGCACGGGCTGCGCCGCCGCAGGTTTCAGCTGGAGCGGTTTTGTGCCGCCGTCAGCGGTTGAAGATTTCCTCGACGATCGGGCGCAGCTCCTCGGAGACGCTGTCGATCACCGGCTGGCGCGCGGCATCGGCGAAGGCCATCTGGTCGACCTCGACGAAGGTCATGCCCTTCTTTTCGAGGTCGGCGCGGATTGCGTCCTCATCCTGCAGGAACTGCTGGCGCTCGAATTCCTGCGCGCGCTTGGCCGCCTCCATCACGTGGCCCTTGTCCTCCTCGGACAGCTTCTGCCAGACCTGCTCGGCGATGGTGAGGTAGATCCATGAGCGGACGTGCTCGGTGAGGTTCACGTGGCTCTGCACCTCGTTGAACGAGGCCGACTGGATCAGCGCCAGCGGGTTCTCCTGGCCCTCGATGGTGCCGTTCTGCAGGGCGGTGAACACTTCCGAGAACGCCATCGGCGTCGGCTGCGCGCCGAGCGCGGTCCACACGTCGACAAACAGCGGCACGTTCGGTACGCGCATGCGCAGGCGGTTGAGCTCAGCCGGCGACGTGATCGCGCGATTGGACGTCAGGTTGCGCGGGCCACGGGCGAAGTAGGCGATCGGGCGAACCTGCGCCTTTTCAATGATCTCGGCCTCGATCTTCTTGCCGAGCTCTCCTCCGGCGATCGCGTCCATGTCCTCGAGCGACTTGTAGGCGTAGGGCAGCGCCAGCAGCGCTGCCATCGGCGCCCAGTTCTGCAGGCTCTCGCCGGTGATCGTCATTTCGACGGTGCCGAGCTGCATGCCGTTGATGAGGTCCATCTCGCGGCCGAGCGAGTCGTTGGGATAGACCTCGACAGCGATGCGGCCATTGGTGAGGGTCTTCAGCTCCTCGCCGAACTTGAGCGAGGCCTTGTGCCAGGAGTTCTGCTCGTTGGCGAGGTGGCCGAGCTTGAGCGTCAGCTCCTGTGCCATCGCCTGGCCCGCGAGCATCAGGCCGGCGACGCCGGCGATCATCACTTTCGTCAGTCTGCTGAAGTGTCGCATTACCTTTCCTCCCTGGGGTTGTGACATTTCAGGTTTCGGCAGTTTCAGGTGCCGGTATCGAAGAAGTCCGGCCGCGCCGCGGCGACTGCCGGAAGATCGGTGAGGATCTTTCGCAAATGCACGCGCATGGCGGCTGACGCTGCGCCCGGATCGCCGCGGGCGATGGAGCGGACGATGTCGGAGTGCTGGGCGACGAGGTCGCGCATCGGGAACTGCAGGGCGCTCAGATACCGCACCCGGTCCATCTGGCCCTTCACCTGTTCGATCACCTTCCAGGCGTAGGCCTTGCCGGCAGCTTCGGCGAGCGTGCGGTGGAAACGTTCGTCAAGCACGATGAAGCGGCTCGCCTCGCTCTCGGCGACTTCCTTTTGCTCGCGCAGCTGGCTTTCCAGCTCGCGCACCAGCGCGGGGTCGGGATTGTCGGCCAGAAGGGCGACGATGTCAGCCTCGATCGCCTCGCGCACGAAGCGCACGTCCTTGACGGCGGCGGTCGAGATCTTGCGGACGTAAGTGCCACGCTGCGGGCGCACTTCCAGCAGGCCGTCCTCGGCGAGCTTGATGAAGGCCTCGCGCACCGGCTGGCGGCTCAGCGCATAGGTTGCGGCGATTTCGGCTTCGGAGATGCGCGAGCCAGGGGTGAGGTCAGCAGAAATGATGCGCTGGCGCAGGATGCGGTAGAGCTGCGGCGCCAGCGGCGCCCCCTGGTCAAGCGTCCATCCCCTTCGCATCACGTCGTGCATCTCGCGCTCCTCGGATCAAACCATGAAGCACACTGCCATACTAGTCAACTACGGGAGGGTGGCGCGTGGTGGAGGCGGCGGACGATGCGGTGAAGGACAGGAGAGGGACCGCCCTGCCCTTGCCTTGTCTGCGGCTCACCCGGCCAGCGGCTGGGCGAGGCGGTCGCTCAGTTCCTTCGCGTGGGCGACGACTTCCTCGATGTAGCTGTCGCGGTTGAAGACGAAGCGGCTGGAAACGGCGGCGACGTTGAGCGCGGCGAAGACTTCGCCGGCGGCATTGAAGACAGGGGCGGAGATTCCCGAGCCGCCGATGTCGAGCTCCTGGTCGGAGATCGAGTAGCCGTCCTTCGCCGCCTGCGCGATCAGCTGGCGGATCGCCGCGCGGTCGATCACCGTATAGGGCGTGTAGGAAATGATGCGCTCGCTCGACAGATAGCGGTCGACGTCGCGCTGCGGGCGCGCCGACAAAAGCATCCGGCCCATCGCCGAGCAGTAGGACGGGACGCTGCCGCCCGAAAGCGGCGAATCGTAGCGGATTGCCTGCGGGCCGACGGCGATCTTGATCGTCTGCATGCGAAGGTCACGATTGAGAACGCCAAGCATGATCGTCTCGCCGGTGGCGTTGCGCAGGCTCTCGATGATCGGGGCGGCGACCTGCAGCAGGCGCGCATGCGGGCCAGTGACCCAACCCGGCCCGTTGCGATGGTCGGGGTTCAGCGAAAAGCGGTGTTCATCATCGCGAACGGCATAGCCGCGCTCCACCAGCGTCTGCATGAGCAGATGCGTGCTGCTTTTCGGATATCCCAGCTCATCCATGATGTTTTTCAGCGATAACGGGCGCGTTGCGCGCCCGAGCAGCTCAAGAATTTCGAGGATGCGGACCGCGCTTTTGACTTGTGCATCCATATATGTGAACCATTCCTGCATTGAAGTGGCGTCGCAGCGGGCCTAATGCTGGTTACAGCCCCCGGAAGCCAGCACTAACCATGCGAACCGCTGATCTCGACCTTGTAGCACGTGCGCAGGAAGCATCCAGCCCGCTGGACGCTATCGAGATCGAATTGATCCGCAGCGGCCTGCAGTCGGTTTGCGAGGAAATGGCCGAGGGGCTGATCCGGTCGAGCCAGTCGCCCAACATCAAGGAGCGGCGCGACTGCTCCTGCTGCCTCTACAGCCGCGACGGCGAGATGGCGGTGCAGGCCGAGCACATTCCGATCCATCTCGGCGTCATGGCTGAGGCGATGCTGCACATCCTGCGCGAGTTCGACGTTGCACAGATGCAGCCGGGCGACGTGTTCCTGGCGAACGATCCGTATCATGGCGCCAACCACCTGCCGGACTTCATCGTCGCGGGGCCGCTGTTCGTCGGCGGCGAACTGGTCGGCTTTGCCGCCTCGATGGCGCATCACACCGACGTCGGCGGCATGGCGCCGCGCTCGATGCCGGCGGATGCCACCGAGATCTTTCAGGAAGGCCTGCGCATTCCGCCGGTGAAGCTGGTCGACCGCGGCGTGCTCAATGCAGGCATCGAACGCATCATCTGCGCCAATTCCCGCCTGCCGGAAGAGCGCCGCGCCGACCTCGGCGCGCAGATCGCCTCCGTCACCGTCGCGCAGAACCGCATCGACGAAATGGCGCAAAAGCACAGCGCCACCGACCTCCACTTCGCGATCGCGCAGATCATCGGCCTCTCCGAAAAGGCGTTCCGCAAGCGGCTCGAAGCCCTGCCCGAGCGCGTCTGGGAAGGTCTCGCTCATGCCGATTTTGGCGGCGAGGGCATTCCGATCCGCGTTGCCGTCTCGAAGAAGGACGACCGCCTCGTCGTCGACTTCACCGGCACCGGCGGCCACACGCCGAGCCCGTTCAATTCGTGCTTTTCCAACACGCTCGCCAGCGTCTACATGGCAGTCCGCATCTCGATTGCGGAAGGAATTGCGGCCAATGCCGGCCTCTACCGGCTGATCGACGTGGTGGCGCCGGAAGGCACCATCGTCAATCCGCGCTATCCTTGCGCGATCTCGGCGGCAACGCAGGTCTCCTACCACACCTTTGACGCGATGATGACGGCGCTGGCCGACATCGTGCCGGAGCTGGTGCTGGCTGGCACCGGCGGCGGCGGCGTCTTTTCCTTCGGCGGCTTTCACCCGCGCACGGACCGGCTGTTCGCCTATGGTGAGGCGCTTGGCGGCGGCTCGGGCGCCAGTGCCGTGGCCGATGGCGAAAGCGGCATGATCCCGCCGGTCGCGAACCTGCACGACACGCCGGTCGAGGTGCTGGAAACCAGCCTTCCCGTACGCATCGAACGTTATGAGCTGGTCGAGGGCTCGGCCGGCGATGGCAAATTCCGCGGCGGCTTCGGCCTGCGCCGCGCCTTCCGCATGCTCGCGCCCGTGCGCTGCTCGTTCCAGATCAGCATGCCGTCGAACGGCCCGAGCGGCCTTTATGGCGGCGAGCCGGGCCGCCCGACCCACGCAACCATTGAGCACGCCGATGGCCGCGTTCAGGACGTGAAGCGCTTTACCGCAGCCTCGGTCGACGCCAACTCGCTCGTCACCATCGAAACGGCGGGCGGCGGCGGCTATGGCAAGGCGGCGGAACGCTCCCCTGCCCTCACGGCCGAGGACGAACTGTTCGGCTATGGCATGCGGCGCGCGGCCGCCGGGAGGGCGTGAGCATGGCACACCTTCTCGCAGCAGCCGACGTCGGCGGCACCTTCATCGACATCGTGCTCGCCAATCCCGTTTCGGGCGAAACCCGCATCTCCAAGGTGCTGCACCGCAAGGGCCGCCAGGGCGAGGACATCTTCGCGGCTCTCCGCTCGCTCGCCGGCGAAATGGGCGCAACGCTCTCCGACATCCAGTCGCTGGTCGTCGGCACCACCGTCGTCACCAACGCCCTGCTCGAGGGCCAGCTCGCGCGCACCGCGGTGCTGACCACCGAAGGTTTCCGCGACGTGCTGGAAATCGCGCGCATGACGCGCCCCTCCTCCTATGACCTGCACAAGCGCCGCGCGCCGGTCGTCTCGCCGCGCAATCTGCGCTTCGACATTCCCGAGCGTCTCGACCACACCGGCGAGGTGCTGAAGCCGCTCGACATCGAGGCGGTCGACCGCGTGGTGGAAACGTTGCGCGCCGAGAACGTCGAGGCGGTCGCGGTCAGCTTCCTCTATTCCTATGTCGACGCCGCCCATGAAAAGGCCGCGCGCGAGCGCCTCGAAAGCCTTGGCGTGCCGGTGTCGATCTCCTCGGAAGTTCTGCCCGTCTTCCGCGAATACGAGCGCACCGCGGCGACGGCGCTCAACGCCGCTTCCATTCCGGTGATGTCCCGCTTCCTCGATGGCCTGAAGCAGGTCAATGACGGCGGCATCGCAAAAACCTACATCATGGGTTCGGCCGGAGGCTGCCTGACCTTCGAGGAAGCCGGCCGTTTCCCGATCAAGTGCGCCATGTCCGGCCCGGCTGGCGGCGTCGTCGGCACGCGCGAGCTCGCGCTTGAGCACGGCTTCAAGTCGGTACTGACGCTCGACGTCGGCGGCACCAGCTCGGATCTCGCCGTGCTGCACGACTGCGAGATCACCGTCACCGACGAGCGCGTCATCGGCGGCTATCCGGTAGCGATTGCCTCTGCCGAGATTGAGACGATCGGTGCTGGCGGCGGCTCGATCGCGCATATCGATGCCACCGGTCTGCTCAAGGTCGGCCCGCGCAGCGCAGGCTCGGAGCCCGGTCCCGTCGCCTATGGCAATGGCGGCACGCAGCCGACCGTGTCCGACGCGCACATCGCGCTTGGCCGCATCGGCGAGCGCAGCATGCTGGGCGGGCAATTTCCGCTCGACCGCGCCGCCGCGATTGCCGCGATCGAGAAGGAACTCGCCGGGCCGCTCGGCACCAACTGGCAGCGCGCCGCCCACGGCGTGCTGCGCGTCACCGCCGCCAATATAGTTCGCGCCGTGCGCGCGATCTCGACCGAGCGCGGCGATGACCCGAGAAAGATGCTGCTCGTCGCCTTCGGCGGCGCCGGCGCGCTGCATGCGCTGGATGTCGCCCGCGCGCTGTCGATCCCGCAGGTGCTGGTCCCCTATTATTGCGGCGTCTTCTCCGCGCATGGCATCGCCAGCGTCGACATCGCCTATGACGCCCAGCGCACCTGGCTGAAGCAGATCGGCACGATCCCCGCCGACGAATTCGCGGGCATTACCGGCGAGCTCTCCGGCCAGCTCATCGGGCGCATCGTCGCCGATGGCTTTGCCGAAGATGAACTTGCCTCGCGCTGGCAGGTCGATCTTCGCTATGTCGGCCAGTCGCACACGATCACCGTGCCGCTTGGCCGCGCCGACCTTGCAGGTCTCGAGGACGCCCGCCTGCGCTTCATTGCCGAGCACCGCAAGCGCTACGGCCATGCCTCCGACACGGCGCCCGTCGAACTCGTCAATCTGCGCCTCAAGATCAGCCGCCAACGCGCTGAATTCGCTTCCCTTAAGGAAGCTGCGTCGAACAGTGAGCCGCGTCCGGTCGCGACGCGAAAAATATGGCTGGATGAACACAATGAGACCGAATGCCCGGTCTACAGCCGTGAGGATCTTCCGTCCGGCTGGAAGGCGACCGGGCCGCTGGTCATCGAACAGTTCGACTCGGTAACGGTGGTGGGGCCGGCCGACGAAATCGAGGTTCTGGCAGGCTCGCGGGCCATCATGGTCACGCTGGCCGCGCCGGTGCACAACACTATCAATGGGAACGAAAGACATGAACTCGGTACTTCGTAAACTGGCCGGACTTGCCGGCGCCTGCCTGATCGCCGCCGCAATGGCCGCGCCGGCGCACGCGCAGGAAAAGTTCACGTCTTTCACCGCCGGCGCCGACCCGCATTTCCGCCCGATCTCGTTCCAGGACGAGAGCGGCAAGCTGGTCGGCTTCGACGTCGACTTCGTCGAGGAGCTCGGCAAGCACCTCGACATCCCGGTCAAGTACGAGGGCATGGCCTGGGACGGCATCATCCCGGCGCTGCAGGCAAAGAAGATCGACGCCGTCACCAACATGGTGATCACCGACGAGCGCAAGAAGGTCGTCGCCTTCTCCGATCCGATCATGCAGCAGACGATCATCGCGGTCGTGAAGGCCGGCGCCGAGAAGAAGGACGTCACGCTTGACGACCTGAAGACGCTCCGCGTCGGCGTTCAGGGAGCCACCTCCGCCGCGACCGTGGTCGAGGGCGTCGAGGGCGCCAACGTTGCCACCTACAACACCGTCGTCGATGCCTACAACGATCTGATGCTCGGCCGCATCGACGTGGTCGTGGTCGAAAGCGTCAACGGCCAGTACATTGCCGCCAACCAGTTCGCCGGCAAGCTCGAAGTGGTCGAGAAGCCGCTGACCGAGGACGTGAAGCTCAACGGCGTCGCGCTGCGCCAGGCAGACACCGAGGGCCTCAAGCAGATCAACGAGGCGATCGCCGCCATGAAGGCCGACGGCACGCTGAATGCGATTGCCGTCAAGTGGTTCGGCAACGCCAGCGCGATCCCGCAGTAAGACGGGACCGGCAGGAAGGGTCCCTCATTGGCCGAGACGGATGGCATACCCGTTCTTCAGATCGCCGGGCTTCACAAGTCCTTCGGCGCCAATGAGGTGCTGTCCGGCATCAGCCTCACCGTCCGCCGTGGCGAGACGGTCGCCGTCGTCGGGCCGAGCGGCTCGGGCAAGACGACCCTTCTTCGCTGCATCAATTTCCTCGTCCCGTACGACCGGGGCGAGGTCCGGGTCGATGGGGAACTGATCGGCTATCGCGAGGCACCCTCCGGGCGGAAGATGCAGTCCGACCGCGAGCTTTCCCGGATGCGCCAGCGCATCGGCATGGTGTTCCAGCGCTTTGCCCTCTTTCCCCACAAAACCGTAATAGAGAACCTGACCGAGGGCCAGGTGCAGGTTCTCGCCCGAACGCGCGGCGCCGCTGAAGAGCTGGCGCTGCGCGTTCTTGAATCCGTCGGCCTTGCGGACAAGGCCAGCTGCTATCCGGCCGAGCTTTCCGGCGGCCAGCAGCAGCGCGTCGGCATCGCGCGCGCATTGTGCATGGAGCCGATCCTGCTCCTGTTCGATGAGGCCACCTCGGCGCTCGATCCCGAGCTCGTCGGGGAGGTGCTTGCCGTCATGCGAAAGCTTGCCGACGAGGACCGGACGATGGTGGTGGTCACCCATGAGCTGCGTTTTGCGCGCGAGGCGGCCGACCGCATCGTCTTCATGGAGGGCGGGCGCATCCACGCCGACCTTCCGACCGAACAGTTTTTCACCGCTCCCCCCTCCCCGCGCATTGCGGCGTTTCTGGAAGCGAGCCTCGGCAAATGATCGAGTTCGCGATCCAGTATCTGCCGCTCTACCTGCAGGGCGCGCTCGTCGGGCTCGGGCTGACCGCCGCCGCCATGGCCGGGGCGCTGGTGATCGGCGTGCTCGTCGCGATCGGCCGGCTGTCGTCGAACCCGGTGCTGAAATATCTGACGCTCGCCTATGTCGCGGTGTTCCGCGCGGTGCCGCCGCTGGTGCTGCTCTACATCGTCTATTTCGGCATTCCGGCCTGGGCGATGGCGAGCGAGAGCCCGGCGCTGATCGCGCTGTTCTCGCCGCTCGACAACCGCTTCATTGCCGCGACGCTCGCACTTGCCGTCAATGCCGGCGCCTATGTCGCGGAAATCATCCGCGCCTCGATCCTGTCGCTGCCAGCCGACCAGATGGAGGCCGCGCGCTCGATCGGCATGACCTATCCGAAAGCAATGCGCCGGATCATCCTGCCGCAGGCCTTTCGCATCGCCTTCCCGCCGCTCTGCAGCGAGTTCATCATCATCCTGAAGGGCACGTCGCTCGCCTCGGTGATCGGCGTGACGGAGTTGATGCGCAACGCGCAGATGATCGCCTCCTCCACCTTCCGCAACCTAGACGCCTATGTGCTCGCGGCGCTGGTCTACGTGGTGCTGGTGATCGTGCTGCAGTTCATCACGGTGAAGATCGAGGCGCGGATGAACCGCGCAATGGGCATCCGCAGCGGGCGGTAGGGCGCGCAGAGTCCGCACAGGATTCCAGGGGCAGACATTCCTGCAGGACAGGTCGAGCAGGAAAGGCTAATGCCATTCCCACTCTCCCGTTGCCTGAGCCCCGCGCTTCTAGCCGCCACCTGCCCTCACGTCATAGTCCACAAGTGGATACTAATATATGCTAGGCAGGCACATGCAGCCGAGCGGCCATCGCCTGTCGCTTTTCGGGCTGTGCGCAACGTCCGGCCGGCTCCGGGTTGATGGAGCAGCCCCGCGCCAAACCGTGTAAGGTCCCCCCGAAAGATGAACAGGTCTGTCGCACCCGGGGAACCACAATGGTTGATTTTTCGATGATTGAGGCAGCGGCGGGAAGGCTCGCCGGGAAGGCGCGGCGGACGCCGCTGTTGCGCGCGCCACTGCTCGACGCGCTCGCGGGCCGGCGCGTCTACGTCAAGGCCGAGTGCCTGCAGCTTACCGGTTCGTTCAAGTTCCGCGGCGGCTGGTCGGCGATCTCCGCGCTTCCCGAGGAACAGCGCCGGCGCGGCGTGATCGCCTTTTCCTCCGGCAATCACGCGCAGGGCGTGGCGCTCGCGGCGAAGATGCACGGCATCCCGGCGCTCATCGTCATGCCGAGCGATGCGCCGCTGCCGAAGCTCGAAAACACCAGGGCCTATGGCGCCGAGATCGTGACCTATGACCGCTACACCGAGGATCGCGATGCGATCGGCGAAAAGCTGTCGCGCGAGCGCGGGCTGACGCTGATCCGCCCGTTCGACGACGAGCAGGTGATTTCGGGCCAGGGCACAGTCGGCCTCGAGATCGCCGAGCAGGCGCGCGAAGAAGGCATTTTTGCGTGCGACGTACTGGTGCCGTGCGGCGGCGGCGGGCTCACCGCGGGCATTGCGCTGGCGCTCGAGCAGAAGGCGCCGGGCTTCGTCGTCCACACTTGCGAGCCGCAAAATTATGACGACGCGGCACGCTCGCTGGCAGCTGGCGAACGCCTCGCCATCGAAGGCCACGCGCCGACCATCTGCGACGCGATCGTGACACCCAAGCCCGGCGAGCTCACCTTCCCGGTGATGAAGCGCCTGTGCGGCACAGGCTTTGCCGTGACGGAAGACGAAGTCCGTGCGGCCATGGCGCTTGCCGCGAACCACCTCAAGCTGGTGATCGAGCCCGGCGGTGCCGTCGCACTCGCCGCCGCCCTCTTTCGCAGGCAAGAGCTCTCCGGCGACAGCGTCATCGTCGTTGCCAGCGGAGGCAACGTGGACCCTGAGCTTTTCGCGAGAACGCTGGCGGCAGGCGGAGGCCGATGACGGCTTGAAACGCCGCCGCAGCCTCATGCGTCGGCGGCGCTGTTCTCCGGCGGGTTAGAAGCGAGTGGGCCTGAAGTGGCGCAGGACTTCCGGCTCCGTATTGCCCTGGATGAGCCCCATGATGAGCTGGGCCGTGATTGGCCCGAGCGTCATGCCGACATGGCCGTGGCCGAAGGCGTAGATGACGTCGGCGCCGCCGCTCGACGGGCCGATGACCGGCAGCGAATCCGGCAGCGCCGGGCGCAGGCCCATCCACCGCCGCGAAACCGGCGGCAGGCCGGGAAAGGTCTCGCGGGTGCCGCGCTCGATCTGGTCAAAGCGGTGCTGCGATGGCGGGGCCTCGTTCGAGGCAAGCTCGACGGTGCCCGCTGCGCGCAGCCGCCCTTCCAGCGGCGTCATGTAGTAGCCGAGATGGGTGCGGTGGACGGGGCGCGAGATTGGCAGCTCCTCCATGTCGAACTCGACATGGTAGCCGCGATGGGCAACGAGCGGGATGCGATCTCCGGCCTGGCGCGCCAGCGCCGCCGAATGCGCGCCGGCGGCAATGATGACGCGGCGGGCGTGAATCACGGTGTCCTGCGCGTGAAGGCGAACGCCGTCCTTCTCGCGGACAAGCCCGTCGACGCGGGCGGTCAAGAGCCGCGCGCCGCGCTCGGTGGCGGCAATCGCAAGGCGCTGGGTGGCGAGGCCCGGATCGCTCAGATGGATGCTGCCTGCGTGATGCACGGCGCCGGCGCAGGCCGGAAGGTTCGGCTCCAGCTCCTTCACTTCCGTCGGGGTCAGCACGTTCTGTTCGATGCCATAGCTGCGGCGCAGGGCGACGTCCTTTTGCGCGGCGCTGAACGCTGCCTGGTTGGCATAAGCATAAAGAACGCCGCGCTCGATGAAGAGGTCGCGCAGCGGCGCTCGCTCGGCCAGGTCGTACCAGGCCGCCTTCGACTGGGTCTGCAGCTCGGCCATCGCGCGCAGATTGCGCTCATAGGCCTGCGGCAGGCACTGGGCGGTAAAGCGCAGCAGCCAGGGCGCCAGCAGCGGCAGGTAGGGCAGCCGGATCGACAGCGGGCTCTCGCGATTGAAGAGCAGGTTCGGCAGGTTCTTCAGCACCGCGGGCGAACCCACCGGGCCGATGGCATGCGGCGAAATCGACGATGCGTTGCCGTAGGACGCGCCGGAGCCGGGCGCGGCCGGGTCGATCATCGTGACGTCGTGGCCTGCCTCGGCAAGGCGGAGGGCGCAGGACAGGCCGACGATGCCGGCGCCGATGATTGCCGTTTCAGTGCGAATTTGTGATGCCATGGTGTGAGCTCGTGCTGATGACCGAACGGTCGCTTGAGCCCACTATCAATGACTGAACGGTCAGGGTGTCAATCCCCAACTTCACACCGGGGAATGCCGCATTCACTTCTCGGCGACGATGACCTCGACCCCCGCGCTGGCCAAGCTGGTCATCACCGCGGCGGGAAGCGGCGCGTCGGTGACGACGCGCGACACCTGGTCGGCCGCGCAAACCTGAAAAAGCGCAGCCTTTTCAATCTTGGAGCTGTCGATCAGCACCGTGACCTGGCGGGCGCGGGCGATCATCGCGCGTGCCGTGTAAGCAGCCTCGGCCATGAAGTCCATGAAGCGGCCGATATTATCCACCGCGCCAACGGTGAGGACCGCATGGTCGGCGCTGAGTGCCTGAATCTGGTCGTTGGTGATCGGCCCGAGCGTTTCCGCGCCTTCCGGATAATAGTGTCCGCCCAGCAGAAACACGTTGTTTTCGCCCGGGCCCTTGCTGGCGGCGTGGGCGACGTGCTGCGAGTTGGTGATGATGGTCAGGCCGCTCTTGCGGGACAGCGCCTCGGCAAACAGGATCGTCGTCGAGCCGGAATCCACCAGGAGGCTGTCGCCGCTGTTGAATAGCTCGGCGGCGCGCTCGCCGATGCGGCGCTTGGCGTCCCGGTTGAGCTCAAGCCGCGAGTGGAAAGGGTCTTCCTGCGCCGATTGCAGCGGCACCGCGCCGCCATGCACCTTTCGCAACAGGCCGTGTTCGGCAAGGGCGGTAAGATCGCGGCGTACCGTCTCGCGCGACGTGCCGAGCCAGTCGGCGAGTTCGACGACGGTGACCTTCCCTTCTCTCGACAGCCTCTCCAGGATTGCCAGCTGCCGCGCCCTCACCGATGCCCGTTCCGCCGAAGTCTGTTGTTCCATGTTGCCGTCCGACCTTCTGGGTTCCCCAAGGGTAATTGTGGAGCACGCCGGTCGAAACGGTCAAGAACCACTTATTCGGTTGACTTGACTGACCATGTGGGCATTCAATCTCCTCAGGGTGGCCAAACGGGAGGAACCGGGGGGCCGCTTCAGTGTAGTTCCTTACTTCCTGCTGGAGATCGCCATGTCTTTTACTCGCAAGGTTCTGGCCACTGCCGCCTTGGCAACCCTGCTGTGCTCTGCCGCACATGCGGAAACCCTTCGTCTTTCGACGCTGAAGCACCCCGGCTCGCCGGGTGAGCTCGCCGCCCAGGAGCTGGCGAAGGAAGTCGAGGCGCGCACCGAAGGCCGCGTCACCATCAAGGTTTATCCGTCCGACCAGCTCGGCGACTACACCGAGGTCTATGAGCAGCTGATGCAGGGCGTCGTCGACATGGCGCTGCAGCCGGTGCCGGCGCTCGACGACAAGCGCGTCGCCATCACCTGGTTCCCGTACGCGTTCTCCAACTACGAGAGCGCCGAGGAAATGCACAAGCCGGGCGGCGCCGTGTTCGAGATCATCAACGGCGCGACCAGGGAAATGAACGTCACCGTCCTCGGCGTCTATGGGGAGGGCATGGGCGGCGCGGGCTTTACCAAGGACGTCAACGACGCGGGCAACCCGGATGCCAAGCACGACCTGAAGGTTCGCGTCTGGCCGGGCGGTGCGACGCACCAGGCGCTGCTCGAGCGTCTCGGCTTTGCGACCGGCACGCTGCCGTGGGCCGAGCTCTACACCGGCATGCAGACCGGCATCGTCGACGGTCAGGTCGGCGGCACCGCGGCGATGGCGCTCGAGAGCTTCAAGGACATCACCAAGACCTGGGTGCAGTACAACGACCACTTCGAGGCGAACTGGTTCCTGATCTCCGACGACAGCCTTGCAAAGCTTTCCGAGGAAGACCAGAACACCCTGCGCGAAGTCGTGCAGGAGCTTTCGGCCAAGCGCTGGGTCGAGGTGAAGCAGGCTGACGAGGCGGCGCTCGAAGAGTTCCGCAAGCTCGGCGCCAACGTCATCACCTTCGACGACGCAACGCTCGAGAGGTTCGCCGACGTGGTGCGCAAGGACGTCTGGCCGAAGATCGCCGGCGAGCTCGGCGATGAGGGCTACGCACAGCTGAAGGCTGGCCTCGGCCTCGAATAAGCCTTTCTGAGGCAAACCGGCTGCCTCCGCCTGGCGCGGGGGCAGCCGCATTTCTCCGACGCGCTTGCCGCGTGCATTCGTCCGAGCAGCCGGGGCTTTTCATGTCCGAGCAAGAAGAAACCGAGCAGGTCAACACGCCGCGCTGGCTTGGCGGTCCGGCTCTTTCCGTCTGGAACGCGACGCTCCAGTTGCAGCGCATCCTTCTGGTCGTGTGCGGTGTCGCGCTGACACTGCTCATCTGCCTGCAGGTCTTCACCCGCTACGTGATGGGCATCAGCATCCTCGGCATCGAGGAGATCGCCTGCTTCTCCGCCGTGTGGATGTATTTCATCGGCTCGGCCCATGGCGCGTGGGAACGCGGCCACATCTCGGCGAGCCTCGTCGAGCTGTTTGCACCGCGCGGTCCCGTCAACCGCTTCATGAAGGTGCTGGCGTCGGTGCTCACGGTCGTCATCGCCGGCTGGATGACGGTCTGGGCGTGGGACTACTTCAATTTTTCGCTCAGGCGCGGCAGCACGTCGCCGGACACCGGCATCGTCCTTGCCTGGGTGCACGTGATCATGCCGATCACGCTCGCCCTGATGACCCTTTACTGGACCGTTGAAGCCTTCGGCACGATCCGCAGCCTGTTTTCCGGAGAAGAAGACAAATGAGCACGCTCGTCGCGCTGGATGCGCTCCTTCTCACCGTGCTCCTGATGATCGGCGTGCCCGTTCCGCTCTGCTTTGCCGGCGCGGTGCTCGTGCTGATGACCTTCGGCGACTACGGCGCTCCGGCCTTCCTGATCGGCACCGGCTACGCCAAGGTCAGCTCCCTGGTCATCGTCGCCATTCCGCTCTTCATCCTTGCCGGCGGCCTGATGAGCCGTGGCGGCATCGCGCAGCGCCTTGTCGCCGTCGCCGACTCCCTGTTCGGCCGCACCAGGCTCGGGCTCGGCGGCGTCGTCATCGTGACGACGGCGATCTTCGGCGCGATCTCCGGCATGGCCTCGTCCGCCGTTGCCGCGATCGGCACCATCATGGTGCCGCGCATGGTCGAGCGCGGCTATGATCGCGCTTATGCCTCGACGCTGGTCGCCGTGTCGGCGGTGCTCGCGCTGCTCATTCCGCCGAGCGCCTCGATGATCCTGTTCGGCTGGGTGACGGGAACCTCGATCCTTGCCTGCTTCCTCGCACCGATCGTTCCGGCGCTGCTGCTGATCGCCCTGATGGCGTTTTGGAACATCGTGCTGACGCGCAACATGCCGATCATCCGTCCGGAGCCCGCACCGCTGAAGCAGGTGGCCGTCGAGTTTTTCGGCCGCGTGCGCCACGCGACGCTGGCGCTCCTGATGCCCGTGGTCATTCTCGGCTGCATCTATGGTGGCGTGACCACGCCGACGGAAGCCGCGGCCGTGGCCGTGCTCTACGCTATCCCCATCGGCCTGTTCGTCTACAAGGATCTCAACTGGCGCGAGCTCGGCAATGTGATCTGGCGCGCAGGCCAGATCACCGGCGTGCTTTTGCTGATGATCTTCTTTGCCTCGATGCTTGCCCGCATCTGGACGATGGAGAACGTGCCGCAGCAGATGCTGTCGGTGTTCCTGTCGGTCAGCGAAAACCCGATCATCCTGCTGCTCATGGCGAACGTGTTCCTGGCGATCGTCGGCATGTTCATGGACGACGCGAGCGGCATCCTGCTTGCCTCGCCGTTGCTGATGCCGCTGATGCTGAAGGTGGGCGTCGATCCGATCCAGTTCGCGGCGATCATCGCCGTCAATCTCGGCATGGGCCTGATCACCCCGCCGACGGCGCCGATCCTCTACTTCGCGGCGCTGATCGGCAAGGCACCCGTCGGCTACATGATGAAGCCCGCGCTGGTCTTCGTCCTCGGCGCCTACCTGCCGGTTGTGCTGCTGGTTACCTTCATCCCGGAACTCTCGCTCACCCTGCCGCGCTGGGTGCTGGGGCTGAACTAGGGTTTCCTCTCGGGCGCGGGGAAACGACCTCCCCGCGCTCTCTGCAAGAAGCTCCCCACGCTGTCAGCGCAATGATCCCGGCGCTGTGAGCCGAGGGTTGCGAGCGCTATCAGCGCATGGCTCCCGGCTCTGTCCGTGCAACGTCCCTGGCGTTGCGGCGCAAGGCAATCAGCGCTGTCTGCACGAAGGGCGAACGGTCCAATACCGGCGAGGAATGGCTCCTCGCCGGTTTTTGTTTGGCTGCGGTGGAGACTGGATCGAGCCATGGTGGGCGCGGGCCGGCGGAGCCGGATCAGCGTCTGATGCGGCTGTACTTTTCCTCCCGCTTCCCCTTCCTCTCCCCTCTCCCCTCTCCCCTCTCCCTTCGTCAGCCTCGTCGTCGCCGAGCATTTGATGGGGCCCCTTTAGGGGCGCAGCCAACTCGGGACTCTCAACTGCGCCTGTAGCCTTTCCGGCGCGCCTGCTCGCGCTTCCCGTGAAGAACCGACGTGTGCGGCCGATAACTCGCGCGGGCCCGCGAAAATCGCGTCCATGACACAAGGCCCGATAAGGCAACATTATCGTGCATGAAGCCAGTCGGGCTTTGCTGGCGCATATTGAGACAATTGATCACCGAAAGCGCACGCTTTACGTGCTGAGGCTTCGGGGAACATGAGGAGGCATCAAAAAACAAAAACAGGAGCAATGACATAGCTCCCCTCTCCTGCTCGAATAGTATCCTTAAGCCCTTAAGCCCTTAAGCCCTTAAGCCCTTAAGCCCTTAAGCCCTTAAGCCCTTAAGCCCCTAAGCCCCTAAGCTCCTCCCCTACTCCCCATGCTCATGCTCTTCCTCGCGCAGGTGGGTTGCCATGTCGGTCAGCATGTCGCTGACGTGGCTGTCGGCGAGCTGGTAGAAGACGTGCTTGGATTGCCGTTCGCCCTTTACCAGCCGCGCGGCGCGCAGGAGCCTGAGGTGATGGCTAACCAGCGTCTGCGATAGTCCGAGGCTCTCGGCGATGTCGCCAACCGCCTTCGGTCCGCCGAGACAATAAAAGAGAATACGCAGACGCGTGGGATCGCCCAGCAGCCGGAAGGTTTCGGCGAGGATGCCGACTTCCTGAATCGACAGACTGTTTTCGGCGGTCATCGCGTCTCTCCGCCGTTGGAGTTCCGGGAAACAGTGGGATGCTCCGCCACGTGGTCGGCGGTATCGTGGTCGTGGGCATGTTCTGCCCTGGCGGGCCCGTCGTGCGCGTGCGGACGCCCGGCGTCGTGGTCGTGGCCGCAACCGGCATGTCGGGCATGATCATGCCCATGATGCTCATGCCCATGCGCCTCGCCATCCGCCAGCGGGCAGTCCCCTCCCCTCCCCCAGTCGATCGCGACGGTGGCGTGGTCGATGCCGAAGCGGTCGCGCAGCGCGTCCTCGACCGCCGCCTGCACCTGCCGCGCCTCTGCTTCGTTCTGCGGCGCGACGTGGAGCGTCGCCAGCGCCCGGCCGGAGGTGAGCGACCAGACATGGACGTGGCGCACGCCGGCAACGCCAGGCAGCGCGCCGAGTTCGGCCGTGATCGCCTCGGCGCTCACGCCCTCCGGCGCGCCCTCGAGCAGGATGTGGAGCGAGGCCTTCATCAGCTTCCAGGCGCTGCGCAGGATCAGCAGCGCGACCAGCACCGACAGGATCGGGTCGATCGGCGTCCAGCCGGTGTAGGCGATCACGATCGCCGCGCCGACGGCGCCGACCGAGCCGAGCAGGTCGCCGATCGCGTGCAGCAGCGCGCCGCGGATGTTGACGTGCTCGGCGTCGCCCCGCGTCAGAATCCAGATGACGAGCAGATTGACCGCGAGCCCCGCGACCGCCACACCCAGCATCGGCCCGGCGAGGATTTCGTAGGGCTCCTGAAAGCGCTGCCACGCCTCGTAGAGGATCCAGAAGATGATCGCGAACAGCGTCAGCGCGTTGACGAAGCCTGCGACGACCTCGAGCCGCGCATAGCCGAAGGTGCGGCGCTGGTCAGCGGCGCGGCGGCCAAGCCGGAACGCGACATAGGCGAGCGCGAGCGCCGCGGCGTCGGTCAGCATGTGCCCGGCATCGGCAATCAGCGCCAGCGAGCCGGAAATCAGCCCGCCCGCGACCTCGACCACCATGAAGGTCGCGATCAGGACGAGTGAGATCAGCACCTTGCGTTCGTTCGCGGCCGAGACTTCAGGGGCGTGGGAATGATCGTGATGCGAATGGTGGGCGTGCTCGTGCGCCATCGGGAAGCTCCATATGAATGACATATGAAGACGTATTCATATTTTAGGAGTCAACTGGGATGGTGGACGAGAAATCGAGCTACGGACGCGGGATGAAACGGGAGAAAAAGCCGCTGAGAGGGTTGGAGGCTGGCGACGCTGAAAGTGTTTTCGGATGCAGCCGCCGAGCAGGCGGAGCAAACCGATGACTTGCAGCGCCGGCTGCTGATCTGCTCCCTGCCTGGCACCTTTCTTGCCGGTCAGCACCTCCCCTCCCCTCCCCTGCCCTGCCCTGCCGTGCCCATAACCGGCTAGAGCTACGCCATGCCGGGAGTTGTCGCCTGAGCTCCGCCCCCTAACCCGCAGCTTCAGCATCCCCTGCCACTTTCTGGTGTGGGACATCACGACGCCGTGCGCGGGGGAACGCGTTCCTGTAAATCGCGTTTCGGTAGGAGCATCCGGCGCGCGGTTGGAGGACCCGGCGGCCGGCGAAAGCAGGACGTGATGACATACCATTTCTTCGAGCATGAGATCGACACGACTACCCACTTCTGCGTCAAGTGCGGCCGCTTCCTCCTGACCCTTCAGGAGAACCAGCGCTGGGAAGGCAACCAGGTCCTCCCAAGCTGCGTCGACGCCGACAACGTCTCCGCGATCAGCCACATGGTCCGCAACCGCGACTAGCGCGGGGGCCGGAACGGTTGGGGTTTGGATCCAGTCGGACCCGGAGCTACCCTAACGCTGGACCTGGTCGCGGATACGCGGACCCGTCGTGAATTTGCGGTGTCTCCATCGTCATCCCCGCAAGCCCGCGAAGCGGGCGCGAGCTGGGGATCCATGCCGGAACGTCTGCAAGGGACCGGCGGCGGTGGTGAACCGATACTGGCAAGACGGCGGTTCTGCGCGGTCGCGTCGGCTTCACCGTTCAGGCATGGATGCCCGTGGCGAGCACGGGCATGACGAGGTGGAAATGCACCATCTCACCCTCGGCGTCGACACCTTTTGCCGGTGGAGCCCGCCATTTCCTTCTGCGCCGACTCGGATCCTCCCCCGCAGCGCGGGGGAGGTGGCGCGAAGCGCCGGAGGGGGCTCGTAGAGCGGGTAGGGTTCCGGGCCTGGTTTGAGAGCGGGAAGATCGTCCTTGTGGGCCATGGATTTGGACGGAACGATGTAACCGTGACGTGGCGCTTCCAACTCAGTCAGGCCACCCTTCAGCACAAACCTCACCCGTCGCACTCCGTCAGCCCCCTCCACCATGCTTCGCATGGTCCCCCTCCCCCACTCCGTGGGGGAGGATCCTGAGGCCGTGCCTGCTGCAATGCCCCGTCCACCCTTCGGCGGTTTGAGACGGGTCGTCTCGGCAGGGCATCCGCGAGCCGGGGTATTCGTTGCGGCACGTAACCGGTGGCCGTTGGAGCGCTTCATTTCCCTCTGCGCCGACGCGGATCCTCCCCCGCAGTGCGGGGGAGGTGGCGCGAAGCGCCCGAGGGGGCTTGTAGGGCGCGAAGCTGGCTGGGCCTGATCGGAGAGCGGCAGTGGTGCGCCCGCTAAACATTCCGCCCCAACCCTTCGATCTATTTCCCTAGCCAATCCTTCGATCTATTGCCCTAGATCGTTCGATCGGGTCGCGGGGGGATGCCTCTTCGATTTATGCTCTGGCCCGGGCAGCATGTTCTGTCGCACCGAACATCCTGAAAGAGCTGAGCCGAGAAGGCCGGCAGAGCATATCCACGACCAGACACGGCGGGAGGCCTAACGTGTCGAGCGCGCGCTCGATGCACGGAGAGGAGTCACATGCATGTCCCTCAAGCCCAAGTCCGCGGCGGCGGCCACGACGTTCGCCAAAACGGTCGCCAGCCTCGAAGCAAGGCCCGCCGCCGCCTCGAATGCCATCAAGGTCACGCCCGGCCACGGTGAAGCTGGCCGGCATCCCACCCGCGAACTGCTCGATGCGCTTTCGGGGAACCGCGATCCCGGCATGTTCGGGCGCATGTTCCGGCTCGATCCGCTCGTCGTTCCCGATGCCAAACTGCAGGTGCTGGCCGCGGCGATGGAGGACAACGCCGCGAACGAGCTTGGCGACAACGACAAGATCCCCGCCGGCTTCACCTATTTCGGCCAGTTCGTCGATCACGACATCAGCCTCGACCTCACTTCGCTGGGCGACAAGGAGAAGGACCCGCTCGGCATCGAGAATTTCCGCACGCCCGCGGTCGACCTCGACTGCCTCTACGGGCTCGGACCCGACGGCAGCCCGCACCTTTATGCGCGCGACCCGAACAACGGCCACAAGCCGGGCCCAAAGATGCTGATCGGCAAGAACATCAACGTGCAGTTCGGCGGCATCACCGGCGACTTCCATAACGACCTGCCGCGCAGCCCGGAAGGCTTCGCGCTGATCGGCGACCACCGCAACGACGAGAACCTGCTGGTTGCGCAGACGCATCTCGCCTTCCTGAAGTTCCACAATGCGGTCTGCGACATGCTGGCGACGTCGGCCTCCCCTCCCCGCGAGATTTTCAAGGAGGCGCGGCGGATCGTTACCTGGCACTACCAGTGGATCGTGCTGCACGACTGGGTGGAGCGGCTGACGGGGCCGGGCACGGTCGCGAAGATCCTGCATGACGGGCGCAAGTTCTACCGGTTCCGGAAAGTGCCCTACATGCCGATCGAATTTTCGGCGGCCGCCTACCGGCTCGGGCACAGCATGGTGCGTTCGAGGTACCCGCACAACAAGGTATTTCCCGACGCGGACTTCGAGCTGCTGTTCGACTTCTCGGGTCTCTCCGGCGGCATTCTCGGCGACCTTGCGCCCAACCCGCCGACGGACCCAACCCCGGTGGCGAAGCTGCCGAGCAACTGGATCATCGACTGGCGCCGCTTCTACGACCTTGGCGCCAGCGGGGGCGTTCCGATGAAGGCCACGCCGTCGCGCACCATTGACCCGCATCTGGCCAAAGTTTTGCACACCCTGCCGGGCGGCGGCGGCAACCTTGCCCTGCGCAACCTCCAGCGCGGCGTCAAGCTCGGCCTGCCCTCGGGCCAGGACGTCGCAACCCGCATGCGGATCAGGGACCCGCTGACGCCGGACGAGATTGCCTCCGACAGCAACGGCTCGACCGACGGCGCGGCGGCGAAGTCGCAGGGCCTGCATACGAAGACGCCGCTCTGGTACTACATCCTCAAGGAGGCCAAGGTGCGCCACGGCGGCAAGCGGCTCGGCCCGGTCGGGTCCATCATCGTCTCGGAAGTGTTCGTCGGCCTGATCCACGGCGACCACAATTCGTTCCTGTGGCAGGAGAGAAACTGGAAGCCGACGCTGCCGTCTGCCGAGCCCGGCAAATTCACGATGGTCGACATGCTGCGCTTCGTGAACGACATCAATCCGATCGGGGACTGAGGTTTTTACGACACGAGATCAGGCAGGGGGACGCGACCGCAGCGGTGCAAGCCGCTGCGATCTTTGCTCGGTTTTGCGCGGTCGGGCATATCTATCCGGCTGGACACATCAGCGGCGCGGCGCGAGAGAGCGAGGGAAAAGTTGACAGCTGTCAACTTCGGCTCGGCGTCAGCGCCGCCGGCGGCAACAGGAGCGGGAGACGTACCGGCACGCATGCAGGACCGACCTGCCTGCCCTGCATCGCCGGCCCCGGCAACGCGAACAAACGTGACGAGCGCCCAATGTACGCGGCACCGCCTCTCCTTCTTCGTCATGCCACGGCTCGACCGTGGCATCCATGCCTGAACATCTCCTCTCCACCTGCAGCTGATGGATGGTCGGCGAGTTGACAGCTGTCAACTCAGAGGTGAGTGCGGGGCCGAAGCCGGCGCCGCGCGTTCGGAGCCAAGACTCCGGACGCTGGCCGCGCTGAGGCGTTCAGGCGTGGATGCCCCGGTCAAGCCGGGGCATGACGAACACGGAAATGTCGAGCCCCGTATCTGCCTCCCTCGCCTAGTAGACATCGTAGCGGGGAAGGCGCGGGCAGGGCGGCTGGAAGGCAATCGTTCCGTACCCGGCGGCGACACCTCTCGATTTGCCCATCTAAATGGCCACGCTCTATGAGCCCCCTCCACCATGCTTCGCATGGTCCCCCTCCCCCATAGATGGGGGAGGATCCAAGGCGCGAATTTTTGGACGGTCCTGCACCGGTTGGTGAAGCCTCCCGCGGTAAAGGATTCCTCCTTCTCCTTCTCGGTGGCCTTGTCCTTGGTCCAGGCGTTGGCATGGTCGTCTCGCTCTCTCGTTGCAGTATGGCACAGTCCCCGGACCCGATCCGCTTGGTCCGGCACGCGAGGGCGTAACATGCTCGAACGAATCCCGAAGCGTCGCCGCCAGTGGCGAAGCCGAACTGTTCTACGCGGATGACAAATGCGGCAAAGGATCCTCCCTGCGATGCGGAGAAGGGGGCGTGCGGCAGCCCCGGGACCTGGCTCTGTTTGGCCCCGCGCGCTGGGGCGTGAAGTGCCAGTGGGAAGAAAAACCGGACTGCTTGCCGCCAGCGGCGCGGCCGGTCTGTCTTGCCGTGGATGGCACACGCGGCGGAGGATCCTCCCACGCAACGCGGGGGAGGGGCCCATGCGAAGCATGGGGGAGGGGGCGTCTTGTGCGACGGTGGCGAAAGTGTCCGCCCGAACCCGCTCCGCAGCGTGATGCGGCTGGGACACGACGTCCAGGCAGTCGCCAACGTCCCAAGGCCCTTCCAACGCGCGCGCTGTGCCGAAGCTTCTGACGCCCAAGCCGGGTAAGGGGGCGGAGAGCCAACGCAAAGTTAGATCCATCCGGAATTTTCACAGGGCCGGACCGGCCCGAAGCTCCTTAAATCCCTCGCCAAGGTGGCGGATCCCTAGGGCCCCCTACAGTTGGCAGGTCTCACATCCGGCACCACCGCCGCCTGTTGCTTCCAATACCGCAGGCCCGGGGGACACTCTATTTGGAGTATTACACCAGCCCCCCTGGGCACGTAGCCGACCAAGCCCCCAACATCCAAGCTCCCAAGTTCACACCCCCTAGCCCCCTAGCCCCCTAGCCCCCTAGCCCCCTACTTCACCTATTCCCTCCCTCCTGCTCGCCGCCTCCGCCCGCCCAACCGCCTTCGCCGGTTGCAGACCGGTTAATTTCCGTTAACCCTAAATTGCTTGACGGGAATCGACGCTTGCCGCAACGTACCTACGGATTGCGGGTGAATCGCACGGCTTTTCCGTTACTCGCGCCCCAGGCTGTCAGTTTTGGTAACTTCGCGTAGAATTAATCACGTCGGGCGAGTCGCGATGCGATTCTCGGCTACCCGCGCACATGCAGGCAGAACGGTGTTGATGACGATCGCTCAACCTCAGGTACAATTAGCCGACCGGCAGATCGCCGCAGATGCGGAATTGCTGTCGGCCCAGCTTGCCGCCTTGCGCGGCCGGCTGTTTCCGCCGAGCGCCATGAAGACGCTGCGGCCCTTCACCAGCGGTGAGGCGGCCAGGCTGATCGGCGTCAGCGATGGGTACCTGCGCCAGCTCTCGATCTCGGGGGAGGGGCCCGTGCCGGAGGTGACCGCCGGCGGGCGCCGCCTCTACACGCTCGCCGACGTCAACGCGCTGCGCCAGTATCTCGCCGCCCAGGGGCCGGCCAAGGCGCGGCACTATCTCAAGTGGCGCCAGCCCGGCGAGCACCTGCAGGTGATCGCCATCACCAACTTCAAGGGCGGCTCGGGCAAGACCACGACCTCGGCGCATCTTGCGCAGTATTTCGCGCTGCAGGGCTATCGCACGCTTGCGATCGACCTCGACCCGCAGGCATCTCTGTCGGCGCTGTTCGGCTACCAGCCGGAGCTGGACCTCACCGGCAACGACACGCTCTATGGCGCGATCCGCTATGACGGCGAGCGCGTGCCGCTCGCCTCGATCGTGCGCAAGACCTATTTCGACGGGCTCGACATCGTGCCCGGCAATCTCGAGCTGCAGGAGTTCGAGCACACCACGCCGCAGCATCTGGCGCGGCGCACCGAGGACGACGGCGGCGGGCTATTCTTCGCCCGCGTACAGCAGGCCATCCAGTCGGTCGAGGAAAACTACGACGTCGTCGTCATCGACTGTCCGCCGCAGCTGGGTTACCTGACGCTCTCGGCGCTGTGCGCGGCGACGTCCGTCATCGTCACCGTGCATCCGCAGATGCTCGACGTCGCCTCGATGAGCCAGTTCCTGTTCATGACGTCCGACCTTCTGTCGGTGGTGCGTGAGGCGGGCGGCGAGCTCAACTTCGACTTCCTGCGCTATTTGATCACCCGCTATGAGCCGAATGACGGGCCGCAGACGCAGATCGCCGGCTTCCTGCGCACGCAGTTCGGCGAGCGGGTCCTGACGGCGCCGATGCTGAAGTCGACGGCGATTTCCGATGCGGGCCTGTCCAAGCAGACGCTCTACGAGGTCGGTCGCGAGAATTTCAACCGCGCCACCTACGACCGCGCCTATGAGGCACTGAATGCGGTGAACGCCGAGATCGAGGCGCTTCTGCTGCAAAGCTGGGGGCGCAAGTCATGACCGGATCGAAGTTGACAGCTGTCAACCGGGCGGTGCGCTCAGAAAAGTTCGGGGGGACTTATCCACCCGTCGCGCGCCTGCGCGATCATGACCTCGCAGGAGGTTTGCTATGAACGCGCGCAAGGACAGGCTGAAATCACTCTTCGCCGGCGAGGTGCCGGAGGCGACCCCGGAAGCGGTGGCTCCGCTGCCAGCGGCCGATGCCGTCAAGCGCACGCCCTCGGCTGCGGTGCGGGCGATGGGCCTGTCGCTCGGCTCGCTGTCTCAGGAGGCGGAAGAGGCAAAGCGGCTGCGCGAGGCGCTGGCGGCCGGCGAGCAGGTGGTCGAGCTCGACCCCAACATGCTCGAGCGCTCGCCCTTTGCCGACCGCCTCAGCGACGGCGCGGTCAATGACCCCGAATTCCTCGAGCTGAAAGAAAGCCTGCGCGAGCACGGCCAGCAGGTGCCGGTGCTGGTGCGTCCGCATCCAGATCCGGCGAAGGCCGCCAGCGGTCACTACCAGCTTGCCTATGGCCACCGCCGCGCCCAGGCGGCGCGCGAGCTTGGCCTGAAAATCCGCGCCGTGGTGCGCCAGCTCGACGATGCGGCGCTTGCGCTCGCGCAGGGCAAGGAAAACGCCGAGCGTCGTGACCTCTCCTTCATCGAGCGCGCCTTCTTCGCCAAGACGCTCGTTGACCACGGCTTTGATCGCGCAACCGCGATGGCGGCGCTTTCGGTGCACAAGTCGGAAATGTCGCGCCTGATCCAGGTGGCGGAAGCGATCCCGCCGGCAATCGTGCGGGCGATCGGCCCGGCACCCAAGGCGGGCCGGCCGCGCTGGCTGGAACTCGGCGAACTCCTCGAAAAGGACAAGGCCGGGCTCGCCGCGCAGGAAATCGCTTCGGAAGACTTTGCCGCCGCCGACAGCGACACGCGCTTCCAGCGCCTGTTCGACCGGCTGCAGCGCTCGGCCCAGGGCCGCGGCGCAAAGCCGAAGGCGGAGAAGCCGAAGACCATCAAGGGCGAGGCGGGCATTGCCATCGCCGAGCTTGCGCGCGCGGGCAAGAACGCGCGCCTGACGATTCCCGCTTCCGCAGGCCAGGGCTTTGCCGACTATGTCGCGGCCCGGCTGCCGGAGCTGCATGCGGCCTTCGTGGCCGGCTCGAAGGAGGAGTGAAGGATTTCCCGGGCAGGCTCGCCGCCTTCCCGGCAGTGTGAACCGCGTTAGGACGAAACTACGAACGGAGAAACAGGCAAGAAAAAAGGCCCCCAGAACGTCACCATCCCGGAAGCCCCTTTTCGATGTAGCGATCTGAAAGAATCACTTCCGCGACTCGCTGTCAAGGCGTCGGTGCGTTCCGGCCACGGATTTCTGTGCCTCGGAATGAGGTGAATTCAGATGACGGAGCATTTTGCAACGACGCCATTCGGCGGCGGGCGGGTTTCTGCGGCCGATTTTCGGCGGCGAGAAGACGTCGAACGCAAGCGCAATGCCCTCAAGCAAGGCGGCAATGACACCGGCCGCGCCGACAAGTGGCAGCTGATGCGCGCGCTTTCCGAAGCACGCGCGGCCTTCGGCCTGTCCGACCGCACCCTGGTGGTGCTCGACGCGCTCTTGAGCTTCCACACGCCGCGCGAGCTCGATGGCTCGCAGCCGATCGTCGTGTTCCCGTCGAATGCGGAGCTTTCGCTGCGCAGCCGCGGCATGGCGGACGCCACCTTGCGCCGGCACATCGCCGCGCTGGTCGAGGCCGGGCTGGTCCTGCGCCGCGACAGCCCCAACGGCAAGCGCTATTGCCGCCGCGACGATCGCGGCCAGATCGAGGACGCCTATGGCTTTGATCTCTCGCCGCTGGCGCTCGCCGCCAGCGAGATCTATGCGGCGGCGGACGCCGTACGCGAGGAGCAGCGGGCGCTGCAAAAACTGCGCGTCGAAATTTCCATCCATCTGCGCGACACCGGCAAGCTGATCGAGGCGGGGCTCGCCGAAAAGCGTACCGGCGACTGGCACGGCTTTCTCATCGAGCTGCAGCCGCTTGCCCGTCGCCTGTCGCGCCAGGCCGAGCGTTCGGTGCTGGAACGTCGCCGCGACGACCTCGTTGCACTTCGCGCCCGCGTCGAAAAGGCATGGCTCGACGCACTCGATGATGAAGAAATGAGCGGCAGTGACGCCGGTTTCGAGCGGCACTATCAGAATTCAAACACAGACCATCCTTTTGAAAAAGGCTCCGAAACAGAGCTGAAGCGCACAGCAGGCGGGAAAACCGCTGGAACGGCGGAAAGGAATGCGGGCCGGGATGGTACAACCAGTGGTGGAAGCAAGGCAGATCGCGAAGCTGGCGGGGGCGCGGGGTCTGCGTCGGGCCGCGCCGAGGGGATGACCCACGACATTGGCGCCGAAACCGATGCCCGCCGCGGGATGGACGCCGCCGCGAACGATGGTGCGGAGACCGAGAGAGGCAGCGGCTATCCCCCTTCCGAGGGCGCTTACCCAGCGACCCACATGGATACTCGACCTGCGGGTGAATCCAGCGGAGCCGGGGTGCCGACTGGCACTACGGCGGCTGCTGGCGGCGGCACCGGTGCTTTCAGGGACGTGTCGCGATTGGGTGCAGATGCTGCATCGTCGTCATTGCCGCGAAGTGCCTCGGGTCCACGAAACATTCTCGACGTTTCCGCCCGGTCGGCCGCGTCTTCCGTTTCCGGTGCTGCGCTCGAGAGACAGATGAGCGCAGCGGAAGGCAGCCGTTCGGGCAACGGAATTTCCCCGCGCCCTGGCGCAGGAGACGCAAGCAGCTGGCCATTGAGGGCAGGTTCCGCATCGGCCCGCGCTGCAGCGCCCGAAACCCGCGTCGCACCTGAAACCAAGGGCGAGCCGGTGCCGCTGGCCTATCTGCTCGGCGTCTGCCCGACGCTGGCGACCTACGCAAAGGACGGCATTTCCGGCTGGCGCGACGTGATCACGACGGCGGGGCTGGTGCGCTCGATGCTGGGTATTTCGCCGGACGCGTGGCGCAGGGCGTGCGAGGCCATGGGCGCGCCCGCCGCCGCCGCAACCGTCGCGGCGATCCTCGAACGCGCCGAGCACATCCGCTCGCCAGGCGGCTATCTGCGGGCGCTCACCGAACGCGCCGAACAGGGCAAGTTCTCGGTCAAGCCGATGCTCGCGGCGCTCGAAGGCGTGGGAGGGGAATGAGGACGCGCGGCGTGGTGTTGTAGCCGGCATTGCGAGGCGACAGCGCCAGGCTATTGCCGAGGCTTCTCCACGCCCTCGACCATCCCTGCAGTCCGCTCCCTCGGATCCTCCCCCGCAGCGCGGGGGAGGGGGACCACCGAAGGTGGTGGAGGGGGCGTGCAACAAGCCGTCTGAACTGGCCGGATCTCAACGCGGCTGCCCTGACTGGGAGCGAGGTGACAGGAGCTTGCCTCCATCGCTGGTGAGCGCGGAGATGTTCCGGCATGGATCCTCGGGTCAGGCCCGAGGATGACGAAGATGGAAAAATCAGCGCCAGGTACGGCAGGGCGGACCGTTGCCAGTGGTCGCCGAAGGGGGCGGATGAGGCCTGTCAAAGGCACCGCAAGAACGGCTCAGAGGACCGGGCGGCTTAGGACGGTTGGGGTCGAACGTCGGCGCCCGCGCTTTACGACGCCCCCTCCGTCGCCTTCGGCGACACCTCCCCCGCTTCGCAGGGGAGGATCCTCTGCAGGTGGCGTCATTAGCGTATGTGCCTCCTTGCCCACGAGGCTACGGTTGACGTGGCGCTGCTCATCCACCCGGCACACCCCGATCCTCCCCCATTTATGGGGGAGGGGGACCACCGAAGGTGGTGGAGGGGGCTCGTGGAGCGAGGCGTGGGCGGCAAGGCTCCCGGCATGGATCCTCGGGTCAGGCCCAAGGGTGACGAAGATGGAAAAATCAGCGCCAGGTACGGCAGGGTGGACGGTTGCCAGTGGTCGCCGAAGGGAGCGGATGAGGCCTGTCAAAGGCACCCCAAGAACGGCTCAGAGGACCGGGCGGCTTCGGACGGTTGGGGTCGAACGTCGGCGTCACGTTCCACGACACCCCCTCCGTTGCCTTCGGCGACACCTCCCCCGCTTCGCAGGGGAGGATCCTCTGCAGGTGGGGTCATTAGCGTATGTGCCTCCTTGCCCACGAGGCTACGGTTGACGTGGCGCTGCTCATCCACCCCGGCACACCCGGATCCTCCCCCATTTATGGGGGAGGGGGACCACCGAAGGTGGTGGAGGGGGCTCGTGGAGCGAGGCGTGGGCGAACGCGCGATCGGGCAGAGGGTGTCAGGTCTTTCAGTCTCCCACCGTCGGTGGGGCGGCAAGGTTCCGGCATGGACCCTCGGGTCAAGCCCGAGGGTGACGAAGGGAGAAATGTTGTTGCCGCCCGCGCTCTACGACGCCCCCTCCGTCGCCTTCGGCGACACCTCCCCCGCTTCGCAGGGGAGGATCCTCTGCAGGTGGCGTCATTAGCGTATGTGCCTCCTTGCCCACGAGGCTACGGTTGACGTGGCGCTGCTCATCCACCCGGCACACCCGGATCCTCCCCCATTTATGGGGGAGGGGGACCACCGAAGGTGGTAGGGGGCTCGCGGAGTGAGGCGTGGGCGAACGCGCACGATCGGGCAGAAGGTGTCAGGTCTTCCACCGCCGGTGGGGCGGCAAGGTTCCGGCATGGACCCTCTGGTCAAGCCCGAGGGTGACGAAGATGGAAAAATCAGCGCCAGATACGGCAGGGCGGACCGTTGCCAGTGGTCGCCGAAGGGGGCGGATGAGGCCTGTCAAAGGCACCGCAAGAACGGCTCAGAGGACCGGGCGGCTTAGGACGGTTGGGGTCGAACGTCGGCGCCCGCGCTTTACGACGCCCCCTCCGTCGCCTTCGGCGACACCTCCCCCGCTTCGCAGGGGAGGATCCTCGATGAGGCTCCATCCGCGCGGACATCACCCTGGTCAGCAGAGCGTGCTGACGCATCAAGGTTGACACTCACGTCTCCCCCTTCGTCACCCTCGGGCTTGACCCGAGGGTCCCATGCCTGAACGTTTCGCTCGGACAAAACGGTGGCGGGGGCGCGCAGACTTCACCTCATCAAGACAGTTTAAGGTCCAAAACTGCCCCTCAAAAACCGCGTCTGTCGTCGAGCAGAACGTCCAGCGATACGGCACGCAAAAATTTGCTCGACGAGAGAGCGCGTGTTTTGCCGAGAAAATGGCCACGATCGGGAGAAAAATGGAAAGAATATCAACTCATTAACCGTGTTCTTCTTCCTCTTGTCGAAAATGCATCGAATAGCCCCTTTGGCGCTTGCGGCGCGCCCATTTTTCGAAGGCGCGGCGGGCTTCGGCTTCGCCGTCGTGAAATTCGAGCATCTGGCGCCCGCGCGTGCCGAACCGGCCCCAGGCGCGGACGAGCGCGACCTCGCCGAACAGCGTCGGCTCGATCGACAGGTGATAGAACCGCGCCATGTTGCGCGCGGCGTCCTCACGGTAGAGGAGGAGAGGGGAGGGGATGGTCATGCGCGCAAGGTTGCGCGGCGAAGCGCGCCTCGTCCAACGCAAAGGATGAATCAGTCGGGCGCGACCGATTCAGGCCGCTGATGCATCGGCTTGTGAGCGCGCACCACGTGCGCTATATATGACCACAGTAGTCACAAGGAGGCGCGCCATGCGCGAGATCCAGCTCAAGGAAGCCAAGGCGACGTTCTCGGCCGTCGTCGACCAGGCGGTGCGCGGCAATCCGGCGATCATCACCCGCCATGGCCGCAAGGAGGCCGTGGTGCTTTCGTTCGAGGAGTATCAGAAGCTGTCGCAGCTGCCGAGCCTCGGCCGGCTGCTTGCCGCCTTCCCCGGCGAGGGCGACGAGTTGCCGGATCGCGGACGCGGCACGCGGGAAAGCGAGTTTTAGGCGGGCGAGGCTGACCTCGGCTCATGCTTTCGGCTCCAGGCTTCGCTGTCCATCGGTCGCCAAAAATTGCCACGAAAGCCCGCGCGTTTCTCATCCGCTTTCGCGATGCCCGGACCGGCGCGAGGAAGCCGTGCCACGCCATTTGAGGCGAACCGTTGAGGTCTAGAGAGACCCGAGGCATTGGCCGAATTGGTCGAGAGAGGGGGCTCCGGACGGCTCTTGCAGTACGATCACCCCCTGAAAACACGTCGCCCTACCACCCACCAACCAACTCCTCCTGACGGCCAGGTGAAAAGATGTATCTTGTTGATACGAATGTGATTTCTGCGCTTGCGCCGTCAAAGCGCGAGGGGGCGCCGGAGTTGGTCGAGTGGCTCGACCGGGCGAGTCCGTGGCTCTATCTCTCGGTCATCACGGCGGCGGAAGTGCGCGCCGGGATCGCCAAGGCCGAGCGCGAGGGTGCAACGACGAAGGCCGCGCGGCTCGCCGACTGGTGGTCGGCGATCGAGTACATTTATGGCGAGCGCATCCTGCCGTTCGACCTGAAATGCGCGGCAGAGGCCGGCGCGATCATCGACCATGCCCGCGCGCACCAGCCGGGCTTCGAGGATATCGCAATTGCCGCCACCGCCCGCGCGCACGATCTTGTGGTCCTCACCCGCAACCTTCGCCACTTCGCACCCCTGGGAGCGCGGTGCGTCGATCCGTTTGCGCAATTGCCGAAGCTGCCGGGGTAGGGGAGGGCGGCGAAGAGCGCGGTCAGGGACGGTCCGCCAGCAACGCCTCCAGCTGCAATCGCGCGGGCATGGTGACGCTCGCTTGCGCGACAAGATCTCTGTCGCGGAAGAAGGCGCCGGTCTCCATGAGGCGCGGGTGGCCGGCGCCGAGGGCAAGGACAGCCGACGCATTGCGCAGCACGAAGTCCATATCGTGACAGACGAGGATGATCGCCCGGCCAGCCTCCCGCTCCTCGCGGATGATCGTTTCGAGCCGACCGAGCCAGATCCGGTCGAGGCCGCGCTGCGGCTCGTCGAGCAGCAGGATCCGCGGCTGGTTGACCAGCACCGAGGCAAGCGCGACGAAGCGGCGTTCGGCATAGCCGAGGTCGAGCGGATGCACCGAGCCGCTCCCCTCAAGCCCGCAGCGACGCAGCGCGGCTTCGACGCGGCGTTCCGCTACGTCCTTGTCCAGCCCGAACTGGAGCGGCCCGAAGCGCACTTCTTCCTGCGCGGTGCCGGCGAAAAGCTGCTGCTCCGGCGTCTGGAACAGCGTACCCACCAGCGCGGCGATCTCGTTGATCTTCAGCTTTGCCGTCGGCGTGCCGGCCGCGAAGATCGCGCCGCGGTCCGGGCGCAGCAAGCCGTTGAGGAGCCGCAGGAAGGTGCTCTTGCCCGCGCCGTTTCGGCCAACCACGGCGATGATTTCGCCTGCGCCGGCCTTGAGCGAAAGGTGGTCGAACAGGGGCGGCGAGCCGGGATAGGCAAAGGAAATTTCTTCAACGACGAGCATCCGCCGCTCCCTTGATGAGCTCTTTTGCCTCGTCGAGCGACAGCGGCAGCTCGCTGTCGGCAAGTTCGCCAAACAGGCCAAGTTCCCGGCAGGCTCGGGGGATCGAGGGCAGGCCGAGCGTGCGGACGGCACAGCCATGCAGCAGAACGTCGCGCGCGCTGCCATGAGCGGTGATCCGGCCGCCGTCGAGGAGCATGAAGTCTTCGGCAAATGCAAGCGCGGCATCCGGGCTCGTTTCCAACAGCACCACGGCCCGGTCCCTCGGCAGCGACAGAAGCAGCGCCAGCACATGCTCGCGCGCTTCGGGATCGAGGTTCGTCAGCGGCTCGTCGAGGACGAGGAAGCGCGGCTCGAGCGCGAGCGCGGCGGCGATGACCAGCCGCTGCTGCTCGCCGCCGGAGAGCGTGAACGGATCGCGTTCGGCCAGCTGTTCGAGCCGGCATTGCGCCAGCGCCCTTTCGGTGCGGGCCTGGATTTCCGAGATTGGCAGGTTGAGGTTTTCGGGGCCGAAGGCGACTTCCTCGCGCACGGTGAAGGCGCGCCCGGAAAGATGCCGGACCGGCACCTGCCCGACCAGCTGCACCGCGCAGGCGCGCTCGGCAAGGCTCCATTCGGTCCACGGCCTGCCGTCGCAGGTCACCGTGCCCTGATGCGGCCGCCCGTCCGGCAGCCAGCCGGCGAGGAAATGCGCGAGCGTCGTCTTGCCGCTGCCATTACCGCCGAGAATTGCAAGGCGCGCACCTGCCCGTATCTCGAGGCTGACATTGTCGAGCACCGGCTTGTCGCCAAAGGCGAAGGTGAGGTGAGAGACGGCTATCCCAGCCAAAGCGCGCAACCCACGAGAAGCACCGATACGGCAACCAGCACGTGGCGCAGGCGCCGCTCAAGCGCCGTATCTGGCGGCGGCGACAACACCGCGCGGCGCGGAAAGGCACGGAACGCGCGCCCGTTGAGCACGCCGGACCGTTCCTGCGCATCGGCCAGTGCGAGCGTGACCAGCGGCACGGCGAGCAGCCTGAGCGCACGCAGCCGGTCGGATAACGTGTCGACGCGCATGCCGCGCGCCTGCTGCGCGTCGCGGATCGCGCCGGCACGCTTGGTGAACTCGTCGATCAGCAGCAGCGGGCTCGCCAGCAGGAAGGAAAGCCCCGGCGGCATGCCGGCGACGTCGAGTGAGCGCAGCAGCGCCGCCGGATGCGTCGTGGCAACGAACAGGAGCGACCCCGCCAGCATCAGCGAGATGCGGCCGCCCAGCACCGCGGCATAGGTCAGGCCCTCCTGGCTGTACGACAGGAAGGCCGCGAGCGGCATGCGGTCCGGCCGGTCGACGATCAGGCCGTGGAAGATGAAGACGGCGATGAGGAACGGTGTCGCGAGCACGAGGTAGCGCCGCAGCACCACGCCCCCGATGCGCAAGCCGAAGGCCGCCGCCAGCAGAAGCAGGCTGCCGGCCCACGCACCCGGCCACGGCAGCACGAAAAGCAGCGCCGCAAGCAGAAGCAATGCGGCGAGCTTCGTCAGCGGATTGGCGCGGTGCAGCGCGCTCGTGCCGGGCCGGTGGATCGACCAGGACCTCATCTACGCCCGGCTGTGCTGCAGGTGCCCGTAGCCCGAGGTGAGCCGTTCAGGCAGCTGCCGCACCAGCGCCCAGACGATGAGCGCGGTAATCACCTTGTCGGCGACGTTCGTCCCAAACACGGTGAGCGCGACCGAGCTGAACAGCGTCTGGCCGACGCTCGACAGGTAGCCGACAATGAAGTCGGCGCCTGAGCCGGTCACGCCGCCGAACATGTAGATGCGGATCGGCACGGCAACCAGCGTCAGCGCCGCGGCGATCACGACGCCGGTAACCGCCGCCTGCCACCAGGTGCGGAACCAGCCGGCGCGGGCCATCAGGCCGGCGACCACGCCGATGACGATGGCGACCGGGGCGAATGCGGCCGCCACCGGCGACACGATCAGCCCGAGGATCAGGTTGGTGAGCAGCCCCGTCACGCCGCCGGCGAGCGGGCCCGCCAGCACGCCGACAAGCACCGTGCCGATCGAGTCGAGGAAGATCGGCAGCCGGACAAGATCGTTGATCTGGTTGCCGACGATGTTGATGACGATCGCCACCGCGATCAGCGAAAGAACGCGCGTTTCAAAAAGCCTGGTCGTGCTGCTTGCCATGATGTTTCCCCCTCCTGTTTCATGAGCCGGACGCGGGCCGGCCTCATGTCCTCCTGCGGATCGTGAGCTCGTCCCAGCCCGAAAGCTGGCAGGGCTCACGCGTGAAAATGAGATCGGTCAGCTCGGCGAGAACGATCTCCGCCGTCGTGTAGACCGCCGAGCCCGGGCCGAAATGCGCGCCGATCATGCGCCCGGTCCCGTCCGAGAGCGAAATGTGCAGATGCTCCCCCTCCGCATCAATGGTGCCGACCAGCGAGACGATCTCGAAATGACCGGTAACCTTCGCCCATTCGCTGACATTGGCGTAGCGTAGCTGCGCTTCGGTCAGGCTGCCGACACAGGTGACGATCGAAACGGCCTGTAGTTCGTGCATGCGCACGAA
>Ga0180222_1000595_pt1 | contig 50325 bp, 47 predicted proteins | sample eDN5th37CKraftOP_FD_151336 | JGI IMG/M metagenome (GOLD analysis project Ga0180222, IMG submission 151336) | Enriched Organic Plus compost microbial communities from Emeryville, California, USA - eDNA 5th pass 37_C Kraft OP (version 2) (version 2) ...
GCAGCCATTCGGAAACGGTATGTATCCGGCCTGGGACGGGAGAGTCCCTGCCGCACCGGCCCGGGCGGCCGGACCCTTACGCGCCGGCGAATTCCGTCCGCACGCAAAGGTCCATGACGGGGTCCAGGCCGGGCAGCCGTTCGAAGCCTTCGAGCGTTTGCAGCAGGCTCCCGGCCTGCCCGGCGCCCAGTACCGGCGCGACCAGGGTCGTGAATTTCCCGGCCACGCGCCGGGACTGGAGCGCGATATCGCGTTCCGGCAGCGCCGCGTCCTTGGTGTGGGCAAGGGTGGTGCCGTCGTCCAGCACAGCGGTGATTTCGGCCTGCATCGGCGGCCACCCGTCGACGAACTCCACTTCCATGCTCTCCATGAGCGCCTTCGCCCGCGGGTCGTTGACCCGGGCTTCGTCGTACACGCCGGGGTCGGCCGTCTCGATCCCCAGCATGGCAAAGGCGACGTTCAGGCGCAGGCTGAACTGCCCCTGCAGGCCGGTTGCGGGGCGCTCGATGTTGCAGATGGTGCGTATGCTCCGGTCCACCCGTATCCGGACCTTGCGAACCCGCCCGGCCTCCAGGGCCCCCTGCCGCATGATGCTCCGGATGCAGGCCATGGCCGCGTGCGTGCCGTAGCAGGACGCGTCGTACTTGAACAGGTTGCCGTAGAGGTACAGGCCTTGCGGAGCGTCTTCCAGCGCGGCCTGCGCATGGAAGTCCGGACTGTGCGTGGCGGCGAAGCCCATGGGGCATTCCAGGATGTCTTCGCGCGCCTGGTAGCCGCTGCGCACCAGCAGCGCCGCTTCCAGTCCGTTGCGCGCGGCCAGGCCGGCATGCAGGGCCTTGGCCGGCGTACCGAACATGGCCTTCAGTCCGGAAGCCGCGGTGCCGGCCAGGCCCATGGCCCGGGCGGTCCGCCGTGCATCGAAGCCCAGCAGGCGCGAACAGGCGACCGCCGCGCCGAAGCCGCAGACGGTACCCGTGGCATGGAAGCCGCGGTCCATCTGCCCGGGATTCACCAGCCTGCCCACCCGGCAGGCTGTCTCGTAACCGGCGACGAAGGCGGAAAGCACATCCTTGCCGTCGCGGCCCAGCGCCTGCCCGAGAGCCAGCGCGGCGGGCAGGATGACCGCGGTGGGATGGCCCGAGATCAGCGGATTGACGTCGTCGTAGTCCAGCGCATGGGAGGCCGTCGCGTTGACCAGCGCGGCGCGTGCCATGGAGTGCCTGCCGGCCGCGCCGACGATGCTCGCCGGCCCGGCGTCGCGCTCCTGGCGCACCATGTCCATCAGCCCTTGCCGGGCGGGGTGCCCGCGCGCCGCCAGCGTGACGGCGAACCAGTCGACGACGCATTGGGCCGCGATGGCCCGGGCGCGCTCGTCCAGCGCATCGATGCGATAGCCCTGTGCCTGTTCCGCCAGGCACAGCGTGACGGCCGGCCGGGGGGTGTTCATGCGGCGACCTTCATCGCCGCCTCGGATTCCAGGCGGGCCAGGGTACGGTTCAGTTCGTTGGTCGTGACCATGAGCCCCTCGTCGAATCCCAGGCCGGGCCGGGTGAACAGGCGCCACACGCTCAGCGCCAGGCCTACGTTCACGGTGGCCCGCACGGAAATGTCGGTCTCGTTGCAACTGCCTCCCAGGTAAGGGAGGATGCCGTGGGCCTGGCAGACCTGGATGGCGTGGATGGTGGCGAGCAGGGAACCGTTGTCGGGCGCCTTGATCTGGAAGGCATGGGCCGCCCCGGCGCGCGCGAAGCGTTCCACCTCGCCGGGGGCGTTGACCCATTCGTCGGCGATCAGGCGGCACGGGATGGCGCGCGCTTCCAGCTTTTCCCTGAGCCGGACCATGCTGTCCACGGCTTCTTCGGCGGTGGGGGCGAACAGCGGGTCCTCGAAGTAGACCTGGTGCGAGCCGGCCCGCTCGACGATATCGGCCAGGTAGTCGCACACCCGGTCCAGGTCGTTGTCCAGCATCCGTCCCAGGGAGGAGTGGAAGTCGAAATGCAGGTCGGGGCGGTATCCAGGGCGTCCCAGCTTGCGGATGCGCGCCTCGATCCACGAGGCGTATTCCGGCAGGGCTTCGCATTGCTGCCGCGTCTGGATGGCGCTTTGCGGGAACATGTCGACCTGGCGCAGGATGGCCTTGTCGACGTTCTGGTGCCATTCCCCGCCGCAGGAACCGGCCAGTTGCGGGCGCGCGTAGCCAGCGATTCCGTATTCGTCCAGGATCACGCGGGCCATGGTGGCGTGGCGCGACAGGGCGGTAGCGGACAACAGAGCCTGCGACACGCCGTATGCGACGGGGCGATCGATGACGGCCTCGAATTTCGGCGACTCCAGTATCTGGGCGGCGGCGCGGAAACCCGGAAACGTCTTGCCGTCGTACAGGGACGACAGCGCCTTCTGTACCGCGGGCAGCCGGGAAGCCTCGAGCGGCAGCGGCCTGCCAGCGTAGCCGAGGTTGAGCACCGTCACGCAATCGCCATAGGCGTACTGGCCGTCCCGCAGTTCGAGCATGACGCAGAAGGCCTGGCTGGGTTCCCGGATGGCCGAAAAGCCCGGGGAGCTGGGAGCGCCTTCGAAGAAGAACCCGTCCGCCTTGGCGCCCATTTGTATGGCCGGCTGGTCGTTGACCCAGAACCCGCCGATTCCCGGAACCAGTTGAATTCGTTTGATCTGCAGTTCGCGCATGATGCGGTCTCTCTTCGTGTGGGAGGTGCGGTTGGAGGGATCGTGGTTTCTTTATGTTCTATATTTGGAACATGAATTCCAATTATTTCCGGCAGGTTATCACCAAGGTTTGCGGGTCGCAATAGCGTCTCCGGTCTACGGTATCCGCCTGAATATGGCCAAATATCAGGATGAAAAAGCTGGGGCAGCCGGTTGAGAAATTGTTTGCGTCCGGCATTTCGTGGTGTTAGTCTATTTTTATATTTGAAATCAAGTTCAGTATTTAGAACAATTAAGATATGGAAGCCCCTGGAAGAGCTTACGGACGCGTCCTCGACCTGCTGGAACTGTTCGCGCAACGGCAGCGCGGCCTGACCCTGACCGAGATCACCCGGGACCTGGGCATCCCCAAGAGCAGCGCGTGGCTGATGGTGCAGCACCTGGCCGAGCGCCGTTTCCTGAGGCTGGTCGAGGACACCAAGAAATACGAAATCGGCGCCGAATTCATCAGCCTTGCCCTGAAGGTGTCCAGCACGGCCAACTGCCTGGCGCAGATCGCCTACCCGTTCCTCGTCGGCGCATCGGAGGCCACCGGCAACGACATTTACCTGGGCGCCGTGCTGGACGACCAGCTCACCTATATCGGCAAGGTCGAGGGCAGCAAGTCGATCCGTATCGATATCGGGGTGGGGGTGCCTCGTCCTGTCCATTGCACCGCTGCCGGCCTGGTACACCTGGCCTATGCGTCGGACGGCTTCGTCGACCGCGCGCTTTCCGGCCGCCTGGAAAAACCCACCGACTCGGCCGTGACCCACGTGCCCGCCATACGCAAGAAACTGGCCCGCATCCGCAAGGACGGCTACGAGATCACCAACGGCACGGCCATAGAAGGCGTCAAGTCGATCGCGGTGCCCATACTCAATCGGCAGGGCCAGATCGTGGCGTCCATTTCGGCATCCGGGCCCGGCGCGATGATGGACAAAGAAAACACCCATGCCCTGGAGGCGCTCCGGGCCGCCCGGCGCGGGCTGGAAGAACTGGTGGCGGATCGCCCCAGTCCGGTGTGGCGGGAGTAGCCGTCCCGCCGGACAAGAAGAATATTCGCGCCCCCAAGGGTGCCAGGCAGCAGGAGGAGGCATGGATCTGATCCAGATCGACAACGTCAGCAAGCACTATGGAGAATTCCAGGCGCTCGCCGATATCAATCTCGGCGTGCGCAAGGGCGAAGTGGTCGTCGTGCTGGGCCCGTCGGGCTCGGGCAAGAGCTCGCTGATCCGCTGCGTGAACGCGCTGGAAGACATATCCGGCGGCCATATCCGGGTGGACGGCGTCGACGTCCATGCGCGCTCCACCGACCTGGACGCGCTGCGCGCGGAGATCGGCTTCGTGTTCCAGCAGTTCAACCTGTATCCGCACATGACGGTGGCCGAGAACATCATGCTGGCCCCGATGGAACTGCGCAAGCTGAGCCGGGAACAGGCCCGCGACCTGGCGCTCGGGTTGCTCGGCCGCGTGGGCATCGCCGAACAGGCCGACAAGCACCCGGCGCAGCTTTCCGGCGGCCAGCAGCAGCGCGTGGCCATCGCCAGGGCGCTTGCCATGCGCCCCAAGATCATGCTGTTCGACGAGCCCACGAGCGCCCTGGATGCCGAAATGATCCGGGAAGTGCTCGATGTCATGGTGGACCTGGCCCAGGACGGCATGACCATGCTGGTGGTCACGCACGAACTCGGGTTCGCGCGCAAAGTCGCCAGCCGGGTCGTGTTCATGGAGGCCGGCAAGGTCGTCGAGGTCGCCCCGCCGGACGATTTCTTCGACCGTCCGTCCGATCCGAGAACGCAGCGTTTCCTCAGCCAGATCCTGGCGGCGTGATCCCTTTCAGGAGAGTTCCATGAATATCCGGAAAACCAGATTTTCCCGGGCAACGGTGGCCCTGCTGGCGAGCCTGTCCCTGGCCGTGGCAGCTTGCACGTCCAAGGAGGATGGGCAGGCGGCCCAGGGCCATCAGGCCGAGACGACGCTGGCCCATATCAAGCAAAACAAGGCGATGACGGTGGGCGTGAAGGCGGATACGCCGCCGTACGGATTCCTCCCCCAGGGCAGTACCGAGCCGGAAGGGTTCGACATCGATATCGTCCACGAGCTGGCACGGCGCATGGACGTCAAGCTGAACATGGTCGAGGTCACCAGCGCGAACCGCATCGCCAACCTGACCACGGGCAAGGTCGACTTCCTGGTTTCGTCCCTGGTGCATACCCGCAAGCGCGACGAAGTCATCGACTATTCCATTACCTATTTCGCGGATTCCCAGAAGATCCTGGTGCCGGAAGGCTCGGCGATCAGGGAAATCGAGGACCTCGCCGGCAAGCGGGTCGCCGTGGGGCAGGGCTCCATCCAGGAGCAGATCATCAAGGCCGTCCAGCCGCAGGCCAAAGTCCTGAGCATGGCGAAATGGTCCGACACGCTGCAGTCGATACAGGCCAACCAGGTGGACGCGATCTTCAGCGCCGCCGGCGTGCTGGACGGCCTGCGCAAGTCCGCCACCAGCGCCGGCATGAAGGTGGCCATGGTCGGGCGCGACGGCCTGGCGCCCATTCCCTATGCCATAGGCGTGCGCCAGGGGGACGCCGACCTGCGCGACGCGCTCAACCGCCTGCTCATGGATATGGTGGACGACGGCACCTACGAGAAGATCTTCAAGAAGTGGTGGGGCGAGGTCTACGACCAGCCCTACCAGGTGGAAGTCTGGCCCGAATAGGCCGCCTTCGGGCGCGGGATCGGAAAGGAGACGGAAATGGGGAGCGGATTGAACTGGGACGCCATCCTGGGGCCCGAAGGCAGGCAGATGCTGGCTTCGGGGCTCTGGGTCACGCTCCAGCTGTCCTTTTACGGCATCGTGTTCTCCACGGTCGCCGGGCTGCTGATCGCCCTGGGACGCGTCAGCCGGTCGCCAGCCCTGCGGCCGCTGAGATGGCTGCTGGCCGGCATGACGGAAGTGTTCCGCAACGTTCCCCTGCTCGTTCACCTGGCGGTCTGGAATTTCGGCGTTTTCGGCCTGTCGTGGATGCAGGCGCTCGTCGAGCCCCTGTCGGGCCTGTATACGCTGCAGTTCTTCGCCTCGGTGTGCGCGCTGGTGACGTATCGCTGCAGCTATGTCGCGGAGGTCTTCCGCAGCGGCCTGCAGTCGGTCCCCAGGGGCCAGATGGAGGCCGCGCGGGCCAGCGGTCTGCCCTACGGGAAAACCATGCGGCGGGTCATCCTGCCGCAGGTCGCGCGCATCGTCCTTCCCCCGCTGGGCAACCAGTACGTGGGCGTGACGAAGAATACCTCGGTCGTACTGGTGATAGGGGTCCAGGACCTGGTCTTCCAGGCCTACCAGATCGAATCGATCACCTTCCAGGTTTTCCTGGCCTTCGGCTCGGTCATGGCGATCTTCTCCGCCGTCTGCCTGGCCGAGGCCGCGATGCTGAACTGGCTGGCCAGGCGCCTGGACCGCCGCTGGGGCGGCGGGGCGGCGCCCGTGCTGCGCAAGCCGGCCAGCCTGGCGAACGCCTGAGGACCCGCCATGCAAGCCATCATCGACAACCTTCCGTACATGCTCGGGGGCGTGGGCTACACCCTGGCCATGGCCGCCATCGGCATCGTGTTCAGCTTTCTCCTGGGAACGGTCCTGGCCGTCTGCCGCCTGTCTAAGATCAAGTGGGTGCACTACCCGGCGGTCGCCTATATAGAACTGATCCGCAGCGTGCCGCTGATCCTGTTCATCTTCTTCATCTACTTCATGCTTTCCGGCATGGGCTACAACGTGTCGGCCTTCGCCGCCGCGTCGGCGGCCATCGTGGTCTTCATCAGCACCTACATCGCCGAAATCGTGCGAGCGGGCATCCAGAGCGTGGACCCGGGCCAGATGGAAGCCGCCCGCGCCACCGGCCTGTCCTATCTCAAGGCCATGCGCCGCGTCGTGCTGCCCCAGGCCATCCGCCGGATGATGCCCGCGCTGGTGTCGGAGTTCACCATCGTCGTCAAGGAAACTTCCCTGGCCATGGTGATCGGCGTCCCGGAACTGTTCAACCGGGTTTTCATTACCAACGCGCGCGTGCTGACCGAACCCTTCGCGCTGCTGGGCTTCGCCGCCCTGGTGTACTTCGTGATCTGCTACAGCCTGAGCCTGCTGTCCCGACGGCTGGAACTGCGGGTGGACAGGTAGCGCGCCCGGCTGGCTGCGCCGCGGAGCCCATGGCCCGCCAGGGCGGCATGGGTATAATGCGTGGCTTTCCCGAATGTGGCGAAAGCCTTCGGGGCGTAGCGCAGCCTGGTAGCGCATCTGCTTTGGGAGCAGAGGGTCGCGAGTTCGAATCCCGCCGCCCCGACCAATGAAATCAAGGGCTTACAGATCTGGGTCTGTAGGTCCTTTTTCTTTTTTCCATTTTTGCCCCACTTTTTGCCCCACCGCTGGAGCGGGAGGGCGATGTGACGAGCGTCTTCGCGCAAGGGGTAGGCCGGTCCTTTGAGGAACGGGAGCGGGGCTAGAGGCATGGCTTGTGCGGTCTTGCCCTTTTCGGATAGAGCCGTTCCCCTTGATGCCCTTCCATTTCCTTTTCCGCCCGTTTACCGTCTTGCCAGCGGGGCTGCAGCCCGAGAGATCGACACGCAGCCGCCGGGGATGGGCGAGTGACAGGCGGGCGCGGTCCCGGCCCGCGCCCGAGTGGAACAAAACTTAGAACTCGAACTTCGCATTGAGGGCAACGGTGCGCGGCGTGCCAATCAGCAGGCCGTCCTCGCCTTGGGAATACCAGTAACGTTTGTTGCCGATGTTGTTGACCGCCAGACGCAAGGTCACGGGATAGGACGAGACGCGCGTGCGGTAGTTGGCCCCGGCGTTGAACACAAAGTAGCTGGGCACCGGCAGCGTGCCGTTGGATTTGAGGTTGGAACGGCCGATGTACTTTCCGTCCATACCGAGGGTCAGCCCGGGCACCGCGGGGACGTCATAGGCCATTTCCATCGCTACTACGTAGCGCGGCGCGGCCGCGACCCGGTTGCCCTCCTGGATGGCCGCCGTGCGTTGATATTCCGAATCCAGCAGCATCAGGTTTGTGCCCACGGTCCAGTCGTGGGCCACCTTGCCGATGGCTCCTAGTTCCAGGCCCTGGTAGCGCACGCGGCCGTTCTGCACGTAGACATTATCGGGCGTGACGTAGGCCGCGCCACGATCGATCCTGAACAGCGCGGCGGTCGCGCTCCAGTCGTCTTGCTGCGTCTTCACGCCGAATTCGTACTGCTTGCTCTTGATGGGGCTGAGTACGGAATTGGCGTTCTGGTAGATGGGGCTGACGATGGAGCCAGCCTCCAGCGACTCGACGTAGCTGCCGTAGATCGTGGTGGTCGCCAGCGGCTTGTATATCAGCGCCAACGTCGGCGTGAAGACCTGATTCTTCGTGTATTTTGACGTCACGTCACCCGCCGGGTTGCGCCCCTTTTGCTGGTAGTCCGTGTAGCGCCCGCCGGCGATCAGGGACCACTGATCGTTGAACTTCACCGTGTCGCTGGCGAATATCACGTTCTGGCGGATGTCGATGGCGCGATAGGTCTGGGGAATACGCGTTACGCCATAGACATTGGCATTATCGTCGTAGATATTGCCCGTGCCCATGTTGCCGAAGGAGCCGTTGCTGGCTGTGTCGGTGTACTGGGTGATGCGTTGCATGCCAAAGACCAACTCGTGATCGATGGGCCCCGTTCGCACCTTGCCATCGGCCATGACCTGTACCTGATGAAAGCCGAAGTTGTTGGCCCAGTCGAAGACGGATTCCTGATAATCGCCCCCGCTGGTCAACAGGTAGAGATAGTCTTCCTGATAGCGCTTCCTGGTCCGCGTGTAGCTGTAGTTGGCGCTGACCTTCCAGTCCGCATTGACCGAATACTGGAGCCCCGTGGACATCATATAGAACTCGGCGCTGTTGGGCGAGCCATCGGACGAGGTCAGATTGGTGCGTCCATTCAAAGCCGAGGGCAGCGAGTCGCCCGTGTAGGAGCCGGTATTCACGTAAACCGTGCCGGATGCGCGCCGCTTTTGGTAGAGGCCGTCGAAGGTCCACAGCAGATCCGGCGTCAACTGCGCGTCCAGGCCCAGCGAGACGGAATTGCGGTTGACCTTGCCGTCGTTGTAGGACGTGCCTTCCTCATGGGTGGCATTCAGGCGGTAGCCGAAGCGCCCGGCGTCGCCGAAGCGATCGCCAAGGTCCACGTGTTCGCTCCAGACCTGGTCCGACGTGTAGCCGATGTCGATGCTGCGGATCGGCGCGTCGCCGGCGGGCGGCTTTTTCGTCACGAAGTTGACGATCCCGCCCGGGCTGCCGAAGCCGTACATGAAGCCCGACAGGCCCTTGAGCAATTCGACCTGCTCGAACTGCTCGTAAGGCATTTCGACGCCGTAGCTGACCACCGGTAAGCCGTTGATCTTCGCGCCATTGGAATCATCCAGGCGCAAGCCGCGCACCTGGAGATAGTTGGGCCGGCCGCTATAGGTGGCACCCGCCGGCACGGTGGATGCATCCCCCGCGAACAGGCCCCCCAGCGTGTTTACCTGCCGGTTCTCGATTTGCTGGCCGCTGACGAGGACAGTGGAAAAGGGGGTATCCAGTTGCGAGCGTGAGCCCAATGCGCCCCTGGCCACTTCTTTTTGCAGATTCAGGGAATAGGGTTCATCCACCGTGCCTGTTACGGTCACTGCGGAAAGCGTCGCGATACTTCCAGAAGAGACCGGCATCGGCCGCAATCCATAACTGCCGTCCGCCTGCCGAAAGGCCTCCAACCCGGTTCCTGCCAGTAGGGCGGCAAAACCACCCGGAACGGTATATGTACCCCGCAACCCTGGGCTGGCCTTGCCTCGCGCCTGATCTGTCGCGCCGATGAGATAAACCCCCGCCTCGGTGGAAAACTGCAGCAACGCCGCGCTTAGCGGTCCTGCCGCAATGTCGTACTGCCTGATGTTTTCACGCCGTTCGCCTGCCTGCGGCGCAGTTGGGCTCTGCGCGTGCGTAGCCGGTGCCCAGGCGGCGAGTACGGCTGCGCCGCTGAACATGACCAAGTGGACGGCCAGCGCAATCGGCTTCAGGGCAAGCGCAGTCCTGCTTGCGTCGGTTGACGGAGGGCAGGTCGTGCGAGCAGAAGTCTCCTTGGCCAGGATAGACGCGAGGGCGGCTGGGCAACGGCGAGGCATGAAAGCAGTTCCTTGAACGGGTTGATCGCTGATGGCGAAGGCCTCCATCTCGTCATCCGTCATGCCGTGGCCCCGGCGACAGTGCTGTCGAGGGGCACCGTGCTGGGGTTGATGCCCGCGGGTTGGCTGAGTCGAGTGATGAAGTTCTTCCTTCTCACCCTGTTAAACCAATGGGGCATAAGAACTCGGACAGGCTTTTTGCATCCTTTACCCTCAATGCTGACTAAGCCATTGATGCGTATGCGGAAATTAATTTCTGACGCTGCCCTTGGGAGAAATTCAAAGCCCTCGATAGGCGAAGTGCTCCGGGCAGATCGCGCCTACTTCTACCAGGATGCCCTGTAAATCTCGTGCGCGCGTAGGCAGGCGGCCAGTCTAGGAGCGAGGCTCGATACTGACCCACCAGGGCAGCGTCCGGCGGATCTGCACCGGCAGGGCGGTCGTCAACATGTCCAACGCTCGATCCGTATCGTGCGCGGGGAAGTTGCCGTACACCTTCAGGTCCGCGATCTCGTCGGCCAGTCCGATATGGCCCCTGCGGTAGCGGCGCAATTCCTGCACCACCTCGCGTAGCGGCACGTCGCGCGCCACGAGCACACCCCTGGTCCAGGCCTCGCGGGCCATGTCGGCAGGTACGGCCCGGGTGACCATTTCGCGCGTAAAGCTGGCTTGCTGGCCTGCCTGGATAACGGCTGTAGCGCCGGTGGAGGCAGTGCGGATTTCAACCGCCCCCTCGTATACCGCCATCTGCGTGTGCCCGTCTTTCTGGCGCACGTTGAAGCGGGTGCCCAGGGCGCGCAAGCTGCCTTGGCTGGTATCCACCAAGAACGGACGCTCCGGATCGGCAGCGGTTGCGATGAAGATCTCGCCAGCGACCAGCGCAATTCGCCGTTGGCTCGGCGTATACCGGACATTGAAGGCGCTGGCCGTGTTGAGCCAGATATGCGTGCCGTCTTCCAAGACGATATCGCGGAGTTCGCCCGTACCGCTGCGATGGTCGGCCGACCAGGCCAGCACGCTCCCTGGAAGCGGCGTGTAGCGCCATACTGCCCAGCCCAGCACGCCGGAACCGACAAGTCCTGCCACGCTCGCCAGTACCCGGCGGCGTTGCCGAAACTGCACGTTGGCCCGCAACAGCTTGTCGGCAGTCAGTTTGGGGTCCGTTGTTTCCTGCAATGGTGCGAAGCCCTTGCTGATCTCCTCGACATAGCGCCAGGCAGTCCGGTGCTCGGGCGAAGCTTGCAGCCATTCGCGCCAGCGGGCTTTATCCTGGTCGGTGATATGGCGCGAACAAAGCAGTGCGTACCATTCGGCGGCCTGTTCCAGGGTTGCGTGGCTAGGCTCCTGCGCCGCGCCGCGTCCCTGAAATGAAAATGCGTCCAGCGCCATAGCGAGGCCAGTCAGCCGACGGTCATGGCGTCAGAACGGGCCATCTTGGCGCAACTCAGTTACGGTCTGCCGGGCACGCAACTTCAAGCATCCGAGCATGGCTTGGGCCACGTAGCGACGAACCGTGCGGTCCGACACGCCCAACTCGGCGGCGACTTCCGCATCGTTCATTTGGCATGCGACGGTCAGCACAAAGGCCCGGCCTGCTTTCGCAGGGAGCGAGCACAGCATGGTGCTGATTTCGTAAAGGGCTTGCAGGACGATGGCCTGCCGTTCCGCAGACGGGTGGGTGTCTTCTGGATGAGCCGCCAGCGTTTCCAGCCACGCCCGCTCGATTTCCTGCCGGTGCCAAAGATTGATGCACAGGTTCTGCGCCGTCGTGCGCAGGTAGCCGCGCGCCTCGGCCGGTGTGTCGAAACGCACGGGAGAAGACTTGGCAATGAGCCGCACGAAGGTATCGTGCGCCAGATCGGCGGCGTCGAACGAATTCCCCAGCTTGCGGCGCAGCCATCCCTGCAACCAACCGTGGTGGTCGCAATAGAGCCTTTCGACATTCAGCGAGGAAACCTGATCCGACACGGCGACAATATCCCAATTGCCCGAAGAACTTGCGCAAGCCCGTTTGCAAATAAGAATTACTATCAATAGTAAGCCATGTCAGGGAGTTTCCGCAACGCGCCCCCGCCAATTGTGGGACCCGGCAAGGATGCGCGCAGGCGCTATTGCAGGCGATTGGGCGGCTACTTTTCCTGACATCGATTATCGGGAAAAGGTTTTTCAAGGCGTGGAATTATGCGTGGGACCGCCATTGGCGCCGGGTTGAACCGGCCCGTTTCTTGGCGATCGGAATCCATCAGGCCGCCGTCGTCAGGCCAGGCCCAGGCCGGAATCCAGTGCGTCGGCTTGTGCCGCGAAGTCCTCTGGACGCCGCCTGCGAAAGGTCTCCAGATTGTGGAGCTTCCAGCGCAGGGCGGGTAACTGCGCGGCGTACTGGCATTGCAGCAACGACCAGTCCGGCTCTGCGCGCACCAGCCCGCTGAGGAATCGCCGGTGTGCCACTGTTAACCGCTGGGGTAATTCGCGCCGCAACTGTGTACGGGCCGCCAGCAATGTGTCCAGGGAGCAGCCCACTTCGGCCATGCCGACGAAGGCGCGTCCGTACTCCCCGGCGATGTCCTTGTCGGTGCCGAACAGCACTTCATGAGGGGGGCGATTGTGACCAGCCAGGTAGACCACGAAGCACTCGACCATGCCGTCGCTGATGCCGCCCGACGCATAGAGTTGCCACACGTCGAATAGATCGCGAGGGTGCTGCCGATCCAGCGCAGCCACCAGCTTGCCGGCATAGAGTTCGTTCGGCGCAAGGATCGGCAACGCTACCTCGATACCAAATAGGTCGCTGGTCTTGGGACTGAGCGACCGCCTCTCGACAGGCAGCACGCTGCCGCGAAACACGGCATTGACCTCGATCTTCACTTGGCTGACATCGTTTTCGACGATCAGCTTGGTGTCCCCCAGATCCTTGGCGCGAACCAGGCGTGTCTGTACACCAAGCGAAGCGACCCGTTCGGCAATAGCGGCCAACTCCTGGGTGATGGCTTGTAGCGCTTCGTCACGTGGCGTTTGCCACGGCAGGTACACCACGTCGATGTCAACCGAAAGGCGAGGCATGTCACGCACGAACAGGTTGATGGCCGTGCCGCCCTTCATGGCGAAGATGTCGCTTGCGAACACATCAGGCGCGACTGCCAGCAACAGACGGACCGTATCGGCGTAGGTCTTATCCATGGGGTTTCAGACTCAGCAAGGTGCCATCATCGAGCCGGCTCATCCAGCGCGTAGCACTGCCGGTGCGAACCGGATACTGCTCCAGCAGCGCATCGACATCCACGAGATTCGTCTCGCGCGCCCATGTCAGGAACAGACGCACGGCCTTCACGCTCGTGCACCAGGACAGCAACTGCCCGAGCACTTCCTTGCGGGGGGAACGCAAGCCGTCGAAGACATTGCGAGCTTCTTCAAGGCTTTGTTTGACGCCGGCTTCGTACAGCAACTCCAACACGGCACGTTCGGGAACCGACACCCGCAGGTGGTCGGGCAAGCCTGGCGGAGTGGTCAGGGTCTTGCCCGCCAGCGATATGTCGGGCTTCGGCCAGTCGAACAGGCGGGCGTGGGTGTAGCGCGCCGGGAAGCGTGAAGTGAACCAGGCTGGCAGTACATAGCGGTTGTCACCCCATAACACCAGCGTGTCCCGGCTGGCCAGGTTGTGGCGCACGCCCTGCAGAGCCAGAGCGCTCTTGCCACCGATATGCAGGCCAGGTACGCGGCGTTGCAGGAGCTTCAAGGCACCATAGACCCCAAAATCGTCGTTGGGGAAGGCATAGACACCTTGGGCCAGGCGCACGAGCCAGCCGCTCTCGGCATAGCGCGCGGCGAGCTGGGGCGACACCCCGAGCGACGCCAGGGTGGCCAGATCAAACGGCGCTCCGCGGGAGAGGCTTGTCTGCAGCCGCTTGAGTACTTGGTGTCTTGAACTTCCATTCATGGTTGAAAAATAACACATAATTCAATCAGTCATGGCTGAATGCACGGATATCTGTGGAGAAATTAACCTTATGTGATATTTTTCGTGCAAAAACCAATCAAGTTGGCTGAGCGTCACAGGAAGGGTGCCGTCCGACTCTTGCCACGCCTTTAACCCGAACGATGGCAGCATCAAAAGCATGTTCGTAGCAGGCACGTAAGGTAAGCATGACATTCGCCGGTCCGCCGTAATAGCGGCCCCCGGCCGCATTCCCGGCTGCCGTTGCAGGTGATCGCCGGGTGCAAGAAACGGATACCCGGCGATTCCATGCCCCAGGGTATAACAGGGCACGAGACGACGCCGCGGCGCATGGCGCGTCGTCGCGCCCGGGAGCCCGCCATGTCCGACCTCGTGCAGCTACGCCCCGAAGGCCTGTATTGCCCGGCCGGCGATTTCTACATCGACCCGTGGCGGCCGGTGCCTGTCGCGGTGGTCACCCACGGCCACGGGGATCATGCCCGCGCCGGCATGGGCTGCTATCACACCAGTGCCGAGGGCCTGCCCATCCTGCGATGGCGGCTGGGGGAGCAGGATTACCGGGCGCACGGCTACGGCACGCCGTTCGCCCTGGGCAGTGCGCGGGTGTCCCTGCATCCCGCCGGCCACGTGCTGGGCTCGTCGCAGGTGCGCATCGAAGCCGGGGGCCAGGTGTGGGTGGCGTCCGGCGACTACAAGCGGCAGCCTGATCCCACCTGCAGCCCGTTCGAGGTCGTGCCCTGCGACACCTTCATCACCGAGGCGACGTTCGGTCTTCCGATCTACCGTTGGCCGGCCGCGGCCGACGTGGCGCGTGAGATCGTCCAATGGCGCGACCACTGCGCCGGACGCGGCGAGGCCGCCATTCTCTATTGCTACGCGCTGGGCAAGGCGCAGCGGCTGCTGGCCGAGCTCAAGCCGTACGCCGGCCGGCCGGTCTACCTGCACGGCGCCATCGCCGCGGGGGTGGACGTATACCGGCAGGCCGGCATCGATATGGCCGATACGCGTTTGGTCATCGACGCGGACGGGGCGACGCCGGCTGCGCGCGCCGGATTCGCCGGCGAATTGATCCTGGCGCCGCCGTCGGCCGCCGGCAGCGCCTGGCTGCGGCGTTTCCGCAGGGCCCAGCAGGGATTCGCCTCGGGGTGGATGAGGCTGCGCGGCAATCGCCGTCGGCGCAATATGGACAGGGGTTTCGTCGTGTCCGACCACGCGGACTGGCCCGGCCTGCTGCGCACGATCCGCGAAACGGGCGCGTCGCGCGTGATCGCCACGCACGGCGACACCCATGCGCTGGTGCGCACGCTGAACGAGGCCGGGGTGGCCGCGCAGGCGCTGGCCACCCGGTATGGCGACGAGGAATAGGGCAGGGAGGCGACGCCGGGCATGAAGCGATTCGCGGCGCTGTACCGGGAGCTGGACCGCTCCACTGCCATCCTGGACAAGCGTGCGGCGCTGGTAGCCTACTTCCGCGAGGCGCCGCCGCGCGACGCGGCGTGGGCCCTGTACCTGCTGGCCGGGGGCAAGATCACCGGCGCGCGCCGCAGGATCGCCGGCCCGGGCGAACTGCGCGCCTGGGTGGCTGAGGCTTCCGGCACGCCGTCGTGGCTGGTCGATGCCAGCTACGACCAGGTGGGGGACCTGGCCGAGACCCTGGCGCTGCTGGTGCCCGACCCGGTGCGGCCGGGGGCCGGGCGCGGCCTGGCGGACTGGATCGAAGAGATGCTGCTGCCGGTGGCCAACCGCGACGAGGCCGAGCGCCGCGCGGTGGTGGTGTCGGCCTGGCGGGGCCTGTTCTTCGACGAGCGCCTGGTTTTCAACAAGTTGTTGACCGGGGCCTTGCGTGTGGGGGTGTCGCAACGCATGGTGCAGCAGGCCCTGGCCGAGATGTCGGGCGTGCCGGTCGCGCGCATCGCCCAGCGCATGCTGGGCGCGTGGACGCCCAGCCCGGACTTTCTGCTGGACCTGCTCAGCCGGGAAGAGTTGCCGGGCGACCGCCAGCAGCCCTATCCCTTTTTCCTGGCCTCGCCGCTGGAGGGCGGGCCGGCCGGTCTTGGCCCCATCGAAGACTGGCTGGTCGAATGGAAGTGGGACGGCATTCGCGCGCAATTGATCCGGCGGCACGGGGAAGTGGCGCTGTGGTCGCGCGGCGAGGAACGCCTGGACGGGCGCTTTCCCGAGGTGGAAGCCGCGGCGGCGGCGCTGGGCACGGATTGCGTGCTGGACGGCGAGCTGCTGGCCTGGGCCGACGATGCGCCGGGGCCGATGCCGTTCTCCGCGCTGCAGACCCGCATCCAGCGGCTCAGGCCCGGTCCCCGTTGGCTGGCCGAGGCGCCGGTGCGGATGCTGGCGTACGATCTGCTGGAACGGGACGGGGAAGACCTGCGCGCGCTGCCGCAACGGGAACGCCGCCGGCGGCTGGAAGCGGTGATGCATGAGCATCCCGACCCGCACCTGGGCCTGTCGCCGCTGCTGCAGCTGCCGGGCTGGGAGGCGGCGGCCGCGCTGCGCGAGGAATCGCGCGAGCGCGGGGTGGAGGGCTTCATGCTCAAGCGCGCCGGGGCGCCTTACCAGGGCGGCCGGCGGCGCGGCGACTGGTGGAAATGGAAGGTTGGCCCGCTGACCGTCGATGCGGTGCTGCTCTATGCGCAGGCCGGCCACGGGCGCCGCAGCACGCTCTACACCGATTACACCTTCGGCCTGTGGGACGGCGATGCGCTGGTGCCCGTGGCCAAGGCCTATTCCGGCCTGGACGACCAGGAAATCCTGCAGCTGGATCGCTGGCTGCGCGCCCACACGCGCGAGCGCTTCGGGCCGGTGCGCGCCGTCGAGCCGGTGCAGGTGTTCGAGCTGGGCTTCGAGGGCGTGAATCTCTCCAGGCGGCACAAATCGGGAGTGGCGCTGCGCTTTCCGCGCATCCTGCGCTGGCGCCGCGACAAGCCGGCCGCCGAGGCGGACCGGCTCGACACGCTCAAGGCGCTGGCGCGATGAAGACGGGCGCGCGCGGCTGGGATGCGCCGCTGGCGGCCTGGTTCGCGGCGCGCGGCTGGAAGCCCGCGCGCTTCCAGCGCGAAGTCTGGCGGCGCTACCTGGACGGCGAGTCGGGCCTGCTGCACACCCCGACCGGCAGCGGCAAGACTCTCGCAGCATTCGGCGGCCCCGTGCTGCAGGCGCTGGCCGACCCTGCCGCCGCGAGTCCGGCGGGGGGACGGGGGCCGTGCGTGCTGTGGGTCACGCCGCTGCGTGCGCTGGCCGCCGACACCGTCCACGCATTGGCGGGGGTGGCGCAGGACCTGGACCTGGGCTGGACCGTCGCATTGCGCACGGGCGACGCCGGTGCCCGCGACAAGCGGCTGGCGCGCCAGGGCAAGGCCGACGTGTTGGTGATTACGCCCGAGTCCCTGGCGCTGCTCCTGTCCTATGCGGACGCGTCGTCGCGCTTTCGGGCGCTGCGCTGCGTCGTGGTCGACGAATGGCACGAACTGCTGGGCAACAAGCGGGGCGTGCTGCTGCAGTTGTGCCTGGCCCGCCTCCGGCGGCTGTCGCCGGGGCTGTGCACCTGGGGCCTGTCGGCCACGCTGGGCAATTTGCGGGAAGCCCGGGCGGTGCTGATGCCGCACGCGCCGCAGGGCGCGCTGGTGGCCGGCGCGCCGTCGCGCAAGACGGTGATATCGACGTTGCTCCCGCCGGACGGCAAGAGCCTGCCGTGGGCGGGGCATCTGGGCCTGTCCCAATTGCCCCGCGTGTTCGAACGCCTGTTCAAGGTGCGGGCCAGCCTGCTGTTCACGAATACGCGCGCCCAGGCGGAGCTGTGGCATCGCGCCCTGGCGTCGATCTGGCCGGAAGCCCCCGCCACGCTGGCGCTGCACCACGGTTCGCTGGATCCGCGGTTGCGGGCCGCGGCCGAGCAGGGCTTGCGCGACGGCAGCGTGCGCTGCGTGGTGGCGACTTCCAGCCTGGACCTGGGCGTGGATTTCCCGGCGGTGGACCAGGTGCTGCAGATCGGCAGCCCCAAGGGCGTGGCGCGGCTGCTGCAGCGCGCCGGCCGCGCCAGGCACCGTCCCGGCCAATCCGGCCGGGTGATCTGCGTACCGGCCCAGGCGTTGGAACTGATCGAATACGCCGCCGCCCGGCAGGCCATCGCGCGCGGCGGCATCGAACCCCGCCCGCCGCCGCGCGACTGCCTGGACGTGTTGGCCCAGCATGCCGTGACGCTGGCGCTGGGCGGCGGCTTCGAGGCCGCCTCGCTTTACGGGGAAGTCCGCGGGACCCATGCCTACGCCGGCCTGGCGCCTGCCGCCTGGCAGGCCGTGCTGGACTTCATCGTGCAGGGCGGCAATGCCTTGGCCGGCTATCCGGAGTTCCGCCGGGTGCAGCGCGACGACGACGGCTGCTACCGCGTGCACGACCGCCGCGTGGCCTTGCGCCACCGCTTGTCCATCGGCACCATCGCCGCCGATGGCGCGGTGGCGGTCAAGTACCTGCGCGGCGGCGCGCTGGGCTCGGTGGAGGAAGGCTTCCTGGCGCGCTTGCGGCCGGGCGACCGCTTCCAGTTCGCCGGCCGGACGCTGCAACTGGCGCGGCTGGAGGGCATGACGGCCTATGTGCGGCGCGCCCGCGGCGGCGACGGCCCGGTGGCGACCTGGCAGGGCGGCCGCATGCCGCTGTCGACCGAACTGGGGCGCGAGGTGGAAAGCCTTTTCGCCGACCCCGGCCCGCATCCGGAGATGCGCGCGGCCGCGCCGCTGCTGCGCATCCAGCAGCAGGCCGGCGCGCTGCCCGGCCCCGGCCGGCTGGTGGCCGAGCGCATCGGCACGCGGCGCGGCATGCACCTGTTCCTGTTCCCCTTTGCGGGGCGGGCGGTGCACGAGGGCATGGCGGCGATGATGGCGCTGCGCTGGGGCAGGCTGCGGGCCAACACGTTTTCCTACACGGTCAACGACTATGGCCTGATGCTGGCCCTGGCCGAGACGACACCGCTGGACGAGCCGCTGCTGCGGCGCCTTCTGAGCCCGCAGGGCGTGGCCGACGACCTGCGCGCAAGCGTCAACCTGGGCGAGCTGGCGCGCCGGCAGTTCCGCGAGATCGCGCGCGTGGCCGGCCTGCTGACGCCTTCCCTGCCGGGCCGGGAGATGCGATCGCTCCGCCAGGTGCAGGCCTCCAGCGGCCTGCTGTACGACGTACTGCGGCGCTACGATCCCGGCCATGTGCTGCTGGCTCAGGCCGAGCGCGAAGTCTTCCAGCGGCAGCTCGACGCGCCGCGGCTCATGGCGGCGTTGCGGGACTGCCAGGCGCGTGCTCTGGTGCTGTGCGAACCGCGCGCGCTGACGCCCCTGTCGTTTCCGTTGTGGACGGAAAGCCTGCGCGGGCAGCTCAGCACCGAGACCTGGCAAGCCCGTGTCGGGCGCGCCGCCGCGCAATTGGAGAAGCGCTATGCCCGCGTCGGATGACGGTAGCCTGCCGATGCGGCTGGGCGGCGAGCCCGTGGTCCTGCTGGGCGGGAGGGCGCTGTACTGGCCCGCGCGCAGCAGGCTGGTCATCGCCGACCTGCACCTGGGCAAGGGCCATGTATTCCGGCAGGCCGGCATTGCGGTGCCGAGCGGCGCCACGCGAGACGATCTGGCCCGCCTCGCCGGGCTGGCGGCGGCCACGGCCGCACGCGAATTGTGGATTGTCGGAGACGTGCTGCACGGCCCCGCATCGCAGGCCGGCTGGCGCGACGCCTGGGCGCAGTGGCGGCAGGCGCACCCGCGCCTGGATGTCGCCGCCCTGGCCGGCAATCACGATCGGGCGCTGGGCAGCGCCGGGTTGGGCATGCGCCAGCTGGGGGAGGTCCATGCCGACGGCCCGTTCGTGTTCCGCCACTTGCCGCAGGCCGATGCGCAAGGCCGCCATGTGATCGCGGGCCATGTGCATCCGCAGGCCCGCCTGCCCGGGGTGCCGCGCAACTGGCCGGTGTTCTGGCTGCGGCCCGGCATGACGGTGCTGCCCGCGTTTTCCGCCTTCACGGGCGGCCACCTCGTGTCCGCAGGCCGGGGCGAGGCCTTGGCGGCATGCGTCCAGGACACGGTGCTGCTCCTGTCCGCGGGCGGGGACGTGTAACCGATGTCGCCGCGGCGCTTGCACAATAAAGCTTGACGCAAGCTCCCATAAGCCCCACAGTGTCCAAAGATCTTCAAGTGTCGCGATTTCTGCGGTTGTGCGCGAGCCGAGTAGTACGCCATAAATTGTTCTAGTCCTTCCTTGATCGTCTCGTTTCCGGGCAGGTGCCCGTATCTCTTTCAAGGAAAGTCCATGGAAACCGGTATCGTCAAGTGGTTCAACGCCGACAAGGGTTTTGGCTTCATCATGCCCGAAGGCGGCGGCAAGGACTTGTTCGCGCATTTCTCCGAAATCCAGGGCGACGGCTACAAATCGCTCCAGGAAAATCAGCGCGTCAGCTACATCGCCGGGCAGGGTGCCAAGGGCCCCCAGGCGACCAAGATCACCCCGCTCTAAGCAGGCAGGCGCGTCGTACGACGCATGCCAGGACGAACAAGCCCTCTTGCGAGGGCTTGTTTTTTTCGCGGCCAGGGCGAACCGTACCGCTCATTTTTGCGCCAGGACCTGCTTCATGCGTTGGTAGTCCTTCAGGTATTGCCGGGCCAGGCGGGTCTTCTGCGCCTCGGTCAGTATCTTGCCCGAGACCTGGAAGAATTTCTTTTCTTCCTCGCGCAGATGGTGGCGGACCTCTTCCGACAGTTTCCTGGCCTTGGCCAGCCAGCTTCCTCCCTGGGCTTCGGCCTTGCCCAGGTCTTCCACCAGTTCGTCGATCTCGTGGTGTTCGGACAGGGCATGGCGCGAAGGGTCCAGGCCCATGTCGTCCATCAGGATCGGGGCGTAGAGGAATCGTTCTTCGGCGGCAGCATGGGCGGCAAGCTCCACCTTGAGTTCCCGGTAGATCTGTTGGCGCCGGTCCCCGTTCGGGGCCGCACGGACCAGCTTCGTGCATAGCGAGCGCTGGATCTCATGGCTTTCCCGCAAGGCTTCGTAGATATTGTTGGCAGGCATCGTTGCATTCCTCGTTTCGACAGGAAGATGACGGTACGCGTCGTGCGCGGGCAGGCCCGGCGCACGGCGCCGTTATACGGCCGGCGGGTCCGATTCGCGCACCGGATGGCGGTGCTGCCGTACGGCGCCGATGAATGCCGAGATGGCAGGCTTTCCCGCGTCCGGGGCCAGGACCAGCCCGGCGTCCGGCCCGCCGGAGGGGATGCCGGCCTGCTCCAGCAGCTTGGCGCCGTCGCCGATGGCCAGGAGCGCCTTGCCATGGCGGAAGGCATCTCGCACGAACTCCAGCGCCTGGCCGTCCGCGCACAGGGCATCGACGGCCTTCGCGCCGTCCGGAACGACCACCGCGTCGAACAGGGGAGACGGGCTGTTCTTGAACGATGCATCGGCATCCAGCGCCTGTCCGCCGGCCGCTTCCAGCAGGCCCACGTGCTGGCCGACCAGGCGGACGACGGCGCCCTTGTCCATCAAGGCCCGGGCCGCCTGCTGCGCGACCCGCGCATCCACGCCGTCGGCCACCATGACCGCGATCTTGCGGGTGCGGATGCCGCCGTCCCCCGGCCGGGCGAGGAGCGACAGAAACTCCGACTTCGTGGTTTCCGGCCTGGCGGCGGTACCGCCGGCCCGGGGCAGAGGCGCGGGCAGATCGGGCATGCCGAGACCGGCCGCAACGGCCCCGGCCAGTTCTTCCGAGACGTTGCGCAGCATGGCGACGGTACGCCTGCGGATGCCGGGTACCGTCACCTTGCTCAGCTCGAACGAGAAGGCCTCGGCGATATGCCGCTTCTCGTGGTCGGCCTGGCTGTTATAGAACAGCGCCGCCTGGTTGTAGTGCTCGGCGAACTTCTCGGGCTTGCCGCGCAGTTCGTCCGCGGCGACCGGCTCGGGAAAGGGCACGAAGCCCATCTTGCCGGCCTGGAAGGGACAGCCGCCCGCCAGGGAGTTGGGTTCGTAGGCCACGCGGCCGCGGTGGATGGCCTGGCGGTGCATGCCGTCGCGCTGGTTGTTGTGCACAGGCGCCAGCGGCGCATTGATCGGCAGTTCGTGGAAGTTCGGCCCGCCCAGCCGGGAGATCTGGGTGTCCACATAGGAGTGGATGCGGCCGGCCAGCAGCGGATCGTTGGTGAAGTCGATTCCCGGCACGATGTGCGCGGTACAGAAGGCCACCTGTTCGGTCTCGGCGAAGAAGTTGTCCGGGTTGCGGTTGAGCACCATGCGGCCGATGGGCCTGACGGGTACCAGTTCCTCGGGGACCAGTTTGGTGGGGTCCAGGACGTCGAAGCTGAATTTGTCGGCCTGCTTCTCGTCGAACACCTGCACGCCCAGTTCCCATTCCGGATATTCGCCGGCCTCTATGGCTTCCCACAGGTCGCGGCGGTGGAAATCCGGGTCGGCGCCCGAGACCTTGACCGCCTCGTCCCATACGTGGGAATGCGTGCCCAGCCTGGGGTTCCAGTGGAACTTGACGAGCTTCGAGGCGCCCTCGGCATTGACGAACCGGAAGGTGTGGACCCCGAAGCCCTGCATCATGCGGTAACTGCGCGGGATGCCGCGGTCGGACATCACCCACATGACGGTGTGGATCGATTCGGGCATCAGGGAAATGAAGTCCCAGAACGTATCGTGCGCGGAGGCCGCCTGCGGCATGCCGTGGTGCGGCTCCGGCTTGACCGCGTGCACGAGATCGGGGAACTTCATGGCGTCCTGGATGAAGAACACCGGGATGTTGTTGCCGACCAGGTCCCAGTTGCCCTGGTCGGTATAGAACTTCACCGCGAAGCCGCGCACGTCGCGCGCCGTGTCCTTGGAGCCGCGCTCGCCGGCCACGGTGGAGAACCGCACGAAGACCGGCGTGCGCTTGCCCGCCTCGGCGAACAGGGATGCACAGGTGAGTTCGGCCAGGGGCTCGTAGCATTCGAAGTAGCCGTGCGCGGCCGAGCCCCGGGCATGCACGATGCGCTCCGGGATGCGCTCGTGGTCGAAATGGGTGATCTTCTCGCGCAGGACGAAGTCCTTGAGCAGCGCCGGTCCGCGCAGGCCCGCCTTGAGCGAGCTCTGGTTGTCCGCGACCGGAACCCCCTGGTTGGTGGTCATGGCCTGGCCGCCGGCGTCGGCCCGCACGCGGGGCAGCCCGCCGCCCGCGGCGTTGACGCCGGGGCTCGCCTTGGCGCCGGTCTTGGGCGAACGGTTCTTTTCCGACAGGGTGCTGGCCGTGGCGGAGTCGTCGGGCGGCGCGACCGGTATGCCGGCCGGGGGGCGGGCGGCTGCCTGGCCGTACTCGGCCGCCTTGTTGGGATTGGCGGGCATGCCGTCCACGGTCTCGCCTACGGCCCGCGCCTGCTTCAATGCGGGCTGCGTAGCGGAAGGCGAGGGCGGCAGGGCGGGCCCGCTGTCCGAATTGAAGTAAGCGGTATCGACCGCGGGCTGCTGCCGGCCCTTGGCCGGTTGGCGCTTGCGGGTTGCCATGGTCTGCTCCTTCAGGTGGGGGGCAAGGGAACATCGGGACAAGCGGCCTGGCCGCCCTTGGGCCAGGCCTGGCGCAGCGCGGATGCAAATCCGCCGCTTATCCGGGAAAACGGGCGCGCGCTGGTCCTCACGCGCGGCAGCGCGGTCCAGGCGATGGAGACCCCGGCGGATTCCAGGCGGTCGACCAGCGCCTGGTCTTCGCTGCAGGCAAGCGCTTCGAAGCCGCCGACGCGCCGGTACGCCCGCGCGTCGAGGCCGAGGTTGGCGCCGTGGACGTGACGGTGCCCGTCCCGATCCCGGTAGCCTGCCTGGAAAGCCTCGCGCGCCTGTAGAGCGTGAATGCCGTGGCTGCGCCAGCCGGTCACGCCGACGGTGCCGCAGACCACTTCCGAACCCAGCGACAACTGATCCGCCAGCCAGCTCGCGGAAACGAGGGTATCGGCGTCGGTGAAGGCCAGCCATCTTGCTCCCGCTTCGAGCAGATGCCGCGCGCCGGCGGCGCGCGCCCGTCCGACATTGCGCGAGGCGATGCGCAGTGTCGTTGCCGGCCAGCGGCGCGCACGCATTTCCGTGCGGTCGGTACAGGCGTCCAGCACGACCACGATTTCCACAGGCTCGCCTTGCAGGCCGGGATGGCGTGCGGCGCGCAAGGCCGAGCGCAGGCAGCCGCCTATGCAGGCCTCTTCGTTATGGGCGGGGATGCAAAGGCCGATCATGACGCCGGATCCTTCCGTTTGCGCCAGACGTCCAGCCGGAAATCCCGGTCGTCGTGCGCCACGATGCGGGACAGGCCGTCCAGGCGTCCCACCTGGTCGTGAAGACGGTCGGTGTCCTGGAGCCGGTCGTGAAACGGTTTCCGGTAATGGCACATGAGCCAGTCGCCGCCAGGCGAGAGCATGCGCGCGCATCGCAGAAGAAAGCCCCGCAGTTCGGCCTCGGTGAAGTAGTAGGCCAGCTCCGACACCACGATCAGGTCCGTCCGCCCGTCGGGGCCTGCCGGCCAGGCGCCGGGCAGCGCGGCGACATCGGCCCGCACGTTCGACAGGCCGTCTTCGTCGAGCGCCCGTCTGCAATGGGAAATCGCGGCCGGGGACGCGTCGATGGCATGGACGGCATCGCATCGCCGGGCCAGCATGCGGGTGGCGGCGCCGTTTCCGCAGCCCGGCTCGAACGCCTGCCGGTAGCGCTCGCCGGGCAGCGCGGCCATCAGGATCGACAGCTTGCGGCGCTCGTACCACGCTGTCGCAACCGACCAGGGGTCCGGGTCGGCCTGGTAGAGGGCGTCGAAGTCCGTCATCGCAGCACCACCTCGAAACGCCTGCGGAAACGGGCCAGGACGAAATCCGGGAGGATGGGCGGGTTGCCGGTGGCGGGGTCGGCCTGCAGCTGGGTGCCGAATGCCCGTATGGCGCGGGCCTTGGCCGCGGCGTCCGCGTCGGTCAGGGCGATGGCCAGGGCACGGTGCGCCGGGAAGTCGCCGCGCAGCGGGTCGGCCCAATGCCATCCCCAAATGGGGACTTCGAACAGCCGGCACAGGCAGTTGTCCGCCGCTTGCCGGCCGGCGCGGGCGGTCGCCTCGTGATCCGGATGGCCGTCGGCCGCCCAGGGAGCGATGACGGTGTCGCCGGGCTGCAGGTGCGGGGAGAGCGCCGCGACGATCTCCGGCAGGTAACGGCCGACCGCGCCATCCGGGATGCGCAGGCGGCGGCGCCGGATATCCGTCCCGAGCCCGCGCAGGGCGCAAACGCTTTCCCGGGTGCGCACTCGCGCCAGGGCGGCGGGGGGCATCGCAGCCGAGCCGGCATGGCTGGCTTCGCCGTCCGTGACCGCCCACACCTGTACCGTACAGCCCAGATGCAGGGCCTGGCGCATGATGCCGGCGCATCCCAGGATCTCGTCGTCGGGGTGCGGGGCCAGGACGTGCAGGCAACGGTCCGCGGCGACCAGTTGCCCGATGCTGGCCCGTGCGATGGGACAACGGGACAGCCAGCATTGCCAGCGTGCTTCGGGCGTGCCGGTGCCGACGATGGCGCGCGGGTTCAGAGCGTCCATGGGATCTCCGTCGCCTGTTCGGCCACGGCGGCGCCGTGGACCGCCAGGTCCCGTTCGGCGTGGCTCTGCCGGATGAAGACCGGGAGATCGGCCAGCAGCCGGGACAGGCGCGCATCCTTGCACATGGGTTCGGGCCCGAAGGCGCGCGGCCCGCGGATCAGGACGGTTTCCGCGGCCGACTCGGCGGCCAGGCGCGCACGCCGCACGGCATGCTGGCAGGATTGCTGCGGTTTGGCGTCGATTTCGGCGGCGGCGATGCGCAGCTGATGCCGCGCTTGTACAAGAGCGGTGTCGATCAGGCCGAGGTGGGCCAGGACGTGGGCGTCGTCGCGCCGGCGCCGCGCGGTGCGCAGCACCTCTGCCGCAATGGCGCTTGCCGCGCCGTGCCAGCAGGCGGCGATGCCGCCGGCGCCATGGTGGAAGCCGGGCCGGTCCAGGTAGGCGTGCGGCGCGCCGACAAGCCTGCCCCGGGCATCGTCGAACACGATGTCCGTGCTGGCGGTGGCCGCCATGCCGATGGCAGGCCAGGTTCCCGGGGCGATCCGGATGCCCGGCTGGGCGAGGTCGACGGCCACCAGGCAGGGTTGCTCCTGATCGTTCCAGGCGCTTACCAGCGCCCGGTCGAGATGGCCGGCCCCGGAGCACCACGCCTTGGTCCCGTGCAGCCGTACCGCGCCATCGCCATCGCGGTCGCCTTCGTCGTCGGCGTGGATCCGCACGCGGCGATCGGGAGGCTCGGCACACCAGACGGCCCATGTGGCGGCGGCATCCGCCGCCGGCTCCCCGGATCCGAGTTCATGCAGGATGGCCAGTGCATCGGCGTGGCTTTCGTACAGCTTTGCCAGGGACAGGTCGAACTGCGCCACGGCAGCCAGCATTTGCCAGCGCTTGAGCGTGCGGCCGGAACCGGGCCGGGGCAGATTGCCATACCCGGCCTCGACCAGCGAACGCAGCAAGCCGCACGGCGAGGAATTCTCGCCCTGTCGGCCGAGAAACTCCTGCAGCATTGCCGGAGTCGCCAGCGAAGCAAGCGACGGGGATTCCCTCATGTCGAATGGTTTCCGAAGTATGTGGATGCAGGATGCGCGGAGCCCGGAGCCCGGAGCCCGGAACCACGCACCGCCCGCGGCTGCGGGCGGGCGCAGGCGGGCGGGATGCTCAGCGGTCGCGCGCGCGACCGCCTATCGTGGCGCAGAAACTCGCCACGAACGCTCCCGCCAGCAGCGAGGCAAAGGCCCAGAGCGAGAATGCCGCCGCTGCCTTGCGCGCGGCGTCGGCGGCTTCCCTTGCTTGTTGCTCGGCTTGCTGCGCGGCCTGCTTGGCCCGTTCTTCGACCTGGCTCAGGCGCTGCCGGGCAGTGGTTTCGTCCACGCCCGCCCGTTGGGCGACCAACCTGACCAGATAAGCCTGGTCCTCTTCGGACAATTCGCCATTGGCCAGGCTGCGCGCCAGGATACGCGAGGCTTCCTGGCGCGCATCGCCCTGGCTGCCGGCCGTCGCGGGGTCGCTCGGGCGCAGGAGCGTGTCCGTGAAATAGCCGAGCGAGAGGCGATCGGCGCCCGCCTGGGCCGCCTGCCCGGTCACCGCGGCGGCTGCGCCCGCTCCGGCCCCGGCCAGGGCGGCGCCCGCTTTCGCAGTGCCGGACACCACGGAGGCAATCGTGGATCCCAGCAGGACCACTCCGAACACGGCGCTCAGGGCCCAGACCAGGAAGCCGTGGGCGGTGTCCCGGAAGTAGATTTCGTCCGTGGCCGCATCCGTCCATCTCGTGCGCAGCCTGCCGGCGACGTAGCCGGCGATGCCATAGGCAATGATCTGGGTCGCGAAGAGCCAGGCGATGGATCCCGCAGCCAACGCCGAACCCGAGGCGCCCTCGTGGCGCCAAGGGGACATCGAGAGAAACCCGAGTCCGGTTCCGCCGGTCAGCAGCATGGCCGATACCGCTGCGGCGATGACCGCCCCGGCAAAGACGGCGCTCCAGGACACGGCGGAACGCCCCGGCTCCGCGCCAGGCAGGGAAGGGGCATACGAGGCGGCAGTCTGATTATTCTGCATGGCGATTCCTTTTTCCGGTTGAAGTCATATGCACCGGGAGATCAGTGCCAGAACAGGGCGATCAGGATGATGATCGGGATCGGTACGCCCAGCAGCCACAAGAGTATGGATCGCATGATGTCTCCTTGTTGAAGGGTTTCGGCGCCATCCATGGGGCAGGCACGAGCCGGATCTGCGACGCCGTATCCGTTTCCTTACTTCTTCGTTCTTCTTCGTTCAAAATATCCGTGACGTAATCTTTCACGAGTTTCCATTTAGAACAAATCTATTCTGTCGGCCCGGGCCGGCGGCGCGGGAGACATACCTGGCAACCATTGAAAACCCGTTCGTACGGGAACGGTACGGTTGCCGCTGCCGCCATGGGTATCGGCATACGGCATGGCCGGACGATTGCACTATAGGAAGAGGAGAGCGGCGTCAGAAGCGAAGGAAATACCAAATTTCCTAGTATCAAAATACCAGTCTGCGTCAGCGGGCTTTCTGGCCGGCGATGCCGTGCCTCTTGTCGTCTCCCCGGGGCGCTGCGGGCCGGGCGGGGGCCTGCCGGGCGCTCAGGCCAGCAGAGGCACCCTGAGCGTGGATTTCGCCACGTTCATCGCGACGACGGTCTTGAAGTTCTTCACATTGCCCGCCGCGAAGAACAACTCCCGGGTCAGCCGTTCGTATTCGCCCATGTCCTTCACATTGATGACCAGCAGGAAATCGAAATCGCCGGTCACGTAGTAGACCTGCTGGACCTGAGGGCATTTCGAGAAACGCTGGGTGACTTCGTCCAGCAGATCCAGCCGTTCGTTCTCGATCTTGACTTCGACCATGACGGTGATGGGCAGCGGCCTGACGGCCCCGCGAAGCGGCATCCTGCTGCACAACAGGGGGTCGGGATTCGTCCTGGACCCGGGGCACCCCAACGAACTCCAGCCCCGCAAGCGCCCCCTGCATACCATCATCCCGGCGCTGCTGACCCGGGGGGACGATGCCGTCATGGCCTTCGGGGTCACGGGAGGGCATTTCCAGCCATCGGGCCAGGTGCAGGTCCTTTCCAATATCGTGGATTACGGGATGGGCATCCAGCAGGCCATCGAGCATCCGCGCATGTTCGCGCGCGGGGAAACCCTGGAGCTGGAAAGCACCATGCCCGAAGCAGTCTGGCGCGGGTTGCGCGAGCGCGGGCACCGTCCCGCGCTCGCCGTGCATCCCCTCGGGACATGCCATGCCATCTGGGCGGATCAGGCGGGGGGGGCCTATCTCGGAGGCGCCGACTGCCGGCGCGACGGTATCGCCCTGGGGTACTAGGCTTTGCCGCTGTCTCCGCGAAGTCAGTCGCCCAGCAGTATCCGGACGATCAGGCCGGTCGTGATCGCGATGAGGGCGTAATCGGTGCCGACGCGTACCCATTCGTGGCCCCTGGGCGGCTCGCCCAGCCCCCGGCCGCGCCAGTCCTCGACCACGTATCGCTGGAAGCGGTAGCTGGGGGGCAACTGGTCGCCTTGCCGGAATTGCCGGTCCGGTCCGACGCCGCGGCTGTGTCCGTCCGGGCCGGCCGGCTGCCTGTCGGACTGCGCGGACGGGTGGGGGGCATCCTGGCCGTGCCGGGCGCCGTGCTCCTGGCCGCCGGAGGGACGGCCCGCGTCGTGTCCCTGCGAGGGCGAGGCGCGCTGCCTGCCGCGGGAGTCCGGAGCCTGGGCGGCGGCCGTGCCGATGCCCAATGCCGAGGCCAGCGCCAGGGCCAGGAGTTTTCGCTTGAATGTCGTGTCGTGCATGGCCAGATCCTTTCTGGTTCGGGAACGGGAGGGCCCCGCCCGGGGCGGGGTCGGAGCCGGAACGGGCCGGCCGGCACGGGGCCTGGGAGGGTTATCCGGCATCGCCGCCCAATGCGAGGGACAAGGTCACGGCATTGAGCAGCCGGTCGCGCCGGATCTGCGCCAGGGCGAGCTCCGAGTCGCGCAGAGTCTGCTGGGCGTCCAGCCACGTCCTGAGATCGGCGGCGCCGGTGCGGTAGCGCACCCCGTACATGCGTTCGACGTCTCCCGCCGCCTCGAAGGACCGCTGCGCGGCCGCCTGCTGGACGGCGAGCTGCCTGTTCGCGCGCAACGCGTCGTCGACTTCCTTGAGCGCGGTGTACAGGGTGCCCCGGAAATCGCTGGCGGCGATCTCGTAGTCGGTGCGGGCGATGTCCGTGTCCAGCCGCATGCGCGGCAGGTTCAGGAAGGGCAGGGTGAGCCCGGCGCCCAGCGTGCCCAGGGGATTCTTCAGGATGCCGGACAGCGAGCTGCTGCTGGTTCCCGCGCTGCCGGTCAGTGTGAACGCCGGATAGTAGCTGCGGGCGGTGGCCTGGATGCTGGCCAGCGCCTTGCGCAGCCGCAATTCGGCCGCGCGCAGATCGGGACGCCGCCCCAGCAGTTCGGCGGGCAGGCCGGGCGACGGGGACAGGACCTCGGCATCGTCCAGGTTCTGCGGCTCGTCTTCCAGGGGCCAGGCCTCGCCGTCCAGGAGCACGGCAAGGGTGCTGCGGGTTTCGGCGCGCTGTTGCAGCAGCGTGCTCTGGGAGACCCGTTGCGCTTCCAGATTCTGTTCGGCGTCGCGCACGTCGAGCAGCGAAACGCCGCCCGCTTCGTACTGCTTGCTCACGAGCGCGAGCACCAGCTCCAGTTGTTCGACATGGGCCTGGCCGGCGGCGATGCTCTGGTTCAGGTAGGCAAGGTTCCAGTATTGTTCGCAGGCCTCTCCCACCAGCGCCAGGGCCGTATTTTCCCGGTCTTCCTCGCTGGCCCGGGCCTCCCATTGCGCCACGTCGCGTGCCGCCCGCAGCCGTCCCCAGAGATCGACTTCCCAGCTCAGCGACGCGCTGGCGCTGCTGCTGCGCTGGACGGCATCGCGCCTGTCCAGGGAGCGGCTGGCGCTGGCATTCGCCGACGCGGCGGGCTGGGGCCATAGGTCATTGCGCGCCAGGCCGGCTTCCAGCCTGGCCTTGCGCAGGGCCAGGGCGGCCGAGGCCAGGTCCGGATTCACCGCCAGGACCCTGTCGACCAGGCGATCCAGCCGGGCGTCGCCGAAGCGTTTCCACCACGCCTGTTCGGCGATGGAGCGGGCGGGGTAGGTGGCGCCGGGCGCGACGGTCCGGCGCGAGGCCCCGTCGGATCGGCCATCGTGTCCGTAGCCGGCGGGCACCTGGAGCGCCCGGACCGGCGGGTCGGCCACGGCAGCGCAGGCGGCCAGCATGGCGCAGCCGATAGCCGCGGCGGCCGTACGCAAGCGGAAGGGATTCATTCTCGGGCCAATGCCTCCACCGGATCGAGGCGCGCCGCATTGCGAGCCGGCAGAAACCCGAAGGTCACGCCGATCAGGCTCGAGCACGCGAAGGCCGTCGCCATGGAAAAGGCGGAAAAAGACAGGCTGTAGCTGCTGCCCAGCGCCCGGATCAGCCAGCCGGCTCCCAGCGCCCCCAGCACGCCCAGGATGCCGCCCAGCATGCATACGACGACGGCCTCGATCAGGAACTGCTGCAGGATGTCCACCTGGCGCGCGCCTACCGCCATGCGCACGCCGATTTCCGCCGTCCTCTCCGTGACCGACACGAGCATGATGTTCATGACGCCTATCCCGCCCACGAGCAGGGAAATCATGGCGATGGCGCTGATCATCAGGGTCATGGTGCGGGTGGTCTTCTCTATGGTTTCCCGGATTTCCGCGGTGTTGTTGAGAAAGAAATCCTGCGTGCCGTGGCGCAGCAGCAGCACCCGGGAAATGGCTTGTTCGGCAGCGTCCATGGGGGTGTCGTCGCCGACCCGGACCGTAATGCTGGAAACGTAGGATTGCCCGAGCATGCGGTGCATGACCGTGGTGTAGGGCACCCACACCCGCAGTTCGCTGCTGCTGCCGAAGCCGCCGGATTGCTTGCGGGTCACGCCTATCACCATGCAAGGCACCTGTCCCAGCAGGATGATCCGCCCTATGGGGTCTTCGCCGTTGGGAAAGAACTGGTCGCGGGTGTTGGGATCTATGACCACGCTGCGGTCCATGCCGGCCACGGCTTCGGCGTCGAACAGCGAGCCCCGGTCGATTTTCAGCCCCTTGACGCGAAAATACTGGTCGCCGACTCCGTAGACCTGGGCCGTTGCCGCGATGTTGCCCAGGCGGGCGGTCACCGAGGTGGATACGTTGGGCGTCACGCTGTCCACGTAGCTCTGGCTGGCCAGGGCCGCCGCGTCGGCGGCGCGCAGGGTCTGGACGCGGCCCGAGCGCAGGTCGCCGAAGCCGCTGCCGGGATAGACGTCGATGGTGTTGGTGCCCAGGGCGTTGATATTGCTCAGCACATCTTCTTGCGAGCCCTTGCCCAGCGCGACCACCAGCACGACCGAGGCGATGCCGATGACGATGCCCAGCATGGTCAGCAGCGTGCGCAGCCGGTGGGCGGCCATGGAGACCAGCGCCATCCGGAATGCCTCGGCGAAGCGGTCCCACATCGAGGGCCGTTCGGCCGGCATGCCGGCGCCAGGAGCTGGCGCGCGCGCGCCAGGGTCCGCCGGCGTGCGTCCGGCGAGCGGCCGGTTCGGGCGGTCGGCGACGACGGCGCCGTCGCGCAGCTCGATGATCCGCTGCGCATGGCGGGCCACCGCCATGTCGTGGGTGACGAGAATGATCGTGTGGCCCTGGGCATGCAATTCCTGCAGGATGCCCATGACCTCCTCGCCGGAGCGGCTGTCCAGGGCGCCCGTCGGTTCGTCCGCCAGGATTACCTGGCCGCCGTTCATCAATGCGCGGGCGATGCTTACGCGCTGCTGCTGCCCTCCGGACAGCTGCCCGGGACGGTGCCCGACGCGGTCCTCCAGTCCCAGCCTGGCCAGGAGCCGGCGCGCCCGCAGGGCCCGGGCGGCGCGGGGATAGCCGGCATACACGGCCGGGACCTCGACGTTTTCCTGGGCGTCCAGGTCGCCCAGAAGGTGATAGCGCTGGAAAACGAAGCCGAAATGCTCCCGGCGCAGGCGGGCGAGATCGTCGGGGGCCATGGCCCCGGTTTCCCGTCCCGCAACGCGGTAGACACCCCGGCTGGGCCGGTCCAGGCAGCCCAGTATGTTCATGAGCGTGGACTTGCCCGAGCCGGACGCGCCGACGATGGCGACCATCTCGCCGGTCCGGATATCCAGGTCGATGCCTTTGAGTACGTCCAGCATGCCGTCGCCGGCGGGAAAGCTGCGCACCAGCCCGCGAACCTGCAGCAATGCCTGGGCCATGTCAGAACCCCATGGGCGGCGGGCCGCCAGGACCTCTGCGGCCGCCGCTCGTGGCGGTTCCGGAAGAGGCCGCGGTTGCCTCGCCCACTACGACCCGTTCGCCGGCCTGCAGCCCGGAAAGCACCTGTACTTCGGCGCGATTGTTGATGCCTATGGAGATCTTGCGCGGCTGCGGCCGGCCGTCCTGGTCCGGGACCTGGACGGAATAGCTGCCGTCGGGGTCGCGAGGGCCCAGGGCGGCTGCCGGAATCACCAGCGCCCGTTCCGCCCTGGCCAGCACGATGTGCACTTCGGCCGTCATATAGGTTTTCAGGTCGCCCGCGGCGTTGTCTATGTCGAACACGCCGTTGTAATAGATGGCCGTGCTGGTGGTGGACGAAGACGTCGAGGATTTCGACGAGCTGGACGTGTCTTCGTCGGTAATGGATTCCGGCGCGGGTTCGATCTTGCGCAGCTTGCTCGCGTAGCGCCTGGACGCATTGCCCAGGATGGTGAAGTACACCTCCTGGCCTTCCTTGACCCGGACGACGTCGGCTTCCGAAATCTCGGCATAGACCGTCATGGTGCCGACGTCGCCGAGCATGACGATGGTCGGCGTGGTCTGGTTGGCATTGACCGTCTGTCCCTGCGTGGAAACCACGGCCAGAACGGTGCCGTCGACGGGGGCGGTGATCTTGGTGTAGCCCAGGTTGGTCTGGGCGGTCGCCACGGTAGTTTCCTGGACCTTGATGGTGGCTTCCAGCGCGCGGATCTGCGCCCGGGCCGAGTTCAGGTTGGCCAGGGCGGAGTCGTAGTCGGCCCGGGCCGAGGCTTTCGCCGCGAGCATCGTCTTCTGGCGCTGGAATTCCTGTTCGTACAGGCGCAGGGTGGCCGCCTGGGCGTCGCGTGCGGCCTGGGCGTTTTCCAGATTGGCCTGAGCGCTTTCCAGGTTGTTGGCCTGGGTGCGCGAGTCGATCTCGGCGATCAGGTCCCCGGCCTTCACGGCATCGCCCAGCTCCACCTTCAGCGATTCGATGCGGCCCGATACCTGGGCGCCCACGCTCACCAGCCTGGAAGGCTTGATGGTTCCGGTGGCCACGACCGCGTCCTCGATATCGGCCGTCACGACGGGAGAAGTGGCCAGTTGGGGCGCGGCCGGGCGAGGCCAGAGCAGGATGGCCGCGATAAGCGCCGCGGCCGCGGCGCCGGCCGCGATCCAGGCGCGCCGTTTCGAGAAAATGGAGTTGCTCACGTCGTTCTGGGCTGGCGCCATGGCCAGGGGAATCCGGACGCCTCAAGTCTGGGTATCCGGCCGGGGCCTGGCAACGCACCGAATATGTCGTCCTGTGTCGGAGGGCCCCGCCGCGCATGTCGCAATATGTCGGGAGGCGGAATGGACGGGAAACGACAATAAAATCCGCGTGCAGGACGGCCGAATAAAATGAATGCTTGCGCCATGAACGAGGATTCCACCGTGCACCGCCTGCTCATCGTCGACGACGATGCGGATATCCGGACCCTGCTCGCCGAGCAACTGGGCCGCGCGGGCTATCGGGTCAGCCTGGCGGGCCAGGGCAGCGAGATGCGCGCCGTCCTGGCCCGCGAGCACATCGACCTGATCGTGCTCGACCTGAACCTGCCGCGCGAAGACGGCCTGGCCCTGTGCCGGGACCTGCGCGCGCGGTCCCGCATTCCCGTGATCATGCTGACTGCGCGCGGCGAGGCGTTCGACCGCGTGCTCGGGCTGGAAATGGGCGCGGACGATTACCTGGCCAAGCCGTTCGAGCCGCGCGAGCTGCTGGCACGCATCCGCAACGTGCTGCGCCGTACCGAGGCCCTGCCCGCCAATCTGGAGCCGCTGGCGATACGCAAGGCGCGTTTTCTGGGCTGGCTGTTCGACCTGGAGCAGCGCCACCTGGTGGATCCGGGCGGGCGGGTCGTGATGCTGTCGGGCGCGGAATTCCGTCTGCTGCGGGTGTTCGTCGGCCATGCCAACAAGGTGCTTACGCGCGAGCAGCTGGCATCGCTGGCCGCGCGGCGCGAGTACGACGGGCAGGACCGGGCGATCGATCTGCAGATCAGCCGGCTGCGGCAGAAGTTCGGCATGGCGGGCGGCAGCGACGGGCTGATCAAGACCGTACGCAACGAAGGCTATGTCCTGGCCGCTCCGGTGACGTTCGAATGAGCCGGGCGACCCGCTTCTTCGCCACGATGGCGGGACGGCTGTTCCTGATACTGCTGCTCGGGATGTCCGCCGCGGCGATGCTGGCCACGCTCCTGGCCGAGGCCAAGCGGCAGCAGGATTCGGACCGCCAGGGCATGCTGCGCACAGCGGATCGCCTGATCGGCTACGTGGACCTGCTCGACAGCAGTCCCGGCGAACTGCGCGCCAGGCTGATCGAACTGGGCGGCCCCGGCATCAGGAGCATTCCGGCCGATGCGCCCGCCGAGGCTCCCGATGCGGACTTCGCCTCGGTCCTGGCCGCGCAGGATGCGCGGTTCTCCGGTGCGGATGTCCGGGTCGTGGCGGACCGGTACTGCCGTCCCCGGCTGCCCGATTTCGTGCCCCATTCCGGCCCGGAGCCGGTCGCCGAACCGGGCATGGAGCCGCCCGTTTGCCGCCGGGTCGATATACGCCTGCGGGACGGTTCGCCGCTGGCGTTGGCGGTAGGGTCGCCCCCGGTCGCGCGCAACAGGGCTCTTGCCGCCGATCCGGTTTATCTTTCGCTGCTGCTGGCGTGCATCGGGGTGCTGGCGTTCGCGGTGGCCCGCCTGGCCAGCCAGCCGCTGCGCCAGCTGGCCGATGCCGCCGACGAACTGGGGCGGGACCTGCAGCGCCAGCCCCTCGCATTGCGCGGCCCCCAGGAGGTCCGCCGGGCGGCCCAGGCCTTCAATGCCATGCAGACCCGGCTTCAGCGCCACCTGGCCGAGCGCACGCAGATGCTGGCGGCCATCACCCACGACCTGCAGACTCCGCTGACGCGGCTGCGGCTGCGGCTGGAGAACGTGGACGACGAGGCGCTGCGCGAACGCCTCGTCGCCGACCTCGCCGCAATGAAGGCGCTGGTGCGGGAAGGGCTCGACCTGGCGCGCAGCGATACGATTACTGAGCCGTCCGTTGCCCTGGACCTCGATTCGCTGCTCGGCAGCATCGTGGAGGACGCCGCCGAGACGGGGGCGGATGCGGCATTCGAACGGGGTTGCGGGGCCGTGCTGCGGCTGCCGGCGCTTTCCACCCGGAGGCTGTTCGTCAACCTGATCGACAATGCCCTGAAATACGGCGGCAAGGCGCGGGTGTCCGCGCATGCCGACGGGCGGGGCGTGACGGTATCCGTGCGGGACGACGGCCCCGGGCTGCGCGAAGAGGATCTGGAAAAGGTATTTGAACCTTTCGTCCGGCTGGAAGCCTCGCGTTCGCGGAGCACCGGCGGGGCCGGCCTGGGTCTGACCATCGCCCGCAGCCTGGCTACGCGCAGTGGGGCGACGCTGGCCCTGCGCAACCGTGCGCAGGGCGGCCTGGAGGCCGTCGTGCATTGGGCCCGTCCCCGCCACGTCCCCTCCCCGGAAGGCGGCGACGCCCGTGGCCACGCCGTTTCCGGCGGCAAGTCAGGCTAAGGGCGGCTACGGCTCCAGGCAGGCGCGTATCCGCGCCGCGGTCCGTTCCAGGTCTGCCGGGTCGGCCTTCACGGCGGCATGGCCGCGGTATGCCGCGTCCGGCCCGCGCGGGATAACGTGGAAATGGCAATGCGGCACCGTCTGGCCCGCCGCGGCCCCGCTCATCTGCGCGACATAGACCCCCGGCTGGCCCAGCGCCTGGCGCACGGCGATCGCCACGCGGCGGGTCGTCGCGATGCAGGCCCGCGCGGCTTCTTCCGACAGGTCCAGCAGGGTTTCCGCGGGCTCCTTGGGGATGATCAGGACATGGCCGTCGGCCTGCGGCATGATGTCCATGAACGCCAGCGTGTCCGCGTCCTCGCAGACCCGGATGGCCGGCGCTTCGCCGCGCAGGATCCTGGCGAAGATGTTGTCGGGGTCGTAAGCCATGTGCAATCTCCTTGGAGGCAAAGGCCCCGCCGGGTCAGGGTTTGACCAGGCAGGTCGCCCTTGAGTTCGTAGGCGCGCGCCACCGAGCGCTCCGCAATGTCGACTCCCAGCGCCTTGCAGAACGGCCGCAGGGCATACAGGTGGCGAAGGAATCCCTCCGGCTGCAGCCGAAATCCCGGCCAGATCGGCGCATGGCCGTGCGCCATGCCGCCTCGGCGCCGGAGTCCATGTACCGGGTGGGAATCGTGCCGGGTCGGCCCGGTGGGGGTTGCGTCATGGGCCTGGAGTCCGCGGCGTGGTGCCAGGCAATGTTTTACAGGATCGCGGGATTCGATGCATCGCTGCAGATCCGTTCCATGGCGGAACCCAGATGCCGGACCCGGTGCGCAGGCTTGCGCCGGCCGGTATTCCGGCGCTGCTCAACTGCGCCAGGGGGCATCGGCTTTTCCGAGATCCCAGTACAGGCCGGCCATGATTTGCAGGCCTTCGCGGGCAATGCCGGACAGCAGGTGCTCGTCGGGGCCGTGCTGGCCGCAGGAGGGATAGGAGTGCGGGACCCATAGGGTGGGCAGTCCGAGGATGTCGGCGAAGGCATCGTTGGGCAACGAGCCTGCGAGATTGGGCAGGACGGCCGGTGTCGTTCCCGTGGAGGCCCGAACGGACGCCTGCGCCCAGCGCACCCAGGGGTGCTCGACGTCCAGCCGGGTGGCCGCCGTCTGCATGGTTACCTCGATCTCGAGGGATTCGAAGCCGTGCGTATCCAGGTGGCGGCGCAGATGGCGCTTCAGGTTCCTCCAGTCCGTGCCCACTACGAAGCGCAATTGACAGTGCGCGACGGCGTGGGGAGGAATGGCATTGACCGGGCGGTCGGGGGAACCGGCACCCAGCGCCAGGATTTCCAGCGTGTTGCCGGTCATCAGCCGCTCGGCCGGCGTCGTCCCGGGTTCGCCCCACTGGGGATCGAGCCTGGGATCTTGCACGTCACCGCCGACCGGCAAGCCGCGAATAACGGCGCGCACGGCCTCGGACGCCGCGGGAGGACGCAGGCCGTCCACCTTCAAGACGCCGTGCGCGCTCACCATGGTGGCCAGGGCATTGGCCAATACCGTGGCGGGGTTGGTAATGACGCCGCCCCAGTTTCCGGAATGATAGGCGCGTTCCCGGCATCGCAGGGACAGCGTGAAATTCACCATGCCGCGGGAACCCAGGAACAGGGTAGGGCGGTCGGCGCGCACGCGCGGCCCGTCGCATCCGACGAAGAGGTCGGCGTGCAGCGCCCGGGCGTGCTCGGCGCAGAAATCGTTGAGGCCGGGCGAGCCGGCCTCCTCACCCGTCTCGATCAGCACGGTGGCGTTGTAGCCCAGCTTCCCCCCCCGAGCCGAAATGGCAGCGGCGAGCCCGCCGAGGTTGACGGTATGCTGGCCTTTGTTGTCGGCTGTGCCGCGACCGTACCATTTGTCCCGTTCCACCGTGACCCGCCAGGGCTCCAGGCCCTCGCGCCATTTTCCGGCCTGGCCATTGACCACGTCGCCGTGGCCGTAAGTCAGAACGGTGGGCAACCCGGGATCCTCGATGCGGCGTGCGACGAGGAATGGCCCGCCTCGCGGGGACGGGTTCGGAAGAATCCGGCAGTCGAAGCCCAGGGGCGCGAGCGAGGGCACCATCTCGTCGCGCAGATACCGTTCCAGGGATGGAGGGACGGCGCCGCCGTCGCTTTCCGTGGGGAAAGCGACGCGTCGCTGGAGATCCGCCAGGAAACGGCCGTCATCGAAATACGCGGCGGCCAGGGCAAGGGACTCGGATCGCGGCATGGTACGCAGGGCATGCGCGCCGGCCTGGCCGGCGCCGTGGTTCGGGAGGGCGGGTGTCAGTTGCGTTCGATATGGTTGTCGCGCGCGATCGGGGTGAGTTTGGCGATGTCCCCTTCCACGCGCGAGACGTAACCAGAAGGCGGTTCGTAGCCAGGCTCGATGCCGACGGCGGCCAGTTTTTCCTTCAGCGCCGGGTCGGCCAGCGTGTCTGCCATGGCTGCGGACAGTTTGTCCTGTTCGGACTTGCCCAGGCCGCTGGGGGCCACGATGGCGAACCAGGTCTGCATCGAGAAGCCGGGGTAGCCGCTTTCGGCCACGGTAGGCGCTTCAGGCATCAAGGGCGAGCGATGTTCGCTGGTGACGGCCAGAACCTTCACGCGGCCGCCCTTGGCGGCGGCCACGGCGGCCGGCAGGGCCTCGAAACTGAGAGGAATCTGGCCGCCCATCAGATCGTTCAAGGCAGGGGCGGAGCCCTTGTAAGGGATGTGCGTGACCTTGACCTTGACTGCGGACCATAGCATTTCGGCTGCGAAGTGCACGGGCGTGCCATTGCCATGCGAGCCGTAGGAGTACTTGTCCGGAGCCTGACGAATGTTGTCGATCAGGCTCCGGAGGTCGTTGGCGGGCTCGCTCTGCGCGGCCAGTATCGCCAGCGGCGTGGTGCCGATGACGCCGATGGGCGTGAAGCTCTTGAGCGGGTCGTAGGGCAGGCTGGGATAGAGAATGGGATTGATGGTGAAGGTGGTCGCGGTGCCGATCAGCAGTGTGTAGCCATCGGGCGAAGAACGGGCCACGCTTTCGGCGCCGATGATGGTGGCCGCCCCGGCCTTATAGTCGACGATGACCGATTGGCCGAGCTTCTCTCCCATGCCTTGGGCGATGAAGCGAGCTACGGTATCGGTGCTGCCGCCAGCCGGAAAGGGCACGATCAGCTTGATCGGGCGTTCCGGATACTCGGCATGGGCGGTGGTGCCCGACAGCGAGGCGCCGACGAGCGTCAGGACGGAGGCGATGGTCCGGATGGCGTGTTTCATGATGTTTTCCCCTGTGTTGGTGCCCCGGCGTTCAATGCGCCCGGCGCTGGTTGGTATCGATGGTGACGATACGATTGAAATCTTCCTGGTCGGCCAGTTCCTGCTCGCTTGACTGCCAGATCGCGCCGACTGTCCGGCTGACGGGAAGATCCAGCTCGCATTCGCGCATGAGGGCCTGCGCGAGGCGGACATCCTTGCGCATCAGCTGCATGGTGAAGCCGGAATCGAAGGCCTGATTCAGAATGCGGCTGGGATAGTTGTAGAGCGTGACGCCGCTGCGTCCCGATCCGGCATTGATCGATTCCAGCAGCCGTTCGGTGCGAACGCCTGCGGCTTCCGCGATCCGGAACGCCTCGCTGGCGGTTAGCAGGTGCGAGGCGACCAGTAGATTGTTGACCAGTTTCGCGATATAGCCGTGACCCGCTTCGCCAATGTGGAAGCGCTTCTCGCCCAGAGCCGCCAGCACCGGTTCGGCCGCGGCGAGGTCCTCGGCCGAGGCGCCGATGAACATCGTCAGCGCACCCTTGGCGGCACCCGTGGGGCCGCCGCTCACGGGTGCATCGATAAAGCGCACCCCCGCCTGGCGCAGCGCCGGGAGGAGCGCCTGCATCGTCGTGGGGTCGGCGGTGGTCGTGTCGATCAGGATGGTGCCGGGGCGGGCCAGGGCGATTAGCCCGTCGGGACCCTCGAGCAGGGCACGCACGATGTCGGAGTTGGGCAGGGACAGTACGACGACATCGGCCAGCCCCGCCAGTTCGGCCAGGGAGTCGGTGACGCGCAGCCCGTCGGCCGCGCAGGCTTCCCGGGCAGGGGCGTAGGAGTCCAGGCCTATGACCGGCAGGCCAGCCCGCCGGATGGAGTTTGCCATGCCGCGCCCCATTTTTCCCAGGCCGATTACGCCGATGGTGGCAATTTTGCTCATGTGTCCGATTTTCCGTGTATGAAAGAGGCGCCTTACGCGCCGTGTGCGTAGGGGACCCAGATATTCTTGGTCTGGGTATATTCGTACAGGGCTTCCTTGCCGCTGCCGCGTCCGTATCCGCTGTTGCCGTAGCCGCCGAAAGGCGTGGAAGCATGCGTCTCGCGGTACATATTGATCCAGAAGACGCCGGCGTTCACGCTGGCGGCCACGCGGTGGGCACGTGCGATATCCCGTGTCCAGACCGCGCCGGCCAGGCCGAATTCGCTGTCGTTGGCTATCGCGACGGCCTCTTCCTCTGTATCGAAGGGTATGGCGACGACGACGGGGCCGAACACTTCCTCGCGCGCGATGCGCATGCCGTTATCGACATGCTTCAGGATGGTGAGCGGAATGTAGTAGCCGCAAGCGTCCGGAGCCGGCGCCGCCTGTCCTGCGGCCAGCTCCGCGCCTTCGGTTAGGCCCATGGCGATCATGTCCCAAACGCGGCGGTACTGGGCCAGGTTGTTGATAGGCCCGCAGTCGGACTCGTCGTCCAGCGGCGCACCGACTTTGTATCGGCGCGAGGCCGTTGCCAGCTCCGCGACGAAGCGGTCGTAAATGGAGCGTTGCACCAGAAGGCGCGAGCCGGCCGCGCAGTTCTGGCCCGTGTTGGCGAAGGCCGCAATTACCGACGCGTTCACGGCCGCTTCGATGTCGGCATCTGCGAATACGATATTGGCCGACTTGCCGCCCAGCTCCAGTAGGCATGGAATGGGACGCAGGCCCGCGGCGCTGTTGACGCTGCGGCCGGTCCGGGTGGATCCCACGAATACCACCTTGCGCGTAGCCTCGTGTTCGATCGCGGCGGGGCCCACGGTCTTTCCCAGGCCGTTGATCACCTGCAGCGCGCCGGCGGGTAGGCCAGCCTCGATCGCCAGCCGAGCCAGCACCAGCGAGGACAGAGGCGTGAGCTCCGAGGGCTTGACCAGCACCGCGTTTCCCGTGGCCAGTGCGGGGGCCATGCTGCCCCCGGCCAGGTACAGCGGCGAGTTCCAAGGCATGATCTGCAGCACGACTCCGAGCGGCTCGCGCAGCGTGTAGTTCAACTGGCCGCCCGGCACGGAGGTGACCGTCCCGGAGAGCTTGTCCGTCCAGCCCGCGTAGTAGCGAAATCCCTCCGCCACGGCCGCCATCTGCGCCCGGCAGCCCTTGATCGCCTTGCCGGTGGACCAGGCTTCTAGCCGGGCCAGCGCCTCGGCATGCCGGGCCACGAGCTCGGACAAGCGGTTGAGCACCACGCCGCGTTCCCGGGCCGGCTTCGCGGCCCACACGCGCTGGGCGGCACGGGCGTCGTCCAGCGCGCCGCGTACGACCTCGACCGTGGTGTCCCGGTAGGTGAGCAGCGGCGAGCCGTCATGCGGGTTGACCAGGTCGATGGGTTGGCCGGTGCCGGCGATCAGGGTGCCCGATACGTAGGATCCCACGACCGCATCCGGGCCCATCAGGTGGGCGTAGAGGCGATGCGCCGGCAAGCTGAGGGTATCGGCGTTCATGCCCGGGTTTGTTCCGCGTCGTATTCGGCGAAAAAGAGGCGGGCGATACGGGTAGCGTCGCTGCCGGTCGGTACGCCGCAGTACAAGGCAACCTGCAGGAAGATCTCCCGGATTTCGTCACGGGTGACACCGTTGTTCAACGCGCCGCGCAGATGGATCTTCAGTTCCGCGGGGCGGTTCATCGCGGCCAGCATCGCCAGGTTGATCATGCTGCGGCTGCGGCGGTCCAGTCCCGGGCGGTCCCAGATCTCTCCCCACAGATGCTTGATCGCGAAGGCACGCATCGGCTCGCTGAATGCGTCGGTGGAGGCCGCCGAGTTCTTGACGTAGGCCTCTCCCAGCACCTCATTGCGGATTTCCTCTCCGCGTTTGAACAGATCTTCGCTCATTTCCTTGCCTTTTCCGCATGTTGGTCCTGGCCCGGGAAGGGCCGACAGGGCAGCTTAAGTAAGGCTGAGAGATAATGTAAGATGCTAATTCGGTTATCGTGAGAATTTAAAGTTATCGGGGTAATCCCTGGGATGGACGGCTGCCCGAAGCGGCTCCAACCCCTCCGTCCGGTACGGTCCCCGCTTCCAACCCGGTTGAGCCATGACCCTGGACCAGCTTCGCGCCTTCGTGGCCATCGTCGAACATGGCAGCATCCGGGCAGGCGCCCGGCATCTCGGTATCGCCCAAAGCGGGTTGACGCAGCAATTGCGCCGCCTGGAGCATTCCCTTGGCACCACGCTTTTCGTCCGGGCCAGCAGCGGCGTGGTGTTGACCGAGCACGGGAATATGTTGCTGACGCGCGCGCGCATTATCCTGGGCGAGTGCCATCGCGCCGAACAGGAGTTCAACTACCTGAAAGGGGATCTCAGCGGGAGCCTCAACGTAGGGGCTTCGTCCGAGGCCTGCGCGCGATGGGTGCCGGCGGCTTTACAGCAATTGCGCTGGGCCTATCCCAAGGTGCAGGTCCATCTTGCGAGCGGCCCGTCGGCGGCGCTGCTCTCCGGTATCCGGGAAGGGCGCCTGGATTTCGCGGTGACACTGGTTTCGAGGGCCAGCGACATGAGCGATTTGTCCAGCGTCAAGGTCGGGGATTCCCGGCCGGCCATTTTGTGCCGGCGGGGCCATCCGCTTGCGGACGCGACATCCATCCGGGAACTGGGGCAGGCACAGTGGATCAATACGCGGCTTCTAGGGGCTTGCGGAACGCCGTCGAACCGGCTGGGCGACTGGTTCGCCGAGCACGGCCTGGCCGAGCCGCGCATCGCGGTGACGGTGGATTCGCTGCTGGATACCCTCAAGCTGGTTGCCGAAACCGACTATCTCTTCCTGGGGCCGGATTTCGTGGTGGAGGACGGCACTTTTGCCCGCGTGCTCAAGGTGCTGGGTGTGCGCGAGCCCATCCCCCACTCGGACATCAGCCTGGTGCAGCGCGCGGTAGCGCCGCTGGCGCCGGCGGCCAGGGCTTTCGCGGCGATGCTGCTCTCGTTGAATCGCGACCGGCATAGGCCGCCAAGGGGCGCAGGCCGGTGAGCCGGCCGCGGCGTACATGACGTCACGCGGCGCCTGCCGCGCGCAAGAGCATCCCGGGGCGGTCGTGCATCGACCGAACCGCGGCATGGCTGCGGGTTCTCGTGCGCGGACTGCGGTTTCCTTCGAGGTTCTACAGGATCGTGGGATTGGGCGCATCGCCGTAGACCTGCTTCGGGTCGAAAGCCTTGGCCGATTCCGTAAAGACCAGGGCGCCGCCCCGCGCGCGCTCCTGCCCGACCGGCGCCCGGCGGTAGAAGCACGACCGGTAGCCGACATGGCAGCTCGCTCCCGAGCCCGCCACCCTAACGCGCAGCCAGACGGCGTCCTGGTCGTCGTCGATGCGCAGTTCCTCCACGGCCTGCACCAGGCCGCTGGTGGCGCCTTTGTGCCATACCGTTTGCCGCGACCGGCTCCAGTAGTGCGCTTCTCCCGTTTCCAGGGTCAGTCGCAGCGCGTCGGCGTTCATGTAGCCCAGCATCAGCACCTCTCCCGTGCCGGCGTCGGTGGTCACGCAGGGGATCAGGCCGTCGCGGTCGAACTTCGGCGCCAGTTCGCGGCCTTCCTCGACCTGTTCGACCGAGGTCCTGGCGGCGAACGGAGGAGGCGACGGGACGCCGGACGGTGATTGCGAGGAATTTCGGGCAGACATGGGGGTTCCTTGCGGAGCCGCGGGCTCCGGATCATGGGTGGACGGGGAGGGTGCCAGACGCGTGCGCGCGCCGCCTCTGGCATAGCAGTATCCGCTGCAGGGCGGTCAGGTGGGGAAACTCCACCAGCATGCCGATGACCAGAGCGGCATGGACCAGAGGCTGCCCGGGCAGCGCGGCCATCGTCACCGCCAGCATCAGCGGTGCGTTGCGGGCCGCCAGGCTCATGGTCAGCAAGGCATGCTCGGGATAGGCGAGCCGCGCCAGGCGGCCAATGCCTTCGCCCAGCAGGAAGGTGGCCACGAAGAACAGGAATACCGCCAGCAGCGCCCACGCGAAGACGGTGCGGTGCTCGAGGATGACGGCGATGTTGGCGGCGAAGATCTCCGCCACCAGCAGCGCGATCACCCAGGGGATGGCCTGGTCCGCGCGGTGCAGCAGCCGGTCGAAGCGCGGCGTGCCCAACGCCAGGCGCAGGGCGTAATGGGCCAGCACGGCAACGGCCAGCGGGACGAAGAACCAGTGCAGCAGCGTGTCGCCGATGATGCCGGCCTCGACCTGTACCGGGCTGCGCGTGAACAGCTGCAGATAGACCGGATAGAGCAGGAGCTGCACGGCCATGTTGACGGGAATCAGCGCCGTGCCCAGGCCGACATTGCCGCGTGCCAGGCGGGTGAAACCCAGAAACCAGTCCGTGCAGGGCGACATGAAATAGATCGTCAGCCCGACCACGAACAGCGGATGCGGAGCCAGCACGGCGCTGGCGATGGCATAGCCGATGAACGGGACGACCAGGTAATTGGCGAGCAGGATCCACCCGAGCACGCGCAGCTGGCGCCAGGCCTGCGCCACGGCCTCCAGGCGCACGCCGAAGAAGAGCAGGCCCACCAGCGCCAGCAGGGTGCGGTCGATCTGCCCGCCGAGCGTCTCGGCGGCCGCGGGCCATGAGCGGCCGATGCCGGCGCCGGCCAGGATGGCGGCGGCCAGCAGCAGCGAGATCCACGACGAGCGGACAAAGGAGCCGGCGGCCTTCAGCATTCGCAGCCCTCGCAGCATTCGCTGTTGCCGAAAGGCCCCCAGGCGCCCGCGCCGGTTTTCAGGGCGCTGGCGTCCCGGTCCAGGCACAGCGCGATGCTCTGCGCGAGCGCGGCGAAGCGCTGGCGGAACTTGTAGACGAAGCAGTAGATGCGCGAGTCGTGGCGCACCTGGGGCCCGACCAGGAACAGGCCGGGCGTGATCGTCGATTCGTCCGCTTCCGACAGCACGATGCGGCCGTCGGCGTCCCAGTCCCAGAGTTCGGCGATCTGCCGCGCGCCGCCGCCCTTGACGAAACCGGTTCCCAAGATGGGAGGCTGCTCCTCGTCCCAATACCGGCCGTCGCCCGCATGGATGCGGAACCCGCCGGCCGGGTCGCGCGTGACGCCGATCACGTCCACGCCGAACACGATTTCCAGCCGGCCGGTGTCGACGGCTTCGTAGAGCCGCTGCCGGCTGTAGGGCGAGAGCGACAGGCTGGGGTCGTGGGGGGCCTGCGGGTCCCATGTCGACTTGCGGGCGAGCAGCCGCACCTGGCGGCCGCCGCCCACCAGATTGACGGCTGCGTCCACGCCGCTTTCGTAGCCGCCGATCACGGTGTAGCGGCGGGCCTTGAATGCCGTCCAGTCGGACACCCGGGCGTAATGGGGGCACCACTGCGCGCCGGGGAAGGGTTCCAGGTCGGGGAACTGGAACTCGCCCGTGGCCCACACGAGAAAGCCGGCGTGCAGGCGGCCCTGCTGCGTATCCAGAATGAAGCCGCCGCCCGGCACCGCCGCGACTGCCTCGACCTTGCAGCCGCCTACCACGGGAAGGTCGTGGCCCCGGGCGATGAAGGCAAGGTACTCGGCGTACTGCGGCCCGCTCGGATGTTCGGCGCCCGCATGGATGGCGGGCGAACTGGGCTCGTTGACCGCGTTCAGGTCGGCCAGGCCGAAGGGGTTGCTGTGGAAGGAAGGCGTAATGAAGCGGGTCTGCCTCGGCCAGCGCCGGAACGATTCGCCCACGCGGCCGGCCTCCAGCACGCCGAATTTCAGCCCCGGGATTTTCTGCAGGGCCAGCGCCATGCCGATGCCGGCCGCGCCCGCGCCCACGACGGCGACATCGAGCCGGCGCATCAGGCCTTCCTGTTCCTGGCGCCGCCCTGGCGAGCCTTGAAGCGCGGGTTCGATTTGCAGATCACGTAAATGCGGCCGCGCCGGCGCACCACCTGGCAATCGCGGTGGCGGGTCTTGGCGTCCTTGAGCGAGGAGAGAACTTTCATGGCGAGCTCCTTTCGAGCGGGAAGAGGGAAATCAACAGGAACCGTTCATGGGGTCTCGCAGGCGGGCAGGGTTCGGGCCGCGGCGGGGCGGCTTCGTGTTGGAGAGCCGGTGGGGCCGGGCGCGGCGCGAGCTGCCCGGCGGCCGCAGCCTGGTGGGGCGGCCCGCGACCGGCCGTCCCCGCCCGGTGTCGAGGACAATTAAGGTTATGTTATAATATAACATTAACATCCAGAACGACCCTGCAAGGACTGTCCCGCCCATGCATGCCCCCGCGATACCCGAGACCTATGAACAGTGGCGGCATTGCATCGTCGTGGAATGCGGCATCGCGCTGACCGTGGACTTCGCGGCCCGGCGCATGGCCGTCCTCGAGGACGAAGGCGCGGAGGAAACCCGGCGCTTTCGCAAGGCCTATGGCGATGCGCACTGGCAGGCGGTGCGGGGATGGTTTTCGCGGGCGGCGGGCGAAGCGGGGGCGGGCCGCTGATACGGTCCGCGCGTGGTGCGTCGGGTTCCAGGGGATGCGCGGTAGACGCGCCCCGGCGGCGGGTCAGAACGACCGCGGCAGCCCCAGCAGATGCTCGGCCACGTAGCTCAGGATGAGATTGGTCGAGATGGGCGCCACCTGATACAGGCGGGTTTCGCGGAATTTGCGCTCGACATCGTATTCGTTGGCGAAGCCGAAGCCGCCGTGGAACTGGATGCAGGCATTGGCCGCTTCCCAGCTGGCCTTGGCCGCAAGGTACTTGGCCATGTTGGCCTGGGCGCCGCAGGGCCGGCCGGCATCGAATAGCCGGCAGGCCTGCCAGCGCATGAGATTGGCCGCCTCCACCTCGACGTAGCTTTCCGCGATGGGAAATTGCACGCCCTGGTTCTGGCCGATGGGCCGGCCGAAAACCTTGCGTTCCTTCGCGTAGCGGGTGACCTTGTCCAGGAACCAGTAGCCGTCGCCTATGCATTCGGCGGCGATCAGCGTGCGTTCGGCGTTCAGGCCGTCCAGAATGTACCGGAAGCCCTGGCCTTGCTCGCCGATCAGGTTGTCCGCGGGGATCTCCAGGTTCTCGAAGAACAGCTCGTTGGTCTCATGGTTGACCATATTGGGGATGGGGCGCACCGTCATGCCGGAGCGCCTCGCGGCGTGCAGGTCCACCATGAAGATCGACATGCCTTCGCTTTTGCGCGAGACCTCGGACAGCGGCGTGGTGCGCGCCAGCAGGATCATCCAGTCCGAGTGCTGCACCCGGCTGATCCAGACTTTCTGGCCGTTGACGACATAGCGGTCGCCTTTCCTGACGGCGACCGTCCGGATCCGGGTGGTGTCGGTGCCGGCCGTGGGCTCGGTTACGCCCATCGATTGCAGGCGCCATTCGCCGCTGGCGATGCGCGGCAGGTAGTGGGCCTTCTGGGCCGGCGAGCCGTGGCGCAGCAGCGTGCCCATGTTGTACATCTGGCCGTGGCAGGCGCCGGAATTGCCGCCGCTGCGGTTGATTTCCTCCATGATCACCGAGGCCTCGGCCAGGCCGAGCCCGGAGCCGCCGTATTCCTGGGGAATCATGGCGGCCAGCCAGCCGGCGCGCGTCAGCGCGTCGACGAAGGCCTCGGGGTAGCCGCGCGCCTCGTCCACCTTGCGATGGTATTCCGGTGGGAACTGCGCGCACAGCGCGCGGACGGCTGCGCGGATTTCCTGGTAATCGTCATCCGGGAGGGAAGGCATGGGGCGGGTTTCCTGTACGGGCAATTGCCGGAGTCCGGATCGGTCGCGGCCCGGACGACTCAGCATGACCGGTTTGCCTCGCGTTGGCAACGTCGGCAGCGCGGGGCCGGCACCGCCAGGAATAGCTTGACGCCCGCCGCGCATTATGGAATGCTAGATCAAATATTAATACAACTGTACTATTATTTGATACATCAGCCGACGGCTATCGCCGACCGGCCGCCATCGAAGGAGACCATTCCATGCTCGCGACCCGCCGCCGCGCCTGCCTTGTCGCCCTCTTCCTGGCCGTCTCGGCCGCCTCGCCCGTCGCGGCGCAGCAGCCGTGGCCATCCCAGCCCGTCAAGATCGTGGTGCCGTTCCCGCCGGGCGGCGCGACCGACGCGGCCGCGCGCGTCTACGCCCAGCGGCTGGGGGAAACGCTGGGGCAGAGCGTGGTGGTCGAGAACAAGTCCGGCGCCGGCGGCGAGATCGGCGCCGAGTATGTCGCGCGCGCCCGGCCGGACGGCTATACGCTGCTGATGGGCGCGCTGGGCAGCCTGGCCATCCATGCCGCATTGCCGGACAAGCCCAACTACGACCTGGGCACGGCCTTCGTCGGCGTGTCGCTGGCCACCACGATGCCGATGGCGATCGCCGTCAACGAGAAGACCGGCATCGACAGCGTGCAGGCCTTGCTGGAGCAGGCCCGGGCCCGTCCCGGCCAGATGACCATAGGCTCGGGCGGGCAGGGCACTTCGCAGCACATGGCCGGCGAATTGTTCCAGACGCTGACCGGCGTGCGCCTCATCCATGTGCCCTACCGGGGCAGCGGGCCGGCCATCGCCGACCTCCTGGGCGGGCAGATCGACATGGTCATCGACACCATGGCCGCGCTCATGGGCCAGGCCGACAGCAAGCGTATCCGCATCCTGGCGGTGACGACCGACAAGCGCGCCGAGGGGCTGCCCGACGTGCCCACCATTGCAGAAGCGGGCGTGCAGGGTTATTCGGTGGCCACCACCTACGCCCTGCTGGCGCCGGCCGGCACGCCGGCGGACGTCGTGGACCGCCTGTCGCAGGCGATGCGAGAAGCCGCTTCCCAGCCGCAGGTGAAGGCGGCCGCGGCCAGGCTGGGCACCGAAGCGGTGGCCACCACGCCGGCCGAGACGGACCGCATCGTGCGCGAAGAGATTTCCAAATGGGCGCAGGTAGTGCACGCGTCCGCCAACCGCCGGTAGGCGCACGCCTCGCGCCTGCCCCGACCGCCACGACAACATAACGGAGACTTGTCATGAATCTGCGCTGGTATGTACGCAGCCTGCTGCTTTGCGTGTCCCTGGGCATGGGCGCCGCCCATGCCGCTTCCTGGCCTTCCCAGCCCGTGCGGCTGGTGGTGGGCTTTCCGCCGGGCGGCATGGCCGACCTGCTGGCGCGGGTCGTCCAGCCGGGCCTGGAAAAAGAGCTGGGCGTGCCGGTGGTGGTGGAAAACCGCGGCGGCGCGCAAGGCGTGATCGGCGCGAACGCGGTCGCCAAGGCGCAGCCCGACGGCTACACCTTCGCGGTGGTGGCCGATTCCTACGCCACCAGCCCGGCCATCCTGGAAAGCATGCCCTTTGACGCGCTGAAGGACCTGACCGCGGTCGGCCTGCTGGCCACCTCGCCCACGGTCATCAGCACCGCCAAAGGCTCGGACATCAAGAGCTTCGAGGACCTGCTCGCGCTCGCCCGCAAGGCGCCCGGCGCCCTGCAGTACGGTTCCTACGGCACGGGCAGCCTGGTCCACCTGGCGATGGCCTCGCTGGCGCGAGAGGCGGGCGTGGAAGCCATGCACATTCCCTACAAGGGCGGCGGCCCTCTGATGATGGCCGCCATAGGCGGCGAGGTGCCGGTGGCGATCAGTTCCTACGCCCTGGCCTCGCAGCCCGTGGCCAACGGCCAGCTGCGGCCGCTGGCGGTGTTCGGTTCGGAGCGCTTCGACCGCCTGCCCGACGTGCCCGCCACCGGCGAGCAGGGGCTGTCGAAGACGGCCGTCAACGCCTGGTACGCGGTGCTGGCGCCCGCGGCGGTGCCGGCCGAGGTGCTCGACCGCATGCACGACGCGATCGCCAAGGCCCTGCAGACCGACTCCGCCAAGGAAACGCTGGACC
>Ga0180222_1000597_pt1 | contig 50125 bp, 39 predicted proteins | sample eDN5th37CKraftOP_FD_151336 | JGI IMG/M metagenome (GOLD analysis project Ga0180222, IMG submission 151336) | Enriched Organic Plus compost microbial communities from Emeryville, California, USA - eDNA 5th pass 37_C Kraft OP (version 2) (version 2) ...
CGCGCAGGATCGACAGCTTCTGTTCCACCGTCCAGCGCCGGCGCCCGGAAACGCGCCCCACGACCTCGATGCGAGTGCTCATACGACCGCTCGTATGATTACTCGCTCCCTGCTGCTCGCTATCGTCCGTCATCCCAGCCCTCAATGGGCGGCGACGTCTATCCCAACAAGGCGGCCTTCACGCCACGGTTACCTTGCTCTGACAGGGCCGAACCGATGCCGATCTGGGCGGAGACGACTGCGCAGAACCCGAGCCGAACGGGGCTGGAGACGAGGCCCTGTTGCCGAGCCAGTGACGGATTGCGACTGAGAAAACGCCCTGTTCCGCGGCTTTGCGCTGCCCCTGCTCGAACGGAGACTAGTGCTGGGGGTGTGTGGCGGAGGGACAGGACTCTTCGACAAACTCGCTCGAAGTATGCCCCACATCCCTCCAGCACGCCTTCGTATTCTTAAATGAATCTTCGCCACCGCAGAAATTCGCTACATGAACAGACGCCACTTCACCTGGTGCTCGGTGCTTCGGCCAGTATCACCTTGATAGTATTTTCCCTCCAGGCCTTCGTTGTGTCGCAGTCAAATTGGCCTGAGCGAAAGGAAACGGAAATGAAGGCGACATGCATAAACCAAATCCATTTGGCAGCACGGTGGGGGATTAGCCATCGTACGCTTGAACGGTGGCGCTGGACCGGCGAGGGGCCGAAGTTCGTGAAACTCGGCGGCCGGGTGGTGTACCGGCTATCAGATATTGAGGAATACTCGGATTTATGGACGGTTAGCTGACGCCGCGACTGACCATTGGAGCGACTGTTCCAACAATGGAGGCTTCTCTGACGCAAATGGCTAATGCTCGCCCAACCGGATCAGTCATCTACGAAAAGCACTGAATCCCCCGGCACTATTTCCCCAGTGTGAAGAACCTTCGCGTAGACGCCAAGGCATGGAAACGTCCCGGCATCAGGTATGTCCACGCGATTGTTCGCGTGGATTGCTCGTAATACATCTGGTTTCGGCTCAAGCCCGAGGCCGTGAGCCAAAGTCGGCACGGCACATCTAGGCGTAGGCACCATGATTTCCAGAACTGCGCTGCCGATCTGCAATTTCTGGCCTGTCCAACTGTTTTCGATGAAGGGAGTGGTGTCGGAACTATCGATCACGATGTTGGGCCGATATCTTTCCGCCTCTAGCGCATGGAGGTTTGCCTTGCGCGAAATTTCTTCCAAGGAAGCGACAGTGACGAGATGCACGGGCGCAAAGTCGTAAAAACCTCCCTCCGGGGCGGCTGCACCAATTTCTCCCACATCCAAGGCAACATCGGCATCAAGACCATGAGCCAGCACTTCTTCCGGTCGTGAGCGTTCAAACTGCATTCCGGGCCGGCGCTCGGATACCAGCGAGACGTGGCGTCCAAGGAGGTTGGACAGAGCTGAATCGATATTTTCTGAGTTCGAATGAATGGTGTGGCCATTGGGCAGAGAGATTGCCAATGTGCCAGTGTCTTCCGAAAGCTGAGCCGTGAGCGATAGAAGGGACCGCCAGAGCATTGGCCTTTTCGCACTGGCGATTTTCCCGCTTTCCCTATCCAACACGGCAAATGCCCGATCGCCATATACACCTGTCTTTGTCAGCACCGCGTGCTGAAGCTCTTCACCAAGGGCTGATTTCAACGGATATCGACGAAGGCGTCGTACTTTTCCGATTCTCTCCAATTCTCCGGCTACTCCCTGAGATTCTTTGCCACCAGCATGACTTATGAGCGCTCTGGTCCCTATTCCACCGTCCACGCCTCTTTGCCAGATGGTGGTTCGAAGCCCCGGATGTAGCGCCGCAAACGCTTCTCTGTAATTGGAAAGGCCGCGTTAGCATCTCGGCGGGAGGCCCTCGCGATCAACCGCTCGCGCAAGACCTTCTCTGGAACGTTCATATGAGGTGGTCCCGCCTTCTTGGACAGGTTGGCGGCGAAGTTAAGCTAATCCCGGATGTGATTATGCCGCCAGTCTGGTCATCAGATCATGGGGGGCATGCCCCCCATGATCTGAAGCATCGATCCGTCCATAGACCTCTGCCGGGGTTTGCCCCGCTAGACCCGAGTGCGGTCGCTGCGTGTTGTAGTAGGTGATCCAACGAGCAAGGCCAGTGCGCAGCTCCGAACCGGTCTCGAAGGCGTGGAGATAAACGCATTCATATTTGAGAGATCGCCACAGCCGCTCGATGAACACGTTGTCCATCCAGCGGCCTCGGCCGTCCATGCTGATCCGCACCAGCGCGCTTCGAGCGCAGACCTGTGGACTGCGACGTCGGCACACTCGGCTCCGAGCGTTCTCTCTCCGCCCTTATTCTCTCGACTTATGGACTGCGGCCGTTCTGATTCGGCTTATAATGCGTTGTTTTTAAACGAATAATTTGGGCGAGATGAGCTTGAATTTCGAAAACTGTTCGGCGGCCGGGGAAACCCTCCATCCAACGCGGCTCCTTTGGATTCTAGATCATCGACTTTTCGAGGAGTTCCTTGCGGCGCTCCCAATCAGGCATGTGGCGGTTCAGGAGGCGGAAGAAGCGGGGAGAGTGGTTCGGCTCAACGACATGGCAGAGCTCATGCACGATCACATAATCGATGCAATCTCGCCGCGCCGCTATCAGCATGTCATTCAGCAGGACCCGTCCCGACGACGTGTGGCTGCCCCAACGCTTCTTCATGGGACAGATCATCAACGGCGGCGGTTCGATTCCCAGAGCCGCCATGATGGGGCGTGCTTCGTCATAGCGCTCCTTGAGCACCTTCCGCGCGCGCTGGCGCATCCAGCGGCGAACCAGCACCCGGGTCCAGTCGCGATCGTCCGGAAACCGCGTCTCGACCACGAGTCGGCCGGACCGGATCAGAACCCGATCCTTTTCGGCGGTATCGATCTTCAGGCGGTACTGCCGGCCTAGATAGCGATGAGTTTCTCCGCCGATGAACTGCCGTGGGGGCGTTCTCGGCCGAAACTCCGCGAACCGCCTCTGCTGCCGCAAGATCCAGCGCGCGCGCCGTCGAACGCGCTCGTCGATCTCGGCCGGATCCGCCTCTTCTGGAGCCGCGACGGTGACGGCGCCATCCGGGAGTACCGAGATCGAAAGAGACGAGCGCGGACTTTGGGTAAGAGTGTATTCGATGACCGCGCTGCCGTAGCTCGTCGACCTGATCATCACGCTGCCTGACGGCGAGCGACCATCAACAGGCGATCGATGAGGGCGTCGATCGCCTCCGGCGAAATCGGTACGTTGTGCTCACCCCGGATCACATCGAAGATGTAATCGTCGATGTCATTCTTCATGGCGTTCTCGACGTCCGGATCCTGCGCCCAGTCCACACGCCGATGGCTGTTGATGATGCCGACCAGGTGGGCGGCGGCTTCCGCGCTCAATGTCTCGGTGCTGGCCTCGCCGGAGCCCTGGACGCCAGACAAAGCTTCGCGAAGGCAACCGTAGAATGCTCGCCCGAGCGGATCGTCCCTGATCGGTTCGGGGATATCCGTCGTATCTCGTCGCACCATCTGGTTGCGGATGTCGCGCACGCGTTTGAGATACTCGAGGTCGGAGATGCTCTTGGCCCGGAAATCCTCGATCGCCTGGCGGATGAGCTCCGAGAACCGCTTGTAGTATGTCGGATCTTCCTCCCACCGCTCGTCGATGGTCCGCTTCGTGGCATGGGCGATGGAGTCCGCCCGGCTTGCCGCCGATGCGTTGGAGTTCAGAACCTCGGCAAACGCATCTTCATCGAAGATGTTGACGAGGTCGGTCATCGGCCGGACGTCGTCCGCGACGACGTAGGTATCGAGCAGCTTTTCGATCCGCTTGCGGTACTGGCCGTAGTCCACGGCATCCTGGTAGCGCGTTCTCACGGCGCGGCGCAGGTTCTCGAAACGGCGAAGGTCGTCGCGATAGCCGGCGATGCGACGCTGGTTCGAGGGCTCGTTCGCGAACTCGTGGCTCGACAGCGCGATGGCCAGGGTCCTGGAGAAGGCATTGAGACGGTCGTAGAACTCGTCGCGCCGGGCCTCGTCGGCCAGATGCTGCTCCAGCGCCTCCTCATCCGCCGTATTCGCAACGCCCCTGAAGACGTCCCACAATTCCGAATGCCGTTGGCCGAGCTTCTCGATCTCGGTGTTGATCGACGTGACCGTCCCAGCGAGGTCGGCCTCATCGAAGCCTTCGAGCGCCGAGTAGCTCGACAGGGCCTGGTTCAGCTCGCCGAGAACGCTGCAATAGTCGACGATGTAACCGTAGTCCTTGCCTTCCGCGACCCGGTTCACCCGTGCGATCGCCTGCAACAGGTTATGTTCGGTGAGCGGGCGCGCCAGGTAGAGGACGGTGTTGCGGGGAGCGTCGAAGCCGGTCAGCAGCTTCGAGACCACGATCAGGATCTCGGGATCTTCCCGTTTCTTGAACGCCTCGATGATGCGCGAGTTGTAGGTCGCCTCGTCGCCGTAGCGGTCCATCGCGGTCTTCCAGAAGCGCTTGACTTCGTCCGACGAGGCCTCGTCGATCCGCTCTTCGCCTTCGCGGTCGTCGGGCGCCGAGATGATGACTTCGGAGGTGACCACGCCCAGCTCGTCCAGTGCGCGCTTGTAGAGGATGGCGGACCGCTTGGAAGGCGTGACAAGCTGTCCCTTGAATCCCGTCCCTTTCCAGGTGCGGCGGAAATGCTCCGACACGTCGAACGCGATAAGCGCGATGGTCTGCTCCGTCTGGAACAGCCGCGCCGTCCTGGCGTATTTCCGCTTGAGGTCCGCCTTCTGGTCCTCGGAAAGGCCGGCGCACACCCGCTCGAACCAAGCGTCGATGGCGGTCTCGTCGACACGCTGCTCGACATGACGGCCCTCGTACAGGAGCGGCACGACCGCCTTGTCCTTGACCGCCTGGTCGATCGCGTAGACGTCAATGATGCCGCCGAACTTGGCGGCGGTATTCTTCTCGGTCTTGAGAATCGGCGTGCCGGTGAAGCCCAGATAGCAGGCGTTCGGGAAGATCTTCCGCATCCGGGAATGCAGCCGGCCGTACTGTCCGCGATGGCTCTCGTCGACCAGCAGGAAGACGTCCTCCGACGGATCGGAAAAGTCGCGGACGTTCAGGGCGGTGTCGAACTTGTTGATGAGGGTGGTGACGACGGCCCGCTTCTCGGTTGCGACGAGATCGAGCAGGTTTCGGCCTGTGGTCGCGCGCTTGGGCTCCAGGCCGCACGCCTTGAACGTGCCCTCTAGCTGTTCGTCCAGATCGATCCGGTCGGTCACCAGGACGATGCGAGGATCGGGGATCGACGGTTCGAGGCCGAGGGCGCGCGCCAGCATGACCATCGTCAACGACTTGCCGGAGCCCTGGGTGTGCCAGATCACGCCGCCACGGCGGCGCCCTTCCTCGTCGCGCTCGCCTGTCACGCGGCGAAGGATCTTGCGGACAGCGAAGAACTGCTGGTAGCGCGCGATCTTCTTCTCACCGGCGTCGAACAGCGTGAAGCGGCGCGCCAGATCGAGCAGACGCTCCGGGCGGGCGAGCGCCCACAACACCCGGTCCTGTTCGGTGACGAGTCTGTCGCCTTGTCCGAACCGCGCGTCGTAGGAGGCGCGGTCCTCGCGAAAGCCGTCTGCGAAGGTCTGACGGTTCTGGTCGGCATCGAGTGGCGCATTGATCGCGGCCAGGACGTCGGCCTCGCGGTCCTCCAACTCGGCCCATTTCGACCAGAAGGATGCCGCAGTGCCGACGGTGCCATAGCGCACGTCATTCTTGTTGGTCGCGACGAGAAGCTGGACCGTCCGGAAGAGACCGGGAATCTCTCCGTCCTGCTGGTTACGGATGTGCTGCGAAACCGCCTGCTCCACCCCTGTCGACGGGCCCTTGCACTCGATCACCGCGAAGGGAATGCCGTTCACGAACAGCACAAGGTCCGGGCGCCGCGTATCCGTCGTGTGCTCGCGCTCGACATCGAACTCGGCACAGACATGAAACACGTTTGCCGACGGATCTGCCCAGTCGACGAACTTGACCTGGAACGCCCGCGTGATCCCGTCCACCGTCTGCTCTACCGCCGTCCCCAGGAGCAACAGGTCCGTCAGTTCCTCGTTGATGCGGAGCAGGCCGGACGGGCGCGGCCGCTTCAGCCGCTCTATGGCCTCCGCAAGTCCGCCTTCGGTGAAGGGGTAGAACTGCCCGCGGAGCTCCACCCGGTTGATGCGCGCAAGGCCCTCCTTCAGGATGCCATCCAGGTAGACATTGGCGCGCTTGCCGCCTCGCTCGCGCTCCGCCTCCTCGCGTGTGAGCAGCCGCCAGCGGGGCTCCATCTTCTGGAGCAGGTGCAGCGCCGGAAGCTGCGACAGGTGCTTCTCGGTGTCCTGGATGCGGGCGGTTGATGCCTTGGTCATTGGCAGGCTCCCGGTCGGCCCGGATTCGCTAGATGAACTCGATGACCGGTAAAATGATGTTTCAGTTCAGAGGCTTGAGCCGGTCCGATGGAATGGGTCCTACAGGCTTCGCCCTTGGACCGGGCCACCCGCCCATCAACAAATCCTTGACATTCGGGCGCTATGCTCGCATGTATATCCGCGAGTTCACTGCCTAGCGGCTTTGAACCAATCGAGGCTTCGGGCGCTGAGCCAGCATGGCGAATCAGCGCCCAATTTCTTTCAGCGCAGCGCATTCAGGCAGGCCTCCCGGGTCCAGAGGGGCGATGTGCGGATCTTGGCCACGCTGTTGTCCGCCTGAAAGCAGGTGACGAAGTTCGCCCTCAGCGCCCCGTCGCGGTTCAGCCCCAGCGCCAGAACGACCACGAAGTCCTCATAGAGAAGATCGACCCTTCGCGCCGGGTCGTAGCTCCGCGTCCTGGCAACCCACCCCTGGTAACGGACGGCCGCCGGATCGGTCAGCGTGGCGCCGATCCAGTTCATGCGCTCAGCCCGCACCCACGAGAACGCGTCCTTGGCGCCGTCGCGGCTGGTGCTTTCGTAGAACGCGTGGTCAAACTGATTCTGCCGGAAGAAGACGCGAATACCGTCATGCGTCTCGATCACTCCACGGCAGTAGGTGCCAACAAAATGCTGCCGATAGGCGGCCTCGTCGGGCAGTTGGAGAAGCGGCGGCAACGGCATTACCAGCCTCCGCCCAGACGGATCTTGAAGACGTTGAACTTCTCTTCCGTCCTCGATGTCGGCCCGATCTGCCTGCGGTTGAGCCGCTCCTCCAGTCTCCGGACGACGGCCTCCTGGGCGGTTCCCGCACCAAGGGTCTCGTTGATGCGACTGGAGGCGGCGCCGAGCAGCACGTCGCACAGCTGAAGCAGAGCGACTTCCGGCGACGGCAGCGACTGGATGTCGGCGATCGTGGCGGAGAGGTTGGAATAGTGCAGGCAGCGCTGGAGGTCGTGCAGTCGCTTCCGATCCCGGTTGGTCTTCAGGTCGCAGAAGATGCGGTACTCGTTGAAGTCCAGGATCCAGTGGTGCAGGAGCTGGTAGTAGAACTTGTAGAAGCCAAGCTCGCCGTCGTTCTGATGCAGTGCGAGGTTCACCTGTTCGCGATCGACGGCGATGCAGCGAAAGCGCATGTTCATTCCGAAGGACATGAACACGTCGACCAATTCCTCGTAGAAGGCCTGCTTTGACGGCGAGATCTTCGTCCACTTCATCTCCCCCCAAACGGCATGCCGCGCTCGCAGCGCGGCGATCCTGGCCTTGGCCTCCTCGCGCATCTCGGCGGGCAGCCAGAGGCTGCCGATCATCAGGTATCGGGCGCGCGGGCGCTGGGAGGTGAAGAGGTCCGGAAGGGCCTCGTCGCAGTAGACCTCGAACTTCATGACGCTGCCTCCGCCTGTGGCACCCGGAGGCGCCCCGTCAGCAGCTCGGTCGCGAGCGCATCTCGCTGAATCGTGAGCCGTTGTAGATATTCATCCAGCAGCGTGATCCGTCGATCCAACGTCCCTAGCGCAGTCGCCACAGCCGTTTGCTCCGGTAGTGGTGGGACGTGGATCTCAAACTTCAGAAGATCATTGCGATTGAGGGTTTTGTTTCGTCCCGCTCCGCCGGGCGAAGCAAGAGCAAGCAGCTGCCTGAAAGGTTCCGTCCGGATCAAGTGTCGGAAATACTCCAATGAGAGCGCTTCGCGGTTAATTGTGAAGGTTGGAAACCGGTGAGAGACAAGGCACCCAGCGTCATCTTGAGACGTGATCGCCGCGGCTCCCTCCCAAGCGAAAACGATATTCACAATGAAACGATCTGCCTCGACCCGGTAGACGGTCTTGGTGCTCCCGTTGGCCGTCAGGTCGTCCTCACGCTGAAACGTCCCCTTGCCATGACTACGCACCCCGAGAGCACGGAACGGACCATTCGGATCGACAGTCTGCATGCGATCAGGAATAAGAAGATCCTTGAGCGGCCGCATATTTGGGCCTCGCAGATGGATCTTCTTCGCGGCGATAGCTCGATATTGGAGTGCGACAAGATCCCGTGTCCGCCTAGTGGCTTCAACTGCAGCGTCCCAAGTCGAGAGGATCCCCGCAATCCGTCGCTGCTCAACAACCCGTGGAAGCCAAATTTCGACTCTAGTGAGCTCCGGCACGTGAATGTGCGCTATAGAATGACCTTTACCGAGGCGCGACTTTTGTCGAACAGCATCTTCAGAGTTCAGAGCATAAGCCAGGAAGGACGGGTCTTGTCCGTGCCCGCGAAGAACTACAGTATCGCCCCCTGCTACGGCCTTATCGTTGCCAAGGTAGGCGACCGCCTTTCCAATTTCGGCGTTAGTCTCACCCGAGGTTGCAAATACTATATCGCCACGTTCAAGGTAGAGTGCTTTGCTGGCAACCGCATGCGAAACAAACGAGCGCAATTCGTGAATGACATCACCATACATGGTGTAAATCTCGGCATAACGCAGGCAGGGAACGCCATTTGATGTGAGATCGGATTTGGCGATCCCTTTGCCCTTCAGAAATTGGCCGAGAGTTCCTAATGAACGACGCTGCCCTTGAGTGGTTGGGCCTAACGGCTCGTGTAATTCTGCCTTTTCATGCATCCAGGCCGAGCTCCTTCAGGTGCTCCCGCATCTTTGCGCGCAGGGTGGTGAGCTCGTCCTCAAGGGCGTCGATCTCCTTCTGCACCTCCGCGATATCGACTTCCTCCGCCGGTTCGAACGTGTCGACGTAACGGGGAATGTTGAGGTTGAAGCCGTTCTCCTTGACCTCGTCTACCGGAACGGCGCGGGCATAGCGCTCCACATCCTCCCGCGCGGCCAGCGCCGAGATGATGCGGTCGACATGGCTGTCGAGAAGCTGGTTCTGGTTCTTGCCCTGCTGGAACTCCCGGCTCGCGTCGACGAAGAAGATGTCGCGCCGGTCGGCCAGTGCGCCGCCCTTCTCGCGCCGCCGGTCGAACAACAGCACCGCGACGGGGATGGTGGTGGTCTGGAACAGGTTCGCCGGCAGGCCGATGACGGCGTCGAGCAGGTTCTCCTCGATCACCGCCTTGCGGATGATGCCTTCCTTGCCGGCCCGGAACAGCACCCCGTGCGGGACGACCACCGCGACGCGCCCCTCGCGGGTCTTCGCGGCCTCGATCATGTGGGTGATGAAGGCCCAGTCGCCCTTGGACTTCGGCGGCACGCCGCGCCAGAAACGGCCGAAGCGATCGTTCTCGGCATTCTCGGCGCCCCACTTGTCGAGGCTGAACGGCGGGTTGGCGACGACAACGTCGAACTTCGTCAGACTGGCGCCGTCCACGAGCTTCGGATCGTTGAGAGTATCGCCCCATTCCAGCCGGGCGCCATCGATGCCGTGTAGAAACATGTTGAGGCGCGCCAGGCCCCAGGTGCCGCGGTTCACCTCCTGCCCGAACAGGGCGAAGTCCCGCGAGCCGACCTCTTCCGCGGCCTTGATCAGCAGGGAGCCCGAGCCGCAGGCTGGGTCGCAGATGCGATCGCCCGGCTGCGGGGCAGCGATCCTGGCCAGCACGCGGGCGACCTGACGCGGTGTGTAAAACTCGCCGGCCTTCTTGCCCGCCTCCGAGCCGAAGCGTTCGATCAGATAGATGTAGGCCTCGCCGATGACGTCCTCGGCGGTCTTGTGGTCCGCGCCGTCGCCGACCACGCGGGAGGGGCGCAGATCGAGCTTCGCGAAGTCCTCAATCAGCGACTTGAGGCGCCGATTGCGGTTCCTGGTGTCGCCGAGCTTCGTCTCGCTGTTGAACATGACGTCGGCGAAGGCGTCGCCGATCTTGGTCTTGTTCCGCTCGGCGATGGCGTCCAGCGCCTGGTCGATCAGCTCGCCAATGTTGTCGGCATTGCGCTGGCGAAAGAGGTCGTCGAAGCTCGCGCCCTTCGGGATGACGAAACGCTCCCGCGCCATCTTCCGCTCGACGCGAAGCTGATCGCCCTTATAGCGCTGGTCCGCTTCCTGGTGGTGCTCTTTCCAGACGTCGCTCACATACTTGTAGAACAGGAAGACGAGGATGAAGTCCTTGTATTCCGAGGCGTCGATCACGCCGCGGAAGGTGTCGCATGCCGCCCAGGCGATCCGCTTGACGTCGTCGAGGGTAGTTCTGTCTGCCATGGTTTTCTCCCTGGGATGGGGCGGGCGCCGGCGCGCCCGCCCGTCCTCGATTGCCGTCAGCGTACGCCGCACACCGGGCTGAACTGCGCCCGGAGCTCCCGCTCGACCCGCATCCGCGCCGCCTCGTCGCAGTAAAGCGCCGCGACCGCGAGAGTACCGTGGTTGTTGCGCCCCCACTGATCCCGTCGGTCGTGGTTGGCCACACGGTCCTGGATCCAGCCGGCCTCGCCGATGTCGATCACCGTGTAGCGGTCCGCGTCGGTCCGCCGGCTGAGGATCGCATAGACGCCGGAATTGTTGCGAAGGTTGGCCGTGTTGCCGAAGGGGCCCTCGAAGCTGTAGTTGCCGATCGTGATGGACATGCGTAGATTGCCTTTCGTCTAAGACAGTTGGACAAAGGACCTCAGGGTGTTGACGCACCTTTGAGGCCTGAGATGGAGCCGGGAGCGTTGGCGCGCTTCCGGCTTTTCTTCGCGATCTCCCGCAGAGCCAGGTCGAATAGCCGGCCCCGCGCTACGCGAAGGCGGTCCATCACCTCGATCTCGCGCCGTTCGAGCCGGGCGAGGTCGGCGAGCCTGATCTGGCTGGAGAGCTCGGGAAGTTCGATGTGCAGGGCTTCAAGGGCCTGCCTGGGAATCTGCGGAACATGGGTGCCGACGGCATCTTGGCGCAATGCGCTCTGGGTCGACGCCGCCTCCAGGAAGGCGACGAGGAAGTCGGGATCGATGCCCCTGGCGCGGCGTCGGAGGATATAGAGGGGCGCGGCCGCCACGGCAGGACCTTTGAGCTCCTCCACCTTGCCGACCGAGTAGCGATTGCCGCGCGGCTGCAGCACGACGTCGCCCGGCCGCAAAAGTCCCCGTGTCGAACTGGGTGGGGCCGCGATGCGGGCGGCGCCTGCGAAGTCGACCGTGCCGTCGCCGACGAGGTCGCGCGCCTGCACGACGATGCAGGCGCCGTTCTTTTTGCTCTCGATGCGAGTGCGGAACGGAACCCCCGGCAGGATCTCGACGACTTCGGACAGAAGCATTTCTTCACCACGCCAACGCTTGTCTGCAAAGAATATAATCGCTGGCAAGCGGCCCGTCATCTTGCTGCAGACACGCCGTTGCTGCAAACGTAAAAAGCGCGCAAAAGGTGGGGGCTTGGCGCAGGCGTATGCTGCTAAGTCTTTGATTCATATTTATGTTCTGAGGCCAGCGCTGCCCGCTGCGCCGACCAATCGCCAGGAAACGGCTTGAGGAGTAGTTCGAGCTGCCAGGTTGATGGCTGCCTTCCGTCGAGAATCGCCTCGACGATGTCCGGGGCGAGCAGGGCCAGACGCAGAACCCGGCACAGATAGGACTGGTTGATCTTCTCCGCTTCGGCCAGCTCGGTCACCGAGGCGAATCGGCCGCTCTCCATGAGCCGCTTCCAGCGGTGGGCTCGGGCGATCGCCTTCACCATGGTGTTGTCGACGCGCGGGCGGGGCTGGCCCCAACACGCCCCGTCGGGCATGACCACCTGCTTGCGCCCGCCGCGCTTCCGGAGGGTCAGGGGAACACGGACCGTCAGCGTCCGCCCGTCATCGGTGGTGGCGTCTCCGGCTCTCATGCTGCCCTCCGCGGATTGTCGGCCATGCCGCCAAGCTCATGAACCAGACGGGCCAGCCCATCGATACGGAGGCGGATGTCCACGCCCTCCTGTCCAACCTCGACGCGCTCGACCAGCAGCTGGACGACGCGCGCCTGCTCGGCCGGGAACAGCTCGTCCCACAGGGGGTCCAGCCCTTCCAAGGCTTCCCTGACCTCAGCCTCGGACAGACCATCGATCTCGGGTCGTGCCGATCGCCATGTGCCGACGATCACCTCCGGGGCGCGAAGGAGGCCGCGCAGCTGGTCGACCACGGCGCCCTCGATCTCGGCGGCGGGTACGCGCCCCACCAGGCAGGCATCCGCGCCGCGTTTCAGAACGGACTGACTGACGTAGTAGCGGTAGAGCTTGTCGCCGCGTCGCGTGTGCGTCGGCGTCATGGCGCAGCCGGTCGGCCCGAAGATGAGGCCCTTCAGAAGAGCCGGGGTCGCGGCCCGTGTCCGGCCCGCGCGCATCCTCGGGCTCTCGCGCAGGATTCCGTGCACCTTGTCCCACAAGGCGCGCGTGATGATGGCTTCGTGCTCGCCGGGATAGGCCGTGCCCTTGTGCACGGCGTCACCGATATAAACCCGGTTGTTGATCAGCTTGTAGAGAAACCCCTTGTCGACGAGCCGACCGCGCCGCGTCCGCACACCCTCGGCGGCGAGCGTCCGGGCCAACGCCGTCGCCGAACCCACCTCGACGAAGCGCTCGAAGATCATCCGAACCGTCGCAGCCTCAGCCTCATTGATCGCCAGCTTGCGGTCCCTGACCTCGTAGCCGAGCGGCACGAAGCCGCCCATCCACATGCCGCGTTTGCGCGAGGCGGCGATCTTGTCCCGGATGCGCTCGCCGATCACCTCCCGCTCGAACTGGGCGAAGCTGAGCAGGATGTTGAGCGTAAGCCGCCCCATGGACGTCGTGGTGTTGAACGACTGGGTCACGCTGACGAAGGTGACGCCGCCGCGATCGAACACCTCGACCAGCTTGGCGAAATCCATCAGCGAGCGGCTGAGCCGGTCGATCTTGTAGACGACGACCACGTTGATCCGGCCGTCCTCGATGTCGGCGAGCAAGCGCTTCAGTGCCGGCCGGTCGAGCGTGCCGCCCGAGAGAAGGGCTTGTATTCGACCGCAACCTTCGCGGGCCAAATGCGGCATCTCGTGTACTAGGGGGTCGGCAACCTTCTCTTCGACATAGCTCTTGAAGAATCCCGAAACCTTCCATCGAGCTTCGCCTGCCTCGACGGTCTTCTTCCTCCTTTGCTAGGCGGCGTGGACAAATTTGAGCCAGTATCTGGCGGTGCAATATGGACCATGCCGAGGAAGCTGTTGGCCAGTTGGTCGTAGCGGGTGGCAATGGCGCGATTGATCTTGAGATGGCCGAACATGCGCTCCATGCGATTGCGCTGTCGGTAGAGCGCCCGATCATAATCGATTTTCACACGGCGGTTTGATCGGCCCGGAATGACGGCCTTGATCGTCCTTTCGGCGAGGTCATCGCAACCTACTTCATCATGGGCCACCTGATCTGGAAGTTTGGCGCAGTAGCCAATTTGTCGACGTGGCCTAAACATTCAGGCACAGACCACGCCACACGGCGCGATCAAGACAGGCCCGACCACATATGGGAAGGAGCCAGAGATGCCTCCCATATGGACGCCAGAGGGCTGGACTCCGTTCACCGTCGACACGTGTCTTTAGGAGGATGACTGGAACTTGCTGAAGTGCCGCTGCATCGGTGACAATAGGTTCATCCGGCTGCTCACGACTGCAGCTATGGAGGTGATTGCCAGAGCTCCCCCACACCTATTGCCCGTGTCGGACAGCGACTTAGCCACTGCCCTTTTCCTGCACCCGATGGCGAGCCATGGACAATCACCGTCTATGATTACGCGCGACACTGCCCGTCGCCTCCACGAGACGCCGAACTGAAGCGAAGCCGAGAAGGTCGCTGAGGTCTTGGGGGCCGATTTGAGGGCCTAGCGCAAGGGGTGGTATTAAATATGTGTGCAAAAAACAGCACCTTATGAAAACACATCGAGTCCCTTCTGCGCACCATTTCCTGGCCAGTGACGGGCCCCGCCCGGCCGTGGGCGGCGGCCTCAGCTTCGGCGACCCGCCGTCCGCCTGCGTCGAGCGACGAGCGTTTTCGACGACCGGCCGAGCTGCTGGCCGGGGCGCGTCCGCAGCGTGCGTCGGGTCAGGCGGAAATGCGCACGGGAGCGGCCTGCCAGCCCTCGGCAAGCGGCTGACACCCTTCCGGCGTGATCAGCACCGGGCAACCGAGCGAACAGCCGCGGGAGAAGTCTTTCGCCACGACGTGCGGTTCGAGCTCGAGCACCATCCCGGGCTCGAGCACGATATCGAGGTCCTCGTCGAAGCTCGTGCCGAGCGCGGTCTGGGCGATCGGACGCTCGAACGACAATCCCAGCCCGTGAAACATGGGCCCGAGGACCTGGTATCCCCGGGCAAGGGCTGGGGCCTTCATGAGCGCCTGCAGTTCTCCGGCCGACAGGCCGGGTTTCAGCGCGTCTAGGCCGCCGGCGAAGCACTCGGCGGCGGTTGCGGCGACCTGTTCCCACGCCTCGTCGACCTTGCCGACGAAGAACGGTTGATTGAACTGGGCGCAGTAGCCCTCGAACCTGGCATCGAACTCGGAGTTGATGACGTCGCCATCCTCGAGGATGCGCCCTTTCGGAGCCGGCAGGGACCCACCCATCGCACCGTGGACGCTCCGGCTGCCCGAGTGGAACAGGAGCAGGGTATGCGAATCGCAGCCGCCGCGGAAAAGCGACCGCATCAGCTCCGCCTTGACGTCGAGGTCGCTGACGCCGGGCCTCGCGAGGGTGGCGACCGCCTCGATGGCATCCAGGCCCACCTTGCACCCCGACCTGAAGCACTCGATCTCGTAGTCCGTCTTGATGCGCCGGACGCGCTCGAGGATCGGGGCGGCGTCCACGATCGAGGCGTTCGGAAACCGCTCCGTCATTCGACGGTGGATCTGGGCAGGGAAACTGAGATCGCCCTCGTATCCGGAAAGAAGCGCACCGAACGTGTGCTTCTCCCAGCCCCTCTCCTCGACAATTCCGAGAATGCCGTCGGCAAATCGCGGGTAGCCGTTTCGGTGATCCGTTACCCACGCATCCGGATCGTGGCCGCCGCCGAACGAGAGCATGATGGGCTCACCTTCGAGGGGGAACAGGAGGACCCCTTCCCGCAACATGCCGGACAGGTACTGCAGGTCGGCCAGCCGATAGAGGTTCAGCCCGGCGTTGCCGACGACGATCAGGCAGTCGATGCCGGCTTCGCTCATGGCCGCGCGCGTGCGGCTCCACCGGTGGTCTTTTTCGCTGGCAGGCGGAGTCATGGAACACCTTTCTCTCTCGAGGCGCCGAGGTGGCGGTCAAAGTCCGAGCAGGCGGGCGGCGTTGCCGTACTCGATGGCCGCCAGCCTTTCCGGGGCGAGTTGCAGCCGCGCCAGGCCGGCGCGTGACGAAGCGAGCGTTCCCCAGGGGAAATCGGTCCCATAGAGAATCTGCTCCGTCGGCAGCCATTGCTGGAGGGCTGCCATCGCTGCCGGATTGGCCACGCTGGCGGTGTCGACGTACAGCTTCGACAGCGCGGCCGCGGCCCCTTCGGGCACGCGCGCGCCCAGCTCGCGATCGACGAAGCCCATCGCGATCACTCGCTCGGCGACCATCGGCAGCACGCCTCCGCCATGCGAGAAGACGAACCGGATCGTTGGAAATTCGCTGAACACCCCCGCCCACAGCAGGCTCGATATCGTGCGCGCGGTATCGACCGGGAACTCGATCAGCGGCGTGGCCAGTTCCGGCACCAGTCCGGCGCAGCAAGGAGCATCGGTGGGATGGACGTAGACGAGCGCATTGCGCGCGGCGAGCCACTCGAACAGCGGGCGGAACTCGCGATCGCCGAGATACCGGCCGCCGTAGTTGCTCAGCAGGCCGACCCCGTGGCTGCCGTCGAGCCTGAGAGCGCGCTCGGCCTCGCGGATCGCTCCCTCGACGTCCGGCATCGGCAGGGCGGCGAAGAACCCGAAGCGGCCGGAATGCTCCGAGCCGAGCGCCACTGCGTAGTCGTTGCAGTCGCGGGCGATCGCCGCAGCCGCGGCGTCGTCACCGAAATGGACGCCGGGCGAGGAGATCGAGAGGATGGCCCGCTCGACCTTCGCCTCGTTCATGGCGGCGAGCGATGCTTCGGGCGTCCAGGCCATGACGGCGTCCACCCCCGTCGCGAAACGGTCCATCCAGCCCTGCACGTGCGGCTTGTAGAACGGCGGCAGGAAGTGGTGGTGAACGTCGATCGCCGAACTGACGAACTCCGGCTGGCTCTGCGCCCCCGCGGTACCGCCGAGTATCAATGCGGCGCTTCCGCCTTGCAGCATGGTCCGGCGCGTGAGTTTCATGCGCGACCCATCTCCCATTATTCTTGCGCCTAGGAATTCATCGGACAATGCTGGGCGGGACGCAAGTGCGCAAAGGCGGTGGAGATGAGGCAAGCCCGGATTCTGGTCATCGGGGGCGGTATCGGCGGGCTCACCGCCGCTTCGGCATTGGGGCAGCGTGGCTTCGAGGTCACCGTCATCGAGCGCGATCCGGCCGGATCGGTGGAGGGCGTGGGGATCAGCCAGCAGGCCAACGTGGTGCGGGCGCTGGCGACACTGGGACTTGCGAAGGACTATGTGGAGGCCGGCTGGGCCTATGAGGCCGTCGAGATATACGCGCCCGACGGCACGCAGGTGGCCCGGATCCCTTCGCGCTCGCTGATCGAGGGCTATCCGGCAAGCATGGGCATTCCTCGCCCGGCGTTGCATCGCGTCCTGACACGGGCTGCCGTCGCTGCCGGTGCCGAGATTCGGCGCGGCGTGACGGCGGACGGGCTCGACGACACGGGTTCGCAGGTGGAGGTGACGTTCTCGGACGGAAGCCACGGCGATTTCGACGTGGTCGTGGGTGCGGACGGCATCTACTCACAGACGCGGCGGATGCTGTTTCCCGATGCCCCCGTCCCGGCATTCGTGGGCCAGTCGGTTTGGCGCTACAACCTGCCGAGGCCGGCGGACTTCGATGCGCTGCACGTGTACAACGGCCCGATCGGCGTCGGGCTCGTGCCGATGAGCAGGGACCAGATCTATCTCTACGCAACCACGCCGGAGCCCGACAATCCCACCTTCGAGACCGAGGGTCTTGCCGCCAGGATGCGCGAGCGCCTGGCGAACTGTGCACCCGCCATCCGTCAGCTCGCCCGAAGCATCACGGATGACGGCGCCGTGGTCTACCGCCCGCTCGAGACGATCTTCCTCGAGGGAGACTGGAGCAAGGGCCGCGTCGTCCTGATCGGCGACGCCGTTCACGCGACGACCCCTCATCTCGGCCAGGGCGGCGGAATGGCAATCGAGGATGCCGTCGTGCTCGCCGAAGAGCTCGCGCGCCACGACGATCCCGAGGCCGCCTTTGCAGCCTATCGAGCCCGGCGGTTCGCGCGCTGCCGCTTCGTCGTCGAGAAGTCTCTCGAGATTTGCCGCGGCCAGCTCGGCCTCGGCCCGCTTGTCGACAATGCCGCTGCGGGCGCTCAGATGAACGCGCTCCTGGCGGAGCCGATCTGAAGCCGTCAGTCGACCGGCGGCGGAACGAACTTCAGTCCTTCGCGCTCGAGCAGGGCCTGCGCTTCCTCTTCGCGGGCCAGCACGCGGACGACGACGGGCCGCTGCTCCGTGGCCCGCGCATGGCGGGCGAAGCACGGGAACCGGGAGACGTCGTAACCCGCCCCTTCGACTCGCCAGAAGACCCAGTAGAGGTAACCATCCATCGCCGACCATTGGTCGCCGTACCACCAAGGTGCACCGGCCAACCGGTCCTCGACGATCTGAAAATACTCGTCCATCGCCGCCACGGCGGTCTTCCTGACGATCGCGGAATGCTCGGGACCCGCGAAGAACATCGGCATTCTTATGCGGGTCACGAGCGGATGGAGCGTGGACGAGCAGAAGCAGAGGTCGGCCAGTTGCCGGCAGCGATCCGCCAGGGTCGGTGCCGGGGGCATCAACCGCGCTTCAGGGAAGCGCTCGTTCAGGTAGGTCAGGATGGCGACGTTTTCCGTCAGTACCGTCCCGTCGATCTCCAGCGCCGGTACCTTGCCTTTCGGGTTGATGCGACGGAATTCCGGTGACTTGTGCTCGCCCTTGAGGAAGCGGACCACGCGGACCTCGAACGCGACACCTGCTTCCTCGAGCGCGATCGCGGCAACGCGGCCGCAGGTCCCCGGCGCGGTGCGGAGTACCGTGCTCATGCCGTGAGCTGTGCTGCAGGGGCGGACCCGGTATGCACCTTGGGCAACCGGAGAAACAGCGCGATCGCGACCGCGAGCCCGAATACCGTGACCAGGAGCGCGGCCCTGTAACCACCCGTGGCATCGGCCAGCGCGCCGATCCACAGCGGGCTGACACCTCCCATCAGCATGAAGCTCGCATACTGGACCGCATAGAGCCGTCCGTAATGGGCGATGCCGAAATAGCGGGCGGTGAGATACCCGATCAGGTCCGCCTCCGCCCCCATTGCCGTCCCGAGGGCGACCGCGCCGATCCACGCGAACGCGGCCCCCTGCCAGGCAAGCGCGAGACAGCCGAGGGCGCACAAACCGCAGCAGGCCGCGGCGATCCGCGGCGCTTCCAGCCGGTCCGCGAGCCACCCGACGACGAGCCGGCTGACGATGACGGACGCCCCGATCGCCCCGGCGATCTTGCCTGCCGTGGGCGCATCGACTCCTGCCTCGCGCAACATCGGCACGAAGTGGGTCAGCAGGCCGGCGAATGCGAGCGACATCGTCCCGAAGGCGAACAGCAGGGCCAGGAACAGGGGCGAGCGAAGCTGGCCGCCGTTCGAGGCCGGACGCGTGACCGCCTCGTTTCCGCCCCGCAGCGCGAGCGCGGGGATGATCCCCAGCGCCGCTATCGCCGCCAGGGCCAGGTATCCGGTCTGCCACCCGTGCTCGGCAACGACCAGGGCCAGGACCGGCGGAACGACCATCGCGGCTACGCCGACGCCCATCTGGGTGAGTCCCAACGCGAGGCCGCGCGAGCGATCGAACACTGCATTGACTGCTCGCGCGTAAGCCACCGGTGCGGAGCAGGCGGCGAAGAACCCGATCGCCGCCATGACTCCGATGTAGGCGGGCACGGTCTCCACCGCCGTCCCCAGGGCCGCGAACCCGGCCGCGAGCGCCAGCGCACCGAACAGCGCCGGCCGAACCGGTCGACCAGCCAGCCGACGAGGGGCAGCGCCAGCGCCAGTGCGACGGTCGCCCCGAAGAAGGCCCCGCCGAGCGCCGTCCGGCTCAGGCCGATCTCCCCCTCCAGGTCCTTGGCAAAGATCCCGGCGGTGTAAGTCAGCAGGCCAGCGATGCCGAGACCGGCCCCGGTCGCGGCAGCGAGAACCACCGGCCAGCCCCGTCGGAACTCGGAAGGCGGGCTCGGCCCGCCGCGCACTTTGGATCGCATCGTCCGGCCCGGCTCACTCCTTGGCCGGAATCTTGTCGAACTCGGCCTGGATCCGGGCGAGATTCGCGTCGCTGAGCGCCTCGGGCTCGTACTGCTGGATGGCACGCAGGGTCAGGTCCCGCCCGAGGGTCTGGAACATCTCGTTGGCATAGACCGTGGGAATAAGGCGCTTGAGAATCTCGACGGCCGCCGGGTCCTCCAGCAGCTTGCCGACGAGGGTTTCGTCCACGGAGTAATGGGCGGCGGGTTGGGATGTGGTCGCTTCCTGTGCGACCGCAAGGGTGGGGACCGCGGCAAGGGATGCGGCGGCCAGCAGGCCCGCAAGTTTCAACGCCTGTATACGCATCGGTCTTCTCCTTCAGTTGAACGGGTCAGTTCTGCAGCGTTTCGTCAAACCGGACGGCGTGGCTGGAGGGCTGTGTCACCGCGAGGCGCCGGGACATCCGCGGCAGCAGCAGGAACGAGGCGGCGGCTACCGCGGTGGCGATCCCGACGAAGGCTCCCGGTGCGCTGTAGCCGTAGATGAACATGGCGATCACCGGGGCGACCAGCAGGCCCGAGCCCATCGCGGCACTGGTCATTCCGGCCACCGCGCCCTGCATGTTCGAGGGGTTTGCCAGCGAGGCGCCCGAGGCAGCCGCCGGCATGCCGAAAGCCGCGCCGGCGCTGCTCAGGACGTAGGCGAACACGATCCAGGGGTACGTCTGGGCGATGGCCATGAGCCCGTTGCCCGCGATCAGCAGGACGCTACCGGCCAGCATGAGCAGCGGAGGTCGCGCACGGATGCGGCGCATGATGCCGAGCTGCACCGTGACCGCCGCCGACGCACCCAGCATCATCGCGATTCCGGCAAGCGGCTGGGCCTCGATCGGCGCCAGGCGAAGCCGGTCGATGACCACGAACCCCAGCATCTGCAGGCTCGCTGCCTGGCATCCGCTCAGCATCGCGAGATAGGCCACGAATGGCAGGACCGAAGGGCGCCGAAGCGTGTCCCAGTTTCGCGACGCGCGTTCGTTCGAATCCGCTGATCGCGCCTGCGAGGCCGGCAGCCGCCAGGCCACCCACGCGAGAATGCCGCAGCCGACGAGGGTAAAGACGACCTGCGGCCCGGCGAGGCCGAGCCACGGCAGGATCAGCAACGGCGCGACCGCGGGTCCCACGATCGAGCCGAGTCCCTGGGCCGAGGCCATCGAGGCGAGCGCACCCGTGCGCTGCGCGGCGGTCGTCTGGTCGGCGATGTGCGCCTGGATCGCGGGAGCTGCTGCCAGACCGACGCTGCCGAACACCGCCCGCGCCCCCGCCAGCGCAGCGACGCCTGCGGCCACCGAGACCAGCCGGTTGACCGCGGCAAAGATGCCAACCGCAGTCAGGGCGCTTGCGACGGTGAACCCGGTGATCCCGATCAGGATCACCGGCTTGCGTCCGATCAGGTCGGACCGGGCAGCCCATAGCGGCAAGGCCAGCATGCTCAACCCGGCGGAGACGGACTGGACCGCGACCATCGCCACGTCGGGAATGCCGCTGGACCGCGCGATGGCGGGGAACAGCGACATCATCGCCAGGTTGCCGGCCGCCATCACGAACGTGGTCGTGTAGAGCAGCATGAAGCCGGAAATCCGCGACCTGCGCCGGTCGAATGTCATGGTGCTTGCGGCCGAGAGGGTCACGCGACGGCCGGCGCGCGAACCGCGCCCTGTCGGTACGACAGCCACAGCACCCCCGCGCTGATCAGCGGAACGATGGTCATGCTGGCCAGCGCGTAACGCAGCGACTCCTGCCCGAGGCCCGGCATCAGCGCGTCGCTCAAGGCGCCGACGACCAGCGGGCCAAGCGCGCTGCCGATCACGCCCATCGCGGCCAGCATGATCGTCGACGCCACGCCCCGCATGTTGGCGGGCGAGAGTCCCACGGCCGCGGCGAAGCACGGGCTGCTCCCGCTGGCGAGCAGGAAGTTCATGATCGTTGCCGCCACCATCGCGACGGTGAGCGAGGAGGAGAAGCAGAAGACCAGATAGAACGGCACCGCCAGCGGCAGGGCTACCAGGGGAACCAGCAATCCCGTCAGCTCGCCTCCGCGGGTGCGCACGAGTCGGCTCGCGAGCATGCCTGCGGCAATGGTGCCCGTCACGCCGCCGAGGCCGACCGTGGGGCCGATCAGGGCGCCCACGTTGGCCAGCGCGACGTCGTGGCTGCGCAGGAGGAATGTCGGCGCCCAGACCGGAAGCACTCCTCCCGTCATCGCCCCGATACCCGTGCCGAGCGCGAGCAGGGCAAAGCCCGGGATACGCAGCAGGCGGCCGACCGCCACCGGGAGTTTCGGTGCGGGGCTGTCGAAGGCGTCGTTGCGGTCGAACTTGCCCCGCTCCGGCTCGCGCATCGTGGCCACCATCAGCAGGACCAGGATGAAGCCAGTTGCCCCGCAGATCAGGAACATGTTCCGCCAGCCGTAGGCCGCCGCCAGAACGCCGGCGGCGATCGAGCCGAGCACCACGCCGACGAACACGCTCGACTGGTAGATCCCCACCGCGCGAGCGCGGCGGTCGGGGGCGTACAGGTCGGCGATCATCGACATCGCGACCGGGAAGGCGGTTGCCTCGCCGACGCCGACGAGCGCCCGGGTCACCGCGAGCGAGGCAAAGCCTTCTGCCCAGCCCGTCGCCGCGGTCGCCGCCGACCACAGCGTGACGCCGACGATCAGGATGCGCGTCCGGCTGGCGCGATCGACCCAGCCGGCGATGAGGATGCCGACGGCCAGATTGAACAGGACGAAAGCGGAGCCCGAGACGATGCTCATCTCGGTGTCGCTCAACCGCAGATCGGCCTTGATCGGATCGACGACGATCCCGAGCAGGGAGCGGTCTGCGTAATTGAACAGGTTGCTCGCGAACAACAGGAACAACCCGTAGGCGGGGTTGGGATCTCGTCGCCCCTGCGCGTCGGGTCTTGCCGCGGTCACCAGTTCCCCTCCCCATTCTTCCGGCGACGCCACTCTTGGCTGTCGCACTTCGGCGCTTCCCGCCCCGATCCGATCAACGAGCTGCCCGGCGCGTCGTCCCGTTCATTCCACGCGCAACCCGAGCAACTCGGCGGCATTCAATCCGAGAATCTTTGCCTGGTCCTCCTCGCTCAGCCGGCTGTGGAAACCGAGCGGGTCGGGCTCAGACATGTCGAAGGGGTAATCCGTGCCGAGGCACAGCTTGTCCGCGCCGTGAGTCCGCACCAGGCTGTCGAGCTGGTCCTGGTCGAAGACCAGCGTGTCGAGCCACAGCTTGCGCAAGTAGCTCGATGGCTCGTGACGGCAGTGCTCGCTGCAATCGGCACGAGCGCGCCAGGCGTGGTCCATGCGCCCCCAGTACCCCGGCATGTAGCCGCCGCCGTGCGCAACGCAGATGCGCAGTCCCGGATAGCGGTCGAGCACGCCGCCGAAGATCAGGTGGCCGATGGCCAGCGTGGACTCGAGCGGATTGCCGATCAGGTTGTTGAAGTAATACTCGCTCATCCGATTGGCGTGGGTGAAGCCGAGCGGGTGGATGAACAGCAGGATTCCGAGTTCTTCGGCCGCGGCGAAGAACGGCCGGAACTTCTCGCTGTGGAAGTCCTCGCCGTTGACGTTCGAGCTGATCTCGATGCCGCGCAGGTCGAGCTCGCGCACGCAGCGCCGCATCTCCTCGATCGCGAGCTCGACGTTCTGCAGCGGCACGGTTCCCATCGCGACGAGCCTGTCCGGATGCTGCGCGGCCGCCGCGGCCATGCCCTCGTTGACGACCCGCGCCGCCTCTCGCGCGACGTCGTCATCCGCGTAGTAGAAATACTGGCCCGGGCTGGGGCTGATCGCCTGCACGTCGATGCCGAGCCGGTCCATGTCCGCAAGCCGCTGGTCGATCGTGTTGAGGGTGCGGCCCATGGCGGCGAACTGCGCGCGGTTCACCTCCATCGTCTTTGCGCTGGTGAAATCGTTTATGCCCGGAGGGGGGCCCGGATGCCGCGCCTGGACGATGGCATCGGCTGCCGGAATGCCGAGATGGCAATGAATGTCGACGACGAGGTGCTTTCCGCGGGCCGAGACCCGAATGGGCGGTCGATCTCCGCAAGTCGTGATGGTCATGCGAGCTCCAGCGCGGGGTGAATCGTGCCGCTGCATTCGCCGAAACCGATCGACACGTATCCTTCGGCGATGGCGCGCCCCCGGATGGTCAGGGTATCCCCGTCCTCGAGCTGCTTTCGCGTCGAGCCGTCGGGGAGTTCGATCACCTCGCCGCCGCGGAAGACGATCTCGGCCAGGCAAGCGCGGGCCTCCTCGTCGGCCCCGGAGACCGTGCCTGTGGCAATCAGGTCGCCCGCCTCGAGCGGCGAACCGTTCGAGGCCTGATGCGCGACCATCTGCGCGAGAGTCCAGTAGAGCTCGGCGAGGTTGCTGCGGACGATCCGCCGGGCCGCGCCGCTTTCATTGGCAAGGTCCGCCGTCAGTTCGACGTTGATCCCGCCGAAGCGGCGGTCGTCGGCATCGAGAAGGTAGGCGGGTACGTCGGGCTCGTCCGCGTCCCGCCCGCGCGCCGCGACACGGAACGGGGCGAGAGCTTCCATGGTCACGATCCACGGGCTGATGGTGGTGAGGAAGCTCTTGCCGAGATGCGGTCCGAGAATGGACTCGAAGAACTGGATGCCGCGAGCCGACCAGTCGTTGACCAGACAGCAGCCGAACAGCAGCTCCTCGGCCTCAGCGACCGAGATCGGACGGCCGAGTTCGTTCCCGCCGCGCAGCCAGGCGCCGAACTCCAGCTCGAAGTCGAGGAACGGCTCCGGCCCGAAACGCACGTCGTTGCTGCCCGGCGGCGTTTCGTACTGCCCGCACGGGCGTACGACCGGGGTGCCGCTGGGGCGGACCGAACTCGCGCGGCCGTTGTAGGCCACTGGCAGCGAGAGCGCGGCCAGCTTCGGCCTGGCGCCGCCCATGCGCCGGATGTGATCGTAGGACGTGCAGAAGTCGGTGAACGCGGCCGGCTTGAGCGGCATCAGCAGCTCGGCGTCGCTCAGCGGCACAAGCGTCGCCTCCAGCTTCGCCGGATCGCCGGCCCCTCCAACCCGGAAAAGGTCCGACAGCTCGGCGCGCAGCGCGCTGACGGAAGCCGGCTCGCAGGCGAACAGCGGCGCCAGGCTTTCCCCTGAAGCCGCCCGGGCAGCTTTCGCGGCCGCATCGCCCAGCAGACCCGTTTCGCCCAGCCGGACGAGATCGATTATCCGGTCGCCGAGGGCGACTCCCCCACGCGGTCCTTCGCCCGCGTCGAAGATTCCGAACGGCAGGTTCTGGATCGGAAAGTCGCCGTCGGGCGCGTTGGCGCTCTCGACCCAGCTGCGGCGCGCGGGGTCGTGCGTCGCGTTCACCTCAATGGGCATGCTGGCAAGCCTCCTCGTGGGCGGTCAGCTCCTTGCGATAGCGGCCCATCGCGCCGAACAGGTCGCGCTGCTGCTCGGGCGTGAAGGCCGTTCCCCACTGCTTGTACAGCGAGAACACGTTGGCGACGATCCGCTCGGGATCGGTCCACCCGCGATATTCGCTCATGTTGATGTCGCGCGCCGCCGCGTTGAAATCCATTCCGGCATCGAACCGCTTGCGCGCCTCGTCCCGCACGTACTCGAAATAGGCCTTCAGGTTGCCGACTGCGGCAATATCGGTGATCGGGCCGTGTCCCGGCACGACGACTTCCGGATCGAGCCCGATGATATACTCGCAGGCGGCGATCCAGTTTTCGACCGGGCCGGCCCACATGATCGGGTGCCCCTCGTTGAACACCAGGTCGCCGGTAAAGACGACCCGGTCGTCGGGTACCCAGACGATGGTGTCGGAGTTCGTATGCGCCGGTCCGAGATCGACCAGCTCGATCCGCTTGGAGCCGACGGTCAGGTCGAGCCGGCCGTCGAATGTCCGGTTCGGCAGCGTGACCTTGTCCACCCCGGAGAAGTCGAACTTGCGGCCCATGGTCTCGTACAGGAAGGCGCCCGAATCGCCCATCTGCCCGTAGGTATCCTTGAGATTGGCGAGCCGGATCGGATCGAACTCGGCCATTTCGGCCTTCGCCTCGTTGGTGCCGATGATCTCGGCATCCGCGACCAGTCCGTTGCCGAAGAAGTGATCGGGATTGGCATGCGTGTTGACGAGCCGGCCGATGTGCGCCGCTGCCGGGACCCGAGCCTTGAACTGGTCGAGCATTTCACGGGTCAGCGGCACGCTCATCAGGGTGTCGACCAGCAGGGTCTCGCCGTCGCTGACGACGAGGCCGGCGTTCGACCAGCCCCATGTGCCGTCGGGCTGAACGTAGCCGTAAAGGCCGTTGCCGATATCGTGCACGCCCTGGGTGAACGCCCAATTTGCCATTGCCGGTAGATCCTCTCTTCAATGAAGCTTACCGCCTTGATGCGTCGGCGCAATTCCTATTTGCGGGAATTTCGGAATGCGGGCAGTCGTGCGGCAATGGGCAAAGACAGAGCGGTCAAGCGGGGCAAGGGGCGGCCGGCCGATCACAGCGTCGGGCGCGACGCGCTGCTCGCGACCGCCAAGCGCCTGATCAAGGACCTTCCGCCCGCGCGGGTCACGATCTCGCTGATCGCGCGCGAGGCGGGTGTCGATCCGGCGCTGGTGCGATACTACTTCGGGGACCGCAGCAACCTGCTCATGGCGGTAGCCGAAAGCATGCTGGCCGATTCGACCCGGACGGAGCTCGATCCGGCCAAACCCCTGGCAGCGATCGAACAGGTCATTCGCCGTACCGCCCATTTCACCAGTTCGACAAAGCACATCCACCGGTTGATGGTGGACGAGCTCGCCGGGGCGAAATCGGCGGCCATCGGCGAACATCTCGGAGAGCTGAACCGAGGTGCGGTGAACGATCTCGACGCTCTGATGAGCGCCGAAGGGCCGACCGGGCTCCGCCATGTGAACCCGGCGTTTCTTCATCTCGCCCTGCTCGGCCTGTTCGATTTCTTCGCGTCCGCCGAGCCCGTGGTTCGGCAGCTGGTACCGCAAGGGACCGACATGAAGACGCTCGCGGCCGAGTACGAGGACTTCGTGGTCGACCTGTTGCTCAACGGATTGCGGAAACCGGAGCCGTCCGGCGAGGGCTGACGCCTAGGTCTCCGCCACGCAGGGATTGCGCTGGGTGCCGAGGCCGCTGATCGTCCCCTCCATCACGTCGCCGGGTTGCAGGAAGACGCCGAAGGCGGAGCCGTTGCCGTACGGCGAGCCGGTGCAGATCACGTCTCCGGGCATCAGCTCGACGCGATCGGAGAGGAAGGCGATCTGCCGTTCGATCCCGATCATCATGTCGCGCGTCGATTCGTCCTGGTACACCTTGCCGTTGACCGAGAGCCTGATGTTCAGGTCGTAGGGATCCGGCACGCATTGCCGCGGCACGACCAGCGGTCCGAACGGCAGGAAGGTCGGGAAGCATTTGCCGGAGAGCCAGTCCGCGCCGAGCGCTCCCGCGTCGCGGCGGAAGATGTGCTCGCGCGCGGTGACGTCGTTGACCACGGCATATCCGGCGACGTGGCTCATGGCCTGCTCGGCGGAAACGTGCCGCGCACGCTTGCCGATCACCACGCCCAGCTCGAGTTCCCAGTCGGGCTTGACCACGTTCCGCGGCAGCACGACCTCGTCGTGCGGCCCGACCACGCAGGACGGCAGCTTGACGAAGCAATAGGGCTCGGCCCTGGCGCGCTCGTCCATCATCTTCTCGATCCGCGCACGGCGCTCGTCGTCGCTCAGCGCCTCGTGCTCCGCCGTGCGCATCGAGGGATCGCCCATGATCAGCCCGACGACATGTTTCTTGTAGTTCGCGCCGGTGCAGAACACCTGGCCCGGGCGATAGGGTGCCTTGATTTCCGCCTGCGAGAACTCGCCGGCCGAGGCAAAGGCCTGTTCGTCGCGCGCCCAGTCCTCGAGCCGTCGGACGACGTCGTCCCAGTCCGCGAGCAACGCCAGCAGGTCGCGTTGCTCGCCCCACCGGCTCAGCGGCACGTAGCGTCCGCCCCGCACCAGCGCTGCCTGCGGGCGGCCGTCGATCAGCAGCGTTGCCAGTCCGTAGGTCATCGTGCGTCCGGGCCTCAGTAGGGTTGTTGCAGCTTGTGCATCGTGTCGCCGAGCATCGCGTTGGCGTCCCGCTGGTCTCCCCCCGCCATCTCGATCTCGCCGATGCGCACCGAATTCTCGACCACCATGCGGGCGCGCTCGAAGCGCCGTGCGGTGAAGGCGGCGAGCGCCTCGTCGGGGCTGTCGTGCCGGGACAGCTCCTCGGCCAGGACGAGACCGTCCTCGACCGCCATCCCGGCACCGGAGGCCATATGCGGCGTCGTGGCGTGAACGGCATCGCCGATGAAGACGACCCGGCCCTTGTGCCAGGGCGGTGGCAGCAGGACCCACTCCAGCGGCCGGTAATTGACGAGCGAATCCTCGCCGAGGTTTTCCCGCACGGCCTGAACGTAACCGCCATAGGGCGCGAGCAGTTCAGCCACGTGCGCCAGCTGTTCTTCCGGAGCGAACCAGGGATTGTCGGGCACGTGCTCCAGGATGAAGGCATACATCGCGTCCGCGGACACCGGATTGAACCCGAGCTTGACCGGCCCGCCGAGCCACATTTCCGCCCGATCCACTTCCGCAGGCCGGTTGGCGACGATACGCCAGCAGCCCTGGCCGGTGAATTTCGGCTGGGGCGCGTTCGGGAACAGCATCCGGCGCGTCCTTGAAAAGATGCCGTCCGCGGCGATGACGAGGTCGAAGCGCTCCTCGCGGCCGTCCGGCAGCACGACTTCGACACCCGAGCCGTCCTGCGTCATCTGCGTGACCTCGGCGCCCAGTGTCACGCGCACGCCCGCCTCACGCACCCGGCGCGACATGATCTCGTGCAGCACCGGCCGCATGATCCCGCCGCTGCGAGCGATCGGCGGCGCCTCGGGGGGCGGCACCGGGCTTTCCATGATCACGCTGCCGTCCGCACCGCGCAGGCGAATTCCCGCACCGACGAAACCCTTCTGCCGGACCTCTTCGAGGATCCCCAGATCGTCGAACGCGCGCAGCGACAGGCCGGTCACGCTGATGCCGGCACCGTAGGCCCGCCACTGCGGATCGGCGTCGGCCAGCTCGACTTCCACTCCGAGCCGCGCCAGCGCGAGGGCCGCGCTCATCCCGCCGACCCCGCCGCCGACCACCAGAACCTTGTTGATCATTCTCGCCCCTTCCCGCGGCCGCAATCAGGCCGGGACCTGCCACAGACCCTTGTCCGGCGTCATCTCCGCATGCGGGACATTTCCCGTCAGGATGCGGCCGGTTCCCCACTGATCGATCGTCGTCGGGCCCGGCTCGTAGACCTGCGGCTGCCAGGTTTCCTCGTCCACTTCCTCAAGGTCCGAGGTGTATTCGACGGTGTTGCCGTTGGGGGTGGTGAAATAACTGAAGGTGTTGTTCCCGGCCGTGTGCCGGCCCGGCCCCCAGTTCAGCTTGATCCCGTTCTCGTGCATGCGGGCGAGCCCGCGCATCAGCTCGTCGACCGAGCTCACGTCGAAAGCGATGTGGTTGAGCGCCGGCGGCCCCGGCAGGATCGCCACGCGGTGGTGCGCCGAATTGCAGCGCAGGAAGACCATGAAATCGCCGATCCAGTCGGACAACCGGAAGCCCAGCGCCTTCTGATAGAATTCGGCGAGCCCCTTGTGGTCGGGCGAGTGGAACACGACGTGGCTGATGCCGATGGGAATCGCCTCGCCCTTGTCGAGCTTGCGGAACTCCCGCGGCGTGGTGTCGCAGACCACCTCCATCGCGCGCCCGTCGGGATCGAAGAAGCGGAAAGCGAAACCGCCTGCCGGCCCATCCGCCGGGCCGGGCTCGGAAATGATCTTCGCGCCAGCCGCCTTGACCTGCTCGAACAGCTCCAGCACGTCCTCGCGCGAGGCGGCGGAGAACCCGATCAGGTCGGTCTTGCGCTCGGCGTCCTGGCGCAGGACCAGGACGTAGGGATGAGGCATGCCCGCCGCGGCAAAATAGACGCGGCCGTCCCTTTCGGTGACTTCGATCAGGCCCCACTTCTCGCCGAAGAACTCGCGTTCGGCGGCGAGATCCGGGACCGCGAGGGCCACATACTGCAAATCGGTTACTCTGGCCGACATCGATCAGCTCCGCTTTCCTGTGTCATTCCGATCCCCTGATCAGAATCTTCCGCCAATGCGAACACCGTAAGTGCGCGGCTGCTCCGCCACAGTGGCGACGAGACCGGCCGTGTTGATGCTGCCGCCAAGCTGGCGCCGGCTGTTCTCGATATTGCGCACGTAGAAGCTCACGAACTTGTTCTGGTCCTCGTCGGTAAAGGTGATCGAGGCATCGCTGACGAAGTTTGCCCGCGACTTGAGGAACGGCAGGTAGTCCGCCGTCGAATAGCTGCTGCTGCGATAACGGGTGCCAGCCTGCAGAACGACCTGGAAGTTGTCGAACGGGATGGTCTGTTCGCCATTGAGGTTGAACGACCAGCGGGGCGAATTGAATGCCACGTTCCCCGAGCAGTCGACCTCGTAGAGCGCGAGCACCGAGCCGTTGACCTCCTGCGTCGTCGGGGAATACGCGCAGGTCGTGTTCGGCGGCAGTCCTTGGTCCGGCGCGAAATAGGTGAAGCTGTCGTACTCGGTGTCGAGGAACTGGACGTTGGCCGACAGCAGCGTGTTGCGCGTGAGCTTGAAGTCCGCCTCGAGATCGAGGCCCATGATCGTGCTGTCGCCGATGTTGCGGGTCAGGAACACCGTCGTGGGCGGAGTGCCCAGGTCATAGCCGAACTGGCTGAACTGCTGGTCCTTGTACTTCCACAGGAAGGCTTCGAGGTTCAGCTGCAGCGTATTGCCGAAGAACCGGTTCTTGCTGCCCAGCGTGAAGGCCTTGATCGACTCCGGGCGATAGCTCTCGACGCCGCGTGCGAACGAGAAGCCGCCGGCATGATAGCCGGTCTCGAAGCTGGCGTAGAGCATGTTGCGCGGCGTCAGGTCATATTGCGCCGCCAGGCGATAGGTGAACTTGTCGTTCTTGAGCTCGGAGTCGATGACGATCGGCGAGCGCAGCACGAACGGCGCGGTCTGCGACCCCCCTGCCTCCGGCGGCAGGGCGAACAGCGGGACAGGGGTGATCGGAATGCCGCGCGACGTGTAGAAGTCGATGAACTCCTGCTCGGTCTCGACCAGCGGGATGAAGGGCAGGTTCGGGCAGAAATCCTGCGGCGGCGCGGGGTTGCCGCAGAACAGGACGTAGACGTTCGAAGCCCCCTGGAAGTCCTTCTTGTCCGAGGTGTAACGTCCGCCGAGCGTGAGGCTCAACTGGTCGGTCACGTTGAAAGTGACCTTGCCGAAGCCGGCCCACGATTCGGTCCCGGTGGTGAAGGACTGATAGGGGTTCAGCGTCTGCTGGTTGTACCGGGCAACCGCCGAGATATCTTCCTCGAAGTAGATCGCGCCGAGCAGGTAATCGACCGTGTCGCCGATGTTGCCGGCCCAGCGAGCCTCGATGCTGGTCTGCTTGTCCTTCTCGGCCGAGTACGCCGCGCGGAACACGCCGTTGATCTGGTATTCGAGGTCGGCTTCGCGGTACGCCGGCTGGATGGTCAGGGTGCCAGCATCGGTCTCGTAATTGAGCTCGGCGGTGATGCCCCAATAGTCGTTGTCGTTGAACGGCATCCCGTCAACCACGGCGCCGGCGCGGCCGGCCTGGGCAATGAAGCGGGAAGCCTGCAGCGCGTTCGAAGCCGGGTCGAGCAGGCCCTGGTCGGGCGAGAAGCCTGTCGGCGTGAAGCTGTACCCGGCAAACCCCGTCGGTCCGAAAGTCGGGTCGACCGCGCCGAGGTAGAAGCCGCTGATGCTGTCGCCGCCCTGATGGGAGACATCGGCGCCGAGGCGCAGGCTCAGCCGGTCGGTCGGCTCGGCGTAGATCTGGAAGCGCCCCGCGTATTCGCGCTGACGCCCGGTGCCGTCCGACTGGAACCCGTCCCGGCGCGACATCGATCCCGCGACACGTACGGCGACGAGATCGCCGACCGGCAGGTTGATGGCCGCCTGACCGGTCAGCCAGTCGAAGTTGCCGTAGCCCAGCGAGACATCGAGCGAAGTGTCACCGAGCCTGGGCCGGTTGGGGATGACGTTGATCGCGCCCGCGGTCGCATTGCGGCCGTAGAGCGTTCCCTGCGGACCCTTGAGGACCTCGACGCGCTGAAGATCGTAGAACACGCCGGAGGTCGAGCTCGGCCTGCCGATGTAGACCCCATCGTAGTTGAACGAGATCGCCGGGTCCGAATACGCGTTGACGGTCGTGTTGCCGACGCCGCGCACGAAGAACACCGTGGTCGGCCCGCCCGAGCTCCCCGTCGCGGAAAGAGCCGGCGTGGTCCGCGACAGGTCTTCCGCCCGGATCACGTTCTGCCGCGCGAGTTCATCCGGACTGATGACGTCGATGGCGAGCGGAGCGCGCTGACTGCTCTCCTCGACGCGCTGGGCCGTGACGATGATCTCTTCGAGGCCGCTCTCGTCATCGACGGCGTTCGCTTCCGGAGTCGGAGCGGCGCTCTGGGCCTGTGCCGCGAAGGACCACGCAAGCGCGCTGAGCGCCACCGACGAACCAAGGATCCCTTTCATCACTTTCTCCCAAAGCACGGCTTCTCGCCTTATTATTCCTAGCTTAGGGAATTTCTGGAGATGATCAACGCCCATCGTTGGGCAGCGCGCGTTCCGTGGGGGATCGTTGCGTTAGCGCGCGCCCCCGCGGCGCCGATCGCGGGACCGGCGTACGAAGAGTGGCCGAGGGTTCCGACGTCCGCGGCGTTGCTCGCTCTCCTTGCAGGGATCGCATTCGAGGGTTTGCGCCAACCGCGGGCGACCGTCGGGTGCCCTCGCCGGCCTAGGAGAGGTTCAGCGATCCGGCCGGCACCCACGACCCGTGCACCTGGGGCGCGGCCGCGAACGGAAGAAGCGCCCGGGCGAGCGGACCTTCCTCGAGCCGCTGCGCGTCGGCGACTACCAGCTCGCCGCAGCCCGTGGCCCCGTTGGTAACGACCCCGATCAGCCAGCCATCGCCCTCCCTCGCTCCGGGCGCACGGGGAACGAAACGGCATTCGCCCGCGCGGTAGTGCGCCCCGAGGTCGAGAACCGACATCCGCCGCTCCTCGACATCGAACCGCACGTAGGCGTTGGGCATCACCCACAGGGCCGATGGCTTCGAGGGATCGGCATGCACGTCCATGGCCCCGAAGCAGTAGCGGTGACGCTGCCCCATGAAGCGGGGATCGACGTCGCCGAGATCGCCGATCGTGTCCTCGAACAGCAGCTCTTCGCGCCATTCGTTTCCGCTCGATGCCAGGTCGAAGTGGAGCCGGCGCAGGTGGGCCTTGCCGTATTCCGGCGACCACGACGATCCGTCCCTGTTCTTCAGGAAGGGGAACGGGTTGCCGCAATAGAACGGCGCATCGAACAGGATGCGGTCCCCTTCCTCCCACGCGTTGAAGGTGTGCAGCTGGCAGGTCTTGGGCCCGGTGAACCACCGCAGGTCGGAACCGTCGCCGTCCCGCCGCAGGATGCCGATCCGTGCCGGGGCATCGGGGTCCCAGCGCCACATGGGTCCACCGGCTCGCGCCGCCTCCTCGCTCGTATGGTAGCCCCCGAGCGGGAGCAGGATGTAGTTCTCGGTGATCGCCATGTCGTGGATCATGTCCAGCCAGGGCACCTCGATGCGGATCTCGTGACGCAGCGAACCGTCGGGCGCGAACGTCCAGAGGTGGACGTCCTTGCTGTAGTTCCCCCTCGCCTGATAGCCGAACGCGACCATCTCGCCGGTCCTGCCGTCGATCTTGGGATGAGCGGTGAACGTCCGGCTCTCGACCTTGCCGGCAAAGTCATAGAGCCCGCGCGTTTCGAGGGTCTCGGGATCGATCAGGTAGGGAAGGCTGTCTTCCTTGAGAGCGAACAGTCGTCCGCCATGCGCGAACGCGGTAGTGTTCGCCGCACCGGCATTCAGGTGCTGGACGTCGGGGTCGTCGGTGAACCGGTTGCGGTAATAGCCGAAGCGCATCCGTTCCTTTTCCCGGTTCGCGGCCAGCCGCTCGGTCTCCACGTAGCGGGCAGCATAGGTGACGCGCCCGTCGGCGATGCGGAACATGGAGACGATTCCGTCTGCATGAAGCAGGATGTCGTCTTCGAACTTCGGCGGATAGTACCAGGCCCCGCCCAGGCGGTAGAGCGCCCCCTCGAGCCCCGGCGGCAGGCTTCCGACGACTTCGCATTCGATCGGCTCCACCTCCCGTTGCCGCTCACCCCACCCGGGCAGGTGTGTTCCGGTCGATGGCTTCATCTACTTTCCTCCTGCAGCGTTTCCGGCCAGTGCCGGTCGAGCCCTTATTGCGCAGACGGCACTTCGTCGATCCGGGGCGAACGGACGGGGATGCCGGCAAGCCGAGATCGCTCCGTGCCCGAGCGGTGGGTAGTGCCCGTTCGATCTCGTACGAATGAACGACCGGGAGGCCGGTGGCGACGGTTTGCCGCCGAACCTGCCTCAGAACGGTCTTTCCCTTCACATATGATAGCGTTACCATGCCTGGCGTGAGTGCCCGACAGAGGCCGACCGGGGGAGATTCCATGCGCGTGCGTTTTCACCTTGCCGCTGCCGCCCTTGCTCTCGCTGCCAGCGCGGCCGCGCAGCCGGAATCGGCGCCCACCGAGCCCGGCGTCGCGCATCCCGAAATCTGGCCGGCGTATGATTACCCGGTCCCCGAATCCGCCGAGACCGAGGCGCGCATCGCCGACCTCATCCGGCGCATGACGCTCGAGGAAAAGATCGGCCAGCTGGTGCAGGGCGACCTGTGCTGCGTCACGCCCGAGGACGTGCGCCGCTACAATCTCGGCTCGGTGCTCAACGGCGGCAACAGCGGGCCGGGCGGCGACGACCTCGCGCCAGCCGAGAAGTGGCTCGAGGCGGCCGACGCGTTCTACGAGGCCTCGGTCGACACCAGCGACGGCGGCGTGGGCATTCCGATCGTCTGGGGCACCGACGCGGTGCACGGCCACTCGAACATCATCGGGGCGACGCTGTTTCCGCACAACATCGGCCTCGGCGCGATGCGCGATCCCGAACTGATCGAGCGGATCGGGGCGGCCACCGCGACCGAGATCCGCGTGACCGGGCAGGAGTGGACTTTCGCCCCGACCGTGACCGTGCCGCAGGACTTCCGCTGGGGCCGCGCCTACGAGGGCTACTCGTCCGACCCGGCGCTGGTCTCGTCCTACGTCGGGGCGATGGTGCGCGGGCTGCAGGGGCCGCCCGACGGCGGCAGCATCCTCGCGCGCGGCAAGGTGATCGCCTCGACCAAGCACTTCCTCGCCGACGGCGGCACCGACCGCGGCGTCGACCAGGGCGACGCCAAGATCAGCGAGGAAGAGCTGCGCGACATCCACGGCGCGCCCTACGGCCCGGCGATCGAGGAAGGCGTCGCGACGGTCATGGCCAGCTTCTCGAGCTGGCAGGGCCGCAAGATGACCGGCAATCACAGCCTGCTCACCGGCGTGCTCAAGGAGCGGATGGATTTCGGCGGGTTCGTCGTCTCCGACTGGAACGCGCACGGGCAGGTCGAGGGCTGCACCAACGAATCGTGCCCGCAGGCGCTGCTCGCCGGGATCGACATGTACATGGCGCCCGACACCTGGAAGGCGATCTACGAGGATCTGCTGGCAAGGGCCAGGGCCGGCGAGATTCCGCAGGAGCGGATCGACGAGGCGGTGGCCCGCATCCTGCGGGTCAAGATGCGGCTCGGGCTGTTCGAGGCGGGCAAGCCGTCGTCGCGGTCGCTGTCGGGGCAGTGGGAGCTGCTCGGCTCGCCCGAGCACCGCGCCCTCGCCCGCGAGGCGGTGCGCAAGTCGCTCGTGCTGCTCAAGAACCAGGGCGCGCTGCCGATCAGGCCCGGGGGGCGCCTCCTGGTGGCCGGCGACGGAGCCGACGACATCGCGCGTCAATCGGGAGGCTGGACGCTGACCTGGCAGGGTACCGGGGTCGATAACAGCCACTTCCCCGGCGCGACCTCGCTGTGGGAGGGGCTGCGGCAGGCGGTCACAGCCGGCGGCGGAACGGCGGAGCTTTCGCCCGACGGCAGCTTCACGCAGCGGCCCGACGCGGCGGTGGTGGTATTCGGCGAGAAGCCCTACGCCGAGTTCCAGGGCGACCGCGCCTCGCTGCAGCTCGATCCCGAGCTGACCGCGCCCTACGAGACGATGCGCAGGCTCAAGGCGCAGGGCATCCCGGTCGTCGCGGTGATGATCACCGGGCGTCCGCTCTACGTGAACCCGGCGCTCAACGCGGCCGACGCGTTCGTCGTCGCCTGGCTGCCCGGCTCCGAGGGCGCGGGGCTGGCCGACGTGCTGATCGCCCGGCCGGACGGCCAGCCCAGCTTCGATTTCACGGGCAAGCTCCCGGCCGCCTGGCCGCGGACAGCGGACATGGCCGAGGGGGAGCTGTTCCCGTTCGGCTACGGGCTGAGCTACGGATCCCCGGCGAGCGAGTGGACGCCGCTGCCCGAGGATGCCGGCGCCGCCGCGGCAGGGGACAGCCGCACCTTCCTCGCGGCCGGCGTGCCGGCCTCGAGCTGGTCGCTGCACATCGTCGATCCGAGCCAGTCGGGCAGCCAGACCCGGCTGACGACTTTCCCCGCCGAAGCGCTCGGCGGGCGTGCCCGGATCACCGTCGAGGAAGGCGCGGTGCAGGAAGGCGCCCGGCGGTTCCGCATCGCCGGCGACCAGGCAGCGGTCAGCCTCGACACGTTCGAGCCGATCGACATCAGCCGCGAGACCAACGGCGACGTCATGCTGCTGGTCACGCTGCGGATGGTCGACGCGCCCGACGGGGCTGCCATCGCCATGCGCAGCGCCGACGGCACGCTGCAGATGAGCCCGGTCGAGCTGCCGGAAAGCACCGGCCTCGTCCGCTACGGACTGTCGCTCAAGTGCCTGCGCGACAAGGGGCTCGACATGACCACGATCTCCAGCCCGCTGATCCTCGCGACCGAAGGCGCAGCCGACTTCCTGCTCACCGACGTGCGTCTCGGCACGGACGCGGAAGCGGTGCTGCCCTGCCGGTGAGCATGCGAAGCTGAGCGGATCGGGCCGGTCGCGCAACGCCAAGCGCGACCCGGGCCCATTCTGCGCAAATTCCTTGCGCCGACTGGCCCCGCCCCCTATTGGTAGCGCTATCAGACAGATGGCCCGCTTCGGGAGCGGCGGGCGCTGGCTGGCGTCGCTTCGAGGCGGAAAGGGTCCGCCACAGCTAGCCGGGATGCGCGGGGAGTGAGCCGTTGGGCGAGGGGGTTTTGAAGCCGTTTGCAAATGCTGCCGTCTACCCGAGCCTCGCCGGTCGCAAGGTCATCGTCAGCGGTGGAGCGTCGGGGATCGGCGAAGGCATCGTCGAGGGCTTCGTGCGCCAGGGCGCGGCCGTCGCCTACCTCGACGTGCTCGAGAGCGAAGGCCAAGCGCTCGCGGGCCGGCTGGCCGACGCCTCGATCGCGCCGATCTTCGCCTGCTGCGACATTACCGACAGCGACCGCTACATGCGCGAGATCGCCGGGCTGATCGAGAGGCTCGGCGGATGCGACGTGCTCGTCAACAACGCGGCCAACGACGACCGCCATGCGCTCGAGGACGTCACCCCCGCCTATTGGGACGAGCGGATCGCGGTCAACCTCAAGCACCAGTTCTTCGCCGCCCGGGCGGTGATCCCGACGATGCGCGCCGCCGGCCGCGGTTCGATCATCAACCTCGGCTCGATCAGCTGGCATCTCGGGATGACCGACCTCGCGATCTACCAGATCGCCAAGGCCGCGATCGAGGGGCTGACACGCAGCCTCGCCCGCGAGCTCGGGCGCGACGGGATCCGGGTCAACACGATCGTCCCGGGCAACGTCCAGACGCCGCGCCAGCAGAAATGGTACGACCCCGAAGGCGAGGCCGAGCTCATCGCCAGCCAGTGCCTCGACGGGCGAATCCAGCCGTTCGACATCGCCGCGATGGCGCTGTTCCTCGCCTCGGACGACGCGCGCTTTTGTACCGCGCACAACTACTGGGTAGACGCCGGATGGAGATAGCGGCCCGTCGCTGAGGCCGCGAATGTTGGGGGAGAACCGATGAACCGCACGTCGCTCGTCGCGCTGGTCGTGGCCGCCGCGATCCCCTCCGCTGCCCTCGCCGCTCCCGAACTCGCCCCCGTGTGGACCGATCACGCGGTGATCCAGCGCGACGCGCCGATCCGCGTCGAGGGTACGGCGGGTGCCGGGGAGCGGGTGACCGGGCGGCTCGGAGACCTGACCGCATCGGCCCGGGCCGACGCCGGCGGGCGCTTCACGCTCGAGTTCCCGGCGCGGCCGGCGAGCGCCGACCCGCTGACGCTGACCGTGACGGGAGCCGACGGCACCGCGGCGACGGTGAGCGACCTCGTCGTCGGCGACGTCTGGCTGTGCTCGGGCCAGTCGAACATGGAATTCCCGGTCTTGCGCGGACTGAACGGCGATGCGGTGGCGCAGACCTCCGCCGATCCCGGACTGCGGCTGCTGATGATCCCCAAGGCGACCTCGCCCGTGCCCCAGACGGCGTTCGCCGAGCCGGTCGCCTGGACCCGGGCCGCGCCGGAGACCGTGCCGGAGTTCTCGGCCGCCTGCTACTTCATGGCCAGGGACCTGCGCGAGGCGCTCGATGTGCCGATCGGAGCGATCCATTCGAACTGGGGTGGCTCGCAGATCCGCGCCTGGCTGACTCCTGAGTCCGGCCGCGCGATCTACGGCGACGAGCAGATGGGGCTGCTCGAGCGGGTCGCGCGCGACCCGCTCGGCGCGGTGACCGCCTTCGCGCCTGTCTGGGAGGCCTGGTGGCGCGAAGCGACCGGCGGACAGGAACCCTGGCGCGATCCGGATGCGCTCGAGTGGCATCCGGTGCCGTCGATCTCGCCGTGGACCGGCTGGAGCGGGACGCCGCTCGCCTCCAATGGCCTGGGCAACGTCTGGCTTCGCCGGACCGTGACGCTGACCGCAGAGCAGGCCGCGGCGGGCGGCACGCTGGCGCTCGGCGTGCTCGACGATCTCGACGCGACCTGGGTGAACGGCAGGCCGGTCGGCATCACGCACGGGTGGGACTACGAGCGCGAGTACCGGGTCCCGCCGGAGTATCTGAAAGCCGGGGCGAACGAAGTGATCGTCTCGGTCAACAACAGCTGGGGCTCGGGCGGCTTTTCCAGCCCGGCCGACAGGCTCGCCTTCTCGGTCGAGGGCGGAGAGCGGATCCCGCTCGGCGACGGCTGGCGCTATTCGATCGGCGCGACGGACGCGGGACCGCCCCGCGCGCCGTGGGACGCCAACGCCGGCATCGGCGTGATGCACAACCGGATGGTCGCCCCGTTCGGCCGGATCGCGCTGAGGGGCGCCGCCTGGTACCAGGGCGAGAGCGACGTCGGCATCCCCGGCTACGGCGAACGCATGCGCGAGCTGTTCGCCGGCTGGCGGCGCCAGTTCGGCCCGCAGATGCGGATGCTGGTGGTCCAGCTGGCAAACTACGGCCCGGTGGCCGAGCAGCCCGGTGAATCCGGCTGGGCCGAGACGCGCGACATCCAGCGCGAGGCCGTCGCGGCCGACGCCGACGCCGCGCTGGTCAGCGCGATCGACATCGGCGAGCGGACCGACATCCACCCGGCCAACAAGACCCTGCTCGGCGAGCGGCTGGCGATGGCCGCGCTCGGCCAGCCGATGCCCATGCCGCAGTCGGCCCGGCTCGAGGGGGACACGGTGACGGTCAGCTTCACCGGCATCGAAGACGGCCTCCACGTCTGGAGCGGGCCGCACCCGCTGGGGGTCGAGCTGTGCGGTGCCACACCGGGAACCTGCCGCTACGCGCTGGCGCGAGTCGACGGCGACCGGCTGGTCATTCCAGCAGACGGCCAGCCCGCGACGCGCGTGCGCTATGCCTGGGCCGACAGCCCGGTGGTCAACCTGTTCGACGGGCGCAGCCTGCCGGTGCCGGGGTTCGAGCTGGACATCGCCCGATGAGGCTCGACCGGCGTGCGGCCCTTGCCGGGCTCGCCGGCGGGATGGCGCTGCTGGCGACCGGCGGTTGTGCGGCGGGCACGGCGGCGCCCGGCGACTTCATCCGGCGCGACGGGACGCGGCTGCTGCTCGGTGACAGCCTCTACCGCGTGGTCGGCGCGAACATGTGGTACGCGGCCTGGCTCGGCGCCGACGCGCCGTTCGGCGACCGGGCACGGCTGGGGCGCGAGCTGGACCGGCTCAAGGCGCTCGGACTCAACAACCTGAGGATCATGGCCGCGGCCGAGGAAGGCCCGCTGAAGAACTCGATCAGGCCCGGGTTCTCGAAGCCCGACGGCACGCTCGACCCGGCGCTGCTCGGCGGGCTCGATCACGCGCTGGCCGAGATCGCGAAGCGGGGGATGACCGCGGTCGTCTGCCTCGGCAATTTCTGGGAGTGGTCGGGCGGGTTCGGCACCTGGCTCTACCGGGTCACCGGCGAATACATCGACATGAACGACCCGGCGCACCCGTGGCCCGCCTATCCCGATGCGACGAGCGCGTTCTACGCGAACGAGGAGGCGGTCGCGCTCTACCACGCGCACGTCCGGGCGATCGTGACCCGGACCAACTCGGTGACCGGCGTGCGCTACGCCGAGGATCCCGCAATCATGAGCTGGCAGCTCGCCAACGAGCCGCGCCCCGGCGGCACCGACGCGGTCGTCGAGCGCAACCGCGAGCCCTACTACGCGTGGATCGACGGCACCGCCGCGCTGATCCGTTCGCTCGACGGCAACCACCTCGTCTCGCTCGGGCACGAGGGCACCCAAGGGGCCCACGGCAGCGCGGACATCGTGCGGCGGGCTCACGCCAACATCGACTACCTGACCGCGCATATCTGGCCGCTCAACTGGGGCTGGGTCGACGGGAAGGACCTCGCGGGGACCTGGGACGCGGGCCGCGCGAAGGTCCGCGACTACCTCGCGGCGCACGAACGGCTGGCGAACGAGATGAGCAAGCCACTGGCGTTCGAGGAGTTCGGCTTCCCGCGCGACGGCGAGAGCTATTCGCCCGAAGCGACGACCGAGTTCCGCAACCGCTACTACCGGACGATCTACGACGAGGTCGAGGCATCGTGGGCCAGCGGCGGACCGATCGTCGGCAGCAACTTCTGGGCCTGGAACGGCGAAGCGCGCGCGGCCCATGCCGACGCCCGCTTCGTCGACGGCGACGAGGCCTATATGGGCGATCCGCCGCACGAGCCACAGGGGTGGTACGGCCTGTTCGACGACGACAAGAGCACGCTCGCGCTGGTCCGCGACCACGCGGCGTTGCGCTGCCTGAAGGTGACCGAGCCATGTCTAGCCGCGTGACGCATCCGACCCGGCGCGAGGCGATCGCCGGGCTGGCGGCCCTGTCGCTCGCCGGTTGCGGCGAGAGCTCAGGCAGGACGGCCGTAGCCTCGACCGCTGCTCCGACGCCGACGACCGAGCCCGGGCTCAATGCCCTCGCCCAGCGCACGGGCCGCCGCTGGGGCAGCGCGATCAGCTGGAACGACGGCAACGGCGGCGGCTCGATCCAGAATCCCGCCTACACGGCGATCATCCGGGCCGAATGCGGCGTGGTCGTGCCCGAGAACGAGATGAAGTGGCGCTGGACCCGGCCGGGGCCCGACAGGTTCGACTTCACCCGGCTCGACGAGATCGTCGCCTGGGCCCGGGGTGCAGGGCTCGCGGTGAGGGGCCATACGCTGCTGTGGCACCGGCCACGCTGGTTCCCCGACTGGCTCAACAGCTACGACTACGGCGCCAATCCTGTGGCCGAGGCGGAACGGCTGCTGGTGACGCACATCCGCACGGTGACCGAGCGCTATCGCGGGATCATCACCAGCTACGACGTGGTCAACGAGGCGATCGACCACGATACCAACGGCCTGCTGCCGACCAGCCTGAGCCGCGCCATGGGGAGCGAGGAGGCGGTGCTCGACCTCGCCTTCCACACCGCGCGCGAGCAGCTGCCCGAGGGCGACCTCGTCTACAACGACTACATGAGCTGGGAGCCGGACCACGCCGCTCATCGGGCGGACGTGCTGCGGCTGCTCGAAGGCTTCCGCCGGCGCAACGTCCCGGTCGACACGCTCGGGATCCAGTCGCACATCGAGATGTACTCGCTCGACCCGGCGACCGGGCTCGGACCCTACCAGGAGCGCGAATGGCGCCACTTCCTCGACGAGGTGGTGGCGATGGGCTACCGACTGCTGATCAGCGAGTTCGACGTCAAGGACAAGGCGCTGCCCTCCGACATCGCGGTGCGCGACGCGCGGGTGGCCGACTACGCGCGCCGCTACTTCGACGTCATGCTCGACTACCCGCAGCTCGGCGACGTGCTTGCCTGGGGGATGGTCGACCGGTTCAACTGGCTCCAGGGCTTCGCCCCGCGCGACGACCGGCTCGAGGTTCGCGGCACACCCTACGATTCGAACTACGCGCCGAAGCCGCTGCGGGCGGCGATCGCGGAGAGCTTTGCTGCAGCCTGAGGGCGCGCGGCCGAAAGAAGGGCGCCGCCGCTAGGGAGTAGCGGCGGCGCCAGACAAATGACCCGCTCAGGTCAGAAGTTGCCGCGAATGACCAGCGAGTAGCGCCGGTCGTTCATGAAGTACGACCGCGGTGCGAGATCGGCCGGGTCGCCGGTGTAGGACTGCGTGGTCTTGGTGACCTCGTTGAGCAGGTTCACGCCCTGCACACCGACGCGCAGCCCCTCGGTGACGTTGAAGAAGATCGACGCGTCGAGCTGTCCCGTCGGCTCGTTGAAGATGGTGTAGTACGGGAAGATCACGTCGGAAGCCGTGAGCAGGAACCGCGAGCGCCAGTTGTAGGCTGCGCGCAGCGAGATCGGTCCCTTCTCGTAGAAGGCCACGAAGTTGACGTTGTGCTTCGACAACTGCTCGAGCGGCAGGTTGCCGGGCGGCACCGTGGAGTTGTTGGGCAGGTTGCCGCCGTTGAGGAACGTGTTCGGCAGGCCCGAGCTCTTGATGTAGGTGTAGTTCGCCTGGATGCCGAAGCCGTCGAACGGTTCGGGCAGGAAGTCGTAGGTCTGCTGGTAGGCGATCTCGAAGCCCTTGACCTTGCCCGAATCCTCGTAGTTGGCGGGACCGCGGATGAACACCGGCAGGGTGATCCCGTTGCTGGTGATCTCGCGCTCGGTGACCGCCTGGTAGAAGAAGTTGTTGATCGTCTTGTAGAACCCGTTGAGGGTCAGCGAGCCGACCCGCGCGAAATACCATTCGACGCTCGCGTCGAACTGCCATGCCGTGGCTGGCAGCAGGAACGGGTTGCCCGCAGTCGAGGTCAGCTCATTGCTCTGCCCCAGCCCGGTGGTCAGGAAGTTCCTGATGTAGGCGTTGTCGGGACGTGTCAGCACCTTCGAGGCGGCGAAGCGTAGGACGATGTCGTCGGTCACCCCGAACCGGAGGTTCAGGCTTGGCAGCCAGTAGTCGTAGCTGTGCCTGGCCACGTCGGTGAACGTCGCGCCATTGCCGGCCCAGGTCGCGAGGTTGTTGTACCCCTGCTCCCCGAGTTCGCAGGGGCCGCCCGGACTGCTCGGCGGCGTGCCCGGAGGCGCGCCCGGCGGCGGCGGCTCGGGCGCGCACTCGACGTCGTAGTCGCCGTCGACGTTGAGGGCCTGCGCGCTCGGAACACCGATCGAACCGGTCGAGCGAACCTTGGTGCTCACGTAGCGGACGCCGACGTTGCCGGCGAAACGCACGTTTCCGAACAGGTCGTCGGAACCGAAGTTCAGCATCACGTAGGCGGCCGTATCTTCCTGCGACACCGGCTGGATATCGGCAGGCAGGTAGTGCGTGCCGTTGATCGTGCCGTCCCGCTCGGCGAGCGGAAGCCAACTCGGGCTGGCACCCAGCGCAGTCGCCATGCCCTGGATGGACTGGAAGTAGTCGATCGAGCCCTGGTAGTCGTCGATCAGGTCGCCCGTGTAATAGAACCCGCCCGGAGGTCCGGGGACCTGGCCGCGGAAGAAGTTCGGGAATTCGTGGCGCGCGGTGGAATTTCCTGCGGTGTCCTCGAAATTGATCGGCCGCGATCCCGACCAGGTCTCGCTGAGCATGCCCCAGTTGTAGGTCGTGTAGCGGACCGTCTGGTCGCGGTCCTGATAGCGAGCCCCGACCGCGGCGCGGCGAATGAAGGAGTCGTCGTCGAACTCGTAGGAGAGGTCGGCGGCGAGAGCGTACTGCTCGCCTTCGCTGTCCTCGATGTGATCCATCGCCGCGCGCCAGAACTGGAAGCGCGGATCGGTGAAGTACTCAGCCTCGCTCGCATTGGCCAGATCGGGGCCCGGGCTCGACCAAGTGTAGCCGAGGAACTGCGGCTTGTGCGGGATGACGATCGGGTATTTTCCCGAGATGTCGAGCTCCTGGTCGGCGAAGATCGAGCCGAACACGCTGACGTCGAGGTTCTGCTTGTGCGACCGGGCGTACTGCGCGTCCACCTCGAGGGTCAGCCGGTCCGTCAGCTCGCTGACGAAGTTGATGCCGTAGTCCTGATTGAGAACCTCGTCATGGACCTGGCGCCGGGCGAGCGACTGCTGAAGGCCGCCGATCGGCACGAAGGGAGAGGCCCCCGGGTCGCCGCGCCAGCCGTTGCTGGCGTTGACGATGTAGCCCGACTGGAACAGGTTGTTCTCGTCGTAGACGTAGTCGGTGAACGCGCCGACCGGGCACTGCGCGCGCGCAGTCGGATCGCCGTTGGTGCCGTCCTGAAGGATGATGTTCGGGCCGTTCGCGTTCTGCAGGCATCCGAGCGGATAGGTCGAGTACTCGGCCAGGTCGGGCGCGGTCTCGTAGGTCCACTCACCCCAGGCGTTGGTCGAATGCGAGCGGATGAACTCGGCGGTCAGGTGATGCCGGCCGTCGAGGCTCTCCCACTGCAGGGCGGCGGCGAAGCCGTCGCGCTTGCGGTTGAATTCCTGGGTGCGGAACTGGCCGCCGACCGGGGCCACCCGGTAGCTCGCGTAGTCGGCGAAGCCATCGGCCCCGGCCGCACCGAAGTTGCCGCACAGCGAACCGCCCGGAGGCAGGGTCTGCGTGTCGGAGTTCGACGGCAGCGGATTGCGGCAGACCTGGTTGCCGCCGGTGTTCGCCGCCGTGACGAGCACGCCGTCGCGGTTCTGGTAGTTGGCGACCTGGAGGCCGTCCGCCCGGCTCTTGATCTGCGAGAACGCACCGCTGAACAGCAGGCCGAAACGGCCGTAGTCGGTGTCCCAGGTGTTGCTGATCAGGCCGGAGATCGTCGGCGTCCAGTCCTTGCGGAAGTCGCCGTAGTTGGCCTCGGCGCTGAACGCGACGTGGAAGCCGTCGTTGTCGAACGGCTTGCGGGTGTTGAGGTTGACGGTGCCCGCAAGGCCGCCCTCGATCATCTCGGCGGTGGCGTTCTTGCTGATGATGACCGAACCGAGGAGCTCGGACGGCACGTCGGCGAAGTTGAGCGCCTGCCCCCCGACACCTGCGGCGAACGCCGTGCGGCCGTTGAATTCCGAACGGACGAAGTTGAGGCCGCGGACGACGACCCCCGAGCCTTCGACCGAGAAGTGGTCGGGGTCGTTCGAACCGGCGAAGCGGTTGATCGCCACGCCCGGGACGCGCTGCAGCGCCTCGGTGACCGAGCGGTCCGGCAGCGCGCCGATGTCTTCTGCGGTGATCGCGTCGACGACGGTTTCGGAATCGCGCTTGATGGTTTGTGAATTGGCCAGGCTCTGGCGGATGCCGGTGACGACGATGGCGTTATCGTCCTCGGCCGCGTCGGCCGCCGAGGCCGCCGCGGGATCGTCCTGAGCGTGCGCGGTGGCGGACGCCAGCAGGCAGCCGATGGCGACCAATGAGCCGCCCGTCCTCAGCGAGCGACGCAAACCGGTGATGAGCTGCTGCGAGTTGCTAACGGTCGATTGCTCGGCCACGCCTGATCCTCCCCTGAACCCCCAATGTTAGCGCTACCATTATTGCCCGTCGGAGCGCTTGCGCCGATCCACTAGCCGGCTCCGCCGGTATTGGCAAGAGGTCACAAAGGAGGCAAGACCGTTCTGGCGGGGAAAAACGGGGCGGGGAGGACCATCGCAGCGTGAGCAATGATAGCGTTAGCGCGGCAGGCGGCGACGGCGAGATCGGCCGCGTCGTGATCGTCGGCGGGGGGACCGCGGGATGGATGGCCGCAGCGGCGCTTTCACGCTTTCTCGACAACGGCTGCCGGCGAATCGCACTGATCGAATCGGACGCAATCGGCACCGTCGGGGTCGGCGAGGCGACGATTCCGCCGATCGTCGGCTTCAACGCCATGCTCGACATCGACGAGAACGCGTTTCTGCGCGCGACGCAGGGGACCATCAAGCTCGGCATCGAGTTCGTGAACTGGAGCCGGATCGGCGACCGCTACATCCACCCGTTCGGGTTCTTCGGCCAGGACCTGCACGGCATCCCGTTCCACCAGCTGTGGCTGCGCGAAAACGGGCGCGGCGACCCGGGGTATATCTCCGAGTACTGCATGAGCGCGGTCGCCGCGGCGGGGCGCAAGTTCGGCCGCCCGTCGCAGAAGGCGCGGCCGCCGCTTTCGGAGATGCTCTACGCATTCCACTTCGACGCCTCGCTCTATGCGCGGTTCCTGCGCCAGCGGGCCGAGCGGCAGGGCGTGACGCGCCACGAGGGGCGGATCGTCAAGGTCCACCGCGACGGCGAGACCGGCGACGTGACCGCGGTCGAGCTCGAGGGCGGCCGGCGAATCGAGGGCGACCTGTTCGTCGACTGCTCGGGCTTTCGCGCGCTGCTGATCGGCGAAGCGCTCGGGGTCGGATACGAGGACTGGAACCACTGGCTGCCGGTCGACCGGGCGATCCCGGTACCGACGACGAACGTCGCCCCGCCCGACCCGTTCACCCGCGCGACCGCGCACGGTGCGGGCTGGCAGTGGCGCATCCCGCTGCAGCACCGGACCGGCAACGGCCACGTCTATTGCAGCGCGTTCACGAGCGACGAGGAGGCCGAGCGGGTGCTGATGGCCAACCTCGAGAGCGAACCGTTCGCCGACCCGCGGGTGATCCGCTTCACGACCGGGCGGCGAAAGGAATCTTGGAGCCACAACGTCGTCTGCATGGGGCTCTCGTCGGGGTTCCTCGAACCGCTCGAATCGACTTCGATCCACCTGGTCCAGAACGGCATCCAGCGGCTGCTGGCGCTGTTCCCCGGCAAGCCGATCAGTCCGCTCGAGCGCGACGAGTACAACCGCGGGATGCGCGACCTCTACGAGGACATCCGCGACTTCATCATCCTGCACTACAAGGCGACCGAGCGCGACGACACGCCGTTCTGGCGGCACGTGCGCGACATGCCGATCCCCGAGACGCTGCAGCGCAAGATCGACCTGTGGAAGGTCCACGGTCGGGTGTTCCGCGAGGGCAAGGAGCTGTTCGGCACGGTCAGCTGGGTCGCGGTCATGCTCGGCCAGAACATCTGGCCCGATGCCTACGACCCGATCGCCGACTCGCTCGAAGAGCACAAGGTGGCCGCGGCGATGGCGGAAATGCGCGAGCGCTATCGCGCGGCGGCGGCGGCGCTGCCGACGCAGGAGGAGTTCCTGCGCGCCGCGGGTGCCTGGGCGGCGTCCGACGTGCGGCCGCAACCGGCAGCCGTGCGATGAGGGACGACAGGATCACCAAGGTCGTGATCGTCGGCGGGGGCACCGCCGGGTGGATGACGGCCGCGGCGATGGCAAGATCATCGGCCCCCTGCCCGGCCTGTCGATCGAGCTGGTCGAGAGCGAGGCCATCGGCACGGTCGGCGTCGGCGAGGCGACGATCCCGCAGATCGTGCTGTTCAACGCCATGCTCGGGCTCGACGAGATGGAGTTCATGCGCGAGACGCATGCGACCTACAAGCTCGGCATCGAGTTCGTCGACTGGACCCGGATCGGGCACCGCTACATCCACCCGTTCGGCACGCACGGCATCGACATGATGGGGATCGAGTTCCGCCATCACTGGCTCAAGGGCCGGCAGCTGGGCGATACCTCGGAGCTCGAGGAATACTCAATTTCGGCGATGGCGGCGCGATCGAACCGGTTCATGCGGCCGACGCCCGAACAGCCGCGCTCGCCGCTGGCGCGGCTCGCCTATGCGTTCCAGTTCGATGCGGGGCGCTATGCCAGGTTCCTGCGCGGCTATGCCGAGCAGCGCGGGGTTCGCCGGACCGAGGGGCGGATCGTCGAGGTCGAACAGGATCCCGAAAGCGGGTTCGTCACCGCGCTGAAGCTGGACAACGACCAGCGGGTCGAGGGCGAGCTGTTCATCGACTGCTCGGGGTTCCGCGCATTGCTGATCGGGCAGACGCTCGGAGTGCCGTTCGTCGACTGGAGCAAGTGGCTGCCGAACGACCGCGCGGTGGCGATCCCGTGCACGCTCGGCCCGGACCGCAAGCCGATCACCCGCTCGACCGCGCGGCGCTGCGGCTGGCAGTGGAACATCCCGCTGCAGCACCGGGTCGGCAACGGGCACGTCTACAGCTCGGCGCACATCTCCGACGACGAGGCGACCGAGGTGCTGCTGGCTAACCTCGAGGGCGAGCCGCTCGCCTCGCCGAACCAGCTGCGCTTCACCGCGGGGCACCGCGCGCGGGCGTGGGAGAAGAACGTCGTCGCGCTGGGGCTTGCAGGCGGCTTCCTCGAACCGCTCGAATCGACCTCGATCCACCTCGTCCAGTCGGGCATCGCGCGACTGATGTCGCTGTTCCCGACGCGCGCGTTCACGCCGTGCGAGATCGAGCGCTACAACCGCGAGACACTGGAGGAATACGTCGACATCCGCGACTTCCTCGTGCTGCACTACATGGCCACCGAGCGCGACGACAGCGAGTACTGGAACTACTGCCGCAACATCGAGCCGCCCGAGCGGCTGGCCGAGAAACTGGCGATGTTCCGTTCGTCGGGGCGGGTGTTCCGCGAGCACAACGAGCTGTTCACCGAAGCCAGCTGGGAAGCCGTGCTGGTCGGCCAGGGGATCCGGGCCGAGGGCTATCACCCGGTGGCCGACATGCTGCCTGACGACGAGACGCTGCGCCGGCTCGCCTCGATCCGCGCGACGATCGCGCAGGCCGTGGCGCAGATGCCGACGCAGGAGCAGTTCCTCGAGAGCAACGGCGGCGCGATCGACCCGGCGATGCGGATGTCCGTGTGAGCGCCCTGCCCGAACCGCGGCCGATCCGCGAGGCGGGCCCGGTCGATCCGGCCCGCTTCGACGGCGAGATCCGCCCGGCGCGCGAGCCGGTGATCCTGCGCGGGCTGGCGGCGGACTGGCCGGGGGTGGCCGCGGCGAGGCGCGGCGACCGGGCGATGGCCGAGTACCTGCTGAGCTTCGGGCCGACGCGACCGGTGCGCGGGATCGTGCTGCCGGCCGAGGCCGGGGGTCGGTTCTTCTACGACGCGGAGCTCAGGGGCCTGAACTTCACCTCGCACGAGGACAGGCTCTCGGCGTTTCTCGGCGAGCTGTTGCACATCGCGGAGGAGCCGCAGCCGAAGGGCGTCGCGGTCCAGTCCGAGAAGATCCCCGAGCTGCTGCCGGGATTCGCCGAAGCCAACCCGATGCCGCTGGTACCGGGCGTGGTGCCGCGCATCTGGATCGGCAACCGGATTCGCGTGGCGCCGCACTACGACCTGATGGAGAACGTCGGCGTGTGCCTCGCCGGACGGCGGCGGTTCACCGTGTTCCCGCCCGAGCAGCTGGCCAACATGTACCCGGGGCCGTTCGAGCTGACACCCGCGGGAACGCCGGTGTCGATGGTCGATCCGGCCGCGCCCGACCTCGAGCGCTATCCGCGCTACGCCGAGGCCTGGACGCACGCGCAGCGGGCGACGCTCGAGCCGGGCGACGCGATCTACCTGCCCTACGGCTGGTGGCACGGGGTCGACGCGCTCGAGCCGCTGTCGATCCTCGTCAACTACTGGTGGAACGAGGCGCCCGAGGGGAGCGGCGGCGGCTACGACGCGCTGCTCCACGCGATCTACGCCTATCGCCACCTGCCCGCCGGCGAGCGGGCGGTCTGGCGGCGGATGTTCGAGCACTACGTGTTCGGCGACGAGGACCCGGCGGCGCACCTGCCGCCGCACGCGAAGGGCATCCTCGGCCCGCCGAGCGCGCAGCTGTTCGCGCAGATGCGGGCGATCCTGAGGGCGATCTTCGCGCGCGGGTGAGTGGTGGGCGAGAAAGGGGACAGTCCCTGTTTTCGAGGGGCGTGAGCTGTCATCCGGCGGCGAGCCCGGACGGTGACGCCTGGGGAAACGCAAGAGGACCGCGCGGGCGGCCGTGTGCCGGGGACGGTGCGGAAGGTAGCGTT